>Ga0070661_100003666_pt1 | contig 10583 bp, 7 predicted proteins | sample KBSC43metaG_FD_64663 | JGI IMG/M metagenome (GOLD analysis project Ga0070661, IMG submission 64663) | Corn rhizosphere microbial communities from Kellogg Biological Station, Michigan, USA - KBS C4-3 metaG | ecosystem: Host-associated > Plants > Roots > Rhizosphere > Soil ...
GCGATCAGTCATTCGTGGACGCGGTGATTCTGAGGTCGCACGAGCGCGTCGGTTCTACCGGGAGATTGGCTGGCCAGAAGCATCTGCCGGCGCCTCGAGAAGCTCGGCGGTGAGTGTGGCCGCCTCGCGAGTCGTCAGCTCCCCGAGTCGCCGCCCATCCTGGATTGCCTGGCGCACGAGCGCCGGGCCGAGATGCTCGGCGTGGCAGTCTCGGATCGCGCGTGCCGCGGTTGTCACCGGTATCCCTTCGCGCCATTCGATATCCGAGGCGGGGAGATCGCCGCGGTGGATACGCAGGTATCTCGGCACGGCGCGCCGAATGCGAACACCGCCCGGGACGGTGATGTGTACGTGCGAGGGACTTACGTCAGAGATCCGGTGGAACGCGAGCGCCGACTCGTGGGACAGTACTCCTCGGTTGTCCTCTCGATGGCTCGCCGGCCAGAGCGTGGCTTCCATGAGTTGCGCCGTCGGCGCACGAGGAAAGTCCACGAGTCGGTAGACGCCGCGACTGATGCGCTCCACGACGCGGCGGCGCAACATGTCGGGCAGGTGGGCGCTCGGCACGCCAGCCGCGACGGCCTGAGCCGCGGTAAAGTAGCCGTGTTGTCCCTCGGCAATTTCGTAGACCGTCCGCTGATGCTTACTCGGCATTGACCCTATAATAGGCGATTTCATGTGTTTCTCACATAAAATCGGCAGAGAATTCCGGGACCGCGTGAACCTGTCACCAATAATATGTGTTTTTCACATAAAAGTGACAATACCAACCAATCCCTTGCTTGCCCAATGCCGAAAGCTCAGGCCGCCACGATTGATCCCAGCGAAGGTCCGTTGTTGCTCTCTGGACGCGAAGAACACCGTGCAGGCAAGACACCGGTGCACGACTACCAGTTCGTATAGCTTGGCAATTGACTTCGGTATTTCTTCGGGAAATATTGGGAGCCCAATCCCGTTCCCGTTCCGGCTCTCGTCCAGTTCCGCCATGCCGAAGTCAGACTTCCGGCTCGGCGACAGCGAGTATTCGCCCGTCGCCGAACGCATTCGGCTGTTCTACGACCGCTACCCCACCGGGCGGATCGTCACGCACCTCGTTAGGCACACCGACGCGGACGTGACGTTTCGGGCCGAGGTGTTCCGCACTCCCGTCGAGCGGGAGCCCGCCGCCACGGGGTGGGCGGCGGAACGCGTCGACGACGGCAAGGTCAACGCCGTGGCCTGTCTCGAGAACACGGAGACGTCCGCGATCGGGCGCGCGCTGGCGAACCTCGGGCTCACCGCGTCGCGACACCGGCCCAGCCGCGAGGAGATGGACAAGGCGGAGCGCGCGCGCGTTAGGCTCCGCCGCGCGACCCGGAACGCGGGCCACCCGGTTCCGGGCGATCCCGACGTACAGCGTCGCGCCGATTTCGCCGCCGAGGTGCTCGGGCTCCTCAACCGCGCGGCTCGACTCGGGCTCTCTGGCGGGAAAGCGGCCGTTTTCCGACACGCCGTCACGCGCGTCGACGCGGGCGACAGGGTGCTCGCCCGCACGGAGCGGCGGCTCCGCGACTGGCTCGACCACCGGATGGACCGCGCGCGATGGGGACACGGGTCGCCGTGACACCCCGGGAAGACAGCAGTGGAGGGACGATGAGCGGTTGACACGAAGCGGACTGGTGAGCGAGAGGCGACGCCGTCATGTTGCGCGAGAACGTGAAGCGGCGGCGCGCCGCCTGGGAACGCGAGCTGGTGGCTCGCATGCGACGCGATGAACCCGACGCGTATCGGGAGTTCCTGCGGACGTTCAAGCCGCTCCTCATGGACGAGGCGCGGCGGCTGCGGGTGCAGCCCGCGCTGTGGGAGGAGGTCGTGGACGAGTGCCTGGACGACGTCGCACTGCAGCTGCGCCGCGAGACGACCCCGATCCGCGCGCGCTGGCCCCGTACCTCGTACGCGCGCTCCGCCTGCAACGCCTCAAGCAGTACCGCGGCGACCGCCGGCGCCGCGACTGGGAGCGAGAGGGTATGGACACGAACGACCCAGGCGGAGCTGTTGAGAGCACCGTCTCGGAAGCGACGCGGCGCGCGAGCGCGGGGCCCGGGTATGAGCGCGCCCCCGCCTCGCCCGCGCTCGAGCGCCTCGCCTCGATGCTCGAGGAGGGACTGAGTCCCGAGGAGCAGCTCCTGTTTTCCTGGGTGAGCCGGTGGGTGCCGCAGAGCGTGATCGCCGAGTGGCTCGGCATGACCCACGGCGCGGTGCGGAACCGCGTCATGCGCCTCCGCGCGCGACTCAAGGACGCCACGCTGCAGCACGCCGCCTCGTTCACGGGACGCGAGCGTGTCGAGATCGAGGACTTCTTCCGCCGCACGTTCCCGTCCGCTCGCTACGGGCGTGCGACCGGCACCGAAGGCGGGGGCGCGTGAACCGTATGTCACCGATCCACCAGCGCAGGCGAGACTCCGATGACCGCTGACCCGCGGGATTATCTCACCGAGGACGCGTTGGACCTGGTCGTCGATCTCGTCGCGCGCGTCGCGTACGAGCGCATCGACCCCACGGACCCGCGCCACGGCCCGTTCTTCGACTGGATGGCCCGTCAGGCCCGGCGCCGCCTAACGAGCGCGGAGCGGCGCAAGCTGGACGCCGACGCGGACGCGTTCGCCGACCGCGTGCAGCGCCGAGTCGCGGCGGACCGTGCTGCGGGCCGGCACAAGGTCCGGTGCGTGCAGGAGCCACCCCGGACGTACGCCGCGCGAGACGCGTTGGCGGGTGACCCGGATACCGTAGGCGGCGTGACCGCGGCTGGAGAGAGGTCTGCGCCATGGTGGGACCTCGCGGTCGCGGCGGGAGTCGGCCGGGAGCTCTGGGACGAGCCGCCGGGGGCGTTCGTAGCAGTGCCGGCCGGCGTAGCGGACGGTCGCTTTGTCGCCTTGGGCGTCGCCGGTGACAGCATGGCCCCGCTGCTCCACACCGGTGACACCATCCTGGTGAAGGTCGGCCCGACCCTCCAGGCGGGAGCCGTGGTCGTCGCGAGACATCCGGAACACGGGTACGTGGTGAAGCGGGTAGGGCGGGTGAGTTCCGTGCGCGTCGAGCTCGTGTCGCTCAACGCCGACTACGCGCCGCTCGAGATTCCGAACGATTCCGCGCTCGTCCTCGGGACCGTGCTGCTCCGATGGTGCCCCCATCGGCGGGCGGTGCCCAGTTGACACGTTAGGCCCCCTACGGTTGCAGCGACAACGCCGCCCGGTTGACCATTCCAACCGGGCGGCGTTGTCGTTAGGTGCGTGACAGGGCGGCAAGAGAATGGGTGTCGGCGGCCACGCACGCGGCGTGGTTCGCGCCGGCCTCACCCGCTGCCCGGAGGTACCGTTGCCATGCCATCCGCTTCTCTCCCGAGCCCCGCGTGGGTTCGTGGCGCTCGCCCTCGTACCGGCCGGCTGTGCGCTCGCCGGCCGGGCGCCGGGACTCTCGCCGTACCGCCCGCCTGCGGTCGTCCTCGCGTACCCCGCGCGAGGCGTCGCCCTCCCCGCCGACAAGCCGGTGGTCGTCTTTCGCTTCGCACCGCGTGAGGCCGGAGACCCGGTCGACGCCGCCTCGTTCCGCGCGACGGTCGATGGCGTCGATCGGACCGACTGGTTCCGTGTCACGGCAGTCGAAGCGTTAGGCACAGTCGCAGACCCCGCCGCGGAGACCGCGGCCACCGGCGGCGCCGCAGCCGGGCCGCATACGGTGATGGCGCGGGTGTGCTCCGCGCGCGGGGTGTGCGGCGGGCTCTCCGTCGTCGTCGTCGTGCGACCGTGGGACCAGGCGCCGACCGCGCCGCGACCGACCTTCGGGACATCTCGAGGCAGCGCCTAACGAATACGTCCGGCCCGGCGCGCCTTTGTTGGCGCTTCGGTCGGGCATCACATCGACCTGAGGAAGATCTCCATGACTCGTCGAGTCTTCACACTGGTCGTACTCCTGGTTGGCCCCCTTATCGGGACCGCTCGGACGGCGACCGACGGCGTGCAGGTCACGCCGAGCAGCGGGACGATCGACGTTCCGCCGTACGCCCAGGCCCAGACGCAAGTGTTCTCCGTGAAGAACACCGGGAGTCGGACCGTCGATTTCTCGATCCAGGCGGGGGCCTGTCAGCCGTTCGAGCTAAACTGCGCGTGGTCGACGTTCTCGCTCAACGGCGTGGGGCCGAACCAGTCCGTGCCGCTCACGGTGACTTTCACGTCTGGCGCGCCCGGTTGGAGCGGCACGATCTCGTTCGTCGCGAAGGTGAACGACAACCAGAGTGTCGCGGCTGGCGCGACCATCACCGTTCGGGTGCCGAGTCAGGCTCGGGTCGAAACGAAATCCCTCAATCCGGGGACGACACTCGAGCGCTCCCGGTGCGTTTCGTTCGGCATGGCCACCAACTCGGCGTACGAGTGCGGGGACCTCGTGATCGCCAACCCGCTCCCATCACTTCGGGTGCGCGGCGACGACCGCACGCCGGTACTGCTTTACACCAGCACGCACGCCGAGCCGCGCCCGGTCGTCCTCGCCAACGTCTCGGCGCCGGCAGCGGGCGCGACGAACGTGAAGGTGGCGCTGAGCGTCCGGCGCGGCGGCAGCGACGTGCAGGTCGTGGCGCCCACCGCGGTCGCGAATATCCCTGGCGACTCGACGCGTCGGATAGGACTCACCTACGACGCGTCGAGCGACACGACCGGCGTCTACCCTTACACATTCACGGTAACGATGACGGTCGCGGGAGCGCCTCAAACGCTCACCGCGTCCGACACACTGGTGGTGGTGAATCGGAAGGCGAGCGCGTTCGGCGCCGGCTGGTGGCTCGCCGGGTATGAGCGGCTCGTTAGGCTCCCGGGCGGAGGGTTCTTGTGGGTCGGCGGTGACGGGAGCACTCGCCGGTACGTGCGGGACACCACGCGGGCGGGCGAGGCCTACGGCGCCGCTGGCTACGATCGGCCCGACTCGCTCGTGCTCGAAGGGACGAGTTACGTGCGGAAGCTCCGGCACGGGGCCCGTGTGGTGTTCGACGCGAATGGGCGACACGTCGCGACCAAAGACCCGCTCGGTTTCGCGACCACGTTCGACAACGACCCGGCGAGCGGGCGGCTGCGGGCGATCACGCACCCCGGCGGGTCGCAGCACCAGTTCTTCTACAGCGGATCCACGCCGCTCCTCGATTCCGCGACCGCCCCCGCGCCAAATACCGGAGGAACGCGGCGCAAGGTAGCGCTCATCCACGCCCAGCGCGGGAAGGTCACGCGTATAACGGACGCCGACGGCCGGTTTGTCGGGTTCGATTACCAGAGCACGAACAGCGTCCTCGTTTGGCACCGCACGAACCGGAACAACGTGAGTCAGGGCTTTGGGATCCTCTCGAGCCGACTCATATCGACGTTTATTCCGGTCAACGCCACCGAGTCGGCCAATTCTAGTATCTGCCCGGCGGAGCTCCAGGGACTCGTCGCAGGAGGGTGCGGCGGGATACCGCTCTCCCCCGGCGACGTCGCGACGTCCATCGATGGGCCGCGGCCGAACGGCGACGTCATCGATGTCACGAAGATCAAGACGGACCGCTTCGGAGCACCGCTGGTGGTGACCGACGCGGTCGGGAACACCATTCGGCTCTACCGAGGCAACCGCGCATTCGCGGGGCTCGTCACGCGCGTGGTCCACAAGAACGGGTGGGTCAACGAAGCCTTCTATACGACCAACGGCCTCATCGGCGCGCGTGTGGAGTACGCACCGCTCGGGCCGGGCCGAGACGCGGTTACGACGTTCCAATGGGACCCGAAGTGGGAGCGCATAACGCGGATTACGTACCCTGAAGGCGACAGTGTTCGGTTCGGATACGATTCCGTCACGGGGAATCGCATCTGGCAGGAGGACGGTCGAGGAACAGCGAGCCGCGTGAACTTCCGCTACTACGGCTCGGGGGGCGGCGACCGGCTGCTCCGCGCGGCGGAGTACCCCAAGCCGCTCGGAAGCCCAGATCGTGATTCGATCGAATACGACTCGAACGGGAACGTCGCGCACGTGCGTCAGTTGACGGGTAACCTCGTGTGGACGGCGCGGCACTTCGTCAACGACGCCGTGGGCCGGACGACGAGTTCTTGCACCGACATCGACCTCGCCGGGAACGGCGGACAGCAGTGTCAGTTCCGCGCATATGACCTCATGGATCGGGACTCGATCGTCACGGACTCCGGGCCGCCGAGCCCGACCGACCCGAACGTCCCGGCCCAGGCGATTCGCGTGACGTCGTTCTACGACGCGGAGGGCAACCTCACGCGACTGGACCGCTTGTCCTTTACCCGTGGCGTCGCGGACAGGGTTGACACCCTACGAACGCAGTGGGCCTACGACCGGGCCAACCGTCGGGTGAGCGAGACCGCCGGCGACGGCGCGTCAGACAGTCTGGTGTACGACCTCGCGGGGAATACGACGCGGTTCGTGTCGCGCCGTACCGACCCCGGGAATGTGACGACGCGTCTCGCGACCGACATGACCTACGACGCGCTGAACCGCCTAACGCGTCGAGTACTCCCCACGGTAACGTATCCGACGCGGAACCAGGGAATACCCTTTTCTCAGTACAACGGCGACCCGCTCTCGACGTCTCCGTACCCCAGGCTCCTCAAGAACGTCATGGAGGGCCTGACGGTCGCGGCGGACACGGAGACGTTCGCGTACGACGAAGCCGGCGCGGTCACCGGCGCGAACAACGGCGACGCACGCGTGAGCCGGCGCTACTACGCCAACGGGCTCATTCAGGCGGAGACGTTGAAGGTCCGTGACTACACGGGGAGCGATTTCTCGAAGCACGTCTATGGCGTCGGGTATGAGTACGATCTCGACGGCCGTCGTTCGGCGCTCACCTACCCCGTACAATTGACGACCACTGCCGCCGGCACGTTCAACCGGGTCCGCTACCAGTACGACCCCGGCACCGGCTCGCTCGCGACGGTTACAGATCTGCAAAACAACGTCTTCACGTTTGCCTACGATCTGCAAGCGCGCGTGGACTCGATCCAGTTCCCCGGGCGCATCGTTCGCCGGTTCGGGTACGACGGCGCCAGCCGGCTGAACAACGACTTCATTCTGAACCGTGACTCCACGACACTCGGGCACTTTACCGCGACCCGGCTTCGCGAGACCACGTTAGGCTTGAACTCGCGCGGCGACCGGCTGCTCACAGCGAATTTTGTAGGCAAGCGGGATACGTTGACCGCGACCTACTACGGACTCGGCTACCTCGGGTCGAGCAGCTTCTCCGAGCACTCCGCCACGCAAGGCGGCGACGTTCGCGGCAGCTCGTTCGAGAGCTTCATTCGCGACGGCCTCGCCAATGACACGGCGTCCCTGACGGTGATCGTCAACGCCGTGAGCAAGCCGTTCGAGACGGACGTCGGCCAGAACAACACGAGGTATCAGCCGAAGACTGCGCGTCAGGTGCGGGTCAATCACATTGAGCCGCAACCGGATGGGAGTTTACTGCTCGTGCGGGCGGACTCGCTTCTGTACGACGCGTCGGGCAACGTGATCTTTTCCTGGACGATTGGACAGGCAACAGGTCGGCAAGTCGTCCGCGAAGACCGGGCAATGTTCTACGCCGCGGATGGTCGTCTCCGCGTGGTCGATCATCGGACGGCGACTGTGGGCGGGCCGACCGGGCCGGACGTGCCGATCACGCTGGACTTCGACGAGCACCGGTACGACGCGTTAGGTCGCCGCGTGCTGACGCGCACACAACGCGAGTGCGTCATCACCACGCCGAGCCTGGTCTGCGGCGTGAGTACGATCCGACGCACCGTGTGGGACGGGAGCCAGGAGCTCGTCGAGATCCAGCAGCCCGGCCACACGGGTACGGCCGACGCGGCGCTCGAGAACGACTCCGCGTTCGCGGCGCGGCAGCCCATTTTCCAGCCGGGCGTGCTGAACGCCGATCTCAACCCGTTCTATGGAAGAGTGGCGTATACAGTCGGCCCGTCGCTCGACCAGCCGCTGAGCGTGACGCGGTGGGCGTACCAGGCCGACTCGTCCGGCCAACTTGCGCAGTGGCAGGAGCCGTTCACGATCGTCCCGCACTGGAACGTGCGCGGGGAGGCGGACAACGGCGCGTTCGCCGACGGGTCGATCCAACATTGTGGCAGCACGATCCCGTCTCGCTGCCTACGCGTGGCCTGGCCGTTCGGGTGGACGGCGAACCAGCAGAAGGTCTTCCAGGTCGCGGCGTGGCACGGCTCCCTGCTCGAACAGAAACGAGACGGTTCGGGCCTCTTGTTCAAGCGGAATCGCTACCTCGACCCGACCACGGGGAAGTTCACGCAGGAGGACCCAATCGGCCTAGCGGGCGGGTTGAATCTCTACGGATTCGCGAACGGCGACCCGGTCAACTATAGTGATCCGTTCGGACTGTGGCCGCCCGACTGGGGTAAACTTGTAACGGGGCTGATGACGCTCGTCGGGAACTACTTTGGTGATCTACACCTGCGCGAAAGCACGGCACTGGTAGCACTCGAGGAAGCAGAAGTACTTCAAACCGCCGCCGAGAAGGCGGATGAACTGACGGAGGGGATGCAAGTACTCCGCAAGGCCGTGCCGGCGGGCGGTGCGCCACCAAACCCACTTCCTCGAGAGATGACAGCGGCTTCGATCGCGCGGGGTGCTGGTGGGAGGCTCCTGCCTGCGGCGGGCCTTGGGGTCAGTATTCTGACGTCGTACAAGCACGGCGAGAACGAGTCGCTCCCCGAAACGGTCTGTAGAATCGAGAAATGCGATCCCTCCATCAAGGTCATTCCGGATAACCCCAAGAGGCAACAGCGTTAGGCATAACGAGACGATGATGTCGTGGCGACCGGGACCTTCCGGTCGCCACGTCGCATGTACGGGGTTCCGAACCGAAGGATGGGTTGGCTGACCGATAATTGGAGCGCGTTATTAGGCGACTGTCGGCGTTAGGCGAGCCCGGCTGACGCGAGTTTCCTCGCGTTGTCACCGTCGGCGACCGCGATGGTCCCGGATGGGCGTCTGCGCCACCGCTGACTGGGCCGCTGCAATCGCGTCATCGCGGCCGGTAAAAGGCGGGAGCCGTAGCAGAAAATGCAGTTCGGCGCGCTTGCATGCTCGCTCGATGCGAGGAGAGCTGTGGGCGTCGGCTTCAAACCCCAGTCGCACCAACCGCGCGTGCATGGCCTCGTGAACGAGGACGGTGGCCGTCGCAATGCCTGCGCGATCGCGGTCCACTACGCTCCGGTTGAGAAGGCAGATTCGCGTCACCGCGTTGAGCGACCCAGCGAAGGAAGCCGCCGGCCAAACAACGATGGCAGTGAGATCTGTCTCGAGGCGGTGCAACCGAAGCGGATCGAAACGGGCCATCAGGCCAAGTGCTGTTTCTACCTTCGCAAAACACGCGTTGCGGGCCGTCCGTGTCGGCAACGCTGCATGGACTGGAATCCGCGTCGCTTGGTTGCGAGGTGACAGCCAGAGAATCAGCCGACCGAGCGTGCGGGATACGGCCACGGTCGGCGCGGCTCGCATCGAACTTAACTTCATCGAAGTGCCGATAAAAACATTGAAAGTGCCGACCGGGTCGCACGTGGTTTGCGGCTGAGTAAAGAGGTCGGCGCCGGCCGTTGCGGCGGTGAACCTTTCTGCTGACGCTTTGCTTCTCTCGCAATCGAATCTGCTCGAACGATGAGCGGCGCGTGGAAGTCATGGCCAAAGCACTGCCCGGTCGCAGCGAAACCGCCGCTTGAGTGACCGCGTGCGCGTAAAGTTTTGTCGAGACAGGACTGTAAAATGTCCCGTTGCTCGAATCTACGTTCGAGGCCCGCCAGGTAGGAAACATCAGCCGTCTTCGCGTCAGAGCTCTAATCAGCAAGCGGAGCCCTTAAGTTCTCCAGCCGGAGAAGTGGGGAGAAAGTGGGGAGAACAAGGCGCTGTATGACCGACTTTGGCTGCGCATGGCGTCAGCGCTTAACGGATACTTCAAAGGGTAACCATCGCAACTGTAGCGACGTAGTGACGGCGATTGCTTGCCAGGCCGGCGATGGCGCGTCATTCGGGACTGGTAGTACTGGCCCTGCAAAACCGCTACTCATCGGTTCGATTCCGATCGGCGCCTCTATGTAGTGCAACGACTTACGCGCGCGATTTGTCGTTGCACCTCCGACGACGGCAACATTTTTGGCAACATTCTGCACGAAAACGGGCCCCGGTAAGGGCCCGTTTTTGATGTGCGATCGGCTTTACAGTTGCCATGCCAAGCAATCATGACCGCGGCTCGAGTACGTCGGCAGCAACTCCCCATCGCCTACCGTGACCGCCACGATCGAGTATGGTCCGTCTCGGAGATCGCCGTCCTCAAGGTCGTCTCGCCGGCGATCGACGGTCCCAACGTTGCCCGTGATCCGGTTCGAGCGGGAGGGTGAGGCGCGGCTCGCGCGCTGGCTTGGCGGAGACGACCGGCAACATCGCCCCGTGCTGGACAAGCTGTCGCGGGCGCCGCCGTCCATCCGGCCGTGGCCGGTGACCGGGCGCCCGGACGCCCCGCTCACCATGCGGCTGCGGTGGATTCAGGAGGTCGCTGACAT
>Ga0070661_100003677_pt1 | contig 10568 bp, 8 predicted proteins | sample KBSC43metaG_FD_64663 | JGI IMG/M metagenome (GOLD analysis project Ga0070661, IMG submission 64663) | Corn rhizosphere microbial communities from Kellogg Biological Station, Michigan, USA - KBS C4-3 metaG | ecosystem: Host-associated > Plants > Roots > Rhizosphere > Soil ...
ATGCTGCGGCCCTCGTCGAGGTTAACGAGATAAGGATGGCGAGTATCCACGCTGCCATGAGCGATCGGCGTCCAGTTCCAGTCCTCGGAGCCGAGCGGCCGGATGCGGGCGCATTGGCTGGGAGCGAGGATGGTGAATCGGATGCCCTCGGCGGCCATGAGGTCCAGTGTGGCGCGGTTGACGGCGGTCTCCGCGAGCCACATGCCCTCCGGCTTGCGGCCGAAGCGGAATTCAAAATCCGCGATGCCCCAGCGGATCTGGGTGATGGAGTCACGCCGGTTCGCCAGCGGCAGAATCATGTGGTTGTAGACCTGGGCCACCGCTGAGCCGTGGCCGCCGTAGCGCTGCGCGCTTGCCTTATCGGCGTCAATGACCATGCGGTAGGTGCGCGGCGCCTGATCGGCAAGCCAGCTGAGCAGGGTAGGGCCGAAGTTGAAGCTCATGCGCGAGTAGTTGTTGACGATGCGGACGATCTCGTTCTCGCGGTTGGTGATGCGCGCGGCCCCGTTGGGTGCGTAGCACTCGGCTGCAATGCGGTCATTCCAGTCGTGGTAAGGCGCAGCAGACTCCTGCACTTCCACGGTTTCCAGCCACGGATTCTCGCGCGGCGGCTGATAGAAATGGCCATGCACGCAGATAAATCGTGTGGCTGCCGCGGATTGTTTCGGTACTCTGCTTCTCGCCTTCGCGCTGGACACAGATAAATGCTAACGGAAACTCGCGCAAGTTGTAGGTAGGACGAGAGCGGCGAATCGCTTTAGAGCGGTGTATGATGGCTCGCGTTTCCAAGTCCTCCATTCTCACTGCGCGAAGGTACGTGCCATGCCCAGCTACATGATTCAGCTCTCCTACGCGCCGGCGACTCTGGCCGGCTTTATCAAGAAACCGACGGACCGCACCGAAGTCATCAGCAAACTGGCTGCAAAACTCGGGGGCAAGCTGGTTGGAAGCTGGTTCGCCTTTGGTGATTACGACGCGGTCATCATCGTCGAAGCCGCTACGGCAGTGGATATGGCAGCCTGCGCACTAGCCGTCAGCTCAAGCGGTGCGTTCACACGCTTCAAGACGACAGCGCTGCTCAGCGTGCATGAGGGAATTGCCGCGATGAAGCAGGCCGCCACGCTGGACTACAAACCGCCGAAATCGTAGCAGCACGATTCTGAGAGCGGAATCGCTCTCCATGAGAAGCTCATGCGAGACTCTCCCGGCAGCATCCCCGCGCCGCCGCCGCGGTGCGGTTATGTCGCTCCGGGTGTCGTTTGATGAAATCCATCGGGAAGATGCAAGATGGACCTCGGAAAGGCATCTCAGTCCTCCGATACTGCGGAACTGCGCTAAGTAGAAACTCAAAAACTATGAACTTCGAAAAGCGCGATATCGACGAGGTTGATAAGCCTGAAATGAGTAGCATGGAATGCCGATGACGATCAGGAAGAGAATTGGCTTGACCGTGCTTTCCCTCGTGCTTCTGGTCGTGGCTGCTGTCTTCGCGATCAAGCTGCGTGGCTTCCGCGCCTCTTCGAATCCCTCATCTTTCGAAACAGCGGTGGCGCGCGCACTGCGAAATCTCAGCATCCCTCCAGGGGAGAGCCACAAGAAGAATCCGTATACCGGAGATGAAGTCGCGCTTCAGCACGGTCGCGACATGTTTCTGGCGCGTTGCGCCGGATGTCACGGAACGGACGGGCGGGGGACAACTCCAATCGGGGCGAATGTCTATCCGCGTGTTCCTGATCTCCATGGCAGTGCCACTCAAAAACTGTCCGATGGCGATCTTCACTACATCATCCAGAACGGAGTCCAACTCTCAGGCATGCCGGCAATGCCGGGACCAGAGTTCGATGCGGACAGGAATAGCTGGGCACTGGTCTATTACGTGCGAAATATGCGCGCTGCTACGTCAGAGGAGGAACGGCAGCAACCGGGCATCGCAGGCAATGCCCATTATGTTGGCTCGCAGTCCTGCCAAAAGTGTCATGAGGCGATCTACGAACACTGGCGAAAGACGCCGATGGCGAACATCGTACGAGATCCTCGCGAGCATCCAGACGCAATCATTCCCGACCTAAAGACCAACGATGTGTCCAGGTTCACGCTGGATCAGGTGGCGCTGGTATACGGAAGCATCTGGAAGCAACGCTACTTCACAAAGCAGGGCGATGATTACTACCCGCTCCCGGTGCAGTGGGATATCGGCAATAAGAAGTGGCTCAAGTACCACGTTCCGGACACGGGCGCCGATTGGTGGACTGCGTACTATCCCTCTGACAACATGCAGCGCCCCACCAGTGCCACCTGTGACGGGTGCCATTCGGTGAGTTATGACATTCATGCCAAGAAGCCCACAGAGTGGAATGTCGGCTGTGAACGTTGCCACGGTCCTGGAAGCGAACACGTGCAGCATCCAACGCGAACGAACATTCTCAATCCATCGCAGATGGACTCCGTCGCCTCCAGCGATGTATGCATCGCGTGCCATTCTCAGGGACAGCCAAAAAATGGCCTGATCGAGGGCAAGGCATACGACTGGCCGGTGGGGTATCACGTCGGCACGCGTCTGCAGGACTACTGGAAGCTGGAGGACATTGCGCTGGGGCAGACGGATTTCTACCACTACCCCGAGGGGAGCGCCCATAAAAACCGCATGCAGGGAAATGACTTCGTGCAAAGTGTGATGTATGAAAAGGGGGTCACCTGTGCTTCGTGCCATGATGTTCACGGCACCGGGAACTATGCTCAGCTGCGGAAGCCGGCAGAGAAGATATGTCTCGACTGCCACGCGGCGAACGGTCCGAACGGTCCCCACGTCGCGAGTCTGGAGGAGCATACCCATCACAAAATCGGAAGCGCAGGCAGCGAGTGCGTCGCCTGCCATATGCCCAAGATCGCGAGCCAGGGCGTTCCGGGAGCGTTTGTGACCTCACATACCTTCAAGTTCGTGACGCCCGCGATGACAGATAAATACAAGATCCCAAATGCCTGCACATCCTGCCATAAGGACAAGTCCACGGACTGGGCAACGCAACAACTGCAGAGCTGGAAAAGCGCATCACCTTGGCGCATCGCACAAAGATGATCGCCAACGTTCCGATCAAAGTAGATTGGGCCGACTTTAACCGAGAGAAGCGGCAGAAGAAAGTTCGACCGAGCGGCAGATTGAGCTACTTTGCTCCACAATTCATTCGCCTGGTTTGAGCTTTGCCAGCAGATTGCGGATCGTAGTCAGGTCGGTCTCGCTGAGGTCTGGACGCGCGAGCGCCGGACTTGCAGCCTGCCTCGGTGGATAACGGACGTTCACGCTGGCTATGTCGGAACCAAGAACGACGAAAAGCTTGCCCGGGATATGACGCCAGAAGTATTCGGTGGGGGCGTTCACATCCTCTTCCTTCTCCCGGTGGAACTCCTCGCGCAGGAAGCGGCGCGGATCGGCTAGTGTGATGCTGAGCAACTCGCCGTCAGGGGCGATCATGCGGTCCTGCACGCCGCCTTGGTACAGCGTGCCGTTCTTCGTTAGCACATCGACCTCAAGCATCACGTCTTCAGTGGGAAGCAGCATGTCGGACAGGAGCACGTACCATTCGGAGACGCGCGGGAGGATCAGCGTGGCGAGAGCCGTCTTGGCCCAGCGGGGCTTCAACGCGTTGCGCAGCCAACGGTAGCGCAGAATGGCCCAGTCAATGAGAGCCGCGGCCGCGATAACGATGAGGTAAAGCCGCCAGAGCAGCGACCATGCCATGCCGCAGACGGCAATGAGGCTGCGGTAGAACTCGACGCGGTGGGCGTCAAAGTAGGAGCCGCTGTACAGCCCTGAAGCGGCGACCTCGACGTCAAGCCAGCCGCCCCACATCCCGAGGACGTGCCGTACCCTCACCCAGAGCACCACGACGGCAAGCGGCACCAGCGCCCAGACGATGGCGCGGGTGACCTGCTCACCGCGATTCTGGGAAAGGCTGCGCTGAGGGACGACGAGGCCCAGCACCCACCGCGAGAGCAGCTCCGGCCCCAGGATGAAGGCCGCCGCGAGGAAGGTGAGGCTGACCGCGAGCACTTAAGCGATAAGCGCCTGGAGGTCCGAAAGCTTGATATTGACCTCGCCGGCAGAGGTGGGAACAGCAACCCGGTGCGCAGAGCGAAGCTCCGCGAGGACCTGCGACTCGTGGTCCTGGAAATAGGAGAGGATCTCGCTGCGCAACGAGGCGCGGCCACTGGTGATGTTCTCGTCCATCAGGGAAAGCAAATGCTCGATCTCACGGCCGTTCATGTTCGAGGGACAATGCTCCTTGTTGGATGAGACGACAGGCCGCGAAGAAACGGTTCGGCGCGCGAACCAAGCTTAGCACTGGTTCCGATGGGGGCTGTTGTCTTGAGGGGAACGGCTTCCGGATGAACCCGGTCGACAGGAACTGGCGGCTTGCCCTGCCCGCTGTTAATCGAACAGGTAATACATGCGTTACCTAACTTCATCATTTATTAGGAAAATCACAGGTTCATCCACACGCTGGACCCATAGTCTGGAAGCTCGCTGTCCATATTCCCCAGAGGTGTACTATGCGTCTTCCGATTGCCGTGCTTGCTGCTGCCTTTGCTTTGTCCGCTCTTCCCGCGTCCGCCGACCTGATTACGAACGGCGGATTCGAGACCGGAGATTTTACCGGTTGGAACGCCACCGTTTCCTTCAGCGGACCTCAGGGGGGCGGCTATTCCGGCTATGACCCACACGCGGGTTTCTTCTTCGCGGCGCTGGGAAATGTAGGCGGTCTGGGTACGCTCAGCCAGACCTTCGCCGATGTTGCTGGTCAAAGCTACCAACTGACTTATTTCCTGGCCAGCAATGGACAGACGCCGAACGAGTTCCGCGTAGACCTCAACTCCACCACGCTGTTCGATTCCGTCAACATCGGTGCGACTTCCGGCATCCCCTATGCCTACACTCCCTACACGTTCCAGTTCGTCGCTACGGGTAACGACACTGTGACCTTCTTTGAACGCGACGATCCGGATTACCTGGCGCTCGACGACGTGAGCGTTACGCCTGTCAGCAGCGCAGTGACGCCGGAGCCTGGAAGCGTGATGTTGCTGGGAACCGGTCTGCTGGGGCTGGCAGGCTTCGCCCGCCGGCGTGTCGTCCGGTCTATCTAAGCAAGAGATTCCGCAGGCTTAGCGAACTAAAGGTAGCGAAAAGACAAAACCGGCGAGCCCCGATCAAATGGCTCGCCGGTTTTTTGTTTTTGTTGGTTGTTGGGTGCGCCGGCCGGCTTATCGATTGCCTCGACTCTCGTCCGGCGCCGGGGGAGGAGGAGCTTAACTTGCGCGTCGCAGCAACGGCTCTTCGCGCTGCACTTCCAGCTCCGCGATGGAACGGACGATCGAGCTCTTCAGGTCCTGCAGAGCCGGATCGTTGGGAGCTGTCTGCTCCTCAAGCCGCCTCAACGTTCTTCTCAGCAGATAGGGTAGTGCCATTTCGCTACTCATAGAGCCGTAAGAGGGCGAGGGCGAGTGTCGTGTTGCTTCGCCGCCCCAGCTATACCATTCCGCAATTTGCACTCCATTTCGGCTATTTTTCATGTCACGCAGATGCAGCATCCGATCGATGTTCGTGCTTCCAAAACTGGCAATCGCGGCATCAAAGCGAGCAAGGATATTTCTGCGCTTTAAATCGTTTGGTCGGGCAGCTAACAGAGGGTCGCCGGCATCCATGCAGGTGTGAAATACCGGCCGACCCCTAGACTCATCGATCTGGTGCGCTCCACTCTGGAGCGCGTGGCAAGCTCTGAACGATCCGAAGATCAGAAATCGGCCATTGATGGCTTGCGTCGCTCCGTGATCCGCAACATCGCCGAGCACGAACTCCACACCGCCAGCTCCGAACCCGACTCCGACCTCAAGAATGTCGCCGAAGAACCGAAACCGAAAGACTCAGCCGCGTAAGCTGCAGATTCCGCTCGGCAATCCAACCCTGCGCCACTTCGTCGAAGCAACTGGCTTCCGCCCTTCCTTCGGGCAAACACGTTGCTTCACATGTCCAGCACCGTCACCGACTTGGGCGGAAGCGTAACCGACAGCTCACTCCCCTGCCGGCGGAAGCCCTGGAAAGCGACCGGCTTCACCGCGTCCGGCTTCTCGAAGGTGTTGCGAGAATCGAGCGCCGGGGCCGTGAGCGTTCGGGCGGAGGTGACGTCCCCTGCCGCTCCGCTCAACTTCACGACGACGGTCACGGGAGCGTTCGGATTCTGGTTCGAGAAGGCCATGTGGACGTGGCCCTTGGCGTCGCGTACTGCCGATGCGGAGATCGCCGGCATAGTCGATCCGCCGCTCGCGTATTCCGGTGTATCGACCTCCAGCGGTAGACTGGTGGAGTCCTGCCACGGCTTGTACATGTCATAGACCCAGTAAGTTGGCGTCTTCACCATCTTCGGTCCATCGGTCAGCAGCATGGCCTGGAGCACGTTGATCATCTGGGCGATCGCGGTCAGCCTCACACGGTCGGCGTGCTTGACGAAGATGTTCAGATTGATCGCGGCAATAAGGGCATCGCGAATCGTATTTTCCTGATACAGGGACTGTTGTGGGTGAACACCATCCGGCTTGTACCAGGCGCCCCATTCGTCGACGGACATGAAAATGCGCTTTGCGGGATCGTACTTGTCCATGATGGCCGCGTGCTTTGCGATGAGGTCATCCATGCCGAAGGTATAGGCGAGGGTGGCGGCCCAGTCCTTCTCGTCGTAGCCGATGGCCGCGCCCTTCTCACCGTATCCGGTGCCGACACTCTCGTTCGGCAAGTGGTGCAAGTAGGTATAGAAGTGGATGGAGAGCCCGTCGATCTGTTTGGCGGCCTGCTGCATCATGGTCTCGGTCCAGTGGTAGTCAGCGCGGTCCGCACCGCCTGCGATCCGCTTGCTGCCCGGCGACCGCATAAACGTTGCATACTGGCGGACGATGTCCGCGGCATACTCAGCGCGCATATTGCCGCCACAGCCCCACAGTTCATTGCCGATGCCGATGTAGGGCACCTGCCAGGGCTCGGGGTGGCCGTTGGCCGCGCGTTGATTGGAGAGCGTGGTTCCCGCGGGCGCAGTCATGTACTCCAGCCAGTCTGCTGTCTCCTGCGGCGTGGCGGCGCCCACGTCGGCGGAGAGGAAGGCTTTCGCTCCGATGAGATCGAGGAAGCCCATGAACTCATGGGTACCGAAGGCATTGGTGTCCACGCCGCCACGGCGATAATGAACAACGCGCTTGTCCGCAGGGCCGATGGCGTCACGCCAGTGATACTGATCCGCGTAGCAGCCGCCTGGCCAGCGAATCACAGGCACCTGCAGCTCCTTGAGTGCGTCCACCACATCTTTGCGATAGCCATGGATATTGGATATCGGCGAGTTCTCGCCAACCCAGATGCCGCCGTAGACGCCGGTGCCGAGGTGCTCGGCAAACTGGGAGAAGATCTCACGCGCGACATGCGGGCCCTGCTGATCTGCATGCACCGTGACGGTGGCCGCGCCGCTCTGGCCCAGTGCGGGCGCCAGAGAGATCGAAGCGAATAGCGAAGCTGCAACGGCGAAACGGGCGACAACTCTGCCTGTTTGTTTCACGAGGGATCCTCTTTCCAGATTTAAATCTGCCCAGCAGAGTGGCGCAATGCGGGCGTTGGTGTCAGCGAGCGGCTCTGGGAACTCCAGTCATCCCTGTTGGGGAGACCATATAGGCGTTCTTCGCGGCGACGTCACGGGCAATGCCAAAAACCATGAACTCAAGTGGAGCGTTACCGGAGTTCTTGAACGAGTGCTTCTCATTCAGCGCAACAGGTACAGCGTCGCCGGTGTGAATCGGAGAGGTCTGGTCTCCAAGCGCAACCGTTCCCTCGCCGTTCAGCACGTAATACACCTCACTCATATCGGCCTGAGTATCGGGACCGATCGACGCGCCCGGAGGCAGAAGTAGATGGTCCACATACGCCCAAGACGAATAGAAGACGCTGGGGTCGAGCGCACGGCGATACTGCACGGTGCCGGTGCCGCCGTGGAAGTTGGCGACTGGCTTCAGCAGGGCGCGATCGAGGTGCATCTGGATGAAGGTCGGAACCGTGTCGAGCGGAGCGTTCACGCGCGAGTCGTTTAGGTTGAACGCATCGTAGAAATCTTTGTTGAGGCCGATGTTGATGTTCATCCACTGCACGGGCTTGTCGGAGGCGTTATAGATCGCATGAGAATGGCCGATGCGCGCCGGGGCTCCGGCGGGTCCCTTGAGCAGCGAAGTACGGCTGTCAATCGTGAACTGCGCTTCGCCGTCGAGGATGATGAACATCTCCTCGCACTGATTGTGAAAGTGCGCACCAATGCCGCCGCCGGGAGGCAATACGCCGCGATGCAGGAAATAGAGGTTGGTACCCAGATTGAACTTCGCCACCGTAGGATCCCGAGGCCCGACAAGCTGCATGTAGTCCATGGGGCCGGCGCCGTTATGCACGGAGGGCATGTGCTTGAACTTGGCCGGATCAGTATGCGCGATGCGCTCCGCGATGGGAACGGAAGAGGGCTGCTGAGCCTGTGCGCCGGCTGCGGTGAGCAGGGAAAGGACAAGGGCAAGCTTCGTCGATCTGGTGAGCATGAAACCTTCCTGTGAAAAGAAAGATAGGTACGGGATTCAGGAGCTAAATCTGCCGTACGCCACCCTAGAAGATTTCAGTATCAGGAAGCAACTGGTGCCGGCGGTCAGGCGCGGGACATATACGCGCCTTCGGCGGTATCGACGCGGATTTTTTCGCCTTCATTGATGAAAGGTGGCACCTGCACGATGAGACCGGTCTCGGTCTTGGCGGGCTTGGTGACGGAGCTGGCCGTGGCGGACTTAATGCCAGGCTCGGTTTCGACCACGGTCATCTCGACTGCGGTGGGCAGCTCGATACCGACGGCCTTGCCATCATGAAAGGAAACCGAGATCGAGAGATTGGGGGTGAGGAACTCGACGGCGTCACCGAGGGTTTCGCGCTTGAGCATGGTCTGCTCGTACTTGTCGTCCATGAAGTAGAAATCGTCGCCATCGTTGTAGAGGTATTCCATCTTGATCTCGTCAACGTGGACGCGCTCGATCGGGTCGGGCGAGCGGAAGCGCTCGACGAACATGGCGCCGGTGCGGACGTTGCGCAGCTTGGCCTGAATGAAGGCGCGCAGGTTGCCGGGCGTGCGGTGCTCGACCGAGAAGACCAGGTGCAGGTCGTTGTTGAATTTGATGATCATGCCCGGGCGCATCTGCGTAGCGGGAATTGCCATGTGAGAAACCCCTGAATGGATAGAGTGGCGCGGAGGCGATGGTGAAAACGGCGCTGCTCCGCAACCTTTCCATTGTAGCGTGTGGGGAGTAGGCGGCTCGATTCTGACTGGACGCAGCAGGTGCCGAAGCGGGGTTCCAATGACCATGCGAAACTTGCGCATTTCGTCATTTAGGCTTGCAAAAATGCTGCTCTCGTGGCATCTTCAAAAGACTTCTTACGAAAGGACGCCTATGACAGCGTTCCACAGTAATGCGCTATACGGGCAGCGACAGCCGAATGATCGGTTGCGTTGCAACTGGGCGTCTTTTCAGTCGCGCTAAGCGAGCCTGACCCGCCCCTATACAAATTGATTCGCTCACTCACGTGAGGGAGATGGCTACCTGCGCCGGCTTTCATGCCGCGTAGCGCTGCCGTTTCTCTGCTCACTGTGCGCGAGCGCAGGGCCGCCGGGTTGTCTCCAGGCGTGCAACAGCACCGGCGTGCGCCGGTTAGAAGGCAGAAGAGTCATGTTCGACCTGATGAAGATTACGCATGCGTTGAAGCACGTCGTCGACGGCCAGAACCAGTTCGCCTCGGGCGGCCTGTTGCTGATGGTCGTCGGCGCGATCGGCGCGTATCTGCGGCAGCTCCCTCTGCGCCTGTGGGGCTGGATTATTCGGCAGAGCACCATGTACGTCACCGTGAAGGATGATGACGCGGCGTTCGACTGGGTGAAGGAGTGGTTCGTGGAGCAGGGATTTGTAAAGCGGATTCGCCACGTGGATCTCGACACCACCGTTCGCGGCGAGCAGATGGCGCTGATCCCAGCGCCCGGACGTCACTTCTTCTGGTATGACCGGCGGCCGTTCTGGGTCTGGCTGTACCGCAGTGAGGAAACCAAGGGCTATAGCCAGCGCCGCATGGAGTCGCTGACCTTTCGCACTATTGGGCGTAAGCAGGCGATCCTGAAGAAGTTCGTCGGCGAGATCGTTGCGTGTCACCAGAAGAATGTGCGGACCACGCCCCACCTGTATGTGTGGGACGAGGGCTGGACCTACGTCTCGGCGTACTACCCGCGTCTGCTGGAGTCAGTGATTCTGAAGCCGGGTGAAAAGGAGCACCTGGTCGAAGATCTTGAGCGCTTCAGGGCTGCGCAGAGCCGGTACCGCCGGCTGGGAGTTCCGTTCCACCGTGGCTATCTGCTGTACGGGCCGCCGGGTACGGGCAAGACGTCGCTGGTGTCGGGTCTATCGGCGAAGTTCGGCATGTCCATCTACGTGATGAACCTGACGGAGTTCAATGACCGCTCGCTGAAGAGCGC
>Ga0070661_100003679_pt1 | contig 10568 bp, 10 predicted proteins | sample KBSC43metaG_FD_64663 | JGI IMG/M metagenome (GOLD analysis project Ga0070661, IMG submission 64663) | Corn rhizosphere microbial communities from Kellogg Biological Station, Michigan, USA - KBS C4-3 metaG | ecosystem: Host-associated > Plants > Roots > Rhizosphere > Soil ...
TGAACGGCGATCCAGTCCCCTCGCTCGCTTCACGCTATCTTTCTCGAAGAAGAAAGAGAACTTCCAAGCTGCCATCGCGTTTCATCTGGCGTATTACCATTTCGTGAAATTCCACGGCACCCTGCGCATGACTCCCGCGATGGAGGCAGGCGTTGAAAAGTCGGCGTGGAAGGTTTCCGATCTCGTCGATGCAGCGAAGTAGATACCTCGAAGAATTACAGAACGCGATTCGCACCGTGCATGGGTGCGAATCGCGTCACGTTTCCACAAGTCGCGTTAGGGGGATGCTGGAAGATCGATTGGCGTGGCAGGGCGAAGTCGAGACGTTCGATCTTGTAGGGCATCCCAAGGCGAAACGCTGCCACGCATGGGGCGACGAGGAGAACGGCCAGCTACACACCACCACCGTGCTGGAGTTGCCGCCTGTGGATTCCCCAGTGGATGCCGTGAATGTCGCCATTGCCGCAAAGGCGAGAATGGCGGAATGAAATATCTCGGCGCGGCATTATTCGGAGTGCTGGCCGTTGCTGCCACGCTCGTAGGGACATATCTCCTGCCTCTTTACGGTTTAGGGCTGCTTGTTTTTCCAGTAGCCGCTCCACTCTGGGTTTTCTTTGTGTATTTTCTGATTCGCGACTTAAGGCCTTGAGTCAGATTCAAACCAGGACACTACCGCGCGTGGACATAGCACTTGTCCGGCACGATGAGCGCGTCTATTTTCGAGGCGCTCTATGATCGCCGGCCGGCATTCCGAGGACTACTCGCCCATCGCGTGGATCGGGCGCATGCCCATCTACGCCACCACGCTGCTGGTGATCGCGCAGGTGCTGGGCATGATCGGCACCGCCGTCGCGATGTCGCTTGCGGGTTCGCCGCGCCCGGTCGATTCCCCGCTGCTCGAGCCGCTGATCTTCTCGAACCTCGACATCCTCCAGAATTTCAAGATCTGGCAATTCGTCACCTACGCCTTCGTCAACGAGCCCAGCATCTGGTTCGCCGTCGAGATGTGGATGCTCTACGCCTTCGGCCGCGAGGTGGAGAAATTCCTCGGCCGCCGCTCGTTCCTCTGGCTCTACCTCTCGCTGCTGCTCGTCGGGCCCGTCTTGCTCACCGCGCTCGGCCTCGCCCACGTGCCGGCCGGATTGATCGGCAGCGGCACGCTTCACTTCGCGATCTTCGTCGCCTTCGTCGTCATTTATCCCGGCGCGCAGATCTTCTTCACGATCCAGGCCAAATGGGTCGCCGCGATCCTGCTCGGCATCTACTCGCTGCAATTCCTCGCCTTTCACGCCTGGGAATCGCTCGGCGTGCTCTGGCTCCAATGTGCCTGCGCCGTGCTGATGCTGCGCTACTCGGGCGCGACCAACGCCTCCTTCGACTCGTGGCTGCCGACGCTCGAGGATGACGTCCGGCCCGTCCGCCTCGTCAAACGCCGCGAGGAACCGGAGGAAGCCGACCCCTACGAATCCATCGACCCGTTGCTGGAAAAAATTTCCCGCCACGGCATCGGCAGCCTCACGAAGCGCGAGCGCCAACGCCTCGAGCAGGCGCGCGCCGCCTTGCTCGAACGGGAGAAGCCCTCGCGCTGATGGACGGACCCGCGATCCCCGGAGTGACCGCGTCGCCGCCGCCGACGATGAGCGGAGAGGGCCGACCAATGCCGGCCGCGAGCCTGAAGGATCCCTGCTACGTCAATGCGATGGTGCATTTCTATCGCGGCGAACTCGGGCGCATCATGATCTGGCGCCAGCGGCTCGACGTGACGACGACGTGGGCGATTACCAGCTCGACGACGATCATCACGGTCGCGTTCTCGTTCCGCGAAATCCCGCACATCATCTTCTTTTTCAACGTCGCGATCGTCTGGATCATGCTCTGGATCGAGGCGCGGCGGTATCGGTTCTACGACGCGTTTCGCGGGCGCGTGCGCATGCTGGAGACGCACTTTCTCGTGCCGATGGTTTCGCAGAGCGATCGCCTGCTCGACGGCGAATGGCGCCGGCTCGTGTGCGAAGATTTGATCCTGCCGTCCTTCAAGATCACGGCCTTCGAGGCGGTCGGGCGGCGATTGAAACGAAATTACGTTTTCATCTTCGCCATCATCATGCTCGCATGGGCGCTCAAGATTTTCATGCACGCCGAGCCGCCCATCACCTCGTTCGAATCGTTCTATCGCGCCTTCGCGGCGGGGCATCTGCCGGCCTGGTTCAATGCGACCATCTTCATCGGCACGATCGTCGCGGTGACGAGCATCATCATTTACGTCGCCCGCAGCTCCTCCGGTGAGGTCTCGGAATTCGGCTCCGACCGCGGCACGCTCTGGCGGATATGAGCGAACCCGTCGCCCGCCTCAAGGAAATCGTCGCCCGCCTGCGCGCGCCCGATGGCTGCCCGTGGGATCGCGAGCAAACGCACGCCAGCCTGCGCGGCGCCCTGCTCGAGGAAACCTACGAACTCGTCGAGGCCATCGACCTCGCGGACGACACGAACCTCCGCGAGGAACTCGGTGACCTGCTGCTCCACGTCGTGATGCACGCGCAGATGGCCAGCGAGCGCGGCGCCTTCGAGTTCGATGCGGTCGCGACGGAAATCTGCGAGAAGTTGATCCGCCGGCATCCGCATGTCTTCGGCGACGTCTCGGCGGCGGATTCCGACGAGGTGCTTCGCCAGTGGGAGCAAATCAAGCGGGCCGAAAAGCGCGAGCGCACGTCGATTCTCGACGGCCTGCCGCGCGCACTGCCGGCGCTGATGCGCGCGCAGAACGCCCAGAAAAAGGCGGCGCGCGTCGGCTTCGACTGGACCGAGGCCGGCGAGGTGATCGCGAAGATCGAGGAGGAACTTGCCGAGTTGAAAGCGGCGCTCGCCGGCGCGAACGAGGCGGCGGTGACCGAGGAAACCGGCGACCTGCTTTTCTCGGTCGTGAATCTCGCGCGCAAGCTCGGGCAGGATTCCGAAATGACGCTCAACGCGGCGACGGACAAATTCATCGCGCGTTTCCAGGCGGTCGAGCGACTGGCGGCGGAGGCCGGCCGGCGCGTCGAGGACTGCCCGCCCGAGGAGCTGAACGCGTATTGGGACGCGCACAAGGCAACGACAACGGCGTGAGCGGCGGATTCGTGGTCCTCAATCCGGGCGGGCGCGACGCCGTGCAGTCCTTCGCCGCCGGCGTGGGCGCGCCGGGCGACCCCGGGCATCCGCCGGTGAACTACCACGGCTACGCGGCCTGCATGGGCGGCGAATTTTTGCGGGACGTGAAGACGGTGCCCGCCGGCACGCGCGCCGCGCTCGTGCTGCTGCGCAAGCGCAACCTGCGCGCGGTGCTCAAGGCCATTGCGACGTTGCAGGCGCGCGGCGTGCGCGCGTGGATTTCGTTCAAGGAATCCGGCGCGCACCAGGTCGCCGATTTTCTTTCGGACTACGACCGCTCGCTGCTCTTCCGGCGCATCTGCGTGGCGGCGGACGGTTACGTCGCGAGCACGACGGACCTCGAGCCGCTCTACCGCGCGGCCGGCTGTCGCGACGGATTTTTCGCGCCGACGCCGTATCCCGTCGAGGAGCCCGCATGGGATCGCGGCATTCCGCTGGCGGACCGCAAAGGCATTTTCGTCGGCACGCGGGAGTTCGACGTGCCTTCGCGCAATCACTGGCGGGCCGTCGCGCTGGCGGCGCAACTCGGCCGCGAACTCGAGACGCCGGTCGCGGTGATGAGCAACGACGGCCGCCACGGCCTGCGCCTGCTCAAAGCGATTCGCGGCGACAATCCATTCCTGCATTTCATCGTCGGCCCGTTTGCCTATCGCGATTATCTGCGGCTGATGGCGGCGCATCGGATCGTCTTCCAACTCGACGCGAGCGCGGTGCCGGGTCAGGTCGCGGGCGACGCGCTGCTGTGCCGGATGCCCTGCGTCGGCGGGAATGGGGCGGTGGAGCGGATCACCTTTGTTGGTGGCAAAGCCCCGCTGGACGAGGCGCGGCGGTTGATGACGGACGACGACGCCTGGCGCAGTGCGGTGGAGGATTCGCAAAAAATTGCGCGCGAGCGATTGAGTTTTTCCGCCCTTCGCGCTCTGCTCACGGCTCGAATGAATTCGCAACCATGAGCCACGATCACGGGCATTCGCACGGTCACGACCACGGGGGCGGGGGACATCACCACGCGCCGAAGGACTTCGGCCGCGAGTTCTTCATCGGGATCACGCTGAACACCGTGTTCGTCGTCTTCGAGGCCGCCATGGGCTTCATTTACGGCTCGCTCGCGCTCGTTTCCGACGCCGGGCACAATCTCGGGGATGTACTCGGACTCGTGCTCGCGTGGGGCGCGGCGATCCTGGCCCGTCGCGCGGCGAGCGGGCGCTACACTTACGGCCTCAAGCGCGGAACAATCCTCGCTGCGCTCGCGAATGCCATTCTGCTGCTCGTCGCCGTGGGCGCGCTCGGCCTCGAGGCCATCGACCGCCTGCGGGAGCCGCATGCCGTCGCGGGCGGCGTGATGGCGTGGGTCTCCGCCGTGGGCATCGTCATCAACGGCGCGACGGCGTTGCTCTTCATGTCCGGAAGCAAGGGCGACCTCAACGTGCGCGGCGCGTTTCTGCACATGGCGGCCGATGCCGGCGTGTCGCTCGCCGTGACGGTCGCGGGTGTCGTGATCCTGCTCACCAATTGGGCGTGGATCGATCCCGTGATGAGTCTCTTCGTTCTCGTTGTGATCCTCGTGGGAACGTGGGGACTTTTCACGGAATCACTGGGGCTCGCACTCGACGCAGCGCCGGCGGGAATGGACCCCGAAAAGGTGCGCGCCGAGATCGCCGGCCTGCCCGGCGTGGAGGATGTGCATCACCTGCACGTCTGGGCGATCAGCACGACGGAAACCGCGCTCACCGCGCACGTCGTGAAATCCGGCCCGAGCCTCGACGACGCCCTGCTGGCGACGATCCGCGAGGAACTCGAGGAGCATTTCGCGATTACGCACGTGACGATCCAACTCGAGGAAGCCGGCGCGGTCGCCTGCGGCCACGCAGAACCGGCGAGCTAAATCGCGACGGTTTCGCCGCGCAGCTCGAGGATGCGGTGGATGACGTCCTCGATCAAATTGTTCGGGCAGGACGCTCCCGCCGTGAGGCCAATGCGAATCGGGCCCGTGGTCGGCAGCCAGCCGCGGGCGGCGACTTCCTCCTTCGCGTGCAGGTCGAAGCGCGCGATTTCATCGGCCGAGCGCAGGCAATCCGCGTTGCGAACGAAATACGTCGGCGTCGTCTTTTCGCCGATTTCGGCGAGGTGCGTCGTGTTCGAGCTGTTGTAGCCGCCGACCACGAGCAGGAGGTCGAGCGGGGCGCGGAGGAGATCGAAGAGCGCGTCCTGACGTTCCTGCGTCGCGCCGCAAATCGTGTCGAAGAAGCGGAAGTTTTTCGTGTCGCCGGGCAGCTCGCGGTCGCGATCGGCGATGGCGGCGCGCACGCGGCGCTGCACCTCCTCGGTTTCGCTGCGCAGCATGGTCGTCTGGTTGGCGACGCCGACCTGGCGCAAATGCACGTCGGGATCGAAGCCGGGCGAGCAGGCATGCTCGAAATGCCGCAGAAAGGCCGCGCGTTTTTCCGCGTCGCCACCGTGGCGAATGTAATCACAGACGAGATCGGTCTCCGCGAGATCGAGCACGACGAGGTAATGGCCGCCGCCTTCGCCGAGGGCGCGGGAGGCCGTGGCGCGGGTCTCCTCGTGCTGCGCCTTGCCGTGAATGATGGAGGTGACCTGTTCGCGGGCGTTCTGGCGCACGCGTTTCCACACGCTCATCACGTCGCCGCACGTTGTATCGACGATCTGGCAGCCGTGCGCCTTCACCGCCGCGACGATGGGGGCCTCGGCCCCGAAGGCCGGCACGATGACGATGTCCTCCGGGCTCAGCGCGTCGATGTCCGCTTCCGACGGATGCGCGGCAAGATGGCGGATGCCGAGCGCGGCGATCTGCGCGTTCACGTCGGGATTGTGAATGATTTCGCCGAGGAGAAAAATTCGCTGGTCGGGGAAGACCTTGCGCGCGGCGTAGGCGAGGTCGATGGCGCGCTCGACGCCGTAGCAAAAGCCGAATTGCTTCGCGAGGCGGAAGGTCGTTTCGCCCACCGTCAGCAGGCCGCCGCGGGCGCGGATTTCCTCGACGAGTTCACTGCGGTAGTGACCCTCGACCTGCGCCTGCACGCGCTCCATTACCTCCGGCGTGCGAAGGTTCACACGCGGGCGGGGCGGGGCGGGAGTTGGGGCGGATTCCGCCAAAATCAATCGACGAACAGCGCGCCTTTCGGCGGTTCAAACGCGGCCGGCGACACCATGAGCGCGGCCGGCGGATCGGGGTCCTTGTAGTCCGTGGGACGCTGCAGATTCTTGCCGAGCGTCTCGTCCTCGGGCTGCGTGTATTGGATGTTCACCGGCGTGCCCACGTGGACGAGCGCATAGAATTTTGCCGCGACGGTCTTGTGGAGGCGCAGGCAGCCGTGCGTGCGCGGAATCGGCCAGACGTAGCCCTGGTGGAAGCCGTAGCCGGGGTAGAAGCCGACCCACCACGCCATCGGGTAACCGACGTAGCGGCCGGTGGCGTTGCCCGCCTCGCAGGGGCGGATGCTGTTGCCGCTCACCGAGAAGCCGTAGCTGCCCGAGCGCTTGGTCGCGATCTTTTCGGTCACGTGCATGTTGCCGGTCGGCGTCGATTTGCCGGGCAGGCCGACGCAGGTCGCCGCGACGAGGAGGGGACGGTTGCCCTCGAGCACATAGACGGCCTGGTTCTTGAGCGAAACCTTCACGCGCACGGCGCTCGGATCATGCGGACGGTGGGCGGGCGGATTGTAGGGCGCGGCGACCTGCAGGGTCTCGCAACCGGTGAGCGCAGCCAGCGCGAGGCCGGCGAGGAGCGCAAAACGAAGGGATTTCATTGGCCTCTTCAAAAGACCAATTCGGGGCGGTTGTCAAACCACCGCGGCCCGCGTCCGGGAAAAACAAACGTTGCGCTCGCGCGGGCGGGCCCTATTTTTCGCCCTCCATGTTTCGCGAGGATGACTTTCAATACGCGCTCGAGAATACGCGCGTGATCCGCCCGCCGGCGCAGGCGATCCAGACCTTCGGCACGACGAGCTTCCGCTTCATGCTCGTGACCGAGTTGATGGACCAGATCGACCGCGTGCGCGTGCGCGACGGACGCATTCACGCCGAGCGGCCGACCATCGTCTCGCCCGCGAATTACTCGAAGCTCATGCTCGAGGGATTCGGCGAGGAGGCGCGCGGCTTTGCCGACTGGCTCGAGGGACGGGGACGCGATCTGCAGTTCCTGCGCTACGGTTTTCAATTTCGCAAGACCGACATCAGCGAGGAAATCGTCCACTCGCCGAAGGCCGACGTGATCGGCCGGCTGGGCGAATTGCTCGACGAACGCGACGAGCCGATGAGCACGATCATCGAGGGCGTCGATGACGCCTGGGAGGTCTGCCTGATGAAGTTCACGGTGGAACTCGTCCAGCGTTCCGCGGGCGAGAACGTGCAGGAGTGGAAGCGGCGCGGCCTGCTGTGAGCGGGGTGACGGCAGGGTTTCTGTCTTTTCTAACCGTTGCCGATCAGGCACGCTGCGCGCCATGAAGTTGCTGAAGTTCCTCATCGTGCTCGGGCTGGCCGCGGCGATCTTCGGAACGGCGGGATATTTCGCCTACCTCCTCTATTACAAGCCCGCAAAGGTCGAGCAGGCCGAGGCGAAGGCCGCCGCGGAGGCGCCGCCGCCCACGCCGCCGCCGGACTACAGCATCCCGGCCTTCGAAAAGGCGCTCGCGCTGCAAAAAGCCGGCAAGCTGCTCGAGGCGCGCGACGCGATGCTGAACTTCATCGCGCAATATCCGCAATCGACCAAGCTCGCCGCCGCCAAGGCCGTGGTCGGCGAGATCAACACGGGCTTCGTGTTCACGAGCGGTCCTGGTCCCGACAAAACCGACTACACGGTCGTCGCCGGCGACTCGCTCATCAAGGTCGCGCTCAAGACCAAGTCGAACGCCGAACTCATCCTGCGCTCGAACAACCTCGCCAGCATCGACCTCTCGATCGGCCAGCAACTGCGCATCCCGCAATTGGAAACGACGCTCGTGCTCGACCGGCAGGCGAAGACGCTGTCGCTGATGAACAAGGGCCAGCTCTTCAAGGAATACCCGTTGCTCGCCATGGATATCCCGGGCGCGAAGAGCAAGGAGCCCGTCACCACCACGGTGAAGGACAAGATCGCGATCAAGGGTGCGGAGCGCGCCGCCTTTGGCAGTCGCGATTACGTGGGCAGCGAGCGCTGGCTCATGCTCGCGCAGCCAAATCTCGTCATTCGCGGACGTCCCGACGTGGACGCCAACGGCCAGCCGGCGCCCATGCCGTCGGGCATCGTCGTCTCGCAGGAGGACATCGAGGAAATTTTCCCATTGGTGTCGCGCGGCACGTCCGTCACCATCCAATAACAAGAAGTATGAGGGTCACACCGCTGGATTTTGAAAAACCCGTCGTCGAACTCGAGCACAAGCTCGACGACATCAAGAAGCATCTGCAAGGGCAGGACATCAACCTCGACCCCGAGGTGCGCGAGATCGCGTTGAAGATCGAGGCCACGCGCCGCGACATTTACGAAAACCTTACGGCATGGCAGCGTGTGCAGATCGCCCGGCACATCCAGCGTCCATTTTTCCTCGATTACGTGAACCTCGCGTTCACCGACTTCGTGGAGCTGCACGGCGACCGCCTCTTCGGCGACGACGCCTCCATGCCCGCCGGGCTTGCGACGATTGGTGGCATTCCGTGCGTCGTCATCGGCCAGCAAAAGGGCCGCGACGTGAAGGAAAATCTCCTCCGCAATTTTGGCAGTCCGCATCCCGAGGGCTACCGCAAGGCGCTGCGCCTCATGCGCCTCGCCGAGAAGTTTGGCCTCCCGGTCGTCACCCTCATCGACACCCCGGGGGCCTATCCCGGCGTCGGCGCGGAGGAGCGGCACATCGCGGAATCCATCGCGGTGAACCTCCGTGAAATGATGATTCTGCGCACGCCGATTGTCACCGTCGTCATCGGCGAGGGCGGCTCCGGCGGAGCGCTCGGCATCGGCGTTTCCGATCGCGTGCTCATGCTCGAGAACGCCTACTACTCGGTCATCAGCCCCGAGGGCTGCGCCGCCATTCTCTGGAAACACCGCAAGCACGCGCCCGAGGCGGCCGACGCCCTCAAGCTCAACGCGACGGTCCTCATGGAGCTGGGCCTGATCGACGGTGTGATCAAGGAACCGCTCGGCGGCGCCCATCACGATCATCACGCCGCGGCGGACATGCTCAAGGAGGCCGTCGTGGCGGCGCTCACGGAGACGGCAAAAATTCCGACCGACAAGCTCCTCGAGCAGCGCTACGACAAATTCCGCCGCATGGGCGTGCTGGCTGAGGAGGCGTAAGGCCGGTTTCGCCTGCGGGATTGCAGTCCCGGGGCGGATCGTGCACAAGGGGCGGAGGATTTCCCCACGGGCTCGGCGGCATGCGCTTTCTTTTTCTTCACCCCAATTTTCCGGCCCAGTTCTGGAAAATCTCGCAGGCCCTCGCGGCGAATCCGCGCAACGAAATTGTCTTTCTCACCGCCCGTGAGGACGGCTCCATCGCCGGCGTGCGCAAGGTGCTTTACAAGACGGCCCGCGAGGTCGCCGCGCAGACGCACCCGTATTTGAAGACCTACGAGCAGGCGATCCTGCACGGCCAGGCGGCCTATCGCGCGATGCTCGAGGAGAAGAAGCGCGGCTTTTATCCCGACGTCATTTACGGCCACTCGGGCTGGGGGACGACGCTCTTCCTGCGCGATCTTTTTCCGCGCGCCCGGTTCCTCGTGAACTTCGAGTGGTTCTACAACGCACGCGGCGCGGACAGCGATTTCGACCCGGAGGATCTCCCCACGGCCGACGACGAGGCGCGCCTGCGGATTCGGAATTCGTCCATCCTCGTCGATCTCTATTCGTGTGACGCGGGATCCTGTCCGACGAAATGGCAGCACCGGCAATTTCCGAGCGAGTTCCATTCGAAGATCGAAGTGCTCCACGAAGGAATCGACACGGCCTATTTCAAGCCCGCGGAGCCGGACGCGCCGCTTGTTCTGGGCAAGAACGGGTTGAATCTTTCCGAGCTGCCGGAAATCGTGACCTACGCGACGCGCGGGATGGAGCCGTATCGCGGCTTCCCGCAATTTATCGAGGCGGTGCACCGGCTGCTGGCCTCCCGGCCCAACTGCCATGTCGTCATCGCCGGTGAGGATCGCGTCGCGTATGGCGCGGCGCTGCCCGACGGCAAGACCTACAAGCAGGAACTCCTCGCGCGGTTTCCCCTCGATCCGAAGCGCGTGCATTTCACCGGCCTGCTGCCGTATGCCGATTACCTCCGGCTGCTGCAGGCCTCGCATGCGCACGTCTATCTCACGCGGCCGTTCGTGCTCTCGTGGTCGGTGCTCGAGGCGATGTCCGCCGGATGTCTCGTGGTGGCCTCGCGCACCGCGCCGGTCGAGGAAGTCCTCGAGCACGAGCACAACGGCCTGCTGGTCGATTT
>Ga0070661_100003681_pt1 | contig 10565 bp, 6 predicted proteins | sample KBSC43metaG_FD_64663 | JGI IMG/M metagenome (GOLD analysis project Ga0070661, IMG submission 64663) | Corn rhizosphere microbial communities from Kellogg Biological Station, Michigan, USA - KBS C4-3 metaG | ecosystem: Host-associated > Plants > Roots > Rhizosphere > Soil ...
GAACTAAACGACTGTCAATAATCGACGCTCCCGTTAACCTTAGTAGAAAGCGTCACCCAGTCTGAACAGACCTTATTACCTTATCAGAATTCAAGCGAGATGGCGTGATGCATAAGATAATAAGGTTTTGAAATATATGATTTTGTTTTCTACTAAGGTTTTAGATCATGGAACGAATAAGGTTTTGAGTCGTGGTACGATGAACTAAACGACTGTCAATAATCGACGCTCCCGTTAACCTTAGTAGAAAGCGTCACCCAGTCTGAACAGACCTTATTACCTTATCAGAATTCAAGCGAGATGGCGTGATGAATAAGGTAATAAAGTTTTGAAATATATGATTTTGTTTTCGACTAAGGTTTAGATCATGGAACGAATAAGGTTTTGAGTCGTGGTACGATGAACTAAATGACTGTTAATAATCGACGCTCCCGTTAACCTTAGTAGAAAGCGTCACCCAGTCTGAACAGACCTTATTACCTTATCAGAATTCAAGCGAGATGGCGTGATGAATAAGGTAATAAGGTTTTGAAATATATGATTTTGTTTTCTACTAAGGTTTAGATCATGGAACGAATAAGGTTTTGAGTCGTGGTACGATGAACTAAACGACTGTTAATAATCGACGCTCCCGTTAACCTTAGTAGAAAGCGTCACCCAGTCTGAACAGACCTTATTACCTTATCAGAATTCAAGCGAGATGGCGTGATGAATAAGATAATAAGGTTTTGAAATATATGATTTTGTTTTCTACTAAGGGTTTAGATCATGGAACGAATAAGGTTTTGAGTCGTGGTACGATGAACTAAACGACTGTCAATAATCGACGCTCCCGTTAACCTTAGTAGAAAAGATGTCCTGTTTTAATAGACCTTATTACCTTATTGAAGATTGAAGCGAGGTTGTAGGGTAAATAATGGGTTGAAAATAATAGTTGGGCTATGAAAAAAATATTTTTTGTTTTCTTTTTCTCCTCTCTGATATATTTTTCTTTTTCTCAAATAGCTGTGAGAGTCGATAGCAGTGTTGTCGAAGTTTATCCATCAAACTGGTGGGTTAACATGAGGAGTAAGCAGCTACAATTGATGCTTCATCTTGAAGGGATAAAAAAGGCAAAAAATGTCAGAATCAATTATCCAGGGGTTCAGGTTACGAAAATCAATCGTGTCGAAAGCAACAATTACGTTTTTGTTGACATAACCATTTCATCAAATGCGAAGCCAGGTATATTTCCAATTGAAGTCGTATGGAAAGAAACTGATGACGGCATTTGGACATCCACGAGCAAATTCGAACTCAAACCCCGCCGACCCGGTAGGGGAACCGCATTCGCTCAAGGTGTCTCTTCAAAAGATTTCGTTTACTTATTAATGCCTGATCGGTTCAGTAATGGCGATACAACCAATGACCGCATCGCAGGGATGAAGGATCAGTCATTAGATCGCAGTGATTTTTTTGCAAGACATGGCGGTGACCTGCAGGGTGTGATCAATCACCTCGATTATTTGAAAGATCTTGGGGTAACAACGGTATGGATGACGCCTGTGATCGAAAACGATATGCCCAACAGAACGGAGCACGGCTATGCTTTTACGAATCACTATAAAATTGAACCACGCATTGGCGGAGAGGCGATGTACAAAAAACTTAGTGACGAATTGCACAAGCGTGGAATGAAACTGATACAGGATGCTGTGTACAATCATGTGGGCCTTTATCATTTTACTGTACAGGATCCGCCGATGAAAGACTGGCTGCATCAATGGCCGAAGTTTACTCAAACGACTTATAAAGATCAAACCATCTTTGATCCTCATGCGGCACCTTCCGACAAGAAATTAATGGCCGATGGTTGGTTTACGCAGCAAATGCCTGATATGAATGAGAGTAATCCCTATGTAGCCAATTATTTAATTCAACATGCCATCTGGTGTGTGGAAGAATATGGAGTTGATGGATGGAGAATCGACACGTACGCTTACAACGACCTTGTTTTCATGAATCGTTGCAATAAAGCGTTGATGGATGAATATCCAAAGCTTACGATGTTTGGTGAGACGTGGGTGCATGGTGTCCCCAATCAAAGTTATTTCTGTGAGAACAATTATAACATTCCATTCAAGAGTAATCTGCAGGCGACAACCGATTTTCAATGTTTGTTTTATGGGATCCAACCGGCCATCAATGATAAGTTTGGATGGACAGATGGAGTCAACAAATTATATACAACCGCGGCACAGGATTTTGTGTACAAGGATCCCATGCGTGAAGTGATATTTTTGGATAACCACGATCTGAGCCGTTTTTATTCGGTAGTAGGAGAAGACACTACTAAATATAAAATGGGACTTGCATGGCTGTTGACATTCCGGGGTATTCCTCAATTATATTATGGTGATGAGATATTAATGACAGGATTCACAAACCCTGATGGCAAGGTAAGACTTGATTTTAAAGGTGGCTGGCCAGATGATACTGAAAATAAATTCACAAAAGAGGGAAGAACGGCAGGGGAGGAAAGTATTTTTGAGTACATTAAACGGTTTGCAAATTTCCGAAAGGCTTCTTCTGCAATCACAACCGGCAAACTGATGCAATACGTCCCTGTCGACGGTGTGTATGTGTATTTCCGCTATGATGATAAACAAACGGTGATGTGCGTGATGAATACGAATGATAGCTCTTCGACGATAAATCTTTCGCGGTTCAAAGAGAGGACAAAGGATTTTACAAAAGCTTTTGATGTAGCTACTGGTGTCACTTTCAATTTAGAACCTACATTGACTGTGGGGGGAAAGTATCTTCTTGTAATGGATTTGAAGAAGTGATGAATATTTATGACTGTGCCACAAAGGCGCGAAGGCACGAAGACGAACGACAGCTGATTGATAACCTTAAATATTAATACATGAAATTTCATTTCATCATTTTTATGGCATGCCCCTTCCTGATTATCCATAATAATAATAACAAAGGAGAGCAATCTAAACTGGGCAACAGCTTGCCTCACTCCGATGTTGCCGCAAGGGTGCACGAGAGTCATGCTACTGACGATGATATCACGGGATTTTGGAAGTTGAAACTGGAAGCTTATGATGACAATGGTAACAAAATCCTTGACGAAGCTGAACGAAAAAAAGGCTTTAAGAACAACTATTCGTTTCGCTTTAATGCCGATGGCAGCTGCAAGATCGTAGAAAGCTTCAAAGGCCGCTATGAAGTGAAAACGGAAAATGGAAACAAAATGCTTTATGTCTTTCGCAACCGGGTAGCAGGTGAAGAAAAGCAAGACCCACCACCGGATGTATACCGGATCATCTCGTTGAGCAAAAATGAACTGGTGGTGTTGGAACAAGAGGGCAATCTGACCTTTTGGGTCTTCGAACGAAGCAATTAGTCAGCATCTCACGAGGAGATTTTTAAGCCACAAAGCCGCGAAGACACGAAGTAGTTCCGTAAATCTTGGCGCTTTTGCGTCTTATTTGCCACTTAATTATATCTGCGTAATCAACAACAATTTCTTTCCCCAGGCATCCCAGTTCTTCATTACTTTGTATAATTCACTGAGAAATTGTTTGCGATCCATTTTTTTGCCTTTTGTGGCTGGATTTATAGTGGCCAGGGGAACGTTAACCACTTGTACCTTGGTTGCAAACCATGTTGCATGTAATCGCGGAATACCCATCCCAAGGATCATCCCGGGCAAACCGTGAATGCCCTCGGGTCCGCCGGGGATCATTAATTCTTCGGAATAAAAAGCAAATACTGCGACTGTGTCAAAGAGAATTCCTACTGCTTTACGACACTGAAAACCTGCAATGGTCCTCGTATCTCCTGTTATTTTCCATTTTATTTTGAGCAAGCTGTCCTGCACTAAAAATGTTTCTTCGTAAACGGGTTTTTGAGTGATGCTCGAATTTTTTTCATAGTCTGTAAAAACGACGTTCTTTCCTCCCAATTCAGTGAACCAATTGCGCTGAGTATTTCCGGTTTCTCTTCCGGGTTTATATATGGAATGACTGCTGTCAGAAATAAAATCAAAATAGCTAATCGAGGTTGCAGGAGTGTGATCTTTCGCCATTTCGAACCACTCGGGAGAAAGTTCCTTCATCATGGCATGCTGAGCAATTGTCTTCTCGAACTCAATTTTCACCGTAGAAAAGAACTGAGTTTGTGCCCTTGCCGCAAAAATTAAAAAGTAAAACGTTAGAATTAAAAAGCATTGTTTCATTTTCATCACTTGTTTTATACCCGTCCTTTTGAGAGGGGAGGGTGAGGTTTACTTTTGGCCTGGCATTTTTGTAAATGTCCATTGGAACGTTAACATAAAATACCGGGCAATGCGTTGGTAGCGCTGGTCCGTTACAAAATTGCTGTTGATAATGCGATTGAACCCTTTGTTCTGATTTAATATATCGTTGGCTCTGAAAATAAATTTCCCTGATTTATCCTTGAAAACTTTTTTACTAAGTTCGGCATTCCACAAAATAATATTGGTATTCGTAGCCTCTTCAAATGCCGGTATTTTCTCGCGAAGGTCAAGATCAATATCGGTGGTAAGCTCCAATTTCCATGGTAACATTACATATCCTTCACCGCGTGCACCATAGGTCCAATAATTGTTATCTATATCTTTACGAAGAGAAGACGTTGAAATATTACGGCCAGCTTTTGGCCCGATGCGAAAATTGTACTTGTCCTGTACGGAATACCGTATACCATAATCGATCTCTATATTAGCGTAGGTGTTAATGCTCTGTTGCCCATTGATGAAAGTTACATTCCTGCCGCCGTTTACACTCGGATTTATTTCATGGATCAATTTATTATCACCTTCACCTGACATCCACCAGCCATAAAATGAATAATCCCTGGTGCCGTGCACATTTACAGGTGTTGTGGTTGTTTTACCAAACGAATCGACTATACTGAAATTCGAGATCGCATTTTCAAGGATATTATAATTCATCCCAAAATACATATAGCGGCCTTTGAGGAGTTTGAAACTGTTGTACCAAAGATTAAACCTGTGATTGAATCCAACTTTCAGCAAAGGATTACCGACATAGACATTCAAAGGATCGTTATTATTTCGCACCGGTTGTAACTGATCAATGGTAGGCTGCACAGTGCTTCCATTGTACCTAAAACTAAGACTCGTTTGCGGCTTGAATGAGTAGCTAAATTGTACCTGGGGAGTGAAGTTGGTGAAATTATAAATGTTCTTTCGATTGTTGTCGAGGTCTTGCACGTCTAACCGTACAGCTGAGACGCCACCACCAAATGCAGATTTCACTTTTGTTCCTATGTAACGTAACGTTACAACGCCAGTATTGGCATAAGCGTTCAAATCGAAATTGTTGCTGTAAACAGAATCCAGGACTGTATATTTTCCGTTCAGGTCTTTTTCATATGTATTCCTGTCCGAGTTTGAATGATTCGCATTGTAACTATATTCCGTTACGAGATTCCATTTAGTACTGAGGGGTTCATTGTAGGTCAATTTTCCTCCGTAGGTGTGGGATTCACCAGCCCCGATCTTTAGTTGATCTGTCACCAATGTCGAATCGACAATACCATTCCGGTAAAATTGGTTCAGGGAATTCAACGTTCCGTCGTTATCATCATGTATGTATGTGTACCGCAATGTCGTGATCAGCATTCTTCCTTTTTTTTTGAATAGTTGCTTATAGAGAAGCTGGTTGTCCGACTGTTTGTGAGTGACATCATTTGTATTGGTCCTGTTGCCCGTATTGATGAATTGCTGATTTTCGTCGAGAGCTTCACTATTTGTTATTGCCGAAGTTTCTGTTGTTTTGTACGTGTTGGCCGAAGTAAATTTTACAGAAGCCAGCGAGTCTATCTTCCATTCATATTTCCCACTAAACGCATGTTGCTGCTTTAATCCGTTTGTAGTTGCATTTTCATTATTATAAAATGTAGTATCGGGAAGTAAATTTTGCTTCAGGGTTGAACTTTCATTAGTTGTGCCAAGCCGGTTGTACGTATATGAGAGATTCAGTTTATCCTTGTCCTCATTCCATTTATTACTGTATAAACTTCCCGCTGAATAAGCATCAGGAAGCCCTTGCAATCCCCAGTCACTAAAGTCATCGTTTGTTCCAAAACTGAAATAATAACCGCCTATCTCGTCGTATTCAAAATCGTTTTCAATTCCAAGTTTGTTCCTGTCCTCCCAGCCAAGACTGCCGGTGCTTGTATTGCTCTTCGTGCCAAAGACAGAAAACTTTCGGCCGCCCTGGAAGTTGTTGTATAAAATTTTTGCGTTGGTGAGGTGATCGAAATCAGAGCCCGCTTCCGCTTTTCCGAAATACCCTCTTTTAGCATCATCCTTCAATTTGATATTAATCGTTTTTGAGTCATTGTTTGCACCAATTCCCTTGATCTGGTCTTGTTCGGTTTTAGTATCATACACCTGTATCTTATCGACTTGTTTCGCTGCTATATTTTGCGTAGCGATGGTGGGATCATTACCAAAAAATTCTTCTCCGTCTACCAGGACCTTATCAACCTGTTTTCCCTGCGCTGTTATTTCTCCCTTGGCATTTACCGATAAGCCGGGCAATTTTTTTAAAAGATCTTCAACGGTCGCACCTTCTTTTACTTTAAAACTGTCGGCTACAAATTCAGTGGTATCTCCTTTAATGCGTATGGCACCGGTAGAGTGAACAATGACTTCTTTAAGAAGGAGTGCCCTTTGCATCAGCGGGATCTTTCCGAGGTTGACCGGATCCGATTTCACTCCTACCTGGTCGGCAAAATCAGCATACTTTGGATACGTAACCATGATCACAAATGAATCGGCGCGAACGTCGTTCAAAACGAATTCTCCCTTTGCATTGGTTCTTGTAAATTTAATGAGAACCGAATCTGATTTCCTGAGGAGGGCTACAACAGCATTAGCAAGATTTTTCTTTTCAGATGTATCGGTCACCGTACCTTTAATAGAAGTTGTTTGCGAGTGCGAAGTGAGAGTTATTGCAAGGAGGAAGACAAAACCCGCAAGGAATTTTCTCATGGTCAATGGTTAGTTAGTTTCCTAATAACGTTTAATGGTTGCTATATAGTGTAAAATTCATTTGAATTGTCAAGGTAAGAAAGAATGCTCTCTTAATTTTAGGTTAAACAATCAAACAGCTATGACGCAGCGAAAACAGGATTCCACAAACGGTGCGGATGAGGCGCAAAATACGAATGAGATCGTAAGTGGAAAAAAGAAAAGCGATGAACGGTCAAAACTGGCTTTCCCGGAGCAGGCATCTTATGAGCAATCACATTTTGTTGATACGACTAAACCGGTTTGGAATTATTCATTGCTCACCGGTGATGATGTAACAAATTACCAGGCGGGCACCCACTATGTCCTTTATGAAAAATTCGGGTCGCACTCAATAAAAGTCAATGACGTATGGGGCATGTATTTCTGTGTTTGGGCTCCCAATGCAACTTCAGTCTCCGTTACCGGGAATTTTAATCACTGGAAAAATCATGAGCATGAATTATATCCCCGTTGGGACAGGAGTGGGATCTGGGAGGGCTTTATTCCCGGCGTCAAACTGGGCGAATCTTACAAATATTATATAGTCGGCTTTGATAACAAGGCCCAGGACAAGGGAGATCCCTTTGCAAATTTTTGGGAGAAGCGGCCATTGACAGCATCCATTACCTGGGATATGTATTACGATTGGAAAGATGATGAGTGGATGAATAAGCGAAAGGAAAATAATTCGCTGGGATCGCCGTGGAGTGTTTATGAAGTGCACCTGGCAAGTTGGATGAGGCCGGATAAAAACGATGAAGAAACGTACAATACTTACGACCAGATCACAGAGCGACTAGTCCCTTATGTAAAAGAAATGGGCTTTACGCATGTGGAGTTCATGCCGGTGATGGAACATCCTTTCGATGGAAGCTGGGGTTATCAATGCACCGGTTTTTTTGCTGCTACATCAAGATTTGGCGATCCGCAGGGACTGATGCGACTGATCGATGCTTTTCATAATGCAGGTATCGGGGTAGTCCTTGATTGGGTGCCTTCGCATTTTCCATATGATTCGCATGGTTTATTTATGTTTGATGGGACGCATACATATGAGTATGCGGATATGCGAAAAGGTTTTCATCCCGACTGGAATAGTTATGTGTTTAATTATAAAAGGGGCGAGGTAAAATCTTTTTTGATCAGCAGTGCGAGATACTGGTTTGACAAATTTCATATTGACGGTATCCGGGTGGACGCCGTTTCGTCAATGCTCAAACTAAATTACAGTCGTACACATGGACAATGGGAACCGAATGAATTTGGAGGCGAGGGAAATTTAGAAGCGATGGCTTTTATTAAAGATTTGAATGAAACGATCTACAGGGATTTCCCTGATGTGCAAACTATTGCTGAGGAAGCAACTGACTGGCCGGGTGTATCAAGACCCACGTGGCAGGGTGGTTTGGGCTTTGGAATGAAATGGATGATGGGATGGATGCATGATACCCTGGATTATTTTAAAATGGATCCTTATTTCCGACAGTTTCACCAGGATAAATTTTCTTTCAGCATGATGTACTATTATGATGAGAACTTCATGCTTCCCTTTAGTCATGATGAGGTAGTACATGGCAAAAGCCCAATGCTTTACAAAATGCCGGGCGACGAATGGCAGAAGATGGCCAACCTGCGCTTAATGTATACTTATATGTGGACCCATCCTGGTGCCAAACTTTTATTTATGGGTGACGAGTTTGGGCAAACATCGGAATGGAATTATAGATCTGAACTTGAATGGCCACTGCTGCAATTCGAGGCACATAAAAAATTAAAGGATTGCGTGGCCGAGTTGAATGGTTTATTGCAGAATGAACCGGCATTGTACGAAAATCAATTCAGCATTTACGGATTTGAATGGGTAGATCTGAATCACCGGGCCGAGTCAGTCGTTTCATACAGGAGAAAAGGTAAAAAGACTGAAGATGACCTGCTGGTCGTTTTGAATCTTACTACTGTTGTGAGAAATGATTGGCAGGTGTTGGTAAGCGGTAAACAATTTAGTAAAGAGATTTTTAACAGTGATAACAGGAAATACTGGGGCACGGGAGATGTGTTTAACCCCGATGTGCGCTGTGAATTAGTTGATGAAGAACAAAAACTATATAAGCTTATTCTAAACTTGCCACCGCTCGGTGGGATTGTATTGAAATAATAAATAGAATGTTTCAGCAGAGAAGGTGCGGTTTTGTGTAGAGACAGGGCATGCCCTGTCTCTACACAAAACACAATGCCCTGTCTCTGCTCCTGGGTCATGCCTTTCATGAGATCACGCTGTGAAATCTTTGCGTCTTTGCTTGGGACCAATTGCTTAATTAACTTCACTTCATGATCACCATACTGCAGATATTCTTCGTCCTTGTACTGATCATTGTCATCATACTATTTGTGTTCAGAATTAGAAGATCGAGAGAAATTATTCATTTACCGGACAATTATAAAGAAGTACTCAATGACTATGTAAAGTTTTATCGCCAGCTTGATGAACCGAACAAAAGAAAATTTGAGGAAAGGGTCGAGCAATTTCTGTCCACGGTACGCATTACCGGCGTAAATGCGGAAGTTGAAGGCATAGACCAGATATTTATTGGGGCAGGAGCTATTATTCCCGTATTTTCTTTTCCTGACTGGCAATACATCAATCTGCATGAAGTGTTAGTATATCCCGGGGCATTCAATGAGGACTTTGACCAGGCGGGGAACAACCGTCATATTTCCGGTATGGTTGGTTCCGGTTCGATGCAAAATGTAATGATCATTACGAAATGGCAGTTAAGGCAGGGGTTTATCAATAATACTGATTACCGTAACACGGCGATTCATGAATTTGTGCATTTGATCGATAAAATGGATGGAACCATGGACGGTATACCGGAGATAATTTTAGAAAGAAAATTTGTTAACCGTTGGAGCGAACTTGTTAATGAAACGATCCAACAAATGCGGATGCACAGCTCAGATATTGATATGTATGCTGCAACCAACGCTGTAGAATTTTTTGCTGTGATCTCTGAATATTTTTTTGAGCGCCCTGATCTGCTCAAAATGAATCATCCCGCATTGTTTGAAATGTTGGAAAGAATATTCCGGACCAAAGGTTTGTTTTAAAGGACTCCTATTTTGATTAGCTCCTTTTCAAATCAACCGCTAAGGCACAAAGACACTAAGAAACACCAAGCCTTTGTCACCCCTGCCTACCGGCAGGCAGGTTTGTGCCTTAGTGTCTAAGTGGTTTATAATTTTCAAAATTCAAACTGAGATCCGAGAAATTCTTTATTGACCGGTATGGCGCTGCGACTGATCTGTTATTACACTAACTGACTATCCGCCGCATTAACCTTCGTGTCCATTGTGGTTCTTGATGAACTTTGTGACCCTTTTATCCGGGAAGGAAAGGACACGAAGTACACAAAGGCCCACAAAGAGCACAAAGAACGCTACGCCTTTTTTATACAGATTATAGGTAGTAGCACTAAAGACATAATTTATTATTTCTTTTCCGATA
>Ga0070661_100003698_pt1 | contig 10546 bp, 7 predicted proteins | sample KBSC43metaG_FD_64663 | JGI IMG/M metagenome (GOLD analysis project Ga0070661, IMG submission 64663) | Corn rhizosphere microbial communities from Kellogg Biological Station, Michigan, USA - KBS C4-3 metaG | ecosystem: Host-associated > Plants > Roots > Rhizosphere > Soil ...
CTGACCTATTCCGTGTTCGATGTGGCGGGCGTGCTGATCGGCCAGATCTACAGCACGGCCGAAGGCAACGTCACCATCCCGGCCGAATACGGCAACATCGGCAGCATCGAGATCGAAGCGAACAGCGTGGCGCAGGCGCGCGTGCTGGGTGTGACCTACGAGACCATCCAGCTCGACACCACGGCCACCGCCGTGGCACCGGTGGAGGTGGGCTACACACTGACAGACGACGACGGCCAATCGAGCAGCTCGTCCCTGACGCTCAACGTGATCTCGAACAACATCTACGGCACCACGGCCAACGACACGCTGACCGGCACCAGCGCCAACGACCATATCCAGGGCGGTGCCGGCAATGACACCATCGATGGCGGCAGCGGCCATGACATCCTCGAAGGCGGCCTTGGCAACGACGTGATCAACGGCGGTGCCGGCAACGACCTCCTGCGCGGCGGCGAAGGCAACGACACGCTCAACGGCGGCGACGGCAACGACATCCTCGTGGGCGGCAAAGGCAACGACGTGCTGACCGGCGGCAACGGATCCGACGTCTTCCGCTGGGAGTTCGCCGACCACGGCGTCAACGGCAACCCGGCGGTCGACACCGTGACCGACTTCAACAACGCCGCCGCCTCGGCCGGCGGCGATGTGCTGGATCTTCGAGACCTGCTCCAGGGCGAAACCTCCCTGGGGGCGGCCACCGGCAACCTGACCAACTACCTCCACTTCAACACCAGCGGCGGCACCACCACCATCCAGATCAGCAGCAGCGGCGGCTTCTCCGGCGGCTTCAACCCCGGCGCCGTGGACCAGACCATCACGCTGCAGAACGTGGACCTGTCGGCCGCCGGCACTTTGGCGACGGACCAGCAGATCATCCAGGACCTCCTGAACAAATCCAAACTGGTCGTCGACGGGGGAATGTGATGGAGCCCCCTACGGCGCTGGCGCGCCGGTCCCCCCGAGGGGGAGCCACGGGTCGCCCGGCGAAGCCGGGCTCGCGTGTGGCTTGATCTGCGGCTTCGCTGCGCTTGCCTGCCTGTCGCGCGCGGTTCGGGGCGTTGCTCGCTTTGCTCGCTCGCCTCTCGCTCTCTCTGTCCGCATTGGCACTCCTGTCACATCGGCGAAAGCCAGTGCCCACCGGGGGCAGTGGGTGTGCTTTCGCAGTAGCTCGCTCGCCTCCCGCTCTCTCTGCCCGCACTGGCACTCCTGTCACACCGGCGAAAGCCGGTGCCCACCGGGGGCAGTGAGTGTGCTTTCGCAGTAGCTCGCTCGCCTCTCGCTCTCTCTGCCCGCACTAGCACTCCTGTCACACCGGCGAAAGCCGGTGCCCGCCGGGGGCAGTGAGTGTGCTTTCGCAGTAGCTCGCTCGCCTCTCGCTCTCTCTGCCCGCACTGGCACTCCTGTCACACCGGCGAAAGCCGGTGCCCACCGGGGGCAGTGGGTGTGCTTTCGCAGTAGAGCGATGCTAAGCCAGCCGAGGCGCGTTGGCACGGCTGGGGCCTCCTGCCCCTGAGGGGCGACCCCGGGTCGGCCGGCAGCGCCGGCCTCGCGAGTGGCTTGATCTGCGGCTTCGCTGCGCTTGCCTGCCTGTCGCACGCGGTTCGGGGCGTTGCTCGCTTTGCTCGCTCGCCTCTCGCTCTCTCTGCCCGCACTGGCACTCCTGTCACACCGGCGAAAGCCGGTGCCCACCGGGGGCAGTGGGTGTGCTTTCGCAGTAGAGCGATGCTGAGCCAGCCGAGGCGCGTTGGCACAGCTGGGGCCTCCTGCCCCTGAGGGGCGACCCCGGGTCGGCCGGCAGCGCCGGCCTCACGAATGGCTTGATGTGCGGCTTCGCTGCGCTTGCCTGCCTGTCGCACGCGGTTCGGGGCGTTGCTCGCTTGGCTCGCTCGCCTGTGCTCATGTTCGTTCTATGGAGAGGTCCTGCTCGCCGCAGCCTGACAGACTACTGAACGGCGCGACAGGCTGGTTCGATTGCCGGTTTGTCGGCGAACTGCACGAGCAGCGGCCATGGCTTGTCGGCGGGCCGCGGATCTTCGAGCGGAGCGTTGTGCAGAAGGCCTTCCAGGTCTTTCATGACCCAGCCTGGACCGACTTGCGCGCCAGTGCGGCAATGCAGTCCCGAAAAGAGCGTTTCGCAGAAGAACTTGTCGATCGGCCCTTTCACATGAAGGCTGTGAACATCTTCGGTCGCGAGCAAATACTCCCGCGTGCGTTCACGGTCGTAGACGCTGACGACACCCTGGTAACCGCGGGGCCAGAACCATCCGTGCTGAAGGCGCTCGTCGCTCGGGGGCGTAGGGCGACGTTGCTCATGGGCGGCGAACTTGGCGAACACGCGATCCCATTCGACCGGTCGCACGATGCGGTAGCGGGTGGAGAAGACCTTGTTCGGGGCCGCCGACAACAACTGCACCACAACGGCCTCCTCGCGGGTCCGATACAGGAACCAGGTGGTCTCGTAGCCATCGGGAACCCGGATCATCAGCATCTGTTCGATGCTGGCGATGGGAAGCTGATACTCGACGGAACACACCATGGGCTTGGTGTAGCGAAGGGTTCGCGCCAGCTCTTTCACGTCCTCGGGGGCTTGTTCAGCCAACAGGGCCTTGGCATCGATGCGCCAGCCCGAGGTTTCGAAGGGCTCGGCACGAGCGGCATCGGATCCGAGAGCCGCAGCGAGCCCGACCACCAGGCACACGATGGGGGCAGGCGTCCGCACGGAGGGTTTCAACGTCTTGTTCATAAGATGGTGTGTGATCGAAGCCCCTGCAACACATGGTCGGGCGCATCGTACGGCAAGAAGTTTTGGCACCCACTGACGTCGCGCCCACGCGCTTCGCGCTCCACGAGTCCGCCGGCAAACCCAGGCACGATCTGCGCCTCCGCTGCACTTGCCTGCCTGTCATGGGTGATGGGGCGTTGCTCGCTTTGCTCGCCCGCCAATCATTTTCTGTCGTTTCGGTGGACGCCGGTGCCCACTGAGGCGGTGGCTCCCGGCTTTCGCCCGACGGTGCGCTGCTGGTGCGCATCAAGGCAGTCCACGCCTGGAAGCGCCCCCTCAATCAGGCGGGTTCCGGATCCCCTGAGAAGATTTTCACGGTGTAGAGTCCGCCGTAAAAATCAAGAGAGGAACCATGAACACCCCACGTATCGCCCTGGGTCTGATGCTGACCGCATTGTCCGCGGCCGCCACGGCAGCCCCCTTCGAGATGGCCGCCCACGGCGAGTCCTACATTGGCCCCAAGACACTCACAGTCCAAATCGCACCCTCTGCCAAGGGCGACAAGGCACTGATCAAGATTCTCGGCATCAACCACCCCTGGGATGGCAAGGTCGTGATGGCCGATGTGCGGGAGGACCCCCTTGGCCGTACCGACTATGTCGTCCGCCTGCAGGGCCAGGAATGGGTGCTGCTGAAGAACCATGCCGAACGAGGCATCCGCCTGAGCATGCCCGGCGCACAGGACATGTCGCTGACATTCCAGCGTGCCGATTCGTTGGACGTCGTCCCAGCCCACATCGGCTCCGACTACGAGCGGCCTGGCGGTGCGGTGAAATAAGTACCAGTCCCGGCGGGAATGGCAGGCCGGGCACCTTCAAGGTGCCGGGCGCACAGGAAAGTCGGCTGCCGGGCCGACACCGGCGCCGACGCGCCAGCACAAAACCCTTGCACGGCGAGAAACTCAAGGTAGGCCTCTTGCCCCCAAGAGGGGGGGGAAAGCGGGGGGAAGCCCGCTCACCCGCCCATGCCCACCTTCCCACTGATGTAGGGCCCAGTTGCCCCATCGACCCCGCATTCCCACAGCCGCTGGGCATCGATCTCATCGACGACCCCTTCGGCAAACACCTGAAGCGAAAGCCCGTGCAGGAGTGTGACGGTGCCGCGCACGAAGGTCGCGCGGCTTTCATCCACGCCGACGCCGCGCACCACGGACGCATCGAGCTTGATGTAGTCGAGCCCCGCCTCGAACAGGCGGGGAATTTGCCCGAGCCGTTCGCCTGCATGTTCGAGCCCAATGCGCACACCGATGGGGCGCAGCTGGCGGCTGAGTTCCTGCAGCAGATGGAAGTGTTCGACCGCGGCCACTTCGGCCACCTCGAGCCAGATCAGGCGGGCGGCCCGCGGCGCCGCCCACAGGAGGGCACGCAAGCGGGGGGCAAAGCTGCTGTCACTGAGCGAGGCCGGGGACAGGTTCACGCAGCGTGACTGGCCGTCTCGTGTGGCCTCCATCAGCGCCAGGGCCAGGGCCCGTTCATCGACGTCGACGGTCAACCGGCTGCGCATGGCCAGCGGCAGCCAGCGGGCGGCCGGCTCCAGCACGCCGCCCTCTTCCAGTTGCATGCGCAGGGGGCATTCGAGGTGGATGGGCTGGTACCTGCTGTCGACCACGGGGAAGGCCATCAGGCGCACCCGGTCGTGCACCAGCGCCTCGCGGATGCGTTGGCGCCACGCGCCTTCGCCCAGCAGTGCCATGGGCGGAGAGATCTCGCTCGCGAGTTCCACCGCGAAGGGTCCGTGGCTCTCGGCGCGGGCGAGCGCCGCGTCGGCCGTGCCCATCACGAGGGCCAGCGACATGTCGCGCCGTACTTCCACCGCACCGACCGCCACCCCTGCCCCGGCCCCGAGGGACGGCAGCACGAGGCGCAGGGCATCGGCCACCGCCTGCGCGGTTTCGCGCGCCACGCCGGGCACCGGCAGGTACAGCGCGAAATCCGAGCCGTTCAGGCGACCGAGAAAACAGCCGTCCACCCGTTCGGCATAGGGCCGCAGCGATTGGGCGATGGTGGTGATCATGCGGTCGGCCACGGCATGGCCATGCAGGCGGTTGATGCCGGCCAGGTCCAGCACGCGCAACAGCATGAGGCCCCCATCGATGGCACCATCCTCGCGTTGCAGCGCTCCACCGAGCAGCCCGAGAAAGTGGGAACGGTTCGACAGGCCGGTCAACGCATCGCAGTTGGCCTGCTTGTGCAGCGAATCGAGCTGCGCGGTCTGGGTCTGGAAGGCCACGCGAAGACGTTCGACCATCGTGTTCATCGCCCGCGTCAGGCGCTGCAGTTCCGGCACATTCGGTTCCTGCACGGTGATGAATTCGCCCTTGACCAGCGCGTGGGCCTGGTCGACCGTGCTGTCGAGCGGCTTGCGGATGCGGCGCACCACGAGCGTGCCCAGCACACCCGCCACGAGCCCCACCACGGCCAGCGCCAGGGCCGAACGCAGGCTGCTCTTCCACAGCTCGTCGATCGCGAACGCGACCTGGCTCTCGACCTCCACCTGGCCCAGTGCCCGCCAGCCATCGGACACCTGCGCCACGCCCGGATGCGATTCGATGGAGACCAGGTTCACGAACCAGGCGGGCGCCTTGGCCGGGCCGATGTCGGCCTTGCGGACGAACTTCTCCTTGCCGTCGCTGCCCAGGAGCCGGATGCGCCGGTAAAAGCCGGTATCGAACTGCGCCGACATCATCAGGTCCATCAGTTCCTGGTTGCCTTTTTGCTGGGACAGCGCCAGGGCGAGCGAGGTCGCGTTGTCGGCGTTCTTGAGCTGCAACTGCGTCTCGAGGTAGTTGCGTGCGGATTCGACGGCCACCGTCACGCTCCCGAGGAACGCCAACAGCACGGTGCCCAGCATCAACAGCCAGATCTGGCGGATCAACGACATGCAGTGTCCTCTTGATTCATGCGACTCATTGAAACCCCTCGGCCCGCGCCTTCGCAAGCACTTCTCGCCAGCGCGACAGCCGCGCGACCGGGTCCCCGGCCGTCTGGCTGCCTACACCCTGCCACAAACCGTCCCCATTGAAACTGAAAACAGGCGCCAAATCCGGGCGGCGGGATGCCGGACGGATCTCGCTCATCAGGTTATCCAGGATCAACGGTTCCGCATCGGCAGTGGGATGGTAGGCCAGCACCATGTGTGCCTGCACCACGCCTTGCGGTCCGCCCACCTGCGCGCGCACGTACACCAGGCGCAGTTTCGCTGGCGCCATGCCCATCGCAATGAGGGAAAAGTACTTGGCGATGGCGAAGTCCTCGCAATCGCCCTGCCCCACGGTCAAGGTCTCCAGCGGGCTCGACCAATGGTCCACCTCTCCCCAGACCAGTTGGTCATCGCGGAACAGGATGCGGCGGTTGAAGAACTGGTTGATCGCCTGCAGGCGCCCGGCATCGTCAAGCGGCGTGGCAGCTGCCACCACCTGCTGCAGTGCCTGCACCCCGGCCACCGCACGCGGGCCGGCCCGCCGCGCGGCCTCGGTCATGCGGTCCACGTCCCAGGCCCGCAGCCCGGTGACAGGCCCCAGCAGGATGAGCATCGCCGCCACGAGCATGCGTCGCGCCCACGCCGCAACCCCGGCATCCGGCGGCACGGTCGGCAAGGGACGGAGCGGGTCGGTTCGGCGCACAAGTCTCCCTGGGGGACAGGGCGCCCCCTCTGGTGCAGTGTTCCAGGCGATGCGGTGCTGATGCGCGCAGATCCATCAGTGCCGCATAGCGTGGAGCACTGCACCGGGTTGTCGTCATATTCGAGGTGCCCTTGAGGGGTTATCCGCCGCGGCCTTGACGCTGTGTTAGAAATTGCTCGCGAACGACAAGCGCATTGCGTGATTTACTGCCAGGCAATTTGTCGTTGCAGACCAGCCATCGCAGGGCCGCTCACTACACTCCACGAGTCTCCCGCGGGAGGCGACTTCACTGCCCCTAGGATCGAGATGCTTTCAAGAAACACGGCCCTGCTCTCCACCATCGCCCTGGTTTGCGCCACGACGGCGCACGCGCAAGTGGACGACCAGGCCCCGCTGAAAGCAGCCGTCCAGAAGGCAATCAACGCCAATCCCGAGGTCACGGCGCGCTTCAACGCCTATCGCGCGTCCGCCGATGCCGTGGACGCTGCACGGGGCGGCTATTACCCGCGTCTCGACCTCAACGCGAACGGTGGCCGCGCCCGCGATCGCATCGACGGCCGCACCCCGGAAAGCCAATCGATGACGCGAACCGGCGCCTCACTCACGCTGACCCAGCTGCTGTGGGATGGGCTGGCCACCCGCAACGATGTCGGGCGCCTGAGCCACGAGCGGCTCGCCCGCTATTTCGAGGTGGTGGACATCACCGAACAGACCGCCCTCGAGGCGGCCCGCACCTACTACGACGTGCTGCGGTACCGCCGCCTCGTCCAGCTGGCCGAGGACAATTTCGTGCAGCACCAGGCCGCCTACAACCAGATCCAGTCGCGGTTCAAGGCCGGTGTGGGGCGCGGGGTCGATCTGGAACAGGCCGGCGCCCGTGTCGCGCTGGCCGAATCGAACCTGAACACGGAAATCTCCAACTTGCACGACGTCTCCGCGCGCTACCAGCGCCTGGTGGGCGAAGTGCCTCCGGCCTCATTGCCCCAGCCGGCCGATTTCAAGGCCGGCCTGCCCCCCACGGCCAACGCCGCCGCAGACGAAGCCATCCGCCGCAGCCCGGCGATCAGCGCCACCGTCGAAAGCCTGCGTGCCGCCCGTGTCCTCGTGTCCGTGCGGGAAAGCAGCTACCAGCCGAAGCTGGAGGCGCGCCTGCGCGGCGGCGCAGGCCGAAACCTCGATGGCGTACGCGATCAGCGCAACGACAGCACCGCCGAGATCGTGCTGAACTGGAACCTGTTCAACGGCGGTGCCGACGTCGCCCGGGTGCGCCAGCAAGCCAACCTCGTCAACCAGGCCGCAGATTTGCGCGACAAAGCCTGCCGTGACGTGCGCCAAACGGTGTCCATCGCCTACAACGACACCCGCAAGCTGGTCGACCAGCTCACTTACCTGGACCGCAACACCATTGCGATCTCCAAGGCCCGCGACGCCTACCGCCAGCAGTTCGACATCGGTCAGCGCAGCCTGCTCGATCTGTTGAACTCTGAAAACGAGCTGTACACCGCCTTGCGCTCCTATGCCAACGCCGAGTACGACCTCAGCATCGCCTACCTGCGCACGCATGCGGCCATCCACCAGCTGGCCCCCACCCTGGGCCTCATGCGGCCCGACACCGCGCCGCCCGCGCCAGAAGATGCCGACGGCTGGGTTGCGGGCGACGATGCGCCGGGCCGTTGCCCGGCCGAGGCCGTGCCCACGTTGACGATGGACACCGCGGCCCTGCGCCAGCGTGCCGCGGCGATGACGCCCCCCGCGACGCCCGTGCCTGCGCCGGTGATGCCACAGGCCGCCGCGCCGGTCACCACCTTGGTGCTGCAGCGCGTGGCCGAATGGGCCGCCGCCTGGCAGGCCAAGGACGCGGCGCGCCACCTGTCGTTCTACGCCCCCGTGTTCAAACCCGAGACCGGCACCCTCGACCAATGGCGCACCGGGCGCCGTGCCGCACTCTCGCAACCCGGACCGCTGAGCGTGACCATCGAGAACCCGCGGGCCACGGTGATCGATCGCACCACGGTGGAAACACGCTTCAGGCAGATCCATCGGGGGGCATCGTCGACCGAGGTCACCGACAAGACGCTCACCTGGAAACTGATCGACGGCGCCTGGCTCATCGTGAAAGAAAAATAGCGCCCCCCAGTCGGCTGGCGCCTCCTGCCCCCGGGGGGCGACCCCGGGTCGGCCGGCAGAGCCGGCCTCGCGGGTGGCTTGATGTGCGGCTTCGCTTCGCTTGCCTGCCTGTCGCGCGCGCTGCGGGGCGTTGCTCGCTTTGCTCGCTCGCCCCTCGCTCTTTTATGGCTCCGGCGGCTGTCGTGGCCATTCGGAACAGTGGGTACCGACGTTCGCCGGTATGACAGCGGGTGCTCGAAAAAATGTCACCACTCTCTGTCAAACCGGCGCAAGCCGGTGCCAACTGGTGCAGTGGGTTGCTTGCTTTCGCCAGGACGGCATCAGCACGGTTCATGCGCCGTACCAGCAGGACGAGAGGAACACGACCAAATCGCTCGAAGCAACAGTCAGGGCGCACTGGGAGCACATGCCTTCGCCGGCACTGGGGCGTCATAGTTCAATGCGGTGACCTTTCCGCTTTCGACCGTGATGCGGGCCGATTTCTCGAACACGGAAGTTCCATCGGTTGCATGACACACGAACCTGCCGAGTTGTGCCACCAGTTCACCGGTGACCCATGTCGCGAGCATCGGGCCCTGGCTATCCGGATAAACATCGCGAAGGTCCACATCGCCACCGCAACGGTACAGACCTTGGAGCCACAGCCGTCCGTTTGCAATTCGGTACTTGCCGCGCGGGCCTCCGATGGCGGTGCAGCGTTCCTGCAAGACCATGGCGCGCAGCCGTTCAGAATGGGGCAGGTCCAGCAAACCGCGCTTGGCATGGTGAAGACGGCCTTGGAGGCCCTGGATTTCCACCCGGTCGACGAGCGGCTCCGTTGCATGAGCGGCCCCGGGTGCCTGCAGGACAAGCACTGAGACGATCAAAAGGGCAATTGAAGAAAGGGATCGCATGGGGTGATGGCGCTGTCTCGGGAGTGTTCCTGCCTCAGGTGTCATTGGGAACCCCTGCAACGGAGCTGCGATCCCCATGAAGTACTTCGCACTCGCCGCAATGTCACGTCGGATGGCAACCAGTGCTCACCCTCTTGTTCCAGGATCTGCCATCGCAACTGCCCCCGGCTCAAAGTGATCGCAGCTTTGCCCTGACCGTCGAAAGAACTGCGGAAGGTGACCGTCGCCGTGTTGCCGGACACCCGGCCGGTCAGGCTGGGCTCTTCCCCTCCGATTTCGTCGACCTTGTTTCCGCCCCTTGTGACCGAGACATGCGTTCCGCAGAGCCTGCCGTCGTTGACGAACAACCGCAGCGAGAACCACTCGGGCATGCAGTTCTGGCTCCCCAACTTCACGCACCTGAAGTTCACCTTCCAGGTGCCTGCCATGGGCGATTCGGCCGCCGTTCCCGGCGCCGTCCACGCAAGCGAAGCGAAGAAGAATGACGCAATGACCGCTTTCATCGCACGCGGTGCGGGTTCAGGTACATGCATCATTTCGGATAACGGTAGTGGCCCGTGATGGGATAGCTGAAGAGGATGTCATCTTCGACCGGACCGGCGCCGATGTTGTGAATGATCAAGGGCCGTCGCGTACCTTTCACGAGCCGGTCGGACACGATACCGATGTGAGGCAGGTTGCCAGGAAGACGCCAGGTGACAAGCGCTCCCGCCCGATAGGCTTCGGGCGACGGGCTCACCGGGTATGCCGTGCCTTTGCGCGCCAGGAATGCTTGCAGGTTGGGGACGCGCCGATGATCGATGTTGCGATCCGGATGCTTCATGCCCCACGTCGTGGGATAGGACCGAAAGCTTCTGGTCATGTCCTCATGCACCAGCACCTGGAGATCGATGCCCTGACTGCGGTAGGCACGAATCACGAGATCGGTGCACACGCCCAGCTCGTCTGGAACATCGCCAAGGGGGTAGCCGATCCTTCGATAGGAGCCATCGTACGTCTCTCGACGCAGCGTTCGTTTGCGGGCGGCTTCCACGAGCCTTCGGGCGAAGTCGTCGGCCAGGGCGCCTTGACTGCCCAAGAGTGCCAGGATTGCCAGCGGAAAAGTTCGGCGAGAGTACA
>Ga0070661_100003738_pt1 | contig 10490 bp, 7 predicted proteins | sample KBSC43metaG_FD_64663 | JGI IMG/M metagenome (GOLD analysis project Ga0070661, IMG submission 64663) | Corn rhizosphere microbial communities from Kellogg Biological Station, Michigan, USA - KBS C4-3 metaG | ecosystem: Host-associated > Plants > Roots > Rhizosphere > Soil ...
GCGCAGCAGGCGCTCCAGATGGGGCTGGTCAACACCGTCGTCCCGCTCGCCGAGCTGGAGGCGGAGACCCTCCGCTGGTGCCAGGAGATGCTCCAGCTCAGCCCGCTGGCCCTGCGGCTGCTCAAGTCCAGCTTCAACGCCGATCTGGACGGGCAGGCCGGCATCCAGGAGCTCGCCGGAAACGCGACGCTCCTCTACTACATGTCCGCCGAGGCCCAGGAAGGCCGCAACGCCTACGTCGAGCGGCGGAAGCCCGACTTCAAGAAGTTCCCCCGCCGACCGTGACCACCGCCGCCCCCCTCGCCGCGCCGTCGCTCCGGACCTGGCTGCTCGCGGCCAGGCCGAAGACGCTCACCGCTGCCGTGGTGCCGGTGGTGGTGGGGACCGGGCTCGCGCTGGGGCAGGGGATGGCCGTGCTGTGGCCGGCCCTGGCGGCGCTGGGGGGAGCGGTGCTGATCCAGATCGGCACCAACCTCACCAACGACTACTACGACTTTCGCAAGGGAGCGGACACCCACGAGCGACTGGGCCCCACCCGGGTGACGCAGAGCGGGCTCATCGCGCCTCAGACCGTGCTCGCCGCCGGTGCGGCCTGCTTCACGCTGGCGATCGTCATCGGCATCTTCCTCGTCGCCCGCGGTGGGTGGCCCTTCGTGGTCATCGGCCTGGCGTCGGTCCTCGCCGGGTGGGCGTACACCGGAGGCCCGTACCCGCTGGGGTACCACGGGCTGGGAGACCTCTTCGTGATGGTCTTCTTCGGCCTGGTCGCGGTCCCGGGGACGTTCTACGCCCAGGCCCTCCAGCTGGTGCCGGCGGTCTGGCCGGCGGCGGTGGCCGTCGGCGCGACCGGCACGATGATCCTGGTGGTCAACAACCTCCGGGATCTCGGCACCGACGCGCGAGCCGGCAAGCGCACCCTGGTGGTCCGCTTCGGCGGGGGGTTCGGTCGCGCCGAGTACGTGGCACTGCTGCTCCTCGCGCTGGCGATGCCGCTGCTGATGGTGGCGAGGGGATGGGCCCGTCCGACGGTGCTGCTCTCGCTGCTCGCCCTTCCGCTGGCCTGGCCTCCGCTGTCGCGGGTGCTGCGTAGCACCGGGGCGGCGCTCAACCCGGCGCTGGGGACCACCGCGCGCTTCCAGGCGGCATTCGGCCTCCTCCTCGCCTTCGGTGCCTGGCTGGGACGCCCATGACCACCGAGCTCCTCATCCGGCACCGGAAGCTCCGCTTTCGCTCCTCGCTCTCCACCGGAGCGGGGATGCGCGCCGGTGTGGAGGGCTTCTGGCTGCGGCTGGGGGATGGGCTCGGCGAGGTGACTCTCCTCCCGGGATTCGGCACCGAATCCCTGGACCGCGCCCGGGCCGCGCTCGGGGAGGCGGCCTCGGCGCTCCGGGGGACCGCGCCGCCGGGGAGCCCCGACGAGGTGGCGGACCGGATCCGGAAGATCGCCATCCTGCGCGAGACGCCGGCCACCCGCGCCGGGGTGGAGCTCGCGCTGCTGGACGCCGGGGCCCGGCATGCGGGCACACCGCTGGCCAGGTGGCTCGGCGCCGAGCTGCGCTCGGTCCGGGTGAACGCGCTCCTCACCGACGACGAGACCGACGCGCTCGCCTCCGAGGCCCGGGCCCGGGCGCAGGAGAACTTCGACACCCTGAAGATCAAGGTGGGGGCACAGCCCGCCGAGAAGGACGCCGCCAGGCTCGCGGCAGTGCGCGCGGCGGTGGGTCCCAACAGCCGGATCCGCGTCGACGGCAACGGCGCCTGGTCCGAGGCAGAGGCCCGGACGCGGCTGCAGGCCTTCGCCGCGACACGGCTGGAGTTCGTCGAGCAACCGGTCCCCGCGACCGACTTCGAGGGGCTGCGGAAGCTTCGCTCCCTGGCGCGGATCGCCGCCGACGAGTCCATCGGCGTGCCCGGCGCTCGCGACGGCCTGTTCGCAGGCAAGCGCCCGGCGGTGGACGTGCTGGTGTTCAAGCTCCCGGTGGTGGGGGGCGTGCTCCGGGCGCGACGCTACGCCAGCCTGGCCTGGCAGGTGGGAGTCGAAGTGGTGGTGACCAGCGCGCTGGACGGCGCGGTGTCGCGCGCGGGCGCCGCCCACCTGGCCTGCACGCTCCCCGTGGAGGGGCCCGCGCACGGGCTTGCCACCGGCCATCTGCTGGAGGCCGATGCCGGCGGCTACGCCATCTCGCACGGCCTCTGCCATCTGCCCGACCTCCCTGGGCTCGCCATCGACCCCGAGGTGATCGGATGGTGATCTCCGACTGCCCGGTCCGGACACAGGCTCGGGGGAATCCGACTGGACTCGCCCTGGTCGCCGCAGACCATCGATGGACGTGGAGCGAGCTCGACGACGCGGTCTCGCGGGTCGCCGGGCAGCTCCGGGAGCGATCCTTCGGCCCCGGCGAGCGAATCGCCGTCCTCGCCGCGAACCATCCGGCCACCCTCCTGCTCCTCTTCGCTGCCCGGCGGACCGGAGCGGCGCTCGTGCCGCTGAACGTCCGCCTGGCCCCTCCGGAGCTTCGCGCGCAGGTGGGGCGCGTGCGCCCGCGACTGCTCCTCGCCGATGCGGAACGGATGGGGGCGCTGGCCGGTGCCGAGCTGCTCGAGCCCTGGGCCGAGCCGGCGACGGCCAGGGCGCCGGAGCCCTCCGCGGAGCCGGTCGACCCGGAGAGGGACTGGGCGCTCCTCTTCACCTCCGGGAGCTCCGGGGCTCCGAAGGTGGCGCGCCTCCCCGTCCGGGCCTTCGAGGCGCTGGCCCGCGCCGCGGCGGCGAATCTCGGGTCCAGGCCCGATGACCGCTGGCTGTGCAACCTCCCCCTCTTCCATGTCGGTGGGCTCGGAATGGCGGTGCGCTGTGCCCACGACGGAGCGACCCTGCTGCTCCACTCCCGCTTCGATGCGGAGGCGGTCGTCCGGGCGACGCAGGAGCAGGGCGTCACCCACCTCAGCCTCGTCGCTCGCACGCTGGAGCAGTGTCTCGACGCCGGTCTGCGGCGGGGTAGGCTCCGGGGCATCCTGGTGGGGGGCGGCCCGGTTCCGCCGGCGGTGGTCGATCGCGCCCGCCACGCGGGTCTCCCGGTGCTCCTCACCTACGGGCTGACCGAGGCCTGCTCCCAGGTCACCACCGAGCGGCCGCGCGAGGCCGACGGCCGGACCGCCGGCGCGCCGCTCCCCGGTCTCGAGGTCCGGATCGTCGGCCCGGACCGGCAGCCGGTCCCGGAGGGGGAGGAGGGCGGGATCGCCGTTCACGGGGCCACCCTGATGACGGGCTACCTGGACGACGACGGGGCCACCACCGAGGTGCTCCGGGAGGGGTGGCTCCTCACCGGGGACATCGGCCGGCTCGATGCGCGCGGCCGCCTGACGGTTCTCGCCCGGCGGACGGACCTCATCCTCTCGGGAGGCGAGAACGTCTATCCCGCGGAGGTGGAGGCGGTGCTCGTCACCCACCCGGCAGTGGCGGAGGTGGCGGTGGTGGGCCGGCCGGACCCCCGGTGGGGTCAGGTCCCGGTGGCGGTGGTCGTGCCCCGGCCTTCTGCCTCTCCGGCCGAGCTCCGGGAGCTCCTGGCCTGGGCGGGGGCTCGGCTCGCCCCCTTCAAGGTCCCGGCCGAGGTGCTTCCGGCGAGCGCGCTCCCCCGGACGGCGGCGGGGAAGGTGGACCGGGCGGCCGTCCAGGCAGCGGTGACGGCCCCAAGCGGGCCTTGTTCCTTCGAGAAGCCCCGGAGCCCGGAAGGTGCGGCGGGGGAGATGAAGTTCAAGTAGTCTTGAACAGGGTGAACCAGATGGAGACCACGCCGGAGGCAGCCCGGTTCCTGGAGGCGACGGAGGGGCGCCTCGCCTCGGTCCTCTCGCACGGCTCGGGCGAGGTGGGCCAGTCGGACACGCTCCTCAACGCCGGCCGTCACCTCTGCATCGGCAGCGGTGGCAAGCGGGTCCGCCCGACTATGGTGCACCTGTTCGGGCTGGCCGCCGGCGCACCGGAGCCCTCGCTCCTCCATGTTGCCGTGGCGGCGGAGCTGGTCCACTCGGCGAGCCTCCTCCACGACGACGTGGTCGATGCGGGGATGTACCGCCGCGGACGGCCGACGGTGAACGCGCTGTGGGGCAACGTCGTCGCGGTCATGGGCGGGGACCTCCTCCTGACCCTCGCCCTCGACGAGCTGGCCACCCTCGACCGCGAGGTCACCTTCGCCGCGGTCCGCACGGTCGCCGAGATGACCCGGGCGACCATCGGCGAGGTCGAGGCCCGGGGCGACCTCTCGCTCGCGGTGGAGCGCTTCCGGGCGATCATGGAGGGCAAGACCGGGGCGCTGTTCGGGTTCTGCGGCGCGGCCGCCGGGCGGCTCGCGGGCCGGGAGGAGGTCGCCCGGAGGTTCGAGGCCTTCGGCCGGCACCTGGGCGTGGCCTTCCAGATCGCCGACGACCTCAAGGACCTAGACGGTGGCGACCCGGGCAAGCCGGTCTTCGCCGACTTCAAGTCCCGGACTCCGTCCCTCCCCATCCTCCTCGCCGCGCAGATGGACGAGCCGCTCCGGCGGCGGATCAAGGACCTCTGGGCCTTCGGCTCGATGGCCGACGAGCGGGTCCGCGAGCTGGGGACCGCGGTGCTGGCCACCGACGCTCCCCGGGCGGCGCTCACCCTCATGGACCGCGAGATCGACGCCGCGCTGGACGCCCTGGGCCCTCTCCGGGACTCGCCCGGGGCCGACGAGCTCACCGACTGGGCACGGCGCCTGGGCGCGGCCTTCCGCTAGGACCACCATCATGCCGGCCAAGGGTTACAGCTGGTCCGATGCTCCCCGCCTGGTGGCCGCCGACCCCGCGCCAGGGCTCCCTCGCTGGGAGGCGCTGGCCATCGACGCGGTGGGCAATGTCATCGAGTTCTGGGGCTTCAAGCACAACCAGGGACGGATCTGGGCAGTGCTCTACCTCCGCGGCATGTCCATGACCGCGACCCAGCTCGAGGAGGAGCTGGGCCTCAGCAAGGGCGCGGTCTCGATGCTGGTCCGTGACCTCGAGCGCTGGGGGGTGGTGGTCCGCATCCGACAGCCGGGCACCGGCGCCTGGCACTTCCGCGCCGAGACCGACCTCGTGCAGATGGTCCGGAGGGTGGTCCAGGAGCGCGAGACCGCGTTCATCACCCGCATCCGCGCCAACCTGGAGGAGGCCCGGCGGCTGGCGGCGGCCAGCGGGGTGGGGCGCGAGCGGATGGCCCGCCTGGAGAAGATGGCGGCTCTCGCCGCCGGCGCCGAGCGCGCGCTGCGGATCTTCCTCAGGACGGCGCGGGTGGACCTCTCCTCGCTCCTCCTCGCCCTCGGCGACGGGAAGCTCCGGCCCAGGAGCTGACCAGCCCAGCGCCGCTGGGGTGACGCGCCTCCCGCGGCGCTTCGACCCTCGTCGCTCCGGTGCCGCGCTCGCCGCTCGGCGTCCTGCCCGGTTCTGGGACGGCACGTCTCGCGGTCGCGCGCTCGGGCCAGGTCAGCGTCTGGAAATCCCTCGCAGTCTCGCTGGCATGGGCGTTGCCCCGGCAGGCCGGCCATGCACGGGCTTCTCGTCGCACTGCGCTCGCTCTGGAAGCGCCCGAGCTTCTCCCTGATCGTCGTCGGCACCCTGGGCCTGGCGATCGGGGTGAACACCGCCATCTTCAGCGTCCTCGACGCGGTCCTGCTCCGGCCCTTGCCCTACGGGCAGCCGGAGCGGCTGGTGAGCGTCTCCACGAGCTTCCGCTCCTATCGGCAGGAGCAAGCGACGCTGTCGCGTCCCGAGTTCCTGGAGCTCCAGCGGGAGAGCCGCTCCTTCCAGTCCCTGGCGGCCTACGCGGTCGGGACGGCGACGTTCGGAGACGTCGCGCGCCCCATCCGCGTGCCGGCGGCGTACACCAGCTGGGAGTTCCTGCAGACCCTGGGGGTGACCCCGGTGCTGGGTCGCTACTTCGACCCCGGCGAGGACCTCCCCGGCGATCCCCGCGTGGTGGTCCTTGGCCATCGGTTGTGGAGACAGGCCTTCGGCGCCGACCCCGCGGTGGTGGGACGTGAGGTCCTCCTGGATGGATACCGGCTCACCGTCGTGGGAGTCCTGCCCGAGGGATTCAGCTTCCCCCGGCCGGACGTCCAGGCGTGGCTCCCGCTGGGGCTCGAGCGGGGGAACACCGTGCGCGACAGGGCCAGCCACTCTCTTCGCGTCGTCGGTCGACTCCAGCGCGACCGCACGCTGGCCTCCGCTCGGGCCGAGCTCGCCGAGCTGACCCGGAACCAGAGCGCGCTCGCCAGTCCGGCCTGGCACACCGTCGACCCCGAGGAGCATCCCCTGGGTGTCTCCTCTCTGCGCTCGGCGATCATCGGAGAGGCACAGGCGCCGCTGTGGATCCTCCAGGCTGCGGTGCTGCTCATCCTCCTCATCGCCTGCGCCAACGTGGGCAACCTCCTTCTGGCGCGAGCCGAGTCCCGGCGGCGAGAGCTGGTGATCCGGGCGGCGCTCGGAGCAGGCCGCAGCACACTGGCGCGGCTGTTCCTCACCGAGACGCTCGCTCTGGGGATCGCCGGAGGGTTGCTGGGCATCGCCGTGGCCGCGGCAGTGCTGCGGCTGGTCCTGCCTCTTCTGCCGGACGGTGCTCCGCGTGCAGCGGAGATCGGGCTCGATGCGACAGTGCTGGCATTCGGGCTGGGCTGTGCGCTCGCCACCAGCCTCGGGGTGGGGCTCGTCCCCGTGCTCCATACCCGCGTGAGCAACCTCCACGCCCGCCTCGGCGAAGGCGGGATGGCCACGACCTCGCGTTCGCGGCTTCGCAACGTCCTGGTCGCGGGTGAGGTGGCAGCCGCGCTCCTCCTGGTCATCGGCTGCGGAGTGATGCTCAAGAGCTTCGCCCGGCTCTCGCAGGTCGACCTCGGCTTTCGCCCCGAGGGGCTTCTCTCCTTCGAGATGGAGCTCCCGCCTCCGAGCTACCCCACCGAGGAGAAACAGCAGGAGTTCTGGGATCGGCTTCAGCGAGAGCTCTCGGCCCTCCCTGGCGTGACCGCGGCAACGCTCAGCTCACAGCTGCCGATGGCCACCTCGGTCAGCACGGCCGCGATCTGGTTCGAGGGCGCTCCCCCCTACACCGACAAGGCTGCTCCGATCGCGGAATGGCACATCGTCGGTGATCGCTACTTCGAGACGCTGGGGATCCGCCTGCTCCAGGGCCGGCTCCTCCGCGACGACGATCGGCTGGCGGTGGTCATCAACCAGTCCGCGGCCCGGAAGTTCTTCCCCGGCCGCGATCCGATCGGTCAGCACCTTCGGGTCAATCCCTGGAAGGAAGGAAGCCCGTTGGAGACCGTAATCGGGGTGGTGGCGGACGCCAAGCAGTCGGGGCTCGACCAGCCCGCGGGCGATGTGGTGTATCTCCCGCTGGGAGCCGCCTCTGCGATCAAGTTCAAGACGCCTCAGCGGCTGAGGGGCATCGTCCGATCCGACGCTCCAGCCGCGCTGGTCTCGACCGTGGAGGCGGCGGTGCGAAGGCTCGACGGCTCTCTGCCGCTTTCCCTCGTCCGGACCATGGACGAGGTCGTGTGGGAGTCCACCGCCAAGCCTCGTTTCATCACCGTGCTGATGTCGCTGTTCGCGGTCCTGGCACTCACGCTGGCTGCGACCGGCGTTTACGGGGTCATGTCCTATACCGTCGAGCAGCGCACCCGGGAGCTCGGTGTACGCCTCGCGCTCGGCGCGCAGTCGCGCCGGGTCCGGACCATGGTCCTTGGCCAGAGCGTGGGCCTGGCGCTGTGGGGGGCAGGGGCGGGTCTTCTGGGAGTGCTGCTGGCTTCTTTTCTCCTCCGGGGCACCTTCTCCACGGTCCTCTACCAGACCGCGGCAGCGGACCCGGTGGTGATGGTGCTGGTCTCGGGCCTCATCCTCGCGGTCGCCGCACTCGCGGCCTGGGTCCCCGCGCAGCGAGCGACCCGCGTCGATCCCCTGATCGCCCTCCAGTCGGAGTGAGGCGGTACGACCCCTCGTGGTGCAGAGGGCGCTGCGCCCGGCGCCCCCGTCAGTGTCGGAGCCGCCTTCAGCGGACGAGGGAGCGCTCCCGGACCGGACGCTCGGCCGCCGCGGGAGGGGAGCCGGTCAGCAGCTCCACCGCGGCCGCCACGGCCTCGCGCGTCCCGGCGAGCGCGAGGGTGTCCCCGGCCCGGAGCACCTCTCCCGCCGAGGGCACGATGACACCCCCGTCCCCGCGGACGATGGCCAGGACCGAGGCCCCGGTGACCCCGCGCACCCCGAGCTGGGCCAGGCTCTTCCCCACCCCGGGACTCGTGGGCTCCAGTCGCACCGGAACGGGGTCTCCGAGGCCAGGGAGCAGCTTGGTCACCCGCTCGAGGGCGGTCGTCTCCGGGGCCGGCGTTCCGGCCTGGGCAGCCAGCGCCTCGACGATGACCTGCGCGCCCGCCTTGACGTGCCCCTGGAGGTTGATGGCGCTCCTCCAGAAGTGGACACCGAGCAGCACCAAGAACGCGCCCAGGACCGTCACCGCCGCCCAGGTGGGGACGAAGGGCTGGGTGAGCACGACGACGGGTAGCCCCACGAGGAGCACCAGCGCCAGCTGGACCGTCACCACCAGGGCCCGGCGCGGTGCCTCGGCGAGGTCCGGCTTCCCCTTGGCCGTCGCCGGGAGCGCGACACCTGCCAGCACCAGGGCCAGCCCACCGGCAAGCCTGAAGATTCCGACCACCAGCGGTCCGGCCACGACGGCGGCCGCGGTGATGGTCAGGGTCCGGGCGAGATCCTCCGAGATGCCGAGGCGGCCCGAGGCGAAGGCCACCACTCTCTCCAGGGAGAAGGCGGTGGCGATCACCACGGCGACGAGCAGCGCGGCATCGAGCAGCAGGAGTCGAAGCAGCCGGGCGAACCGCGCCGCCTCCGTGGTCTTCCGGGGCCGAGTCTTGAGCTCCTCCAGCCAGGTTCCGTAGAGCGCGGCGAAGGTCTGGATCGGCCGCGGCAGCTTGCGGTCGACGTACGCCGCCACCGGTCCGGCGAAGCGGATCAGGAGGGGAGTGGTCAGGGTGGTGATGGCCGAGACCGCCACTGCGACGGGATAGAGGAAGTCCCGTGTGGCTCCCAGCGACAACCCGAGACCGGCGATGATGAAGGAGAACTCCCCGATCTGGGCCAGGCTCATCCCCGCCTGCACCGCGGTGCGCGTTCCGCTGCCGGTCAGGAACGCGCCCACCGTGACCCCGAGCACCTTTCCGCCGATCACCAACACGGTGAAGACCAGCACCGGCATCCAGTTCGCCGCGATGAGCGCCGGGTCGATCAGCATGCCCACCGAGACGAAGAAGATCGCCGCGAACAGGTCCCGGATCGGCAGGACGAGGTTGGCGACCTCCGCCTCCTCTCCCGATTCCGCCACCAGGGAGCCGGCGATGAAGGCTCCCAGCGCCACCGAATAGCCGAACGCCTGGGCGAGCAGGGCAGTGGCGAAGCAGAAGCCGATGGTGGCCACGATGGTGGTCTCGGGTCGTCCCAGACGGACCACCATCCGCACCGTGCGCGGAACGACCAGGAGCCCGATCGCGATCAGGCCCACCAGGAACGCCCCGAGCCGGGCGCTGGAGCCGAGCAGCGTGTCGGCGGACATGTCCTCGCCTCTGGACAGCGCGGTGAGCACGGCCATCAGGAGGATGGCGATCAGGTCCTCCACGATCAGCACGCCGACCACGAGGTCGCGGAACCTTCCGCGGATCTGCTGCTCGTCGAAGACCTTGGCGATGATGGTGGTACTGGAGATGGCGATCACCGCCCCGGCGAAGAGGCTCTCCCGCCCGCTCCAGCCAAAGGCACGTCCGGCGAGGAATCCCAGCCAGAGCATGATGCTCGACTGGATGACCGCGGTGAGACCCGCGGTTGGTCCGACCCGCACCAGCTTCCGCACGCTGAAGTCCAGGCCCAGCGCGAACATGAGGAGGATCACCCCCAGCTCGGAGAGGACCTCCACGGAGGGGCGATCGGCGAGAAGGGGGATCGGGACGTGCGGCCCGACGATCAGCCCGGCCAGGATGTAGCCGAGCACCACCGGCTGGCGGAGCTTCCGGAAGAGGACGGTGGTGACCGCGGCCACGCAGAGCACGACCGTGATCGCCTTGAGGAATTCGTGGGTTGCCTGCATGTCCTCGCCGCGGAGTGGATGGATGCCGGGGCCCGGGAGTGTAGGGGGGACCGCTTGCCCGCGCAGCCCGCGTCGGGTCGGATCCGCGGGGTCAGGCTCGGAAGTCCCGGACCTTTGGCCCACGGATGGATCCACGGCGCATCGCGGCCGCAGGCCCGGCGCCCCGCCATCGCTCGCGCGCAGTCTCTGCGCGGGCCAGGGGGGGACCTCCCCTGAGGCCCGAGGCCGGCGGCTTGCATCGGAAAGGCCGACGGGCGCGTGCAGCGCCACGTCGACAACCAACTTTTGCGGGGTCGAGGATGATCGAAGATCTCGTCGTGGGGCTGGCCGGCTCGGGCGGGGACGGAGTGGTGAG
>Ga0070661_100003750_pt1 | contig 10477 bp, 8 predicted proteins | sample KBSC43metaG_FD_64663 | JGI IMG/M metagenome (GOLD analysis project Ga0070661, IMG submission 64663) | Corn rhizosphere microbial communities from Kellogg Biological Station, Michigan, USA - KBS C4-3 metaG | ecosystem: Host-associated > Plants > Roots > Rhizosphere > Soil ...
CCTACGGTATCGACGGCACGTTCGCGTTCTACGAGAACCTGCAGATCAACACGTATTGGGCCGCGACTCAGACCGAGGGACTCGTGGCGAGCGACGACGCCAGCTATCGCGGCCAGCTCGATTACTCGGGCGACCGCTATACCGTGCAGCTCGAACACCTGAAGATTGGCGACGACTTCAACCCGGAGATCGGCTTCCTGCGTCGCGACGACATGGTGCGCGAATACGCTCGCTTCAAGTTCAGCCCGCGGCCGCGCAATCAAAGCGCGATTCGCAAGTACGTCTATGACGCGGCAATCGAGTACATCGAGGACGGCGCCGGCCGTCTCGAGTCGCGCGAGCGCGCGGCGGAGTTCGCGCTCGAGTTCCAGAGCGCTGATCGCTTCACCGTCAACTACACGAACTCGTTCGAGTACTTGCCGGTCCCTTCTTCAATCGTCGGCGTCATTCTGCCCGTCGGTGAGTACACCTTCGATACGTTTCGCATCGGCTACAACATCGCCCAGCAGCGCCTCGTCTCTGCTAACGTGACCGCGGAGTTCGGCACCTTCTACAACGGTCGCAAGCGGTCGTTCAGCGCGACGCGCGGACGGGTGCCGATCACGAATCAGCTGTCAGTGGAGCCGACCTACACGTTCAACCATGTGACTCTCGAGCAGGGGAAGTCCGTCACCCATTTAGCCGGGTCGCGCGTGACCTACTCGATGACGCCGCTGATGTTCGTGAGCGCGCTGCTGCAATTCAACTCCGGAACCAGCACCGTGTCGAACAACGCGCGATTTCGGTGGGAGTACCGGCCTGGCAGCGAACTCTTCGTGGTCTACAACGACGAGCGCAACACGCTGACTCCGAGTCCGTCCTCCCTCAACAATCGGTCGTTCATCGTCAAAATCAATCGCCTGTTCCGGCCTTAGCCCTCTCTGGTCCTTGGTTCGCAGTGCTTAGTTCTTAGTAGTCCGTTCTTGGTCCATAGTCCGTTCTATGGTCCAAGGTCCCTGGTCCCGCGCCGTTGGCGGGACCGAGCACCAACAACCAAGTACGGACCGAGCACCAAGCCCAAAGCACCAAGGCCAAGGAACGACTCAGACATCAGCCCTCCGGATTCGCCAATCGAGGGCATCGGCAAACGATTCGATCGCGTCGGCGTCAGTTGATGCGAGCGCCTCGCGTTCCACCAGCGTCAGCTCATACCCCTGCTCCAGAAGCTCGTTGAAAACCGCCGTTGCGTCATGCGCGAATCGACGACGCAATGCCGGGTCTGTCGCCAGCCGGCCGATCAGCGTCTCGACATTCCGGTGCGTCATGCCTGAACGCGAATGCTCGTGACGTTCCAGATGTGTGTCGCGGGCGCAAGCGGCACGGTTCCGTAACGGAACTCACTCTCGCGAATGCAGTTAACTTGGACGAGGATTCTGCGTCCCGTCGCAGAGCTGGTGGCCGAATCCGGACAAATGCTCTAAAGCGGACAACCAGCGATGCACATCAGCTCGCCGTTAGAGCGCGAGCACGCGACAGGGCGCCATCGCGAATCGGCGTCCATCTTGCACATTTCGAAACAGATTCAGGGATTCGTCCAATGACTGCCAACAAATTGCTGAGCGCCCTTGTTATCGTCGCGTGCGCGATATGGATCATCGTTGCCCTCGCGGGCGGAATCCATTTCGATCGCTATCACCACCTCGGCGGACGAACGACGCCCGGCGGATTCGATCCGGTTCCCGTCTTCCACCAGACGGAGGCAGAGTTGTCGTTCCGAGGTGTCCACTGCGACGCTGCCACTGTGCAGCCTCACCAGTTGCCTCACTGTACGCTGTAGGTTTAACTGCAGCCTGGCGCATTCTAGGGCGTTGCGGACGGCGTTCTTGACAGCTCCAGGGCGCCTGTGGTTTTCTGACCTCGTGCAGTTCATCGTTACCATTCCTCGCCACTACTGCGTCATGAAGCTGACTGACGCGCCAGGAGACGTACACAGGTGAGCTGACCGCTCGTTAGACCCGGAGTCGAAGCCACGAAGGAGCCGTCACCTGTAGCGCAGGTGGCGGCTCTTTTTTTTGACGCAAGGACGGTTGATCTCCAATGACTGCGCCCCTTGAAGCTCCTCGCGACCCGCGACGCCTGAGCCAGTCGCTCCAGCTCGTGCTGCGCCGTTACGCCGCGCAGATCACGCGACGGCCGTGGATCGCCATTCCGGCGCTGCTGCTTCCCGCACTGGGTGACGTGTTGACCGTCTATGCACCGCCGCTCGTCGTCGCGAAGATCCTCGGTGCCTTCGCCCGCGAGGCACCCTTGTCACTCCCGGAGATGGTGCCCTACATCCTGACGTTCGCGGGGCTGTGGCTCGCGGGTCAGGTTACGTGGCGCATTTCCATCGCGCTCATGATCCGCGCCGAGATCCGTGGGATGGAGGCGCTCTACATCGAAGCGATGGATGAACTGCTCGCCAAGGACCTGTCGTTCTTCCACCACAACTTCGCCGGCTCGCTGACCAAGCGTGCGCTGGGATACGCCCGCCGCTTCGAAGACGTCTTTGACGTGCTCGCCTTTCAGGTGGCGGGCAATGTGCTGCCGCTGGGATTCGCGGCCGTCGTGTTGTGGACGTACTCGCCGTGGCTGGTGCTCGTGCTCACGTCGATGCTGTCCGCCACATGCGCCATGGTCATCCCGCTCATCCGCCGGCGCCGCCGCCTCGTGGATGTTCGTGAGGCTGCGTCGAACGCATTGTCCGGTCACGTCGCCGATTCGATTGCCAATGCCGAAACAGTCCGTGCCTTTGCGCGCGAGCCAGACGAGGCGCGCATCCACGCGGACAACGTCGGCGACTACGGTGCCAAGGCCCAGCGGTCGTGGGACTACCAGAACACGCGCGTCGACATGGTGACGGCGCCGATGTTCGTCATCACCAACACGCTCGGCCTGATCGTGGCGCTGGCCACGAGCGCCCGTACGGGAGCGAGCCTTGAAGCGGTGTTCATCACCTTCACGTACTACGCGACCGCGACGCGCGTGGTCTGGGAGTTCAATCGAATCTACCGCAATCTCGAAGGCGCGCTGACCGATGCGGCGCAGTTTGCGGAACTGCTGCTCGACCCGCCGGCCGTCGTCGACGATGTTGCGGCGGAGCCGTTCGCGCCGGCCAGCTTCAGCGTCGAGATGAAAGATGTCAGCTTTCGATACGGGGCAGAGCAGGCGCTCCTGTTCAACCGGTTCTCGCTGCGCATCGATGCCGGCACAAAAGTGGGACTCGTCGGGCGATCGGGCGGCGGCAAGACGACGCTGACGCGGCTGTTGCTCCGGTTCGCCGACGTCGAACGAGGCGAGGTCCGTGTCGGAGACCAGTCGGTCGCGCGGATCCCGCAAGCGGCCCTTCGCGAAAGCATCGGCTACGTCCCGCAGGATCCATCGATGTTCCATCGAAGTGTCGCAGACAACATCCGGGTTGGCCGCCCGGGAGCGACCGACGCCGAAGTGCGATGGGCAGCCGAGCTGGCCCATGCGGCCGAATTCATCGAGGCATTGCCGAACGGCTACGACACGCTGGTGGGCGAGCGAGGAGTCAAACTCTCGGGCGGGCAGCGTCAACGTGTCGCGATTGCGCGCGCCATCCTCAAGGATGCACCAATCCTCGTCCTCGACGAGGCGACGAGCTCGCTCGATTCGGAAAGCGAGGCGCTGATCCAGGAGGCGCTCTGGACGTTGCTTGCGGGCCGCACGGCGATCGTCATCGCCCATCGGCTCTCAACCGTGCGGCGGATGGACCGGCTCGTCGTCATCGAGCGAGGCGCTATCGTGGAGCAGGGCACGCACGACGATCTCGTTGCTGCGGATGGAATCTACGCGTCCCTGTGGGCGCATCAGTCAGGCGGGTTCCTCGGTACCGACGTCGAGCGCTTGAGCGTCTGAGCGTCTGTCGGGGGACAGCGGCTTGGGAGCGACCTCGCCTCGGGACAGGTATGGTCGGATAACCACATCGGGCCGACGAGCGATCTGCAAATGGCTACACTAGTGGGGCCGAGGCGCTGGCATGCAGCTTGAGTCGTGGCCCTCTACCTCCTATCGAGGCCGAGAACGGATGAGCTAAAGAATGCGGCCGATCATAAGGAATTCGTGGTGTTCGCTGCCGCTCGTCCTTGCGCTGGCGGTCGTGCCGACCGTCGCTTTTTCACAGTCGTCTGTCTGCTATTCAATTCGAGCGCGCGAGACCGCGGCGCAACTGGCGCGCCGCCTCACCGGCGATGCGCGCAACGAGTATCAGCCGTGGTTCCAGATTGTCGACTCATCGTCGAGGTCCGTTCCCAAGTCGCAGTACGACCGTATCCGTCGCGGCTGGAGTGCGTGCATCGTCAAAGAGACGAGCCAGGCCAGCGTGCAGCGCGTCAGTCAGGTCGAACCGGCTCGAGTGCCGGATCCTCCCGTGGCGAGTCCCCAGCCGGCGCAGACCGCGGCGACGACTGCGGTAGTCGAGACCGCAGCCTCCAACATCCTTCGTGTATTCGATCCTATCGACCTTCGTGTATTGGATCGCGTGGACCTCACGTGGGTATGGCTTGGCTTCACGGTGATCGTGCCGTGGTTCACGTGGAGGATCCTCGACCACTACGTCGGTCGCAGAAGTACTGTCGTGATTGTCATGCGTCACTTCGCGTACCGGTTTGTCTCGGAGTTCGAGCGGCCCCTGATCCAGCAACCCGCGGAACGTCCGGTGCGGTCGCGGCTGCGTCTCAGCCCGGCTCGCGCGAAGTTGGAGATTCTGCTCGCACCAGGTCAGGGGCGGCGCTATCCCAATCTTTCAGATCACAGGAAGAACGTCGAATACGACGTGGTTCGAATACTTCGATTGCTCGCCGATGACTCGTTCGTGAGCGGCCCTCTCTATACGCAGGCGGGATGGGTCGTCGTCCCCTTTCGATTCAAGGTTGGTCAGAGCACACAGGTGTGACATGAATATCCTCCTCTTGAGCGCCGGTGGCGGCGGCGGAAACATCCTGCGATCGGTCAAGGCGTCGTTTCGTCGCGACCTGGCCGTGACACAAAAAGCCGACTCCAAGTACGCCGACCGATTGCGGCGCGCCGTCACCACTCGCTTCCTGGATACGAACGAGTTCGCGCTGTCGGATTTGCCCAAGGAGGAGCGGCTGCTCATCGGGACGCAGACGACCGGCCGTCTGGGCGCCAGGCACAACCCGGAAGTCGCGCGGCAGGCACTGGAGGAATCGCGCAGCGAAGTCGAGTCTCTCTTCAGCAGGCATTCGATCATCATCCTCATTGGGACAGGGGGCAAAGGCACCGGCTCGGGCACGATGTTTCCGCTCGCGCAAATCGCGCGCGAGCAGAAGAAACTCGTGATCCCCATATTCGTGCGACCGTCATTCGAACGTCACGAAGTGGACAAGCGCCACTACGACCATGCGGTGAACGTCGTCGAGCATTTCGACGCGGCCAGAATCCGCCTCATCGAGATTCTGAACGACCGCGGGTACATGGATAAGGATCCGCAGGCGCAACCGATCGTGTGGGAACGAATGAATCTTCCGATCGCCAGGGGCCTGCGTGGGCTGATCTACGTCCTCTGGGATCTCTCTCAGGTCGATCCGTCCGATCTGTCGGTGCTGTTTGCGGGACAGGGGCGCTTGCGAATCGGCTTCGCAGAAATCGATCCAGTGGAGGGATCTGAGCCGAGCGATGCCCTCGTGGAAGAAGCGGCTCGCCACTGCTGCGAAAATCCGTATTACGCCTTCCACAAGCCTGCGGGCACGTCGTTGATCTGTATTCAGGGAGATTGGTCCAACGTCGTCGATGCAAAGATCAAGGGCCGGCTCGCGACCGCCCTGGGCGTCGATTCCAGGAGTCCCTACAGCCCACTCTACGCGCGCGCGGTGGGCACGCCGAAGCCGTGGGGTGTGACGGCGCTCTTCTCTGAGTACACGGGCGCGCATGCGCCGCTCGAGGTCGATTGGACGCTCGAGAGAGGCGTGCGTACGACTGCCGTTTCCAGCCGACCGCTCGGTGAACCACTTCCTGCTGCGCCGTCAGCCGTCGTTCTCGAGGAGGCGATCGAGCCCTCTGAGGAACATCACCTTGAAGAAGACATGGAACCGGCTCTGGTCGAGTCGGTGCCAGCGCCTGCATTCGCGACGTTCTGGGAGTTTGCGGTCGCCGTGAATCGTTCCGATCCGACGGCGCTCGCACTGGCACGTAACGGCGCCACGTCAGACATTCCGATCGACGGATCCGAGATGAGGAAACTCGTCACGCTGATGTGGTTTCGGGTCGTGCTGGCGCGGCTCTCGGGAGCTTGGCTTGACCGGCTCCTGAACGTCTTGGCCGAGCACGTGCCTGTGTCGGACCATCTAGTCAAACACGGTCGACACACGAAGCACTTGCGGGAGCTGAGCTACGCGCAACTACAAGAGGTCGCCTCGAAAACATTGGTTACGGATCCGATTCGAATCGACCTCGATCTTCTGATCACCGTCGGCAAGTTCTGGGGACCTGATGCGCTGAAGCGCTTCCGCTTCATCGAGGCGGCCGATCAACAGCAGTTGTCCAAAGTGGAAAGCCTGCTCGATCGATTCCGTAGTTGATGCACCTTCGCGTCACGTCCACCTAATGCCCTCGATGTAAACTGCTCAGCATGCATCGTCATGTCGTGTTGTGTTGGGCGCTGGCGATCGTCGCGCCCACAGTCGCCTGGTCGCAGGAGCCAGTGACACGCGAAGAGGCCGACCGGCAGCGCCGTGAGCAGCAGGCCAAGGAAGTGAAGTCTTACCAGCCTGGCGGTCTCGAGCGCGCCATGAACTTCGCCGAGAACAAGGCGATCTTCCTCCTCGATCGCGAAGGTATTCACCCGAAGCTCGGCTCGTTGACGACTGGCAGCGGATTCGCCTACGGTGTCGGCTTTCGCGATCGCGACCTTTTCTCCAACAAGGGAGCACTCGAACTGTGGGCGGCCGGCAGCATCAAGCGGTACTGGGCGACCGAAGCGCGGCTCATGTTCCCACGACTGGCCAACAACCATCTCCACCTCGAGACCTGGGCCAGCCACCGCGACTATCCGCAGGAAAACTTCTTTGGGCTCGGCCCTGATTCCAACCGGGACGATCAGTCCGATTACGCCATCCGCACGAACCATTTCGGAGGGCGAGCAGGCGTGAGACCGTTCGAGCACCTGCTCGTTGGCGGAGCGATGGAATACCTGGAGCCGAAGCTCGGAGCCGGGGAGAACGATCGAGTTCCGAGTGTGCCGGATGTGTTTTCCCCATTCGACGTGCCTGGGATCACCAGCCGCTCGGACTTCCTCCGATCCTCAGGATTCATTGAAGTTGACTACCGCGAACCTCTCAATGCCAAGAGGGGCGGCTGGTATCGCTTCGACTTCTCACATTACGACGATCACAGCACCAACCGGTTTACGTTCAATCGCCTCGACGCAGACGTGCGCCAGTTCTTTGGTTTTCTGGCGGGCCGTCGGGTGATCGCCGCGCGACTCTTTGTGTCGACTTCGGATACCGAGGCCGGTCAGACAATGCCGTTCTTCTTCATGCCGACGCTCGGTGGCAATGACACGCTGCGCGGGTTCAAGGAGTACCGCTTCCGCGCACCGCACGCGATCCTGGCGCAGGCCGAGTACCGCTGGGAGATCTGGAGCGGGTTCGATGGCGCGCTTTTCTACGACGCCGGCAAGGTTGCGAACGAACGCAGCGATCTCAACTTCCAGGATCTCGAGAAAGACTACGGCATCGGGTTCCGCTTCAATACCAACAGCGGCGTCGTATTCCGCGTCGATGCCGCCTTCGGGAGCGCTGATGGGAAGCACCTGTATATGGTCGTTGGCGGCATTTTCTAGGGCGATGGTCACGCGGGCCCGTTGCATGAGTGCCGATGAGGCCCGCGACCTCGCGGGGCGCATGTCGCGTGCCGCGATCATCGGGCTGCTTGCCGTGGCCACCGTCTCGCTGCCTCGATCGGCCTCGCCGCGTTTCTATCCTGACGACCCGCTCTGGGTGGACGACGACCGAGCGATGCCCGTCAAGGCGGTGCCGATCGAAGACACCAACGGCTACGACTTCGTCGTCAACACGTTCGCACAACCCGGCGAGCGGCGAGATGTTCGGGCGCTCAACGTCAATACGGTCGACGAGGTCCCGGACTCGAGCTGGTTTACCAATCGCATCGGCCGCAAGGCGATGAGCGTTGCCGAGATTGTGAGAGGACCAGATCGTGCGGAGAGCGTCGACCTCGCCGGCTGGAAGGTCTCCGGCGGCAAGACCACCGGTGTGCAGCCCGGCTTCCGCATGACAGACCCGCAGGGCCAGACGTATCAGATCGAAATCGATCCGCCGTCGAATCCGGAGCTGGCGAGCGGCGCCGAGATCATTGGAACTGCCTTCTACCATGCCATCGGATACCACGTCGTCGACGTCTATCTCGGGGAGATCGATCGCGAATCGCTCGTCATCGCAGACGGCGCCACGATTCGCGATCCGCTGAACGGCCGGCGCCGTTCGATGAAGAAGTACGATCTCGACAATGTTTTCAACCGCGCCGCGCGCCTCGAGAACGGACACTACCGGGTGCTGGTCAGCCGCTTCGCGCCGGGAGCGCCGCTTGGCAACTTCCGGTACTACGGGAAGCGCCCTGACGACCCGAACGACCTCGTGGAGCACGAGCACCGGCGCGAACTCCGCGGCGCGCGCGTGTTTGGGGCCTGGCTCAATCACGACGATTCGCGCGGCGTGAACAGCCTCGACATGCTGGAGACGACCAACGGGCGCACCTGGATCAAGCACTACATGTTCGACTTCGGCTCGATCCTGGGCAGCGGAACGATCTTCGCCCAGCGGCACCGATCGGGAAACGAATACATCTTCGAGCAGAAGCCAGGATGGCTGTCGATGGTGACCCTGGGGCTTTACGTCCGGCCGTGGATGACTATCGACTATCCAGACGTACCGCCCTCGGTCGGGCGTCTCGAAGCGGATCGATTCGACCCGCTCACGTGGAAACCGGAGTATCCCAACCCAGCCTTCGCGAACATGCGTCCCGACGATGCGTTCTGGGCTGCGCGCATCGTGTCGAAGTTTTCGGACGAGGCGATTCGTTCGATTGTCGAGAAGGCGAGGTACAGCGATCGGGCCGCCACCGATTTCGTCACGAAGACCATCATCGCGCGGCGCAACAAGGTCGTGGCGGCCTGGATCAACCAGGTGTGCCCAGTGGCTGACGTGGCCCTGTCGGCAGATGGTTCGCTGACGTTCACCAATGCCGCCGTCGATGCGATGGCGGCAACACCGCCGGAGCGCTATTCGCTCAACTGGTTTCGATTCGATAACGCGACCGATCAGCGAACGCCCGTCGGGGGAGCGATGACGGTGTCGAGCGGATCGGCCCGCGTTCCAGAAGGGCTGACGGGCGACTATATCGGCGTCAGCGTGACCGCGACGCACCCGCAGCAATCTGGGTGGACGACGCCATCGACGTTCTTCTTCCGTCGCGCGTCAGGCGGTTGGTCGCTCGTCGGTGTCGAACGAGGAGCGGCGAACACCACTCAGACGACCGCCGGTCCTTAGAACCGAAACTGCACGCCGCCGATGAAGGGCAGCGTCCAGCGCTGGCTCTTGTCGTTGATCGTATCGAGACCGGTCCCGACGAGATCATCGACTTCGGCCAATCCGCTCACGCGGCGAAGGCCGAGTTGCCCAAAGAACCCCATGCGCGGATTGCTCTGGACCAGCAGGCCAACATTGACACCAAACGTGAAGGCGGTTGTCTGATCGTAAAAATCATTGGCCTGGCCCACGAGATTGGCCCCTGGCGCCACAAGCGTCGCGTCAATCTTGTCGACGAACCCCAACCCAATCGTCCCTTCACCGTATGCGCGTACGTTTGGTTTGATATTGGCGTACCGCCGGAGGCCAAAGTCGATACCGAATGTCTGATAGTCGCTGTATTGGCCATACAGGTTTGATGCGCCGTAGTCCCCCATCGGCACCACGTAATCCGCGTCGAGCGACTGAAACGTGAATGTCACACGTGCCTCGGTGTCCGGCTTGAAGAGATAGCCGCCACCGAATCGAAGATGCAGACCGGCGCCATACACGTCGTTGTACGAATTTCTCGTGATCACCACGACCTGATTGTTGATGCTTCCAATTCCGCTCGAGTTGATGTTGCCGGTAATGCCGTTGTCCCATCCGATCGCGACCTCCGCACTCCACGGACGATCGGGCGCATTGGACTGTGCACGCGCGATTGAAGTCGTCCCGAGAAGGATAAAGAGCGTCAACACAGTCAACTGTCTGAGACTCGTCAGGTTCATTTCGCTGCTCCTTTTACACTTCGAAGCGCACAAAGACCACGCGTTGCGAATCTATTCATGGAGGACGTCGCGGTCGGAGGCACTTCGACAACCACCAGTGCAAGAACAACGCCTGTCACTCCGAGCATAGCGAGGGCGAACATGCGCGACGATTGCCCTTTG
>Ga0070661_100003751_pt1 | contig 10476 bp, 7 predicted proteins | sample KBSC43metaG_FD_64663 | JGI IMG/M metagenome (GOLD analysis project Ga0070661, IMG submission 64663) | Corn rhizosphere microbial communities from Kellogg Biological Station, Michigan, USA - KBS C4-3 metaG | ecosystem: Host-associated > Plants > Roots > Rhizosphere > Soil ...
CATACTCCCGAGTTGCCGACAACTCGCTCAGAATCGCTTTGCCCGCTTGCCAAGCGTTTCCACTTTCAGCGACGTCAGCATCTTGAGAGACTGAGAGTTCAATGGTACGCAAGGCGTGGATTGCATTTCTGATTTTGGCTTTATGTCTTCATGTAGGGGCGGCTACAGCTGTCGCTTATGGCACGCTCAGTGCCCTACATCCCTTCCGATACTCTGTCGCCTGGGGCATCGTTCTTATCTTCATTCTGTTCACTGTGGCTGACTGCATCGCTATACACCGACGGCTCACGGATGACGATGGAGAGAGCTTGCGCCTTGGACTTTGACTCGAACTCGTGCGAAGACAAGACTTGGAAGGCGAAAGATTGGGCATAGTTCCGAATTTGCCGACCACTCACTCGCAACCCAAACGACTGCGCAATGTCATAGATATCAATGAATCTTTTTGGCTGCAGCTTGAGGATCAAAAAGGAGCCGGGCGGGTTATGTTCGGCAGAGGCTTTCAAGTTTTGTAAGTTGTTTAGAATCTGATGGTCGGGGAAAGAGGATTTGAACCTCCGACCCCCTGGTCCCGAACCAGGTTCAATCGCCAAGTGAGATCGGTTGAAATCCCAGGTTTTTTGACTCGTTCCGATTGGACCCATTGCAGCTCAGTTTTGAGAGCTGTGGGACCGCATTCCTCTTGGAGGCTCCGGCAGCTAGAAATTCGACTGACGGCGATGAATTTCAATACCTCACCTGAGCAGGGTTCGACAAACCAGCTCAATATGGGCACGCCTATCTTGAGGGAAGCCACATCGATCGGGATCGGAGCAGAACCGCCATATCAGTGAAATACGAACACAAAGAGTACGCATAAAACCTGAATTTTTGCTTCATGAGCTGTGCTCTAGGTCATTTGATCTTAACCTCTTGTAGACATCACGGAGCCATAATTGAAAACGAATAAGGCCCGATCCACAGGCAAACAAAAAGCGAACAGGGCTAGAATGCCTCATGGACTTCCCCGATGAGCTCTCCTGGGCTCACCCCATCACTCAAGAGTGGTTTGTAACGAAGTTCGGCACACCGACCGAACCGCAGGTTCTCGGCTGGCCGAATATTCTCGCCGGCAAGCCGACGCTGATCTCAGCGCCCACGGGATCAGGCAAGACATTGGCGTCGTTTCTGGTTTGCATTGACCGCTTGTTTCGGCGTTCTCTGGAGGGCACGCTCCGACCAACCACGCAGGTTGTCTACATCTCGCCGCTCAAGGCACTCTCGAACGACATCCAGAAAAATTTGGAAGAACCATTGCGAGAGATCCAGCAGCTGGCTCTCGAACGTGGCTATCTGTCGATGGGAATACGCACCGCAGTACGCACAGGCGACACTCTGCAAAAAGAGCGTGCCGCGATGCTGCGCAACCCGCCTAACATTCTGGTGACGACACCCGAGTCGCTTTACATTCTTCTCACCTCGAAACGAAGCCGCGAACATCTGGGATGTGTCGAAACCGTCATCATCGATGAGATCCACGCAATAGCGGACGATAAGCGGGGTGCACACTTGGCCCTTTCGCTCGAACGTCTGGATGCCCTGGTGTGCGGCGAGAACCGGCTCTCTCCAGGTGTATTCATTACGGGACTAATGAGTCCACCTCAGCGAATTGGTCTCTCCGCGACACAGAACCCGATTGAGCTGGTGGCCGAATTCCTCACCGGAAGCTCTGCGCATCGTGAACCGGCAACCGTTGTACAGGTTGGCAGAGCGACAGAGATGGACATCGCTATCGAGGTGCCAAGCGATGAGTTAACATCCGTCACCTCGCAGGGGATGTGGGAAGAAATCTTCGACAAACTGGCCGCCTATACCGAGACACATCGGTCGACACTTGTCTTTGTCAATACGAGAAAGCTTGTCGAGCGGGTTGCCTTCGAGCTGGCAGAGCGTCTCGGTTCAGAGAATGTTGGAGCACACCATGGGTCGCTCTCACGCATGCTCCGGCTGGACGCCGAGCGGCGTCTGAAGCACGGCGAGATCAAGATCCTCGTGGCAACAGCCTCGCTCGAGCTCGGGATTGATATCGGAAACGTCGATCTCGTATGCCAGATTTCGACCACGCGATCGATTGCGGTTACCTTGCAGAGAGTTGGCAGGGCAGGGCACTGGCGCGGAGCCATTCCCAAGGGCCGGTTGTTCGCGACGACCCGCGATGACTTGCTCGAGCAGGCAGCCCTTGTCCGAAAGCTTCGCAATGGTGAACTTGACCGGCTCGAGATTCCTCCCCAGCCAATCGATGTTCTGATGCAGCAGATCGTAGCTGCCTGCGGAGCTGAACCCTGGCACAAGAAGTCGTTATTCGAGGTTCTGCGTCGAGCCTATCCGTATCGAAATCTCACTTGGGACGAGTATGAAGAGATCACTACAATTCTCGCCAACGGAATTGAATCGAGCCGCGGACGCTCCGGCGCCTATCTGCTGCAGGACGGGATACACGGCGAACTGCATCCCCGTCGCGGTGCGCGGATGATTGCTATCTCGAATGGGGGCGCCATCCCTGATACGGCGCTCTTCAATGTGATCCTGCAGCCAGAGAACGTTCAGATAGCGACCCTGGACGAGCATTTCGCCGTCGATTCAAGTCCCGGCGATGTGATCCTGCTTGGCAATAACAGCTGGCGCGTGCAACGGATCGAGGCTACAGGGCAGGTTCATGTGGAAGATGCGCACGGCGCGCCTCCAAGCGTGCCGTTCTGGACCGGAGAAGCTCCGCAGCGCACCGATATTCTTTCCGATGGTGTCAGTGAACTGCGAGAGGAGATCTCCGAGCGAACGCGGAATATATCGGCCGAGTACATTTCCCCAGCTCAGCCCGACGTCATCTTGACCACTGCGTGGTTGATGGAGGAGTGCGGGGTGTCTGAGTGGGGAGCGCAGCAGCTCATTTCCTACATCGTCAGCGGCCGCGCCGTTCTCGGAGTTGTGCCTTCGAAGAGCACAGTCATCGCTGAGAGGTTCTTTGATGAGGGCGGGGGAATGCAGTTGATCCTTCACGCCCCATTCGGTGGCCGAATCAACAAGGCTTGGGGCCTTGCTCTCCGCAAACGCTTCTGCCGAGGATTCAACTTTGAACTTCAGGCAGCCGCGACGGACAACGGGATCAACATCTCTCTTGCCGAACAGCACAGCTTTCCGCTATCCGATGTCTTTGAGTTCCTGACCGAAGTGACCACAAAGACCTTGCTCGAACAGGCGTCTGTGGCGGCTCCTGTGTTCAAAACTCGCTGGCGCTGGGCAGCAGCGCGGAGCCTGCAACTTCTGCGGAATTCGAAAGGCAAACGCATCGCCCCGCAGGTGCAAAGAACGCGTTCGGAAGATCTGCTGGCCAGTGTCTTTCCGCAGGCTGCGGCGTGTTTTGAAAACATCGAAGGTGACATCAAGATTCCCGATCATCCCTTGGTGCGGGAAGTCATGCAGGACGTTCTGCAAGAAGCAATGGACCTTGATGGACTTCTGGGAGTGCTACGCGGGATTCAGGATGGAAGCATACGGTGCCTGGCAGTCGATACTCCGGTGCCGTCGCAGTTTGCCCACGAGTTGATCAACGCATACCCTTATGCATTTCTCGACGAGGCTGGGCTCGAAGAGCGCAGATCCCGCGCAGTCTCGCTCAATCGAGATATTCCCTCGAGCTTTCTCGAGAGGCCGGGCAAATTGGATCCCGCGGCCATCGCAACAGTCAGATCTGAGTCCTGGCCCGACATTCGCGATCATCACGAGCTGCACGACTTGTTGATGAGTGTTGTTCTGCTACCGCTTTACATGATTGATGAAAGCCGCTCGCGCCATTGGCCGGATCTCTTCGAGCGCCTGACATGTGCCGGACGCGCTCAGATTTTCGAGCGCGATGGAAGTCCGTGCTGGATTGCGACCGAGCGCCGCGCGTTCGTCGATGCCTTGTGGACCGGCGCGAACGCAACCGGGTTGCGAGATGACGCATATCGCAAGTGCGTTCAGGGCTGGATCCATATACTGGGTCCCGTGAGCGCCAGCGGGTTTGCCACCTGTTTGTCGTTGGATCTGAGGTCAGTTCTCCAGGCATTCCTTTCGCTCGAGACACAGGGCCTATTGATGCGCGGTAGTTTTGAACGGGCCGCGACCTCGGACGAACTCGATACGGAATGGTGTGAGCGTCGCATTCTGCAGCGGATCCACAAATTAACGATCGGCATGCGCAGGCGGCAGATAGAACCTGTCTCGCCTTCAACCTTCATGCAATGGCTGCTTAGGTGGCAGCACCTCGCGCCCCAAACCCAGGTCTCGGGCGAAGTGGGATTGCTCGAGACAATCTCAAGACTGGAAGGGTTCGAAGCGCCGGCGGTCGAGTGGGAAAGATCGATTCTGCCATTACGTGTGGCGGACTACGATCCCCGCTGGCTCGATCATCTTTGTCTGTCGGGCGTGATCGGTTGGGGTCGTGTTTCGCCGCATCCCGCTTTCCACGAGGGGAATGGCAATGGGCCGCAGCGCGTGATTCCTACCAACGCCGCTCCAATTACGTTCTATTTGCGCGATTCGGCGGCGTGGCTTGATCATGCACTACGTGAAAAAGCTGTGGACAAAACAAAGCTCGCCCAAGCCTTCACCCCGAATGCTCTTCGAATCTGGGAGTTTCAGGCAAAAAGAGGAGCGTGCTTCGCGGAAGAGATCGAACGCGGCCTCGGTCTCAGTTCGATCGAGGTCCAGTATGCGCTCTGGGAACTTGCGTCGGCGGGACTGGCTGCTGCCGATGGCTTTGACCAGCTTCGTTCCATGATTGACCCGGATCGCAGGCGTGCCGCACAGTCCTCCTATCGCAAGGCGCGGAGCGCAGCAGGCAGATGGTCATTGTTACGAAGTGATGCCCCGACGCCCGAGGATGCGATCGAGCGAGCTCGCTTCAATGACGCCGCAGTCGAATCAGCCGCACGCCTGCTCCTTAATCGATATGGAGTCGTGTTCAGGGACCTGCTCGTGCTCGAGTCGAACATCCCGCGCTGGGGAATCCTGCAGCGCATGTTCCGTCGACTGGAAGATCGAGGCGAAGTTCGCGGCGGCCGCTTCGTTACTGGCTTCAGTGGAGAGCAATTCGCCCTGCCCGAGGTCCTCGATAGTTTGCGCGCCGCGCGGCATCAGGAACTCGGGGACGAGATCACGATTCCGGGTGCTGACCCAATGAATCTGATCGGGATACTCCTACCCGGGGACCGCGTCCCTGCAGTGCCGGGGCGCGAATTCGTTCTTACTCGGGAAGCATTCGTCGGTTCCGGGCGGCTGCCCTCAAGAAATGCCAAACGATATGGGCCAAGAAGTATCGCTCAGCCGCGCTCTCCTCGCATCGAGGATATCCAGGAGATCGGCTTGTTCCAAATCTCCTCTGACCGTTGAGCGGAGCGGGAGACTGGCGAGACTGGAAGGATCAGGGCAGGGAATCGGGATGCATTGGGGATGCCGGACACAGCCGGCACACCGGAGACGCATCCGAAACGGGATTGAGCTTGAGTCTGGGTGGTGCGCAGTCAGTCAGACTGTCAGACCTGATGGTCGGCTCTCTCTGCCGCAGCCCGAGGCTTTACTTCTGGACACTGGGATTTGGTGAGACCGGTCGCTCCGCGCCGGTTCTGGGCGGGAGCGAAGGCGTGAGACCAAGACAAAAATGCTAGGGGAATGAAAGCGGCTGTGCGAGTCTTCATCTATATTCTCCCTTTCCTCACATGGCAGATCAGCGTCGAAGGCGAAATGCAAAGCCGCAAGCTGCGGACCGGCGTCCGAAGTTCCCGGCTACCCGCTACCAAATGCACCTATGGATATGGATCAGAGTCTGCCTATCGAGGCAGAACGACAGAAGCACACAATCGACTATCGACCGAAGAGAGCCTCGAATGCCAAACGACCCGTGGCACTGGGTCTCAGCGAACGAGGTTGCGCGACCATTGGCCTGAGTTGTCGTTCGCGCTCAGCGCGCAGTTGCTCGGCTGAGACGACGACAACATCGGAACGGATTGGATGAGAGAGAGCTGTCGCTGGTTTAGGTTCAGACTTCGCCGACTTTTGAGGTTGACCCGACGCAAATCGATTGAAAGTAGTTCGTCTCTTTGTGGGCTCCGTTTTCACAATCTCAGAAACCGGATGTCCTTCGTTCGGGCTCATCGTTGCCGTCGGGTCGGCTTGAATCAAGATGGTCGACGGAGCCATCGGCGGTATGCTGCTGACGCCACGTTTCCTCGATGCTTTGCGATTGACCTCTGAATCTTGAGATGCGTCAAAAATGTCACTTGCGGGCTGGCCACTCGACTTCCGAAGCCTTTTTGAATTAGGCGTCATCTTCGTCGTCCGCATCGGCGTGACGTCAGCCAACAGGATTTCACGGGCTTGATGTAGGAGTGCAAGATAAGCGTCGACTTGTTCGATTATGTGGTGCATTGTCATGAGATTCTGATTTTACTTCGGAAGACATTCGTACTGCTAGAAACCACAATTCTAGAGATCTTTTGAGCCATCGAATCAATGACAGCTGTCAGGGCAACAAGAATTTGCTCTCAAAGCGACGGTGGCCGGTGACTGGACCTTAGAGCCTGGTCTGGCCCGATGAGCGCATTGGCGATCTGGTTCTAGATGGAGTTCAGTGAGCTACCTTTTGAGCCTTTCGCGACCACTTCGTTGCATCCCGTAGCGAGTTCGAACGCCAGCCCTTGCCAGTTTTGATCGCCGGATTCCAATTTTCGGCGGTTCTCTCTCGCGATCTCTCGGAATAGACGGAGCGCGCTCCGGTCATCCTTGCCGGATGTGTCCAGATCCAGATGTTCCAGCAAGAGCTCGTAGCGGAAGGCGCGAACATCAACTGGAGCGCAGAGTTGTTCAGCGAGGACGAATATCAACGGGCTGACATATATATCGCTTAGAACGCGCAGCGATTGGACCTTTTTTCAATGCAGGTTGCAATGATACATTGGGGAACAAATCCACCACGGGCCGCATTTGGATGACTTCCTTCTGTGCAGTGACAGTCGAGACCTTCACTGTAGTTTTGTCCGTTCAGTCTGGGAAGTCGGGAAGCTGGACTTGGACATTGCGTATTGCCAAGAGCAACGCGGTTCTGGATGATGGCATTGCTGTGAGCAACGGTGCCGCACAAGTCGCCGCCCAACGATCCTTCGAGGAGCGTCTTCGCCGGGCCGGTTTGGACCGATATGCACCCGGAGAGTACCTCTGGAAGAAGCAGATTGCCGGTGAGTACGTCCCGCGTATCTAAGCAGCATCTGAGTAGCCTGTGCGCTGGCTCCCTAGCCAGCGAACAAGCCGCACGACCCAGTTGCGGGTATGCAACTGCTCCGGACCTGCACGTCCGTCAGTTCTCCATACCTCCTAGGCTCTGATGGACGGTGCTTCGAACCGCCCTTCCAAGATGCGTTCCATTTTTTCGGCAACCGCAAGCATGATGAACTGGTTCAGGGAAATGCCTTCGTGTTTTGCAGACTCTATGGCTTGGACTCGCATTGACACCGGGAGGCGTAAGGGAAATGTCCGTGGGTGCTCATTGTCTGTCATGGAGGGCTATCTTCCTCTCTGATAGTGCTTCACGAACGGTCTCGTTACAATGATTATCTAAACCAATTTGCACCGATGTAACGGTCAGCTTGCACTTGTGAGAGTTTTAAGCCGTCCCTGGCATAAAGACCTCCGGCTAATCCCACTCACTGGCGGCCTCGTTGGATTTGAAGTCACAAAAATGAAAATGAGGCCGAGCAGCCTTGCTTCCGCGCTTCGCCAATCTCGGCGTCAATCTTTTCGTTCGGAATATGCAGCTCAGCCATTGTTTTTCGCAGTGTCTCTTCTGCCATAGGACCGGTCGTTTCTTGCCATCCCTTCGTTGACGGCGGCAAGCTCGAATCCCTCAGAATGAGAATGAACTCACGATCCTCATCGTTCCTCATGGCGATTAATGCCCAATTGTCAATCGACACAGCTTGTCCACTCCAATCTGGATGGAAGTTTGATGCCTGATCCGAGGAGTGGAAAACGGGTAAGGGTGCCGGTCCCATAGTGCTCCCTTGAGACGCAGATGTCCTAATTTCGCTTGAAACGTTCAGAGCACTCTTCACCTGAAGGGCAGCACAAAAAGAACCCCGACGTTCTTTACCGGTGAAGGTCGGGGGATGCAAAGGTTGAGGAACGTTCTCATGCTTCGATGCCTGAGCCAGCAACTCACGTTGTCCTTCGTCGACTGGGCCTTTTATCTCCGATCCGGTAAGCAGGATGTGGCATTCGCCTACGGCTCGAAACGTCAACACAGAACTCCTTGTTGGAAGGGCTGCAAGTGCGAGTCATCCCCCTGGACTGATGTCCTGCTTTTGTTACTTCGGTGTCCGTTTCACCTCCACTTTTGTTCCGCGCGGCTATTCAACCAGCGAAATCGTTGCTACTCTGTCGCCACAAGCCCGCCTATATGTGCCGCTGCTTCTCACACCGCTTCAATGATCGGGTCAACACGGTTGACTCGATTTGCCGTCAGTGCTTCAAAACCATTGCCACTGCAACCCGTGAAGCAGACCTCGATGATGCCGAGAAGAGGCATAGTTGTGTGGCGGAAGACAGGCTAAGGCTCGACCTTTTTGTCGAAGCCGCGAATTTTCACTTTCGGCAAGATAAGCGAGCACATTTGTGACAGTGCGTCTCATCTAAGGTTTCCCGGGGTAAGGCCGGAATCGTTCTATATGAGGGCCTGTCTTCTGAGTGCCCTCCGATCCCGCGACCAGGCGACGAGATCGTCCACGACAGGACCCAAGTTCGTGTGGACTGTGTGCGCCACCGCTACTGGGCTAACAAATCGACGTGCTTCTGGTTCTCAGCTCAAATCCGGAAACACCCGGGATGATGGCGTAGCGGAAGGGTCGGCTGGACGGTCAGGAATCGCGCTATCCGCGATAATTGGTGCGCTCACGGATAGCGCGACTAGGCGGTCGATTGAAGCTTCAGGGAACAATCGCCGCAGCTGCTGCCGGAAGCGCTCAACGCAACGGGAGCGCGTATCCGGAAGCAGCGCAGCTAATTGGGATGCCGGAGTGAGACCGAGAGGATGCTCCAATGGTGCGGTCACTAAGGCCCGTTCTGAGGTTAGGGTAAAAAGGACAAGGTTGAAGCCGATGACCCCGTCAGGTTCTGTACTTTGTCCATCATGCAGAAAAATGTCTTGATCGGGCGAGAACGCCCGCTTCACACTTCAGTCGTTAGCTAAAAACGACCGCGTGAACAGATTCAATTCCCGCCACTGCGCAATTCAATACGTCCACTCGAAAATGCCAAGTTGAGGCTCCCTGGATGGAATATCCAGAGAGCTAACACGAACGAGAGAACCATTGCAAACAGCACGAGCAATACAAATGCACGCAAGTGGAGTTCGAGGTTTCATTTTTTGCGGACGAATACGTTGTTCGTCCGATTCACTTCGTAAGCCATAACATTTCTCTGTATACATTTATGCGCTGTTCGTCTCTGGAGGTGTTCAGGGCGCCTAGCGCGGGGCCTCGCGAATGCGAGTTGCAACCGGGTGCTGGCTTGTTCGTATTGAGCAGCCGTGCACAATGAACTTAGAGCAGATGCGATTATGAGATGGCCAGTGACACTCCCTAGCAGTTCTCAACTCTGAGTCAGGCCAATCGCGAATACCGTTTTTTAGATGGAGAGTCAGCGCGACTGCCCTTTGCGAGAAGTCAATATACCGGGCGCGATGGTTTACGATCTTCAACTTGCCAACTGGTATGTAATAAACGTAACATACACGTTATGGGAGCAACATCAGAACCCGTAACGCGCTGGCTGATGCTGGTATTCAATCTACCAACGAGGAAAGCCAGTGAACGCGTCGGGGTTTGGAGGAAGCTACAGAAGTATGGGACTCTGGCGATCCGGAACTCAGGATACCTGTTGCCAAACACTGCATCGAATCGAGAGCGTTTTGAGTGGCTTGCCTCCAGTGTTCGTGGGTTTAAGGGACAAGCATCGGTCCTTCAGGTACACGCGATTGATGATCTTCCAAATGACCTGCTGAAGGCGAAATTTCAAGAGGAACGCAAGAAGGATTACTCAGAGTTAATTCGCGAGATCAACTCTCTCAAACGTTCCGACTCTTCATTCTCCGCTCGAATCGGTCGACTCAAGAGGCGTCTGGAAGAAATCGTTGAGATCGATTTCTTCGAATCCCCACTTCGACCGAAGGCCCAGGCGGCTCTGTATCGGGCAGAGAAGCCTTCAGCTCCTAGGCGAGGTGGAAGGCGAGGAGCCGCCAAGGCCGAGTTTCAAGGGCGAGTCTGGATAACGAGGCCCCGCCCCGGAATTGATCGAGTATCGTCTGCGTGGCTAATAAGGAAATACATCGACCCCAACGCCACTTTCGCCTTCGACAAGAGTGGAGACGCTCATCCCGGAGCCGTGCCATTTGATATGTATCAAGCCGGC
>Ga0070661_100003755_pt1 | contig 10470 bp, 10 predicted proteins | sample KBSC43metaG_FD_64663 | JGI IMG/M metagenome (GOLD analysis project Ga0070661, IMG submission 64663) | Corn rhizosphere microbial communities from Kellogg Biological Station, Michigan, USA - KBS C4-3 metaG | ecosystem: Host-associated > Plants > Roots > Rhizosphere > Soil ...
GGTAGACACAGGATAATTTGATTGAAGAAAAGGAAATGTTTCTACAGATTTTCTCAGGCAACAAGATCGCTTTGGCGGTTCTTGAGCTGGCGGAATCTGGTAAGAAAGTTGCACTACAATTTCAGGAGGAAGTAATGCTCTAGTGAAGATTGACTTGTTATGAAGTTTAGAACAATCATTTTTTCGGCTGTGTTATTGACCACTGCCTGTCAAAAGGAAATAACCGGACCGGTTAATGGTCTTGCTGATATTAATGTTTTATATGCAAAGTTAGATGATGTAAGCGGGGCTATTGTAGATTCGAAGAATGGTAATAATGGAACCGGTACTTCAGTAATTTATGGTACGAATGGCAAACTTAATACAGCCATATCAGCTAATAATACTCTTATTGATTTTGGATTACCACCAGTTGTACAGCTCACCAATAAAGGAAGTATATCAGTTTGGATAAATCAAACCACCTCTGGCTCTGTGCCATTGCTCGTAAGTTCAATAAACTATGCAACTGATAGGGACGGATATTCATTGGGTCTTAATACAACGACGCCATACTTTGAACTTGCTGATGGAGAGGCAGTAAATTCATTAACATTTACCTCTAATATAACTAATGGAGCGTGGTATCATTTAGTAGTAACGTGGGATGGAACTACGATTAGGGGATATGTGAATGGAGTTGCTGCTGGCACTGCATCTCAAACGTTAAATGCTACCCATAACACAGGTTTACATCTTACACTTTGTGAAGGCTATAATGGCACTGACTATTTCCATTTTCCTTACAATGGTATAATGGACGAGTTTGGACTATTTAATGATGCTCTTACGACAACTCAGATAGCTGCGCTATACGGTTCAGGAACTCCTCTTCCATTTTCATCATTTAACTAAAACGTTTTAGAAAAAAGAGGGTAACTATGTCTTTGTCCATCGCGTTCCAAATGATTTTCAAATTCAACACGTCCCGCTGAAGCAAAGGGAGATCAAGTTGGGACAAGCTGAAATGCTTTGTGGTAGTTGATTCTTAAGTCAAAAAAAAGACCAACCGTAAACCGGCCTAGGTGCCCGGGACTGGATTCGAACCAGCACAACCTTTCGGATGCTGCCACCTGAAGACAGTGCGTCTACCAATTTCGCCACCCGGGCGGGCTGCAAATGTAAAGTCAAAAGTTAAGAGTAAAAAGTCAAAAACAAAAAGTAGGTTGTGATCATTTTTACATTTTTAATTTTGTCCGAAGGGACTCCTTCGGAGAATTTCTACTTTCATTAAACACTGACATTGAAATCTCTCAATGCATCATTCAAACTCGTCTTCAGATCGGTGCTTGATTTGCGCTGACCAATGATAAGCGCACAGCTCACGTTATATTCACCAGCGGGAAATTTTTTCAAATAACTTCCCGGTATAACGACGCTTCTTGAGGGAACCCGTCCCTTGTATTCCTTCGGTTCAGGACCGCTTACATCAATGATTTTTGTTGATTGGGTCAATACGACATTTGCCCCAAGTACTGCTTCTTTCTCCACAATAACTCCCTCTACCACGATACAGCGGCTGCCGATAAAACAGCCATCTTCCACAATTACCGGTGACGCCTGCAACGGTTCGAGCACGCCACCAATGCCGACACCACCACTTAAATGAACACCTTTCCCGATTTGTGCACAACTGCCGACTGTTGCCCATGTATCCACCATGGTACCTTCATCTACATAGGCGCCAATGTTGACATAAGAGGGCATGAGCACGACATTTTTTGCTACGTAAGCGCCATACCTCGCCACCGCGTGCGGTACGGCACGAACACCCAGCTCTTTGTAATTTTTTTTCAATAACATTTTATCATAGAACTCAAATGGCTCTACACTCCATGTCTGCATAGGCTGAATGCCGAAGTACATTAATATGGCCTGCTTCACCCATTCATTGACAATCCAGCTTGAATTAGAAGGTGAAGCGACCCTCAATCTTCCCTTATCCAATTCTTCGATTACATTCCTTACCGCATCCGAATATTTTTTTTTCTTTAATAATTCCCTGGTGTTCCAGGCTTCAATGATCAATTCTTTCATTAAACATATTTGAGGTGCGAAAATAGTGAATTGTCCGTGGTCAATGGTGAGTGATGAGTTGGTCTTCTAAAGACAAAAACAACAAAGATTGGAAACGACTTATTTTTGTTTAACCATTAATTACAACCACAATTGATCATGAACATCGGCTTCGACGCAAAAAGAGCTTTTCATAATCAAACTGGCCTTGGCCATTACAGTCGGACCCTTATTGACTCATTGGCAAAATTTTATCCGGATAATAAGTATTTTTTGTTCAATCCCAAACGATCATCCCTTTTTCAATTTAACGGGGAAAATATTCATCAGATATTGCCCCATCGTTTCCCAGCGACCTTGTTTACCGCGGCATGGAGAAGCAGTTGGGTGAAAGAGGATCTGAAGAAGTTGAAAATTGATCTTTATCACGGATTGAGTCACGAGATTCCAATTGGTATTCAAAAGACAAACGTGAGATCGGTTGTCACCATCCATGACCTTATACACGAACGTTACCCTGAACAATATAATCCGGTCGATGTAAAGATTTACAGCAAAAAATTTCGTTATGCCTGCCAGCATGCAGACAATATCATTGCCATCAGTGAGCAAACCAGGAAGGATATTCTCGAATTTTATAAAACACCGGCGGAAAAGATCAGGGTCACCTGGCAAAGTTGCAATCCCGCTTTTGGAGAGCTCCTGTCAGATGCACAAAAGAGGATCATCCAGTTAAAATATGAATTGCCGCCCAAGTTTTTTTTGTACGTAGGTTCCATCATCGAACGAAAAAATCTCCTGAATATCTGTAAGGCCGTTTTTATCTTGCGCAGTGAATTGACGACACCATTGGTCGTGATCGGTGATGGGGGGAAATATAAACAACAGGTTAAGGATTTTATAAAGCAAAATGACCTCGAAAAGAAAATCATTTTTCTTTCCGAACGATCTTCGACGATATCCTCAAAAACCTTTCAAAACGGCGAAGATCTTCCCGCTATTTACCAGTCAGCCACAGCTATGATCTATCCCTCTTTTTTTGAAGGATTTGGAATACCTGTACTTGAATCGCTATGGAGCAGGCTTCCGGTGATCACTTCCAATGTTTCCTCTCTGCCCGAAGTAGGCGGCGATGCAGTGTATTATGTAAATCCACAAAGCGCCGAAGAAATTGCAGCAGGAATGAAAAAAATCTGTAGTGATCAGCAATTTGCAAACGACCTTCGACAAAAAGGATTGTTGCAAGCAAAGAAATTCTCACTGCGAAATTGTGCGGAAGCAGTGATGAATGTTTATAAAGAATTAATTTCTTTTTAATTTGGTTTGACTCTTTTGAGATTTGTCCCAAAGGACCCGATTGGAGAAATTTTATTTTATTGGAATTTGAAAATGACATATTAAAATGCCTGGAGGCTTTGAAGGGGAACGGGATTATTCTTTATCCCACCGATACCATCTGGGGTATTGGCTGTGACGCAACGAACAGAGATGCAGTTAAAAAAATTTTCACATTGAAAAATAGACCTGATGAGAAATCGATGATCGTTCTTGTTGCGGATGAAAGGGAGATATTGAGGTATGTAACCCAACCTGATCTTGGTGTTTTTGATTATTTAGAAACAACTGAAAAGCCAACTACAGTTATATATAATGGAGCTATTGGTTTTGCAGATAACTTGATCAGCAGGGATGGAAGTATTGCCATTCGCATCTGCAAAGACGAATTTTGCAAACACCTCATCAAGCGTTTTCGGAAGCCGATCGTTTCCACTTCGGCAAATATTTCAGGAGGGCTCTCACCAAAGAACTTTTCAGAGATCGATGAGGAAATAAAAGCCAATGTTGATTATGTTGTTCAATACCGTCAGGATGATAATACAAGTGCAGAACCATCGTCGTTAATTAAATGGGAAAAGGGTAGGGCGATCATCCTCCGCTCCTGATAACCAGTGACGCTTCATTACCTTTGTCGCAATGGAAATCAATTGTACAGAAAAGGAATCATTTATTTTTAAAAAGATAGCGCATGCTGCCGGGGAACTGGGCCTGGCAACGTATTTGATCGGCGGGTTTGTGCGGGATAAATTCATTGGACGCGATACGAAGGATGCCGACATAGTTTGCGTGGGCGATGGTATTAAGCTGGCTAAAGAAGTAGCAAAACGTTTTAATCCTGTTCCGCAGGTAAATGTTTATAAAACGTACGGGACTGCTCACATAAAAGTCTCTCCCGCCGGCCGAGATCGGGAAGGAGTCTTTGATCTTGAATTCGTGGGTGCGAGAAAGGAGAGTTATAAATACCATTCACGTAATCCGGATGTGATTCCAGGTACATTGGAAGATGATCAGCTGCGCCGCGATTTCACCATCAATGCACTTGCGATCAGCCTCAATAACGATGATTATGGAAAACTAGTGGATCCATTTGGTGGTCTTCATGATTTGGGAAAAAAGATAATAAAAACACCGCTTGATCCATCCCAGACATTCAGTGATGATCCGTTACGGATGATGAGGGCTATTCGCTTTGCCGCACAGTTAAATTTTACAATTGAAGCGAGAACTTTGCAGGCAATTAAGGACAATAGTTATCGTATAAATATTATTTCACAAGAGCGGATCACCGATGAATTAAACAAAATTATAAGTAGTTCCAAGCCCTCCATCGGCTTCGATCTATTGTATCAAACTGGTTTATTGCACATCATTTTCCCACAGATGGTTGATCTTGCCGGGGCAGAGTACAAAGACGGAGTGGGGCATAAAGATAATTTTTATCACACGTTGCAGGTCGTTGACAATATTTCATTGAAAACAGATGATTTGTGGTTACGATGGGCCGCGGTGTTACATGATATAGCGAAACCGGTGACAAAAAAGTTTGAAGAAGGTCATGGATGGACGTTTCATGGGCATGAAGTAGTGGGAGGGAAGATGGTCCCGAAAATTTTTGCAAAACTGAAACTGCCTCAAAATGAAAAGATGCGAATCGTACGAAAGTTGGTCGAGCTTCATTTAAGACCTATTGGTCTAAGTAACGAAGAGATCACGGATTCCGCCATTCGCCGCCTGTTGTTCGATGCCGGTGAAGATTTTGATGCATTGATGATGCTTTGCGAAGCAGACATTACGTCAAAGAACAAAATCAAGGTGAAAAAGTACATGGCAAATTTTCAGCTGGTGCGTCAACGTTGCGAGGAAGTTGAACTGAAAGATCGCATCCGTAACTGGCAGCCACCGATTACTGGCGAGATGATCATGGAAATATTTGGAATTTCGCCTTCGAAACCAGTGGGGACTTTAAAAAACCTGATCAAAGACGCCATCCTGGACGGCCACATTGAAAATAATTATGATGCGGCTTACGATTTTATGATAGAAAGAGCAAAAGAGCTCGGCCTTCATCCCAAAAACTTAAAAATCTTAAATCGCAAATCATAATTCGTAATTCGTAAATTTGACGTATGGCTATATTAAAATTCAGGATCTATTTGGAAGAAGACGATAGCGTATATCGCGATATTGCTATCAGGCCTACGCAATCATTTTATGATCTGCACGAAGCTATTTTGCGAGCTTATGAATTTGACAACAAACACAAAGCGACTTTTTTTCGAAGTAATGATCACTGGCAGAGGGGCAAAGAGATATCGCTGGAGGTCTATGATAAGGAATACAAGGCTGCTCCGTTGTTAATGAAGGATACGGTCATCCACTCTGAAATCAGAGACCCCAACCAAAAATTTGTTTACCTCTATGACTTCAATAAAAACTGGGGTTTTTTAGTTGAGCTTATCAATGTGGCAAAGGAAGAAAATCCGAGATTGATCTACCCGGCCACTGTTCGTGTGGAAGGGATTGCGCCAAGCCAGTATGGCACAAAAGGTTTGCTGGGCGAGAAATTTGCCGACGTGGAAGAGAAGTATGACCTTTCACAAGTAGGAGAGGGATTTGGCCAGGAAGGTGAAGGAACAGAAAATGGAGAGGATGTGGGTTTAAGTGAGGAAGCAGCGGATGAGGAAAGTGAAGAAATTTAATTTTTTAGTGTAAGGTAAAAAATATTGGATGCCCCATCGGCCCTTAGGCCATGGGGTTTTTAAATGAAACGAATGGCCCTGGCCAAAAATAGAACAGTCGTCATTGTAGCCGGACCTACGGCGGTAGGAAAGACAGCTGTTGCCATTGAACTGGCTAAAAGATATGAAACGGAGATCGTTTCGGCAGATAGCCGTCAATGCTTCAGAGAATTAAATATCGGTGTGGCAAGACCTTCTGAAACGGAATTGCAAACGATCAAACATTATTTTATCGCATCACATTCCATTCATGATGCGGTCAATGCTGGTAGTTTTGAGCAATACGCGCTGCAAAAAGTGAATGAAATATTTCAAATGCATAATGTGGCGATCATGGTTGGGGGAACTGGTCTATATATCAGGGCATTTTGTGAGGGGATGGATGAAATGCCGGATGTACCGCCGGAGATTCGGTCTTCAATAATGATGAATTATGAAAAAAATGGGCTGAAATGGTTACAACATGAAACGCAAAAGAAAGATCCTGATTTCTACAAGACGGCAGAAATTCAAAATCCTCAACGATTAATGCGGGCGTTGGAAGTAGCCGAGACCACAGGTCAATCCATTCTTAAATTCAGAAAGGGGAAAAAACAAAAAAGAGATTTTAATATTGTGAAGATCGGCCTGGAGTTGTCGAAAGAAGAGTTGCATAGAAACATACATACGAGAGTAGATAAAATGATCGAAGCGGGATTGGTGGAAGAAGTAAAAAAATTATCGTCCTATAAAAATTTAAATGCATTGCAAACGGTGGGATATGCCGAGATCTTTGACTACCTCGATGGCAAAATATCCATAGAACTTGCCACGGAACTTATCAAAAAACATACAAGGCAATACGCGAAAAGGCAAATAACGTGGTTTAAAAAAGATAAGGATATTAACTGGACAGATGCAAAATCGGCTGGCCTGGCTGTTTTGACGAAGCTTGTTTAGTATTTGGCATAATGTTTTCATTTTTTTAATGTCTCCGTTTAATCTTTAGAAATGAAAAGAAGTTTTAAGCCACTACAAGGGTCATTGATCGGGATAAGCGGCTTCCTGGTCGTTTTGTTGTTTGGTTTTTGCGAACATGAAACCAAAAGCAAAAAACCGGAAAATGAGAATAACGATCAAGTCCCGATTTCCGGCTATGATCTGAAACACCCCTCTCAATCGTGGAAACTACCCGAGCAATTAAAAGAAATATCCGGTATTGTCAAGTTAGGCGGTGATAGCTTGCTTGCGATCGAGGACCTTCATGCAAATCTCTATTTCTTAAAATTGCAGAATTCAAGCGCTGCTATCCTTGCCAACTTGCCTTTTGCAGAAACCGAAAAAGATAAATTTGACATAGAAGACGTGGCAATGATCGGTGATACTGTTTATGCGTTATGGAGCCATGCTTCTGTTTTTAAAATATGGAACTGGAAATCAAAAATTCAATCGAAGGAGTATTCGACATTCCTTGATAAAAAGAATAACACCGAAGGCCTTGCATATGATCCGGTATCGGGCAATCTTTTGATCGCCTGTAAAAAAGAATCGGGCGATGAAGATGAAAAGAAAACCACCCGTGCCGTTTACGAATTTGATGTAAAAAAAGGGGAGTTGAAACCCAGCCCGTTCTTGTTGGTTGAAATGAAGGATTTCAAAAAATTTATTGCCGACAAAGTAGAATTTTTTCCCTCCGGAATAGCCGTGCAGCCTTCGACGCATGATATTTATATTATTTCGACCAGAGGGAACAAATGTATTGCTTGTTACAATCACTCCGGGCAACTAAAATCATTTGAGTACCTGGACAAAGATTTACTTCCACAGCCTGAGGGAATTTGTTTTGACGCTGCTGCTAATTTATATATCAGTACCGAAGGAAAGCATGGAGAAGCGCCGGCGATCTATGAGTTCTCAAAGACAAAATGAATCTGATAACCGTCGGGGAATGATAATCTAAAGAAGCGACTCAGTTTGAAATTCCGGATGGGACGTCAACTCACTGTCACTCCGAATGGATCCGCGTCTATTGCTTCACGGTTTCGATGCGGGACCAGGTCCGGCATGACTTAAGAAGAGTATTTTAAAGGAGTCACACACAAAATTTATTAATAAGTATAAAATAAGTACATGGCGGGAACTTTCCCTAAAATCGGTTTTTGTTCGGTTATATCTTAAAGCCTACGGTCAGCAAAACATTTCCGGCACTGCTCTTAATATTTGCTCCATAGTAAGGAGAGTATTGTAAACGATAGGGAAAGTTTACATCCTTTGTTAAGGTATGCACATATGTAAGATCAACAAACATTCCCTTGTTGCGGTAACCGAGCCCTCCACTTAACTGGAAGCGGCTCCCTTTTGCTCCATTGACATCCTTGTAAGGATTACCATAATAAGCAGCACCGAGACGAACCATTACCGTTGTAAATTTCAACTCACCCCCCGCACGGAAATTAAAGGCTCCTTTGTATGCTTTGTCAATTGCCTTATTTAAGGTTTTCAAATAATCCTTTGCGGATTCATCAGGAGCTTCTCCCTGCGGATGAAAGGACGAAAATTTATAATTGACGTACTCGATATCTGCGGTCAAGAACCCTTTCTGGTTTCTCACATCCTGGACCTCACGAAGTACGTATGAGGCACTGCCAATGATACGGTAGGGAGTGAGTAAATTATATTTGAACTCTGCCGGAGCCGTGGTTCCGATGTCTGCAGGCGTTTGTGTCAAAGTACCATGATACGATTCTGTATTGGTTGTGTTCGACGCATTGTATTTGTCAGTGAGTCCATAGTATGTGGGGGAATGAATGGCAAGACCCAACCTGAAATACTCTGCGAGTTTGTAAATGGCTCCGACGCGCAAATTAATTCCTGCTCCACTTGTTTGAAGACTCTCACTGAAGGAAGCATAGTCAAAATTATTGTCCGGGTTTTCAGTAGCATCTGCTTCGATAAAAGTCGATTCACGTTTGTAAGAAAGAATCGGGATGCCGATCGTTGCGCCTATCAAAAATTTATTATGAAAATTTGTTGCTCCTGCCAGCGCGATCTCCGTAATTCCTCCCTTGCTTTCAATGGCGTTTTGCTGCAATAATCCCGTGGCAATTGGCGACCTTGTTTGAAATTGATAATTCCCTGTTGCTCCTCCATCAACAGTATCTATCCAATAGGTATTAAAGGCAAGGCTCGTTCCAAAAGGAAAATTCTGGGCGACCGCGTTGGCATCCTTGATATCGCCATTTTTTATTTCTTCCAGAAACTTTTGGGAATAGGAACTTTGGTTATTTTGGCCGCGGTATAGAATGTTTGTGCCAAAATTTGCAGTACGGTTTACAGATATGCTGTACGCGGACCACCTATCTTTTTTGCTTCCTCCGTCGATCACGAATCCCGTGGTTCCGAAATTGAAATAATTCTTTTTATCTTTTTCAGTTCTTTCAAGGTAGGTTGATTTGTTATTCAAAAAAGTATATGCGGGTGTAAAAACAAAATCGCCTGTTCGGTAAAATCCGAGCCCGGCTGGGTTTACATAGGAGGAAGATATTTCTCCGCCTAGTGAACCCATGGCACCACCAATTGCCTGCTGCCTGGCGGTACCTTGTTGTATATACCACGAGTAGCGAAGAGCGTCAGCCGGCTCCTGCGAAAACGAATACAGGGCAGACAAAAGAATGGCCCCTATGAAAATAATATGTTTCATACAGAAAAATTATACGGTAAATAGAGATAAGAACGTACAAGAGCCCGCCTGAGGCGGAACGGAAGTTGAATTGGGTTACAATTGATAACTACATAATGATTTTTCACATTTAATGCGATGCACGAACTTGTTTAAAATCTTCTCACAGGTGCAGTGCCTCCGCCACCTCCTGAAGAACCGGAGCTGCTTGAGCTACCGCTTGAACTTCTGCTACCTGAACTGAATGAAGAATTGTTGTTGTTACTGCTGCTGTTATTATTTGAAGAGCTATTAAAAACATTTCTGAGGAAATTACCTGCGCCGCTCCCTGAATTACTATTATTACTCGGGCTGTATCCAACAATCCGGACTGGCCTGCTACCATAATTGTAGTTATTGTTGTTAAGGCTGCCCTTGGAGTTTGTATAGTTGCTATTGATAAGCTGGGTACCGTTGTAAGTATTCAGATTAAATACCCTCGGATGATTGTACGCAATAACTGTTTTAGGTGTATAAATAACAGGTGAACAATACGGATTGTAATAATAGTTCCAATAAGTGTAAGGGCTCCAGGGATTGCTCCAGTTATTGTAGAAGCTGTAGCTATTACGTGGATTATAAAAATAAGGATCATCCAACTCAGACCACATCATTCTGTTATGAACCTTCATGCGCAGATAC
>Ga0070661_100003757_pt1 | contig 10465 bp, 9 predicted proteins | sample KBSC43metaG_FD_64663 | JGI IMG/M metagenome (GOLD analysis project Ga0070661, IMG submission 64663) | Corn rhizosphere microbial communities from Kellogg Biological Station, Michigan, USA - KBS C4-3 metaG | ecosystem: Host-associated > Plants > Roots > Rhizosphere > Soil ...
TTGTCGATGGCCATCACACGCGCGCCATAACGCTCGATGATCCGCAATGCGAGCTCCGCTCGACCGCAGCCGAGATCGAGCACGCGTGACGAAGCGTCGAGGGGCAACAGATCGAGCAGCCGCTCGATCTTCGCCGCCGAAATGGGATTGCAATAGTCGTGATCGCGATGCGCGATCGCACTGAACTTCTGGCGATTGAGCATCGGAGGGTCGATCATCGTTGGCGGCTTTCGGCCGGTGCATCGCCCCACGGCGCGACGCGCAGCAGCAACAACATCCCGGGTAACGCCAGTAAGGTACACAACAAATAGAAGTCGAGCCACCCGGTGCGCTCGACGATCCAGCCCGTCGTCGCATTGACGACGGTGCGCGGCACGGCCGCGAGGCTCGTGAACAACGCGAACTGCGTTGCGGTATAGCGCGGATCGGTCGCGCGCGCGATATACGCGGTGAATGCCGCTGTGCCGAGACCCACGCCAAGTGCCTCGAACGCGATGACGAACGCGAGCAGCAACCGGTCGGCGCGATTGACGTACGCAAGCCATGCGAAGCCCAGGATCGACACGAGCTGCACGACACCGAAGAGCCACAACCCGCGATTGATGCCGATCTTGACCATCCACAAACCGCCAAGCAGCACGCCGATCACGCTCGCCCACAGCCCGGCGTTCTTCGCGATGACGCCGATATCCGTCTTCGTGAAGCCCATGTCGAGATAGAACGGCGTCGCGAGCGCAGTCGCCATGCTGTCGCCCAGCTTGTAGAGGAAGATGAAGAGCAGCACGGTGAGGGCTGCGCGCCAGCCATTACGCGTGATGAATTCGTGAAACGGCTCGACGACGGCTTCGCGCAGCGTTCGCGGCCGCCCCTTGACGAGCAGCGGCTCGGCAGCGAATACCGTCAACGCGATGCCGGGCAGCATGAACAGCGCCGTCACGACATACACCGTCGACCACGGCGCGCGATCGGCTAGGATCAGCGCGAGCGCACCGGGAACGAGGCTCGAGATCCTGTAGGCGTTGACGTGGATCGAAGTGCCAAGCCCGAGCTCGGCATCGGGCAGGATCTCGCGCCGAAACGCGTCGAGCACAATGTCCTGGCTGGCGGAGAAGAACGCCACCGTCGTCGACAGCGCGACGATGGTCCAGATGTCCGCCTTCGGATTCAATACGCCGAACAGCGGTATCGCGATCAGCAGCACGAGCTGTGTGACGAGCATCCAGCCGCGGCGACGACCCAGGAGTGGCAACGCGTACCGGTCGAGCAGCGGCGACCACAGGAACTTCCACGTGTAGGGAAGCTGGATCAGCGCAAAGAAGCCGATCGTCTTGAGGTCGACACCCTCGGTGCGCAGCCACGCCGGCAGTAGATTGATCAAGAGGTACAGCGGCAGTCCCGATGAGAAGCCGGTGAAGACGCAGATCAGCATCCGCCGATTGAAGAGCGCTTCGCGCCACGTCTCTTTTCGCGGCGTCACATCCGCTGCTGCGGGAGTGGTCGCCTCCGCTGCAGGCTTCATGGTCGTCGAAACCGGTAGACCGCCAGCTCGCCGGCGAGATTCGGCGCAAACGTTACCGGCCGCCCATGCGCGAGCACTTCACGGTCGAGCACGATATAGCCGCGAGCTGTGAGAAACGCGTCGAAGTCGGCGACCGTGCACAGGTGGATGTTCGGCGTGTCGTACCACTGGTACGGCAGCGACTGCGAAACCGGCATCCGGCCACGAAGAATCTGCAATCGATGCGACCAGTGGCCGAAGTTCGGAAACGTGACGATCGCCTCACGGCCGACGCGCAGCATGTCGGCGACGATCGCCTCGATTCGTCGCATCGCCTGCAGCGTCTGAGAAAGTATGACGACGTCGAACGCGCCATCGTCGAATCCGGCGAGCCCGCGCTCGAGGTCGTTCTGCAGCACGTTGACGCCATTGCGCACACTCGCGAGAACGCCGGCATCGTCGATCTCGACGCCGTAGCCCGTCGCATTGCGTTGGGCGGAAAGATACGCGAGCAGCGCGCCGTCGCCGCAGCCGAGGTCGAGCACCTGCGCGCCATCCGCCACCCAGCGGCCGATCGTCGCGTAGTCGGCGCGCGCGGCGCCATTCGTGTTGCTGGCAGCCGCCACGTGCGCGGGCGGTGCTCGATTGTTGTCGGTCTTTTCCATCACAGCGTTACGGGTTCGCCAGCAACATCGCGTGCGATCCGCTCGAACCAAGCGCCGACGACGGCGTGATACTGCGCATTGTCGAGCAGGAATGCGTCGTGGCCGTGGGGTGCTGCGATCTCCGCGTATGAAACATCGCGGCGCTTGCGGACGAGCGCCTTGACGATCTCGCGCGACCGCGACGCAGGAAAGCGCCAGTCCGTCGTGAACGAGATGACGAGAAAGCGGCACGTCGCGGTCGCGAGCGCGCGCGCGAGATCGCCTCCTTCGCGCATTGCCGGATCGAAATAATCGAGTGCCTTGGTGATCCGCAGATAGGTATTCGCGTCGTAGTACTCGGCGAACTTCTCGCCCTGGTAGCGCAGATACGATTCGATCTGGAACTCGGGCGCGAACGAGAACTTGAGGCCGTCGCGAAGCTGGCGGCCGAATTTCGCCTCCATCTGCTCGTCGGACAAATACGTGATGTGGCCGATCATTCTCGCAACGCGCAGCCCTCGGCGCGGCTTCACACCATGCGCGTGAAACTGACCGCCATGGAATTCGGGATCGGTGAGAATCGCCTGCCGCGCGATCTCGTTGAACGCGATGTTTTCCGCCGAGAGATTCGGCGCCGCCGCAATGACGAGAGCGCTGCGGATGCGCTGCGGATAGCGAATGGCCCAGTCGAGCGCCTGCATACCACCAAGGCTCCCACCCATGACGGCCGCCCACTGCTCAATGCCGAGCCGATCGGCAAGCTGCGCCTGCGCATCGACCCAATCTTCGACGGTGACGAGCGGGAAGTCGCTGCCCCACGGCTCGCCGGTCGCGGGATTGATCGACGTCGGACCGCTCGAGCCGAAACAGCTCCCCAGGTTATTGACGCCGACGACGAAAAAACGATCGGTATCGAGCGCTTTGCCGGGGCCGACCATGTTGTCCCACCAGCCGACGTTGTCGGGGTCGTCGGCGTAGTAGCCGGCAACGTGATGCGATGCATTAAGCGCGTGACAGACGAGCACCGCATTGGAGCGCGCAGCGTTGAGCTCGCCGTACGTCTCGAAGGCGAGGTCGTACTGCGGCAGCGCACGGCCGCATGCGAGTACCAACGGCGAATCGAAATGCGCGCTTTGTGGTTGAACGACGCCGATGCTGCGGCCTTGCGGCGCATCGGTTTGCTCTGCGCCGCCAGTCGTGGCTGAGAACGAAGGCATTGCGGCTAGACGTCGGGGCGACCCCGCCTCACTTCGCGCCGGCTTGCGACTCGTCGCACGCACGCTCGCGACGCGCGCGAAATGGTGTCGTGCAGTCGATCGATCGGGGACGGATAGCGTGAAGGCCGCTCCGCTTTAGCCGTATTTTCGCCTGTCGATCGGCGCGCGCCCGCAAGCTGGCTCAAATCGGCGCGTTTGCCATTTTATATGGTTACGACCAACGTCGCGGAAGACTGCGAGATTTGGAAGCGCTTTACCGTCGTGCGCGGCCCTCGGGGAGGCTGTAGCTATCGGAGAAAACCTCACGATGCATCCGGTACATATCCACCATCGTCTTCGCAATATTGCGCACGGATACGGTCGAGCCTGACCCGAACGACCGGGGAAATGTCTGTATACCGACTTCGCCGATTGGAAAACCTCTCAGCATCGCCTTGATCGCCAATTCGGCTCCCACGAATGAACTATCCGATTTAATGGTTATTTCTTCGAGAACGGACCGATGGACGACGCGTATGCCCGACGAAATATCGCGAAAAGGCGCACGGAACAAGAAGCGCAGCACGGCGTTGTAGACGTATGAAATGAAGATGCGTGTTGCCGAATACAGCTTCTTGTACCGAAATCCGACGATGAGCCTGTAATAGTCGCGGAGCATCAGCATTCGCTTGAAGTCGAAGACATCGTATTCGTTATCGCCGTCAATCATACAAACCCAGTCGAAGCGCGCGATGGCCGCCCCGGTCTTGAACGCAGCGCCATAACCGCGATTCGTCGGATGATGGATCACTTGAATGCGGTCATTTGCTGCGGCGAGCTCTTCGGCGATCACACCCGAGCGGTCCGGGGATCCGTCATCGACAATGATGATTTCGTGGCGGGCGGCGATTTCACGCAGCATATCGATTGCGCGCTCGACGACGTCACGCACGGTTCTCTCATCCCGGAACACGGGAATGACAAGGCTAACGTCGGGGAGGGGACCGAGATTCTTGTTGCCGCCCGAATCACCATCGCCCATCAGCGGGACGCCGGGAACGTGGCACGCGCTGAATCCAGGTGACGACCCACTTCATATATCCGGATCTCGTAGTTGCCGTCATCGAAAACCTTGAGCGCAGGGTCGTACCGCGCGAACAATGCTTCGTAACGTGAGGCCTGGGTTGAGTAGCGCTCCCTGTCAGTGAAATAGCGCTTGTACATGCCCTCGCTGCACACGACATAGTCGAATCCGCGCTCTGCAAACCACTGCGGCTCGTGGTCGATCGCCTGCTCCATGCCTTGGACCTGAAAGTCCTTGGGATCGACGAATGGCGAATACGATTCGATCGCTATGCGGCTTCCGCGTGGCAGGTTATCTGCAATCCATCGCCGGGCCGTCTCGCGGCTGTCGATGGAGAACAGCGCTTTCATATCGGCTATTGTGTGAATCGCGGGCTGCACCACCATTGCGACAACAAGGATCGCAAGACCCGCGATCGCCGGCGATCGCGTCACTTCAGGATGTAGCCCCCGCGCACGGTCCCATCCGCGAACGAGTCCCGATGCCGCTAATAAAAACGCCAAAGGGATCAGAGGATGCAGCGTCCGATCATTCCTTACGACGAATAACGCGATGAACGTGAAATAAGCGATTGGAAACGCGGCGAGCACCAGAATCGGCTTCGATCTCCGCACGATTCCACGGCCGATCTCGAGCGCTGCGAGCGCATAGGCGACCGCTGCCGTGGTAGCCATGTAATTAAGGTACCAGCGCAGCGTATCGCCTTCCATGCCAGGATGACCACCTGCGTAGTGCCGTCCGTCGATGATGACAAACTCCGCAAACGTACGGTAATCGATGACCGCGTACGGCGTTCCTGCCACAAACGCTAGTGAAGCACAGGCAAGCGCGGCATATATTGCGGGCACCTTCCACCCCGCCCATCCGTATCGCAGCACGTGCGCCGCTGCGATTGAAACTACGACGAGACCCCCGTTGTATTTCGAAGATGCGGCGAGTCCTGCCGCGATTCCGGCCGCAACGTACTGCCAAGTGCGGCCTTCCTGGAATATCCGTGCCGCGAAATATACGCACGCCATTGCGAAGAACACGACGAAGGCATCGGGCGTGATCAGTCGCCCCAACACAACAAACGGAGGAGCGATCGCAACGAGAGTGGCGGCGAGGGCCGCAATCCTGGTGTCGTGCAACAGCCGTTTACCGAGCAGGAATGTCAACCCGACCGTTCCGACGCTGAACACGACCGACAGCAACCTGCCAAGGACGATCGTGCTGGGCAGCGGCGCCTTCACAGCGCCCATCACGAGCTCTACAAGCGGAGCGATGTCCGAACGCGCTTGAATGACCCCAACGAGCCGTGCTGCGTAGTAATAGGGAACATACGCGATCGCGTTGACGTAATACGATAGTGATGGATAGACGAACAAATGAGGATTGAGGTCACCCGTGCGGAACATCGTCTGCACGATATCCACATTGAACGGCTCGTCCGGGTGATAAATGAACGGCAGGTCGTACGAAAGCCCGGTCAGGCGGGCGAGCGCGGCGAGTGCGAGGATGCCGATAAGGATAGGAACCGATCGCCGGAGCGGACGCGATGGGTCGCCGGCTGCGGGACGTGCCATGCGGCATTTAAGCACAGCCTAAGCGGCAGACCACGCCTGGCCGTGGGTGACATTTGTTTGTAGCACACCCGGCAGATCAATCGCCGGTCACATTTGTTATACCGTCACGCGACGACAACTTGGGCATCGCGAGCGGACGAAGGCGAGGCCGTGACGACCGTCCCGTCGGCACGAACGAGCAGATGCGTCACACGATGCTGCGCGAGAAACGCCGGCGCGTCCGCTCCGAGCAACATTGCGATGGTCGCGTAACTGCCGGCAAGAATCGCGAGCGGCGCGACGACTGTTGCGCTTTGCCAGTGATCGACGGGCCAACCCGTTCGCGAATCCAGCAAGTGACAGTACCGGCGACCATCGAGCTCGAAATAGCGCTCGTAATCGCCGCTCGTTGCGACGGCGCCGTCGCGAACCTCGACGGTTCCGATCACTGCGGCGTCGACGCGCGGATGGGAGATGCCTACGCGCCACGGCGCGCCATCGGGCCGCGGACCAATCACGCGCACGTCACCGCCGAGGTTGACGAGGCCCGCTGCGACGCCATGATCGGCGCAGATCGTCGCTGCGCGATCGGCCGCGTATTCCTTGCCGATGCCGCCGAAGTCGAGCTCCATCCCGGGGTTCGGCAGCCGCACGTGTGCGTCATTCCATTCGACACGATCCCATCCGACGTGTGCGAACGCCGCCGCGATCTCGTCGCTCGTCGGAACGAGGGGCGGCCTCCGCCGGAAATCCCACGCGCGTCGCAGCACGCCCGACGAAATGTCGAACGCGCCGTTGCTCAATCGATGGCAACGATCGGCGTAGCGCAGCAACGCGGCCGTTTCGGCGTCGATCGCCACTTGTGCCAAACCCGCTGCGCGGTTGATCGAAGTCGTTACGCTGTCGTCGCGATAGCGGCTGAACTTCGCTTCGATGCGCAGCACATCGGCGATCGCGGCGCGCGCAACGCGGTTGGCACGCCTGCGCTCGTCGGTCCACAGGATGAGCTCGTGCACGGCCGCCATCGCGCGAAACGTATAGCGAAAGGGCGGCCGGGTATCGCCCTCGCCCACCGGCGAAGTCAGAATCGTTTCTCGAAGCCGACTTCGAACCATCGCGCCGAGAATTCAGCGAGCCCGGGACTGCCGTTGCCGCCGGCGCGCCAGTCCCCGCGCTGCCGGTACAGGTTGAAGGCGACGTCGACGGTGACGTCGGCGCCAATCGCCTTCGCGACGCGGATGCCCGCCGTAACCGCACCAAACGCCGACAGTCGCGTGTCGGCGGTGAACGGCTCGCCCGCGACGAAGCCCTGAGGGAAAGGCGGATCGCGATAGAAACTCGCCGCGCTCTGGGTCAGATAGCGCAGCGACGGCGTCACCGTGAACCCGTTCGCCAACGGCTGCACCCACGCGGCCTCCAGCATGTGCGAGCGATCGCCGAACGAATCATCGAGGTAACGATAGGCGATGCGCAGCGTTGCGTCCATCGCGGGAACGTACTGGTTGTAGCGCGTGAGCCACGCGAAGATGCGTCGGTGATCCGGACGCGCGTCGAGCAACTTGTATGGATCGTCGTAATAGCCACGGCCCTGCGACCAGGTCATTGTCGACTCGACGACAGCGTCGGCGCGCAACACCTGCGTGATGCCGGCCAGAAAATCGTACGTCTCGCGATGCCGATGTTTGGCAATGCCGTTCACGCTGTCGATGCGATCGCGCGTGGCGCCGAAGCCGAGCGCGTACGTTCGATTGCGATCGTCGCTCCATGTTTTCCATTCGATCGATGCTGCGCGCGATTCGTAGTCACGCTCGGTCGAGTACGCGCCGGCGACGGCGATCGACTGGCCGCCGAAGTAATGCGTCACCTTGGCGTCGGCCGCCGACCGGTAGTCGGTGATGCCGAGCCCCGATGCGCCTGAGAGCGTGTCGTGATAGAGCGGCGATGCGCCCGACATCGTGTCGTGCAGCACCGAGCCCTCGACCGTCCAGGCATCGGACAAGGGGACGAATGCATAGAGCAACGGACTGCGGACCGACATCCGGGATGCGCCCGGCTGCCAGTCGCGGTAGTCGTAATAGCGAAGCGCGATGACGCCCTGGTCAGGCGCAGACTGCGCGTGCGCGTTCGACGACAGCACGCCGGGCAGCGCCAGGGCCGCTGCGATCAGCGCGGCCGATGGATCGAGATCGGACGGCGAGCGGTCAGTTACAGCCACAACCGCCGCCGCCGATGCCACCGCCGCCGGCAGCGCCCTCCTTGCTCTGGTAGATGTGTTCCGTCGCCTTCGTCGCGAGCGGGTCCGCGTCGAAACGCATCGACGGTCGCGCGAGATCGCCTTTCTCCCACGCCTTGGGCGGATCGTAGGTTGCGCATCCGGTAACCGCCGCGACACACGTCGTGACGACCAGCGCGACACGGCTAGGGCCTGTTAGCGCTATGGGCACGAACGCGTTGCACGGTCAAAAACGCCCGGCGCAAGGCGCGAACGCGAAGGCGGGTCGGGCACCCGGCGAGCCGTCGCAACGCAGCGTTGGGCGTTTTTGGCAGCAACCCGGAGGGAACAGGTGGCCTGGGGCATCAATCAAGGCGGCCGACGAAGCGAAGACCGAGCGTCTTCGTGAGGCGAACAACGCAGAGTGATGCCCCAGGCCACCTGTTCGCGTTTGCGTCCATAGCGCTAACAGGCCCTAGCGCGACTGCAGCAGCGCACGAATGCGATTCTCGAGCGCCACCGCGCGCTCGTCATGAAAACCTTCCTCGACGGCAACGACGACGCCATTGCGATCGATCAGGTACGAGCTCGGCATTCCCTTGACGTCGAACGCGGCGGGCGTTGCACCGCTCGTATCGAACACGATCGGAAACGTTGCAGGAACGTCGCGCAGGAAGCGATCGGCATCGGATCGGCGCTTGTCGACGTTGACGCCAACGATCACGAGACCGTCGCGATGCTGGTCGTGGAGCGCGTTCATCCACGGGAACGACCGCTTGCACGGCGCGCACCACGACGCCCAGAAATCGACATAGACGACGTTGCCGCGCAATTGGGCGAGCGAGAGCGGCTTACCGTCGGCCTGCGCGAGCTCGAACGCGGGTGCCGCTTCGCCAACGCGCACCGCGCGCGCCGGCGTGACGACGCAGAGCGCAATCAGCAACAGCGCAGCGCGTACAACAGAGCGTCGGTCAGCCGTCATGGCGACGCAAACAGGAAGCGGCGCAAGTCATTCCGGCGCCTCGGCGACCTTGCGCGACGTCAGCTATTGAGGCGACCGAGCATGACGCCGAGCTTCTCGGACTCGTCGATGCGGCGCATCCGGTCGATCAGCGCCTTCGTCTCCGAAACGTCGGACTGCAGCACGCGCTGCTTGACGGCGAGCAGATGCGACGGGTGCATCGAGAATTCGCGCAGGCCAAGGCCGAGCAGCAGCCGCGTAAGCTGCAGGTCGCCGGCCATCTCACCACAGACGGCGATCGGCACGTCGGCCTTGGTTGCGGCAGCGATCGCCGTGCCGATCAGCCGCAACACCGCCGGATGCAGCGGATCGTACAAATGCGAAACCGCATCATCCGACCGGTCCACGGCGAGCGTGTACTGGATCAGGTCGTTCGTGCCGATCGACAGGAAGTCGAGCTTGCGCAGGAACGCTCCGATGGCGAGCACGGCGGCCGGGATCTCGATCATGCCGCCGACCTTCACGTCGCGATTGAACGGCACCCCTTGCTCGTGCAGGCTTTCCTTGGCGCGCGCGATCATCACGAGCGTCTGGTCGATTTCCGACGCCGATGCCAGCATCGGAATCAGGATCCGGACGTTGCCGTATTCGGTCGCGCGCAGGATCGCGCGGAGCTGCGTCATGAACAAACGTGGCTCGGCAAGACAGAAGCGAATCGCGCGCAGGCCAAGCGCGGGATTGGGAGCGACGCGCGTCAACCCGTCGAGATCTTCCTTGTGCTTGTCGGCGCCGAGATCGAACGTCCGTATCGTGACGGGCATCCCCTGCATGCCGACGGCGACCTCGCGAAATGCCTCGAATTGCTCGTCTTCAGACGGCAGGCCCGTGCGATTCAGGAACAGGAATTCGGAACGGAAGAGGCCGATGCCCGTTGCGCCATTCTTCAAGGCCTGATCGATGTCGCCTGGCAGTTCGATGTTCGCCTGCAGCTCGACATGAACGCCGTCGAGCGTGTCGGCGCGCTTGCTGCGCAATCGCCGCAGCTTCTGCCGAGCGAGCTCGAACTCGTCCTGCTTCAGCCGGTATTCGGCCAGCACGGCACGATCGGGATTGACGATGACGACGTGGTTGCTGCCATCGACGATCACCATCTCGCCGTCGCGAATCAGCGACCGCGCGTTATGCGTCGCGACGACGGCGGGAACGTTGATGCCGCGCGCGACGATCGCCGTGTGAGACGTGATGCCGCCGAGATCGGTCAGGAATGCGGCGAAATGGTGCTGCTTGAACTGAATGACGTCGGCCGGCGACAGGTCATGCGCTACG
>Ga0070661_100003758_pt1 | contig 10464 bp, 10 predicted proteins | sample KBSC43metaG_FD_64663 | JGI IMG/M metagenome (GOLD analysis project Ga0070661, IMG submission 64663) | Corn rhizosphere microbial communities from Kellogg Biological Station, Michigan, USA - KBS C4-3 metaG | ecosystem: Host-associated > Plants > Roots > Rhizosphere > Soil ...
ACCGACGTCCACTACTGCGTGGTCACCGACGGCTCCGCCGGTTCGAACGAGCCGGGCATGACGCGAGAGGCGATGCGGCCGATCCGCGAGCGCGAGCAGCGGGCGGCGGCGGAGGTGCTCGGCGTTGCGAGCGTGTCCTTCCTCGGCTTCGTCGACGGTGAGCTGCAGGTCGACCTGGACACCCGCAGGGCCGTCACGCGGGTCGTGCGCCGGATCCGCCCGGAGGTGCTCGTCGCGCCCGACCCCTCGCGGCTGTGGTTCGCGAACCGGTACATCAACCATTGGGACCACAAGCAGGCGGGGACGCTCGCGCTATGCGCGGTGATGCCGGACGCGCCGAGCCGCCCGCAGTTCCCCGAACTGCTGGACGAGGGCCTGGAGCCGTTCGAGGTGCCCAACCTATGGCTCGCCTCAGAGGATGCCGATACCTACGTCGACATCTCCAAGACGCTGGAGACCAAGATCGAGTCCCTGCGCGCGCACGAGTCGCAGGGCGTGGGGGACTCGTTGGACTGGGTCCGCGAGCGCGCTCGCCAGCTCGGCGAGGAGGGTGGGTTCGAGTACGCGGAGGGTTTCAAGACCTTCGACCTCCGCGACGACGACCAGGACGTGACGGAGCCCGTGTGATGGAAGAGCCCCTCGACGACGACGAACGCGAGACCTTTGGGCTCGAACCCGAGGAGGCGCAGAACATCCGCGCCGACCTCGAGGACCTCGAGGGGATGCGGCGGACGTTCCAGGCGCAGGGCGTCAAGGGCGTGGTGATCGTCTGCGAGCGCTGCGAGGAGAACCACTACTACGAGTGGGACCTGCTCCTCGAGAACCTCGAGCACATGCTCCAGACCGGCGAGTCCCAGATGCACGAGCCCGCGTTCGAGGTCCGCGAGGAGGAGTACATCCAGTGGGACTACGGGAAGGGTTACGTGGACGCGCTCGCGGACACCGGGCTCGAGCCCGACAACCGAGTCGAGGTCACGCGGTGCCCCTGGTGCGAGACGCCGGCCGATGCTCACTTCCAGTTCTGCCCGAAGTGCGGACGATCGTTCGCCGCGGTGCGCGTCTACAAGGAGCTCGTCGACCGCGGCCTGGACGAGCGCGAGGTCCGCGCGATGCTGGTGCGCGCGGGGTTCGAACCCTTCTGACCCGACCTGCTCAACGCCCTCGGGGACGCTCCAGGACGCACTCGTCGGGCGCCTTGTCGTCGCGGAGCCCCTTGAACGAGGGCGCGCGCATCTTCTTCGTGCTCCTGGTGATCTCGAGGTACTCGACCTCGCACACGAGCGCGGGATCGACGAACGTCGCGCCCTTGACCTTGGCGAGCTCGGGATCGTCGATCGGCGGCTTCGGTCGCTCGAGGGGTTCGAGCGCCTCGAGGATGCGGTCCAGCGTCGCCCGCGTGAACCCCGTGCCGACCTGACCGATCCAGATCAGCTCGCCGTCGTCGTAAGCGCCGACCAGCAGCGCGCCGAACGTCCCCGACCTGCCGCCCTGACCCGGGGTCCATCCCAGGATCACGCAGTCCTGCGTGTTGGTGAGCTTGATCTTGCGCCAGTCCGGCGAGCGCCGGCCGGGCTGGTACTTGGAGCCGGTGCGTTTGGCCACCACGCCCTCGAGCCCGAGCTCGCGGGCGACCTCGGCGAACGCCTTCCCGCCGCCGTCGACATGGGTGACCACCTGGAGCCGGTGGTCCTGCTCGACGATCGTCTCGAGCAGCTCGCGACGCTCCTCCAACGCCAGGCCGGTCAGGTCGTTGCCGTCGAGCCACAGGAGATCGAACGCGACCAGCGCGACCGGGATCTTGCTCGAGATCCGTTTGATCTCGCGCTCGTTCGACAGGTTCATCCGCTGCTGGAGCGCCTCGAACGAGTTCTTCCCGTCCTCGTCGAACGCCACGATCTCGGCATCGAGCACCGCGTTCACCTGGTCGACGAGCTCATGGATCATCTTCAGCTCCGGGTACTTGTCGGTCACGTCGCGGCCGTTGCGCGTCACCAGGTGCGTGGCGTCGGTCGCGATCGGTGTGATCGAGCGGATCCCGTCGAACTTGGGCTCGAACCACCACGCGTCGTCGTCGAAGGCCTTCCACCCACCCTCGGCCAGCATCGGCGGGAACGCGGCTGGCGAGGGGATCAGCGGGGCCTCCTGGTGGGAGGCGAGGAAAGCGAGCCAGTCGGTCCGCGTCCTGACGAAATGGAACTCGAGCCCCGGGTACCGGCGGCCGTGCAGCCGGAAGCTCACCTTCGAGTCGGTCCACTCGACCGGCTCGTACCAGCCGTCGTCGAAGATCCTCACCTCGCCCGCGCCGTAGTGGCCCCCGGGGATCGTGCCCTGGAACGACCCGTACTCGAGCGGGTGGTCCTCGGTACGCACGGCCAGGCGTTTGTCGCCCGGTTGGGTCGGCAGTCCCCTCGGCACCGCCCACGAGGGGAGCGCGCCGTCACGTTCGAGCCGGACGTCGTAGTGCAGGCGCGTCGCGCGGTGCTTGTGGATCACGAACGAGTTGCCCTCGCCCTCGGCGCCTCCCGGTGGCGGCTCGGTCGTGCCCTCGGGTCCGAACGACCGCTTGCGCAGGTATTCGGCCAGGTCGGGGTCCTTGGAGGCGGCGATCACCTCCTCGGAGGTCCGGCGCCGTGTCCGGCCCACCTCGATCGCCTTCGTCGACGAAAGCCCCACGGCCTCGAGCGCGGGTCCGAGCTCCTGCGGCGATGTCCGCACGGCCTCGAACCGGTCGCCCTGCTTCTCGAAGCGCTCGAAGACGTTGTCGATCCGGAAGTCCTGGGGGGTGACGCCCTCGTCGACCTCCTCCCACCGCAGCGGCGTCGAGACCGTCGCGCCCGCCTCGGGACGCAGTGAGTAGACGGCGGAGATGTTCGCGCCCCGCCGGTTCATGTTGTGATCGATGAAGACCTTGCCGGTGCGCTTGTCGATCTGCCACGCCATCGTCACGTGCTCGCGGTCGGCGCGTTCGATCGTCCGGCCGAGCGTGCCGACGAAGTCGCGCACCTGGTCGTACGACCAGCCGGGTTCGACAGGCACGTAGATCTGGATCCCGGTCGCCCCCGAGGTCTTCGGGTACCCCGTGAGCCCGAGCGCCCCGAGCGCGGCCCGGACGTGGCGCGAGACGATCAGGACGTCCTCGAAGGTCGCGCCCATCGGGTCGAGGTCGAAGAAGAAGTAGTCGGGGGTGTCGACCGTCGCGCACCGCGAGTGGAGCGGGTGCATCTCGATGCAGCCGAGGTTCGCGACGAACAGGAGCGTGGAAAGGTCGTTCACCATCAGGTAGCCGATCACGCCGTCCTTGCTGTCGTCGGACAGGACGGGGCAGCGTGCGATCCAGTCCGGCGTGTGCGACGGCGCCGTCTTCTCGTAGAAGAACGGTCCCGCCATCCCGTCGGGCATGCGCTTCATCGTGAGCGGGCGCTCGCGCAGGTACGGCAGGATCAGCCCGGCGACGTTGAAGTAATAGGCGAGGAGGTCGCCCTTCGTGTAGCCCTCGACGGGCCAGAAGACCTTGTCGAGGTTCGACAGGCGGAGCTCGCGCCCGTCGGCCTCCATCCACCACGCGTCGCCACGTTGCTCGACGGGGAGCGGTGTCGGGAACTCGACCGTGAACGCGCGGCCGCCGGAGCTCTTCTTGCGCGGGGACATCCGAAAAGCGTAGCGGTCAGACGGTGCTCAGCACTGGGGGGCGCCGGCGACGATCGGTATGGCCAACTTCTCGGGGAAGAACTGGGCGAGGTCGATCGGAACTCCCTGCAAGGCCCCGGTCGCCTCGACGTGGACACCGGCGGCCTCCAACGCGGGCGCGTCCGCGGTGCCAGTGATGCGCAGCTTCACCGTGTCGGTGAAGCCGGCGCCGCCCGCGCCCGGGAGCTGGACCTGCCCCGAGATGACCAGGGTCCCCGTCCCTCCCGACATGTTCACCTGGGCCGGCTCCATCGTGATCTCGACCCCTTCGATGTCGAGCTGGCCCGGGTCGTAGGTCCAGGTGCCCTCGACACCGTCGCACGAGAACATCGTGGCGCCCGTCGAGTTGTCCACCTGGGAGAGGTCGAGCTGCACCGCCCCGCCCAACCCAGCCTCCGCGGTGGTGCCGGTTGGGCCGGTGGCGGTGGGGCCCGTCTCGGTCGGGCCGGTGGGCGAGGTGCTGCCCCCCTGGACCTGCGTCTCGCCGGTCGAGCACGCCGCGAACAGCACGATCGCGAACACGGGGGCGGCGGCCAGGGCGCGAGCGCGACGCACGACGATTTCGTATACCGCGGGGGCGCAAGGGGTCAACCCTGCCGGCGGGGAAGGATTTGTCGCTCCCGCCGACTAGAATCCGTGGCTCCTGCCGTCCAGACACCGAGGAGCACGCATGCCACCCAGAGCGATGTGGAAAGGGGCCATCTCGTTCGGCCTCGTCACGATCCCGGTCGCCGTCTACCCGGCCACCGAGGAGAAGTCGCTGAAGTTCAACCAACTCCACGACGAGGACATGGGCCGGATCCGGTACAAGCGCGTGTGCTCGGTCGACGGCGAGGAGGTCGAGTTCGACCACATCGTCAAGGGGTTCGAGATCGAGAAGGACAAGTACGTGGTCCTGACCGACGAGGACTTCGACGCCGTGCCGGTGGAGTCCAGCCGCGCGATCGACATCCAGCAGTTCGTCGACCTCGAGGAGATCGACCCGATCCTGTTCAAGAAGTCCTACTACCTGGTCCCGGACGAGACCGGGGCCAAGGCCTATGCGCTGCTGCGCAAGGCGCTCTCGGACGAGCGCAAGGTCGGGATCGCGAAGGTCAGCTTCCGCGACAAGGAGCACCTGTCCGCGCTCCGGTTCAAGGACGACGTGTTCGTCCTGGAGACGATGTACTGGCCGGACGAGGTTCGCGCGGCTGAGTTCGACACCGTGCCCGCCGACGAGAAGGTGCGCGAGAACGAGGTCGACATGGCGCGTTCGCTGATCGAGAGCCTCACCGAGCCGTGGAACCCCGAGGCCTTCACCGACGCGTACCGCGAGGCGATGCTCGAGATCGTCGAGAAGAAACTCGCCGGCGAGCCGATCGAGGCGCCCACCGAAGAGGCTCCCGCGCGCGTCGTCGACCTGATGGAGGCCCTGAAGGCCTCGGTTGCGGCGGCCAAGGACAAGACGCCGTCGTCGGCGGGCGGCGCCAAGCGGAGCGGCGCGAAGCGGCCGGCGGCCAAGAAGACCACGGCCAAGCGCGCGACCGCGACGAAGAAGGCCGCGCCGCGCAAGAAGGCCTCCGGCGAGTGAGCGGGATCGGCACGCGCCCGCGGCTCGCGGGCTAGGCTGGCCGTCCAAGCCCTCGGGAGCGCCGTGAAGCTCGTCGTCGCGATCGTCAAACCGCACCGGCTCGACGAGGTGAAGGAGGCGCTCCAGGACCTCGGCGTGCACGGGCTCACCACCACCGACGTCGAGGGGTTCGGCCGCCAGCGCGGGCACACCGAGATCTACCGAGGCGCCGAATACCAGGTCGACTTCGTCCCCAAGATCAAGGTCGAGGTGCTGTGCGAGGACGAGCAGGTGAGCGGCGTCGTCGACGCGCTCGCCAAGGCCGCTCGCACCGGCAAGATCGGCGACGGCAAGATCTGGGTGATGCCCGTCGAGCAGGTCCTGCGGATCCGGACCGGCGAGATGGGTCCCGACGCCCTCTAGCGTGAGCGAGCGGCCCGCGCCGGTTGGCCGGCTCCTCGAGGATCTCCGCTCGCTCGACCGCGCGTACTCGACGGGCCACCACGGTCGCTGGTCGGGGCGCCGCCGCGCCGAGCTCGTCGATGGCTGCCTCCGCGATCTCGCGGCCGCCGCCGGGATGCCGGAGGACGTCGCGCTCGTGGCGCTGGGTGGGTACGGACGCGGGACGCTCGCGCCCGGCTCCGATCTCGACCTGTTGATCCTGCACGAGGGTTCGGCGGACGCGGTCTCGCAGCTCGCCGAGCGCCTCCTGTACCCCTTGTGGGACGCCGGCCTGCAGGTCGGTCACGCGGTCCGGACGGCGGAGGTCTGCTTCGAGATCGCGGCCGAACGGCTCGATGCCACGACGGCGATGCTCGACGGCCGACTCCTCGCGGGATCCGCGCCGGCATGGGACGAGGTGCGTTCGGCGGTGCTGGCGCCCGTCCGCGGCGATCCGATCGCGTTCGCGCAACGCCTGGTTGCCGATCGCGACGCCCGGCGTGAGCGGTTCGGCTCGGTGTCGTCCCTGCTCGAACCCGAGCTCAAGGAGGGCGTCGGTGGGCTCCGCGACGTCCACGCGCTCAGATGGGTCAGGACCGCGATCGGCCGCCCGCTCGAGGAGGGGGGCATCCTGAGCGAGGCGGAACGTCGTTCGGTCGACGGCGCCGACGAGTTCCTCACGCGCGTCCGGAGCGCACTGCACCTGGAGACGGGCCGGGGTTCGGACCGGCTCCTGGCCGAGCAGCAGCCCTCGATCGCGGCGGCGATGGGCTTCGCAGACGAGCCAGGACTCCCGGCGGTCGACGGGCTGATGCGTTCGGTGTTCGAGCAGGCGCGCCAGGTCGAGCACGTCACGGCCTCGGTGTTCGACCGGTTCCTGCGCGGCACCTCGCCTCCGGCACCGCTCGACGCCACCCCCGAGGGGATCCTGCGTGCGTTCGCGTCGAGCGCGCGCGACGGGCACGTGATGCCGGCCGCCTCGCTCGACGCGATGTCGGCGGTGGCGATCGACGCCGAGCGACCGTGGACCGGACCGACCCGGTCGGCGTTCCTCGAGCTCCTGCGGTGCGGACCGGCGGCCATCGACGCGCTCGAGACCCTCGATCGCATCGGGCTGCTCGAACGCTATGTGCCCGCGTGGGGGCCGGTCCGATGCCGCCCCCAGCGAGATCCCTACCACCGGTCCTCGGTCGACGTGCACCTGCTCGCGACGCTCGCCGGCGCTGCCCGGCTGCTGGAGGACCCGGGCGACGACCCGTCCGTGGCGCTCGCGGTCCGGGTGGTCCCGGACGCTGACGCGCTGCGGCTCGGCGCGCTCTTGCACGACATCGGCAAGATCGGGGAGGGGCACCACGTCGAAACCGGGACGAGCGTCGCCCGCGAGACGCTCGACCACCTGGGTGCGTCCGGCCCGACCGCCGACCTCGCGTTGTTCCTCGTCGCGGAGCACCTGCTCTTGTCGGACACGGCGACCCGCCGCGACCTCGACGACGAGCGGTTGATCGTCGACGTCGCCGATCGCGTCGGCGATCAGGGTCGTCTGGGGGCGCTCTATCTCCTGACGATCGCCGACGCCGAGGCCACGGGTCCGCTCGCGTGGACGCCGTGGCGTGCGGCCCTGGTCCGCGAGCTCGTCGCCAAGGTCCGGCACGTGCTCGAACGCGACGACGTGGGTTCGAGCACCGCCGACCGGCTGACGGCACGGGCGGAGGAGATCCGGGCGGCGCTCGCCGACGAGGACGCCGAGGCTGTCGAACGCTTCCTGCTACGGATGCCCCGCGGTTACGTCCTGACGGTCCCGGTCGACCGCGTGCCGATCCACCACCGCCTGCTCGCCCCGGCCGTGGGTTCGCACGAGGTGCGCACCCACGCCACCGAGGGCTCGCGCGCCGACGCTTACGAGCTCGTGGTCATCGCCGCAGACCGGCCCGGGTTGCTCTCGTTGATCGCCGGGGCGCTCTCGCTCGCGGGGCTGTCGATCCTCACCGCCCAGGTGTTCACCACGGACGACGCTGTCGCCGTCGACCTGTTCGAGATCGAGGGGGTCTTCGAGCCCGAGGTCGGCGAGGAGCGTTGGCGCGAGTTCCGCATGACGCTGCGCAAGGCGATCGAGGGCCGCCTCTCGCTCGACCACCGCGTGCGTGAGAAGCGGCTCTCCTACCCCGAACCGCCGACCCGTGTGCCGGTGCGGGTCGAGGTCGACAACGAGGCGTCGGACTTCTTCACCGTGATCGAGGTGGGCGCACCCGACCGCCTCGGGTTGCTGTTCGACATCACCCGAACGTTCGCCGAGCTTCAGCTCGACGTGCACCTCGCGAAGGTGGCGACGTTCGGCGGCCGGGTGGTCGACGCCTTCTACGTGCGCGACGAGCTCGGTCGCAGGGTGGACGACCCCGAGATCGTGGCGGAGCTGGGACTCGCGCTGCGGTCCCGCATCGAGCGCTGACCGGCTAACCCCGGTCCGGCGAACGCTGACGCACGCTGGTCATCCGACGATCGTCCGGAGACGGTCGGCCATCTTCGTGCTCGCTCCCTCGTCCTCGTGCTTGAAATAGCAGTAGATGTCGCTACCGGCATCCAGGGCCGGTCGGATGCGTTCGGCCCACCCCCGCAGTTCGTCGTCCGTGTACTCGTTCTTGCGCAGGCGCAGGAACCCGAACGGCTCCCACGACAGGTCGTCGGGGCCCGGGTCGTGCTCATCCGTCTCGGCCACGCACCAGGCCACGCCCTGCTCCAGCAACAGGTCCCGCGCCTGCACCCACGACGGGTGACGGAACTCCATCGCCGATCTCGGAGAGGGGGGCAGGTAACCCACGAACGACTCGATCAAGGCGCGATCGTACGTGAGCGTAGGCGGGCACTGATAGAGCACGGTCCCGAGGCGTTCGCCGAGGAGCCGCCCCAGTTCGAGGAAGTCCCGGACGTCCTGGTCCACGTCGGCCAGCCGCTTCCAGTGCGTGATCCGTTGGTTGGCTTTGAGCGTGAACCGGAAGCCCTCGGGCGTTTCCGCCTTCCAGGTCTCGAGGGACTTCTGGGTCGGGAAGCGCCGGAACGTGTAGTTGATCTCCACCGAGGGGAACCGGCTCGCGTAGTACGAGAGCATCTCGCGGTTCTTCAACCCCTCCGGGTAGAAGACGCCGTGCTTCCACTGATCGTAGGAGAACCCGGAGGTTCCGAGGTAGAGGGTGCCGGCCATCTGACAGGATTCTGGCATGGTCACGCCCGAGAGCAGAAGCCGCGTCCAGCTCCCCACGTCCGGCGAGGTCGGTGCGGCGTGGATCCGCCCGAAGGATGCCGCGGCGACCCTCGTGGTCGCCCACGGCGCCGGTGCGGGCATGGACCACCCCTTCCTCGTCGGTTTCTGTCGCTCGATGGGCGAGGCCCGCGTGGCGACGATGCGCTTCAACTTCCCGTACCTCGAGCGCGGGCGCCGCGCGGCCGATCCCGAACGCGTCCTGCGCGAGACGTGGCTGGCGGCCTTCGATGCGGCGTCCCAGCGCGCGGAGGGTCGGGCCGTCCTCGCGGGGGGCAAGTCGCTCGGCGGACGCATCGCCTCGATGTGCGCGGCCGACGGGATGGCGGCGGCCGGCCTGGTGTTCCTCGGCTACCCGCTTCACGCGCCGGGGAAGACCGACAAGCCGCGCGCGGATCACCTCGAGCGGATCGACGTCCCGATGCTGTTCCTGCAGGGGACCAGGGATCCGTTCGCGAACCCGGAGCTGTTGGCGAAGGTGATCGCGAAACTCGGCGACCGGGCGGTGTTCGAACCCGTGGAGGGGGGCGATCACTCGTTCAGGATCCGCGGCGTCAAGGTGGACGATCGCGAGATCGGCGCAGCGCTGGCCGGTACGGCGGCGCCGTTCGTCCGTCGGGTCGCTGGGGAGCGCTGATGCCGCGTCGGAACCGTCGAGCCCCGGACGAGGCGCCCCAGCCCGCACGGATGCCGCAGTCGGAGGCGCCGACGTGGGCGAGCATCCCCGGCGTCGAGGTGCGACGGCTCACGAGCGACAAGCCCTACCGATGCCCCGGATGCGATCTCGAGATCCGACCGGGGACGTGGCACTTCGTCGTCGTCCCGGCCGTCGCCGAGGAACGGCGCCACTGGCACGAGCGCTGCTGGCAGATCGAGCTCAACCGGACGCGCGGCCGCCGTCCGAGCGGCTGAGCGTCGCCCAGTCGCGGCTATCATCCGCCCGTGCCGTCACCTCCCGTGCGGGCGTCGATGCATCGCGAGCCACCGGTCTGGGTGGGATCGGTCCACGGCCGCGAGGTCCGTCGCCGAACACGGGACGGCTGCGTGAACGCCCTTCGGCGCCTCGCGGGCGACGACGGGCTGTTGTGGATCGAGGTCACGCCCGACCTCGTCGGCGTGAGTGAGGCCGCGACGATCCTCGGGTGGGATCGCCGACGCGTGGCGACGTACGTGAGCCGTGGCGCGTTCCCGGAGCCGATCGCCGCGCTCGCGTCCGGTCGCGTCTGGCGGCGCGAGGACGTCGAGGCCTTCCGCCGCGACCGCGTCCGGCGCAGGGGCCGCAGGATCGCCCGGTGACCGAACGGATCCTGTATCTGGTCCGCCACGGCGAGTCCGACTTCGACTCCACGCGCACGACGCCTGGCCCGAGGGGTGAGCAGTGGGATCCGCCGCTCGGCGAACGCGGGCGGGAGCAGGCGGCGCACGTAGCGACTCGGCTCCGCGCGATGGCCGAGCCCGCGGTGGTCGCCTCCTCGCCGCTCCTTCGAGCGCGCGAGACCGCGTCGGCGTACACGGAGGCCGCCGGTCTCGAGGT
>Ga0070661_100003762_pt1 | contig 10461 bp, 9 predicted proteins | sample KBSC43metaG_FD_64663 | JGI IMG/M metagenome (GOLD analysis project Ga0070661, IMG submission 64663) | Corn rhizosphere microbial communities from Kellogg Biological Station, Michigan, USA - KBS C4-3 metaG | ecosystem: Host-associated > Plants > Roots > Rhizosphere > Soil ...
ACAATTCTGCATTGCAACAATTTGAATCGATGATTCAAAGGGATACAGCAAATTATTTATTGAAGAATTACATAGGAATTGTTTATCTTAAGTTAGGCAATTATGAGAAAGCTCTTCAATATTTCAAGCAATTCGAAAACGATACTCTCTACTCTAACCCATCAGTGTTCAATCAGGCCCTCACTCTATTAAAGCGTAACCTACCCGGTGATAAAGAAAAAGCCAGGGAATTATTGCAGCAGGTTCGGGACAATGATCTAGAAGGAAAGGAGTTTGCGCAAAAGTGGCTCGATAAGTGGTAACCCTCCTTCAGGATACGAATTGCATTTTAGAAAGTTCTCCGCAATTCGACCGAATTGAATGTACGCTGTCCCTCTCTTGGTACTTCTTACAGAGCACTCATTGAAAACTGTCATTCACCTTGAGAAAAAAGTAAGTGTAACTGCTATTGTGTGATACAAGCAACAATGGTTAACCAATTCTTTCACCAATAAAACTTTAAGTATGAAACTGTTAAAATCCTTTGATTCCATTTATGTAAAAAGACAACGCGGGATGACGCAGCGCGAAGAGGAAGGAAGCTATCAATTGTACACGAAGATTGACAAGAAGCCAACTGGGAAACCGCCTGAGACTCTGACATTTCAATATGAGGACGGTTCCTCGGAGAAATTTTATCTTTGGGTCTTTTATGAGGAAATTCCCGACACAGCTGATAAAAAGCACGACAAGCAATACAAGGGTCACTTTAAGGGGGAACTAGAACAAGAAAGATATGAATGGTATGGCGCCGGCTGGGTCGACTTCTATGATCAAATGGTTGCTCCGAGCGCTGTGCCTCCCTTACCGCTTAAGGAGCATAAATTATTTTTCTTTTGGGACAGAAAGGATACGGACGGAGTTGCCATCTATATCAACGATGAACGGGCGGTTAAATTTGTCGACACGCAGATAAAGTTAGCATACACTCCTGCTACGACTGTTGGTGATCCGCCAACAATCCCACCGCCTCCGCCGCCATCTTCGAAGTAGTAGAATGATATTTTCCTTGCCATAGGCTATCAGTAGTCCTTGGCAAGGAAAATTTGCCTTGGCCCTAACCGGGGGTGTGTTTAATTCAATTTTGTTTAAATCTCTATGGAAAAGGAAAAGACCAACAAAGAAGTTCCACCAAAAATGCGAGACTTCTTTTTCCAGGTAGTGGTGAAGTTTCGAGATGAACAGTCATTGTTCGATCTCAGGAACGGACATGATATTGACTTTGGTTTGCTTGATAGCGTCATTCCCTGGAGGCAATTTCGAAATTCTATCCCTGACATAAAAGTACATAGGCTTTTCACCTCATTGAGTTCCGATGAAATCAATACGTTAGTCGAAAGAGCAAGAAGTTTAGATAGCAATTATCGACCACCAAATTTTTTTTTCTACTATGTCATTGGCGTCCCGACTGAAATGGATGCCAGGACGGTCTGGCAAGCTCTCGCTGAAAATAAGAATGTCGAATGGACTTACATTGTAAATGATTCGACTCCCCCGAATGCCTTGCCGATCGAGGTTGACTCTGTGGATATAGCTCGGGAACATTTAGGTCGGGCTCCATATGGGATAAACGCAGAATATGCATGGGGATTTAAAGGGGGTGATGGAGAGGGACAGGTAAAGTTTATCGATATAGAGCAAGGATGGATCCTGGATCATGAAAGCATACAAGTTAACACTCTTCCCACAACGGGCTTTAATCATGTTTTTCACGACCATGGCGCGGCGGCTTTGGGCGTAGTCATGATGACAAAAAATGACAACACCAAAAGAGGAATAGTGCCAAAGGTAAACGGTTACGTTGTTTCGCAGTGGAGGCCGGCAGGTTTTCTAAATAATGCAGATGCAATAATGGCCGCGCTTAGACATCTTGAGTTTGGCGATGTGATTCTATTGCAGGCACAGGTTCGAGATTTGTCTATCGCTAAAAAGCTTTGGCCCGTTGAAGCCCATCGGGCCAATTTTGATGCTCTTCGTCTTGCAGCAGCTTTAGGAATAATCGTGGTCGAGCCTGCGGCTAATGGCAGCATGTATTTTAATTTCAGCAATGATCTTGATTATTTGGTTCAAGACGGCAGGAGGATCCTTAATCGAACCGATGCTAACTTCAGAGACTCTGGCGCCATCGTCGTCGCCGGCGCATCAACTTCCGCACCGCATAAAAAAATACCCAATTCAAACTATGGCAGTCGAGTGGATTGCTATGCGTGGGGCGAGAACGTGTTTTCAGCCGGAAATTTTCCAAACTCATCGAACGGAGCGATCGATAGGTATACAACACAGTTCTCCGGTACGTCCAGTGCCGCGGCCATTATAGCTGGCGTTGTCATCGCCCTGCAAAGTATAATGGAAGCAAATCTTAATTTTAGGTTAGGCCCGGTGGAGATGCGGAGAATTTTAAGTTGTGAGCTGTATGGAACGCCATCCGGGAATGGACATTCCATTGATAAAATAGGAGTCATGCCGGACCTTAAGAAGATTATTAACAATACCGTTTTCTTATCGGCTACATGAAACAAAATGACCTGCGCTATTCCACGAATGATCAGCTTGACTGCCATAACGCTAAAAAAGGCCTTCATATTTATTATTTCCTATCTAATAGTCGTATCGGTCTTGGCCCAGTGCCCCAATAGAGATTCCTTATGGAAACGCATTGTTTATTTTAAAGAATCCTTGAAGCCACTTACTCAAAAGGAACTCGAAGAATTATTGGGTTATCTCGACAATCTAAAGTTCTGCCCTTACAAAAATGATACAACGCATGTGGCTTTGGTTCGTATACTAGCCGATGCCTGCGTTCAGCGGGGAGACTTTCTCCAGGGGGCCCATTTTCGCCTGGAAGCCATCAATATAATTTCAAGGAATGCAGGCAAGCCTTCAATAAAGGTCGGCATTTTGCCAGGAATTTATTATTGGTTATCCCTTGCATATGATTCCCTAAATAACGTAACTGAGAAAATGCGGGCACTCGATAGTTGTATAGCCACGTCGATGAGACTAAAGCAGGTCGACAGATCAACATTGACCGCCCTGGAAAGCCGTGTTCAATATTTTTTTGACGTTGGAGATTATCAAAGATGTATTGATTATGCACGGCTATTGCAATCGCTTGGACAGAAATATGCCGATGACAATACTGGACTCGAGCACCTAGTGGGAGAAAGTGCTGTGTATACGAGCGTTGGCTGGGAGGTTAAAGCACTATTGGAAGTAAGGCGTTTTCAGGAGGCGGAAGAACTGCTGAAAGGTAAACTTGATGAATACCGAAAAGCCGGCTTAAAAGATTACATGGCTATGATTTATAGTCAACTGGCCGGCGTGCAGGAACAAAAAGGAGAATATTACGATGCTCTCTCTTATTTTCAACTGTCTCTTAAGTACTACGTGGATATCAAAGACTATTTCAATTGCAAGCAGACTACAAAAGATATGGGCAATGTCTATCTCGGGTACCTGAATGATTTGCCAAATGCCCTCACCCGTTTCCAAAAAGCCCTTACTTATACTAATAACGACAGATCGCAGGATTTGAAGGACGCGGCCGAGACGCTAGATATTTATGCTAGTATCGCGACTATTTATGTAAGGATGGCGCGTTATGATTTAGCGCATCATTATTATGGAATGGCCTTTGATCAAATCAAGCCTGGAGTCAATGAAACGACCCTGTTAAACAGTTCAATGGACGAAATTAAGAGAATAAAGAAGATACATTACCTCACCGGACTTATAATTGATAAAGGAGACGCTTACCGCAAACAATTTGAAGACACCCGTGAACCAAGCCGGCTCAGCGAGGCCATTCGAATCTATAAGATCGCAGACCAATTCCTTAATAAGATTAAATCAGAACAGACAGACATACAATCAAAACTTTTTTGGCGAAGTGATTCACGCCGACTTTATGAGAATGCCATTGACGCCTGTTTTTTAGGGAACAATGTATCCGATGCATTTTACTTCTTTGAAAAAAGCCGCGCCGTGTTGTTGCAGGATCAGCTAAATGAGCAGCGGTGGTCCGGACAGGATAATATTCTTAAGCAGACACAATTGGAGAAAATGATCCTGCAGTTGGAAAGGGACGTGAATAGCCCGGCTACAACGTCGTCTGATAAATCAGATTTAGAGGATCAATTATTTAAGAATCGACAAGAGCTTGCACAACTCCAGGAGGTAATAAAAAAGAATGATCCTCTTTACTATCAAAGCTTCGTCGACAAAAGTCCTATCTCAATCCAGGACGTTCAGCAGAAGATCCTAAAGGATCACCAGGCCCTGGTTGAGTTATTTGCCGGCGACAGTGCCGTCTATGTGCTCGCGATCACGGGGCAAAGAAGCTATCTTCAAAAGTTCAATAAAATCGAGTTTGATCGCTTGTCTGATGGTTGCCGGAATCTTATTGCAAATGCAGAGTTGTTGAATAAGAACTTTAATGAATTCAAAATTCTTTCTCAACAGTTGTACCGACTCATGTTCAAGCAAATTGATTTACCTACAGGGCGCATCATCATTTCACCTGATGGTCCTTATTTTCCCTTTGAATCGTTGGTTGTGAGCTCAGTCCCGTTAACTTACTTTCTCGACGATCATGCCGTGAGCTATACTTATTCAGCCCGGTATTTATTGAATAGCTTTTCAGCGGATCATGCTTCCACTTCTTACACATTCATAGGTATTGCGCCAGTGCAATACAACAACGGATTACCTGCATTAGCCGGAAGTGATCAATCTCTAAAGAAACTGGTCACTAATTTTAGTAATACCACTAACCTTATTCGAACGGACGCATCGAAAAAGAATTTTCTCAGGGATTACTATAAATACAAAATCATACAATTGTACACTCATGCAAAAGCCGGTGGAACTGCAGAACCGGTGATTTATTTTTCCGATTCGGCATTATTGTTATCCGATCTTTTTTATGAACACAAGCCATCCACGAGTTTGATCGTGCTGTCGGCATGCGAGACTGCTGAAGGAAAATTGTATAATGGGGAAGGGGTGTTTAGTTTTAACAGGCAATTTGCCGCATTGGGAATTCCTTCATCTATCGCGAATTTGTGGCAGGTAGATAATACCTCTTCATACAAGATAACGGAACTTTTTTATAAATACCTTGCCAAAGGATTGCCCCTCGATGTTGCTTTACAAAAAGCGAAAAAGGAATTTCGATCGGTTTCATCCAAAGAAAAAGGATTGCCCTATTACTGGGCAGCATCGATCCTCGTGGGCCAATGTGACCCAATACCCGTGCAAAAGCTTTTCCCATGGATTTGGATGGCTGCGGTAGCAGTTGTCCTTCTATTAATCGTTGGACTAATGAGGATCTCACGGCGAAAAAAAGTAGGTGACACCTGAAAAATTAGCATCCGTTTCTTAATGAAAGTGCTTATTGACCCTTATCTTGACATTGTTTACCCTAACTCAGGATACAATGGAAATTCCTTCATCCACTGCTTTACTTCTTCACTAACAGCCTTGATCGTTTTTTCATCGTCTATTTTCATTAACACGCGATCAACGAGCTCAACGACGGTTTCCATATCTTTCTCCTTGAATCCTCGTGTTGTAATCGCGGGCACACCGATACGAATACCTGAAGTTACAAAGGGGCTTTTATCGTCAAACGGAACTGCATTTTTATTTAAGGTAATGTGCGCCTTGTCCAAAGTTTCCTGGGCTTTTTTGCCAGTGAGATTTTTATTGCGAAGGTCGATCAGCATTAAGTGGTTGTCGGTGCCACCGCTGCAAATATTATAACCACGACTTACGAATGATTTTGCCATAGCCTGGGCATTGCGCTGTATTTGCTTTACATACACTGCATATTCATCGGTCAATAATTCTCCAAATGCAACGGCCTTTGATGCAATGATGTGCTCCAATGGTCCACCCTGGGTACCTGGAAATACAGCCATGTCAAGCACGTGACTCATCATACGGATATTTCCCTTTGGGTCTTTTATGCCAAATGGATTTTCAAAGTCCTGTCCCATTAAAATAACTCCACCCCGGGGCCCGCGTAAAGTCTTGTGTGTAGTGGAAGTAACAAAGTGGCAGTCATCAAATGGAGATTTTAATAAACCTTTTGCGATCAAGCCAGCAGGATGAGCGATATCTGCCATTATGAAGGCGCCGATCTCACCGGCAATAGCTCTAATCTTCGCATAATCCCAGTCACGGCTATAAGCAGAAGCCCCACAAATAATTAGTTTGGGTTGTTCTTTCAAGGCAATTTCTTCCATTTGACCATAATCTACTGTCCCACTCTCTTTTCCTACTCCATAGAAAAGCGCCTGGTATAATTTTCCGCTAAAGTTTACCGGAGAACCATGGGTGAGGTGACCACCCATACTGAGGTCAAGACCCAGGATCTTGTCCCCGGGTTTTAGCACGGCCATCATCACGGCCGCATTTGCCTGTGCGCCGCTATGAGGCTGTACATTAGCATATTCACAGTTGAAAACTTTTTTTATACGATCGATTGCGATCTGCTCCGTTTCATCTACAATTTCACAACCACCATAATAACGCCGGCCGGGGTAGCCTTCAGCATATTTGTTGGTCATCACGTTACCCATAGCCTGGAGGGTTTGCAACGAAACAAAATTTTCCGAGGCAATCAGTTCAATGCCATTACGCTGACGTTCCAATTCTTTATTGATCAGATCAAAAACCTGTGTGTCTTTTTGCATGCCGCAAAAGTAATTGAACAATCTTAAATGGAACAAATGTTGAAAACCTGTTTCACCAGTTTTTCAAGATCCACGTCGTCACGATTTGAAAAAATGAGGATAAGAAAATTTTTTTCAGGAATGGAAAAGCTGTATGCCCGGAAGCCACCATTTGACCCGCTGTGATATACTTTGCCAGGTACTGAACTTTCATCAATAAACCATCCGTAGCCATAGCTCAATTGATTTTCTTTTTCAATGACAAATTGTGGAGTGCGGGCCTTGCGAATCATTTCCTTCCCGAATATTTTGCCTGACTGTAATGCTGTGAACCATTTCAGGTAATCGTCGACCGACGTATAAATACCACCATCGCCTTCCGTAGAAAAGAAAATATTTTCTTCTGCTCCGGAGTTTTTAAAGCGATTCGTTACACTATCAAATTCATAACCCTTTGCCTCGTTCTCAATTTTTTCTTTTTCGTTCCAAACCACGGTTTTCTGCATGCTTAATGGTCCGAAAATATTTTCCATTAGGTATCGGGCATAGCTCTTACCGCTGATCTTTTCAATGATCAGCGACAGTAAACAGTAAGCCGTGTTGCTGTAACGGAAATGACTGCCAGGAACAAAATAAGTTGAATCAGTATTTTTAATTGCATTCAGCACATCATTGATATGTGCATGTTTCATTGTTTTTGTATCACACAGATCATAATGATCAATAAGGCCAGAGCTATGAGTTAGTAATTCTTTTATAGTAATTGTTTCGGCTACTTTTTTGTTCAGACCGGGAAAGAATTTATCAAGGTGGTCATCCAGCGAAAGCTTTTTACTTTCCACCAGTTGCAAAATGGCAAAGGCAGTAAATTGCTTCGTGAGCGACCCGATGTTAAAATTGGTTGTTGAATTCAGATTTGTTTTTGTTTCAAGATCAGCAAGTCCATAGCTGTTTTTGAAAATCACGTTTCCTTTTTGAAGAATAGAAATAGAAATTCCCGGCGCATCATTTTTATAAATGGTTTCAAGAAGTGAATCAATTTGTAACTGCATTTTCGCCGTATCGGCGGATTGAGCAAAACCCCCTGCGAAATTGAGCAGCAGTAAAATCACGATGTTTGATCTAAGAACCATAAATAAGACTATTGAATATAATGCCTTAAAAACCGTTTGACAATTCAAAATATAAATTTATTACTTTCATGGGCTGATTAGAATTCAAAAAAGCAAGAATGAAGGCAATCATTCCCGTAGCAGGTGCAGGAACGAAACTGAGACCTCATACCTACACTCAACCAAAGGCTTTGATCCCGCTAGCCGGGAAGACGGTTCTGAGTATCATTGTTGATCAGCTTTATGAAGCGGGCATAAAAGAATTTATTTTTATTGTTGGTTATCTCGGAGATAAAATACAGGATTATATCCGCGAAAAATATCCCCAACTTAGAGCCCACTTTGTTCATCAAACAGATCGCCAGGGTATTGGCCACGCGGTAAGACTTACCCGCAGTATAGTGAATGGTGAAGAAATATTCGTTGTTCTCGGCGATACTATTTGTGAATACGACGTCCACGAAGTGATCAACAATCCTTGTTCGATGTTGGGAGTAAAAAAGGTTGATGATCCCCGTGATTTTGGTGTCGCCGAGATCAATGAAGAAGGGATGATCGAGCATGTGGTAGAGAAACCTCATATTCCCAAAAGCAACATGGCATTGGTAGGTCTTTATAAAATAAAGGAGAGCGACCAGATGTTTCAATGCCTTGAGACAAATATTAAGCAAGGTCTGCGCACCCATGGGGAATATAGCATAACAGATGCCCTCGATTGTATGATGAAGGCGGGCGCAAAATTTAAGGCATTCAGGGTGGAAAACTGGTTTGACTGTGGCAGAAAAGAAACTTTACTCGAGTCTAACGCTACTCTGCTAAAAAAATTCGGAGGTAAGATCGAAGAAGGGCTTCATTTTGAAAACACAGTGATCATTCAGCCGGTAAGTATAGCCGCAGGATGTAACATAAAAAATTCAATTATTGGCCCTAATGTGGCCGTCGGGGAGAATACAACGATCGACTATTCCATCATAAAAAATTCCATCATCGGAGCCTACTCCAATCTTTTTGACATTGTGCTTGACGCCTCACTCATCGGCAGCGATACAGAGATAAAAGGTGAAACAAGAAGATTGAATATTGGTGACAATACGGATATTGACCTCGGATAGTCGAGTATCTTTAGTCACGGGCCCATAACCCAAACTATTGGCGGATGAGAAGCGATCTCAAATAAATTGGCCTATCTACAATTGTCAGTAGTCGTTAAAGAAGAAAATATGATGACAAAGGATGTTAAAATCAATTATTATTTGCAGGCATTCTCACAGAAGTGAGCGACAGTGACGTTTTTTGATTTTTAGGATGAATTTCTGACAAATAATCTCCAACGTCATTGCACTAGATCAGGATCTTCTTCTTTTGTTTCGATAGTGTTCTCGATGGTTTGTTCGACCTGTTTTTCGACGGGCGTGTTGTTTTTGATGTATAGCTGAAAATCGCTGTTCACTGCGAATTCGACTTCGTTCTGCTGCATAAACTTGTTGGTTGCATTGTCCTCTTGCAACACGAAAATGAGGTCTTTGGCAACTGGAGGCAAATTTTCTCCCGCCTGGGCGCGGCCTTTGATCAATTGTACCGAAAAGGTGAATTTTACTTTTTTGCCACCCGACGCCCGCTGAAAATCGGTGCTATTCATATCCAGCGTTTGCTGGGCGTTGATCGAACGCTTGAGAAGGATTTTGATAACTGGCAGGTACTTGCTCCATGTTTGCAGGAACATAATGATTATTTTTTAGTGAAAAGCAAAAAGTCAAACCACCTCTGATAATTTGGTAAATTCAACACCATTGAAAATTCGTGCAAGATTCATATCTCTTGCCTTTTCCCACCGCTCTATGTTGGCATTAGCCACTATACGCCATAAATTCTTTGACTTCAGATCATTATAATCTTCACTTTTGATAAACAATCCCCTGATGGTGTCGCGTTTCCTGAAGTGAATGTTCAGCGGTTTATCGAAATTACTCTTTGCCTCTACTTGTTTTATGATTGCGTCATTCGTCATATCAATTATTTTACATAAAAATTTAACAATCTGAGGATCGTGCAGAAAAAAACTCAAAATAAAAACAGACATGATGGCACGGCAAATGCTGCAGAACTCAAATATGGGCAAAGGTAACTTTTTAAAGGCGGATGAAGGTTTTTATTTTATTCGCTTAGAACAAATTTCGCAGGGATTGAGTTTATTAAGGTAAATTTGCAGATTGTCTTATTTTAAAATATTTCATGAATCTTCCAAAATTTTCCAATGTCCACCATTCTTTGCATGCAGAATTGAAGACGAGAATCAGTGAATACTTTCGCGAAGTAGGTCGCTCTACAACCGGCAACCGTCAACTCTTTATGAAAGCCGTCATTTTAATGCTGAGTTTTGTATTCATCTACATCCATCTTGTATTTTTTACTCCCGCTGTACTGTGGCAGGTGTTTGAAAGTATACTATTGGGAGGCCTTGTAGCCGCAATCGGGTTTAATGTAATGCACGACGGGGCACATGGCAGTTTTAGTAAATACAAATGGGTAAATCGGCTAGCAGCTTTTTCACTGAACATTCTTGGTGGGAATAGCTTTATGTGGAATATAAAACACAATGTCATTCATCATGCCTATACAAACATAGATGGTGT
>Ga0070661_100003767_pt1 | contig 10453 bp, 9 predicted proteins | sample KBSC43metaG_FD_64663 | JGI IMG/M metagenome (GOLD analysis project Ga0070661, IMG submission 64663) | Corn rhizosphere microbial communities from Kellogg Biological Station, Michigan, USA - KBS C4-3 metaG | ecosystem: Host-associated > Plants > Roots > Rhizosphere > Soil ...
ACACCTTTATTGAGGAAGGCAAGTTCACGCAGACGACCTTCCAGGATATCTTTCTTGAAAACAGTAGCAGTGAAGATCGTATCATCGGGCCAGAAATGGATGGTGGTACCCGTTATATCACTTTTGCCTATGGAGCGAACAGCATACTGCGGAATTCCTGTTTTGTATTCTTGCTCAAAGATTTCTCCTTCTCTGTATATCAAGGCATGAAGTTTTTTACTTAATGCATTGACGCAACTCACGCCCACACCATGCAGACCGCCCGAAACTTTGTAAGAGTCTTTGTCGAACTTGCCACCTGCGTGCAACACTGTCATGACCACTTCCAAAGCACTTCGTTTTTCCTTAGCCATCATTCCCGTCGGAATTCCGCGGCCGTCATCCTGTACCGAAATGGAATTATCCTCATGAATAATGACGATAATATTTTTACAATAGCCGGCTAATGCTTCATCGATCGAATTATCTACTACTTCATATACCAGGTGATGTAAACCTTTTTCACTAATGTCACCAATATACATGGCGGGCCGCTTACGAACGGCTTCTAACCCTTCTAATACCTGGATACTTTCAGCACCATAACCGTTTGTAGGTTGTATTTTTTTTTCGTTTGTATCTACATTCATAAAGGGGGAAAAATCTATCATTTTTGATCCTTCCAAAGAGACTTCTTTGGAAAAGAAATTGAGACCTGCAAATGTACGAAATTGAGAGGGGTTAAATGGCTTTTAAGGAAGAATTATTAAGCTTTTTTCGTCAAATTTTTGCAAACAAAAACCGGCTGAGATCAGCAACGTTCAAGTGGTATTTATGGGGGAGATGGAACAACTATTTTTTGACGATTTGCGCTACCATTACCGCTTCAGTACAGATTTTGCCACCTGAATATACCGTTCCTTTCATTTCAACAATGCCACGGCGGATGGGCGATAGTAATTCCATTTTCAATAGTAAGGTGTCACCAGGTTTCACCATATTTTTGAACTTACAGCTATCGATCTTTAGAAAGTAAGTATCATATTGGCCCTCGCCGCCGGAAAGGTTGATAGCGAGTATACCGCCTGTTTGCGCCAGCGCCTCGACCTGTAAAACACCGGGCATTACGGGATTGCCAGGAAAATGGCCCTGGAAAAACCACTCATTAAAAGTTACGTTTTTGACACCGACAATGTGTTTGTCGCTTATTTCAATGATCTTGTCCACCAGCAGGAAAGGAAAGCGATGGGGCAACTTACTTTCTATATATTTCAGATCGTAGATGGATGGTTTGTTTAAATCGTAACAGGGAATGCCCGGATTGTTCCTGTTCTTTTTCACGTAATGCTTTATCTTTTTTGCAAATTCGACATTGCTGCTATGACCGGGGCGGTTAGCAATTATATGTGCCTTGACGGGATACCCGATCAGGGCAAGATCACCAACTATATCCAATAATTTATGCCGCGCAGGTTCATTGGGAAAACGCAATTCGATGTTGTTTAAATATCCTTCACTCTTTACTTCAATTTTTTCTTTGCCGAAAACCTTTGCGAGCCTTGACATTTCTTTGCCGCCAACTGGCTTGTCAACGACCACGATCGCGTTATCAAAGTCTCCTCCTTTTATCAGGTTGTTATCTAGCAACATTTCCAATTCATGCAAAAAGCAAAACGTCCGACATGGAGCTATCTCATTTTTAAAATCGCGGATATGTTTTAGCCCCGCATGCTGGGTGCCTAAAACAGGCGAGTTAAAATCGATCAGCGTTGTTATGGAATATTCATCAGCCGGTACGGCGATCAATTCCACATTTTTTTTATCGTCTTTGTAAACAATGTTCTGATCCAGCGTATACCAGGTTTTTTCTGCATCCTGCTCCTCAATTCCGGCCTTATCAATCAGCTCAATAAAGGGCTCTGAACTTCCATCCATGATGGGTACTTCCGGGCCATTCAAAGAAATAAGAACATTGTCAATACCCATTCCTACCAATGCGGCCAGCACATGCTCAACCGTATTTATTTTCATTCCATTGCTTTCCAGCGTTGTGCCGCGGCTAGTATCGGTGACAAGGTCACAATCTGCTTTAATAACAGGTTGATCTGCGAGATCAATTCGTTGAAATTGGATACCAAAATTCGGGGCAGCCGGTTTTAATATCATATCCACCTGCACCCCGGTATGAATACCGGTACCGGAAATACTTGCCTCCGATTGGAGAGTATGCTGCCGATCCGGATTGAAGTCTGCAGCCATCTTCTCATTAATATAGGTTTTCTTTTTTGGCTCTGTTATCATGCAAACAAAGATAGGGAGAAGTGACTAGCCAAAACATGGAACGATTCACAAAAAGAGGAGATAATTATGCTACAAGTAGCCTGCTTTTTAATGAGGGGAATGGCCTATTTTAGAAATGCAAATTTCGTGGCTCAGGCTTTTTCTTTAAGAATCTCCTTTATCAATGCTTCCAGCTCTTTTACCCTTTTTTCCAACTCCGGGAGATTGCGGCCAATGGCCTGGCTTCGGAGAGCGGCCGTGTAATCTTGTGCGGGTGAGCCTGTAACCGCTTTGCCGGCTTCAATGGATTTGCTCACTCCACTTTGTGCATTTATTTTGGCGCCATCTCCGATCTGCAAATGACCTACCACGCCGGCCTGCCCACCGATCATGACGCCTTTGCCAATTTTAGTACTGCCGCTAATACCCGCTTGCGCGGCAATGACCGTGCTGTTACCTATCTCGACATTGTGCGCGACCTGGATCAGGTTATCGAGTTTAGCCCCGGCTCTTATGATTGTCGACCCGATCGTTGCCCGGTCGATAGTTGTATTAGCACCAATTTCAACATCATTTTCGACAACAACATTTCCGATTTGAGGAACTTTTTTGAAACTTCCGTCTGCCTGCGGTGCAAAACCAAAACCATCACTCCCTATTACGGTACCTGCATGAATGGTGACCCGATCACCGATCAAACAGTCTTTATAAATTTTTACGCCCGGATGAATGATGGTGGCGTTACCAACTGTTACATTGTCTCCAATAAAAACACCAGGAAAAATCTTTGTATCGTTCCCGATCGTCACGTTTTCACTCAGATAGGCAAACGCACCAATAAATACATTCTCACCATAATGCGCCGTTGCTGCAATGTAAGTGGGTTGCTGTATTCCCTTCATTTGCTGAGTCACCATTTCCTGGTATTTGGAAAGCAGTGTAGCAAACGCAGTATAGGCGTCAGGCACTCTTATGAGCGTGGCGCCAACATTTTCTTTCAACTGCAATGATTCATTGACTATGATAATTGAAGCCCGGGTGGAATATAGATGGTCTTCGTATTTGGGATTAGCAAGAAATGCAAGCTGCCCTGGTTTTGCCTCTTCAATTTTTCCAAATGAATTAACAGAGGCATTTACGTTTCCCTCTATTTTGCCATTTATTAGTAGTGCTATTTGCGAAGCCGAAAATTGCATGTCCCTGTGTTTTTTGTCACTTGCTGATCACAACCGATAGTAGCAAATGTAATATTTTTTAACAGGGCCTGACAGCTGCTGATGAATAAGTGCATTATCGATTTGTGAAATATCTTTTACGCTTTCATTTTTAAATAAAATATTTATTCTTTCATCACTGGGATCATAAGTCGTGTTGATCGCTTCACCTGTAAACACAAAATATTCAGCCTCTTTTTCACTTATGTGCAAGGATTTCGCCACTTCGCATCTTTTTTCCTCTACTAGTGTCTCGTTGAAAGGTTCTGTTTGTAATCTTATTTTCAATAATCTTCTGTCAACTAAAGAGCGGCATAGTGCGGAAAGTATTTTATCGGGGTGAGAGCTCCAATTTTTAATGGTACACATGACATCGTAATCATCAAGATTGCAAAATTTATCAAGGTGCTGTCCCACGAATTTCGGATCCCCGGAGTTATTGAGAAAAAAATTCAATGACTCGGTGGCAGCGATAGCAGGTATATTTTTTTTGATAAGGTCTTTCGCACGTTGAATAATTCTTACCAGCAACATTTCTGCCCCCATGACTGCTTTGTGCAGATACACCTGCCAGTACATAAGTCTTCTTGCAACCAAAAATTTTTCAATAGAATAAATCCCCTTCTCCTCAATCATCAGCTCATCATTTTTTACAACAAGCATCTTTAGGATACGATCATAACTGATCACTCCTTCGGATACTCCGGTAAAGAAACTATCCCGTGACAAATAGTCCATTCGATCGACATCAAGCTGGCCTGAAACGAGCTGATGTAAAAAATGTTTGGGGTAATTATCCGTGAAAATGTCAATCGCCGTTTGCAATTGCTGATCATATTCTTCATTCAGGGTTTGCATTATTAATAACGAGATCGCTTCATGGTCGATGCCATGAATTAATTCATTTTCCAGCGCATGTGAATAAGGACCGTGACCGACATCGTGCAGAAGAATGGCGATTTTTGCACTAAGCTCTTCCTCTGGCGTGACAACTGTGCCTTTATTTTTTAATTCATTAAGTGCACAAGTCATGAGATGAAAAGCACCCAGTGAATGATGAAGTCTTGAGTGTACTGCACCAGGATAAACAAGATGGGCAAATGCCATTTGATGAATACGGCGAAGGCGTTGATAATAAGGATGAGCAATGATACTAAGTAAAAGCGGGTGATCGATAGTAATAAAACCATACACAGGATCATTAATTATTTTACGAACAAACGTCATGTTGTTGTGTTTTTGTTAAAGCCCTTGTGCAGGCAGTTGACAAAACTACAATAGCTGGATTTAATAAACTAAATTTGAACTTCTGATTACATTCATTACAACGAAAACAGGTGATGTGCAAACAGCGATAAGAAATCTACCCACTGGGGCAGGTACTTAAATCAAAAATCTAAAATCGTAAATCTGAAATCGAATGGCTGTTCCGAAAATTCTCTGGGTCGATGATGAGATCGAAAGCTTGCAGTCACAAAAACTATTTTTAGAGGGAAAGGGTTACGAGGTGCAGACACTCACGAATGGATTTGATGCGATCGATTTTGTGAAGGCGAATATGGTGGATGTTGTATTGATCGATGAGACAATGCCGGGAATTACCGGCCTTGAAACGCTTGCTAAAATAAAAGAAGTAAATGCTTCTTTGCCTGTCGTACTCATCACAAAAAATGAAACGGAGAATTTGATGAACGAGGCGATCGGCAGCCAGATCAGTGATTATTTGATAAAACCTGTGAACCCTAACCAGGTGTGGCTAAGTCTGAAAAAGATCATCGATAACCGCAGACTGGTGGCAGAAAAAACGACTACGGCCTATCAACAGCAGTTTCGCAATTTATTCATGGCGCTCAACAGTAACCCCGATTATAATGAGTGGATGGATATTTATAAAAAATTGGTGTACTGGGAACTTGAAATGCAGAAAAGTGATAGTCCTGAAATGCAGGAAGTATTACAACAACAAAAGAGCGAGGCGAATACAGAATTTTTCAAATTTGTTTCGAAGAATTATGCATCATGGGTAAGTCCAAAAAGCAAAGATGGGCCGGTAATGAGCCATTCACTGTTTCAATTCAAAGTGTTACCCCATGTTGAAAAAGGAACACCACTTTTCTTTGTGTTGATTGACAATTTGCGTTTTGATCAATGGAAAGCTATTCAACCCATATTTTCAGAAAGTTTCAGGATACTGGAAGAAGATACATTTTATAGTATACTTCCCACGGCCACACAATATGCAAGGAATGCCATTTTTGCGGGTATGTTGCCGATCGAAATTGAAAAAAAATTTCCTGCTGAATGGAAAAATGATGACGAACAAGGCGGCAAAAATTTGAACGAAGAATTATTTTTTAGAACACAATTGAAAAGATTAGGAAAGGAAGGACTTCGCTATTCGTATACAAAGGTTTTAAATAACCAGGCGGGACTTGATCTTGTCAATAATATTCACAATTTGCTCAACAACGATATCAATGTTATCGTGTATAATTTTGTGGATATGCTCAGTCATGCACGTACTGAAATGGAAGTGTTGAAGGAACTGGCGGGGGATGAGATGAGCTACCGCAGCATCACCGCGTCATGGTTTGAGCATTCCCCATTGCACCAGGCCTTGAAAAAAATTGCTGATAAAAACATCAAGATCGTTTTAGCCACCGATCACGGCAGCATAAGAGTGAAAACGCCTTATAAGGTTGTGGGCGACAAACAAACTACGACCAATCTTCGCTACAAGCATGGTCGCAACCTGGCCTATGAGGCAAAGGAGGTTCTTTCATTTCGTGACCCAAGAGAAGCGGGCCTGCCGGTGCCCACTGTAAATTCATCGTTCATTTTTGCGCGGGAAGATGGATATCTCTGCTATCCGAATAACTATAATTATTATGTCAATTATTATCGCAATACGTTTCAACATGGGGGCGTAAGCCTTGAAGAAATGATCGTTCCGGTGATAAAGATGCAGAGTAAGTAGTGAGTGGTGAATGGTGAATGGGTGTGGAAAAGTAAGTGGCGCGAAAGCTACTCAGACCTAGCAGAAAATTTAAATTTGCAGATAGTATTGATAATTTAATATTCACCATTGACCATGAAGTATACACAATCCACTCTTGACAAACTTGAAAAAATTGTAGGAGAAGCAGGCTATGTCATTCGTTACGAAAGAGGAACTTTTCAAAGCGGTTATTGCATACTTGAACAAAAAAAGGTCGTGGTGTTGAATAAATTTCTACAAACAGAAGGTCGCATCAACACGCTGATTGATCTTATACCTCAGCTCGATATTCAACCAGGCACGCTCTCCGAAGATTCAAAAAAAATACATTCAGAGATCAGTTCGAAACTGGAAACAAAAGAGAACAATAACTGATCCTCTTGCTCTCTGCATAATTCTTCTAAAGCTCGCATTTCGTATTTTTAAGGGATGGCTTACCCTGATCTCAAAATAACTTTTCTTGGTACAGGTACCAGTACGGGCGTACCTATGATCGCATGTGGTTGCGAAGTATGCACGTCCAAGAATACAAAGGATAAGCGGTTACGTCCCAGTGTCATGATCGAATCGGGAACAACGACTGTCGTTGTAGATACGACACCTGATTTCCGTTACCAGATGTTAAGGGAAAAAGTGAAGCATATGGATGCCGTTCTTTTTACTCATCCGCATAAAGATCATATTGCAGGCCTGGATGATGTAAGGGCTTTCAATTTTTTTAGCGGAAAAAAAATAGAGATATATGCTAACTCCCTTACCGAAGAAGCGTTAAAAAGAGAATTTGGATATGCCTTTTCTGATAAAAAATATCCAGGTGTTCCTGATCTCAATCTTAATACCATTACCCTGGATCCATTCTTCATTGGCGATATTGAAATCATCCCGATACAGGTGTGGCACATGAAAATGCCGGTACTTGGATTTCGTTTTGGAAAGTTTACCTATGTCACCGATGCTAACCGTATTGATGAAGAGGAAAAAGAAAAGATAAGAGGTAGCGAGGTGTTCGTCGTGAATGTTCTGAGAAAACAGGCCCACGTCTCTCACTTTAGCCTGGGAGAGGCTATTGAACTGGCGAATGGGTTAAACATTCCAACGGTCTATTTTACGCACATCTCGCACCAGCTGGGTCTACATCAAACCATTGAAACTGAATTGCCAGAAAATATTCATCTCGCCTATGACGGGTTGACCCTGAACATGGAAATGTGAAAAAAATGTTTACTCCGCTTGTTTGCATGAAAAAAATTCCCTTACATTGCATGGCCTTTAACGATTGCCATATTGCTGAATAATTACAGCACGGTTGCTTGCTAATATGAATTATAGTGATGCCATCTCTACCGATTATGATTGGATGAGATGGCATCGTAATTTCATTAAGTCTATTTTATGAATTTTCAGTCCTCAGAAATAACATTGCAGATTGCCAATGCCGCGAAGGATTTTTCACAACAATATATCAGGCCCCATATAATGGAATGGGATGAAAGCCAGGAATTTCCTGTTCATGTTTTTAAAGAATTAGGAAAGCTAGGAATGATGGGAGTTTTAGTTCCCGAGGAATATGGCGGCGCAGGGATGAATTATTATGAATACAAAGTGGTTATCGAAGAAATATCAAAAGTTTGCGGATCCATCGGTCTGAGTGTGGCCGCGCACAATTCCTTATGTACAGGTCATATTTTGACCTTTGCCGATGAAGAACAAAAAAGAAAATACTTACCCAAACTGGCAACAGCCGAGTGGATCGGGGCATGGGGATTGACCGAGCCCAATACCGGAAGTGATGCAGGAAACATGAAATGTACCGCGGCTAAAGACGGGAATGATTGGGTGCTAAACGGAACCAAGAACTGGATTACCCACGGCAAGAGCGGAGATGTTGCCGTTGTGATTTGCCGCACGGGAGAGCCAAGAAAAAGCGGGAATGCCACCGCATTTATAATAGAAAGAGGAACGCCTGGTTTCAGCGGTGGTAAAAAAGAAAATAAGTTAGGGATGCGCGCCAGTGAAACGGCAGAAATGATCTTTGACAATTGCCGGATCCCTGATTCACAAAGGATAGGTGAAGTAGGAGATGGTTTCCGGCAGGCATTGAAAGTGCTTGATGGAGGAAGAATTTCTATTGCATGTCTTGCTCTCGGAATTGCAAAAGGAGCCTATGAAGCGTCTCTACAATATTCCAAAGAGCGTCACCAGTTTGATAAACCGATTTCAAGTTTCCAGGCTATTTCATTTAAGCTGGCTGATATGGCAACGGAGATTGAAGCGGCAGAACTATTGATATTGCAGGCCTGTGATCTGAAAAACCGAAACGAAAATGTTACCAAGGCTGCGGCTATGGCAAAATATTACGCTGCTGAAATAGCTGTGAAGGTTGCCAATGAGGCCGTACAGATATTTGCAGGCTATGGCTATACAAAAGATTTTCCTGTCGAAAAATATTATCGTGACTCCAAGCTTTGTACAATAGGAGAGGGAACTTCAGAAATACAGAAGATCGTTATTTCGAGAGAGGTGCTGAAAGGGTAGATGATAATTGCGGCCGTTCGCCCAGTTCTTGCAGTTTTAATAAAATTCGACATCTAAAAAATCTCTGAAACCATGTTTGACTCAGAATCATTAATCCGATATGGTGGATTACTGTTACTGTTTCTTTCGGTATTTTGTCAAACGGGATTATTTTTCTGTTTTTTTATTCCCAGCGGTGGATTGTTATTTACGGCAGGCGTTTTTGTTGCCACAGGGGACCTGCATGAAAATGTCTTCATCGTGTGCAGCCTGCTGACCGTCGCTTCGGTTCTAGGTAACATGACTGGGTATTGGTTTGGCTGGAAGGCCGGTCCCATGATCTACAAGCGAAAGGAATCGAGATTCTTTAAGCGAAAACATCTTGAGGCCGCGGAAGCGTTTTACAGAAAGTATGGGAATATTGCCTTGGCTGCAGGATTGTTTTTTCCTATTATCCGGACTTTTTCTCCGATCGTAGCCGGAGTGATAAAACTCGATTTCCGTCGGGTCTTGCTTTTTACTTTCCTGGGCTCCGTGCTTTGGATAATATGTTTTGTGGGGGCAGGGTACCTGGTCGGTATCATGCCCTTTTTGAAGCAATATTTGAAATACATAGTGGTCGGCATTATTGTCGTCATAACGATACCAATGATAATCGGAATTATCAGGCGTCTTGACAAGGCCGGGAAAAGGCGTGGTAACTAACTAACTAAGAGGATAGACCCGGAATAAGGTGTCATTTTTTTGAAATCTTAAGCCAGACAATAAGTGACGAACCCTTATTCTCATTTACAAAAGTTTTGAATGGGTGTTGGTAATACGATCAATTTTGCACCTGAAGCGTACTCCAAAAAACCAGCCTTGGGTCCTAAGGTTTCGGTCGAACAGTCAAAAGAATGAAGAATTCCTAAAAGAGTTTGGAAAATAGGATCAACTCTTGGTGACTTCATAGAATTCAGAAAGCCAATAATGAATTACTTCTGTGATTTCATTCTTTTTCTTGAGTCAATAATAGGTATAATAATCCCGAAAAGCGTGGCAAAGCGAAATGACGTTTCCCAGTCAACTATTCCAATTCCATGAAAAACCAGGCCCCAAAGAAAGGTTACCCCGACGCATACTAAAAGGGTAATTGCAAAGACTTTAATAAATTCGATAGCAATTTTCTTCAACCCCATTTATATATTTTTCAATAGTGGTAATGAATCAAGGGGTACAACTTACAGCTCAAAATTACTTCACTTCTTGCATTTCAACCAGGCGCCTGTAAAACCCATTTTGCCGCATAAGGAAATCATGAGTTCCCCGCTCTACAATTTTTCCTTTTTGCAGTACGATGATTTCGTTAGCGTGGCGGATGGTCGACAGACGGTGTGCAATGACAATGCTTGTCCTGTTTTGCATCATATTATTGATGGCATCCTGGACCAGCCTTTCACTTTCAGTATCGAGAGAAGAAGTTGCTTCG
>Ga0070661_100003776_pt1 | contig 10437 bp, 10 predicted proteins | sample KBSC43metaG_FD_64663 | JGI IMG/M metagenome (GOLD analysis project Ga0070661, IMG submission 64663) | Corn rhizosphere microbial communities from Kellogg Biological Station, Michigan, USA - KBS C4-3 metaG | ecosystem: Host-associated > Plants > Roots > Rhizosphere > Soil ...
CGCGCCCGTGAGCATGCCGCCCGGCTCGTTCGCCTCGTCGAAGATCGTGCTTTCGTGGCCGAGGAGGGCGAGATCGTGGGCGCAGCCCATGCCCGTGGCGCCTCCGCCGATGATCGCGACGCGCTTGCCGGAGCGGGGAGCTCGAAAAGCGTCATCCGGAGTCTGGCCGACGAGTCCCGAGACCGAGCGAGCGTCGTGGGCGCTGGTGCAGGGCTCGGGCGAGGGGAGGGTGTCCGGCGTGGAGAACGCGCTCGCGTAGGCTTCCAGCGCCGCGATCGCGACCGGGGCTCCGAATGCGCGACGGTTGCAGGCGGTCTCGCAGGGCGCGTGGCAGCCGTGTCCACAGGCGCTGGCGAAGGGGTTCGGACCGCGCGCGAGCAGAAAGGCGCGCGGGTGATCGCCGGCTCTGAGCGCGCTGGCGATCGCCGGTGCATCGACGCCGAGCGGACAGCCATTGTGGGCGCAGGGCAGGAGCGCGGGCAGGGCGGAGGCCGCCAGCGGCAGCGGATAGCGTTTTGCTTGATCGCTCAATTTGCTTCCATTAAGTTCTTCCTCATTGCCTCGGCCCGAGGGCGAAATTGCGGGTGTCGAGGCGCGCGCGCCGCGCTCTTTGTTAGACTGCCGACGCCCCGGCGAGGTTACCGGCATTGCGCGGAGACCGTCCTCCGGGCAGCACGACCTCACCACCCAACTACGGACCTGTGGGAACCTACGAATCGCTGTCGGGCAAAATCGACCGCCGCGAGCTTGTGTGCGGTGTCATGGGACTGGGCTATGTGGGGCTGCCGCTGGCCGTCGAAATGGGACGCGCGGGGCTCAAGGTCCTCGGATTCGAAGTCTCGGAGCGCGTTGCGGCGCTCGTGAATGCCGGCGAGAGCCACATCAAGGACGTGAAGGGCGCGGACGTCGCGTCGCTTCGGCGTGCCGGCAAGCTCGAGGCGACCACGGACATGTCGCGGCTGGGCGAGTGCGACGTCATCTCCGTGTGCGTGCCGACCCCGCTCGGCAAGACGAAGGATCCGGACATGTCGTACATCGTCGCCGCGACGGAGGCGATCGTGGAGCGGCTGCGTCCCGGCCAGATGGTGGTCCTCGAATCGACGACCTACCCGGGAACCACGCGCGAGCTGATGCTGCCGCGCTTCGAGTCGAACGGGCTTCACGTGGGGAAGGACTTCTTCCTCTGCTTCTCGCCGGAGCGCGTGGATCCCGGGAACGCCAAGTGGCACACCCGCAACACGCCGAAGGTGCTCGGCGGCGTCACGGCGAAGTGCACCGAGCTGGGCGGACGCGTCTACAAGCTGTTCATCGACAATGTCGTCGAGGTGACGTCGCCGGAGAGCGCGGAGCTCGCGAAGCTGCTCGAGAACACGTTCCGCATGATCAACATCGGTCTCGTCAACGAGATGGCGATGATCTGCGATCGGCTCGGCGTGGATGTGTGGGAAGTGATCGACGCGGCGGCGACGAAGCCGTTCGGATACATGAAGTTCACGCCGGGCCCGGGGCTCGGTGGCCACTGCATTCCGCTCGATCCGCACTATCTCGCGTGGAAGATGCGCACGTTGCACTACAAGACGCGGATGATCGAGCTCGCGGGTGAGATCAACACCGAGATGCCGGCGTTCTGGGTCGGCAAGCTGCAGGATGCCCTGAACGAAGTCGGCAAGCCGCTCAAGGGGTCGAAGGTGCTCGTGCTCGGCGTGGCCTACAAGAAGGACATCGACGACCTGCGCGAATCGCCTGCCCTCGAGATTCTCGATCTGCTCACGCAGAAGGGAGTCGTGGTGAGCTATCATGATCCATACGTGCCCGAGATCGTCGCCGATGGCCACACGCCCGCGGGCGCGGTGGGCGTCTCGGTGCCGTTCACGGATGCGGCACTCAGCGCGGCCGACGCCGTGATGGTCGTGACGGATCACTCGTCCATCGACTACGAGCGCGTGTGTCGCAACGCACAGCTGGTGATCGACACGCGCAACGCGTGCGCGCAGCACGAAGCAGCCCACCCCGAACGAGCGGTCGTTGCCCACGCCTGACTCACCGCATCACCCGGCTGGACAAATGGAGCGTAACGCGAGCCTTGAAGGCGTCGACCGTCCGATCCGGATTTCGCTGGTCGGCTGCGGGCGCATCAGCGAGCGCCACATCGATGCGATTACGGCGAATCCGGAGCTGGAGCTGGTCGCCGTGTGCGATGAGGTCGAGGCGCGCGCGCGCGCGGCGGGCGAGAAGAGCGGCGTCCCGCACTTCACGAGCTACGAGAAGATGCTGAAGACGGTGGCCGCCGATGCCGTCGCGATCTGCACGCCGAGTGGAATGCATCCGAAGCAGGGAATCATGGCGGCCGAGCGGGGGCTGCACGTGATCTCGGAGAAGCCGATGGCGACGCGCCTCGAGGAGGCCGACGCGCTCGTGAAGGCGTGCGACGACGCGGGCGTGCACCTCTTCGTGGTGAAGCAGAACAGGCTGAATCCATCGATTCAGCTGCTCAAGCGGTCGCTCGATGCGGGACGCTTCGGGCGCATCTATCTCGCGAACACCACCGTGCGCTGGAACCGGCCCCAGTCGTACTACGACATGGCGCCGTGGCGCGGCACGTGGGAGTTCGACGGCGGTGCGTTCATGAACCAGGCGAGCCACTATGTGGACATGATCCAGTGGCTCGTGGGACAGGTGGAGTCGGTCACCGCACGAACGGCCACGCTCGCGCGCCGGATCGAGAGCGAGGACACCGGCGTCGCGATCCTCCGCTTCAGGAACGGCGCGCTCGGGACGATCGAGGTCACGATGCTCGCCTATCCGCGCAACATGGAAGGGTCGATCACGGTGATCGGCGAGCGCGGCACCGTGAAGGTCGGCGGCACGGCGCTCAACCGCATCGAGCATTGGGAGTTCGCGGAGTACGACGACATCGATCGCGAGGCGGAGCTGCTGCGCGCGGCGCCGAATCCGCTGTCGGTGTACGGGTCGGGACACCGCCCCTATTACGAGAACGTCGTGGCGGTGTTGCGCGGCGAGGCTGCAGCGGAGACGGACGGCCGCGAGGGGAGAAAATCGCTCGAGCTCATCCTCGGCATCTACGAGTCGGCACGCTCCGAGCGAGAGATCGCGCTGCCGCTGCGGGCGTTCTCGCGCGAGAGCCAGCACGCGTGATCGGACGCGGCAGCGGCGCGGATGCACCCGAGATGCGCGAGCTGCCGAACGGCGCGTTCGTGCACGAGTCCGCATACGTGGACGACGAATCCGTGCTCGGTGCGGGCACCAGGGTCTGGCACTTCTGCCACGTGATGGCGCGATGCGACATCGGGCCGGCCTGCAGCCTCGGGCAGAACGTGGTGGTCATGCCGCGCGTGCGGCTCGGCCGCAACGTGAAGGTGCAGAACAACGTGAGCCTGTACGAGGGCGTGATCTGCGAGGATGACGTGTTCCTCGGCCCGTCGATGGTGTTCACGAACGTGTACAATCCGCGCAGCCACATCTCGCGCAAGAACGAATACCGCGAGACGCTCGTGCGGCACGGCGCATCGATCGGCGCGAATGCGACGATCGTGTGCGGCAACACGCTGGGTGAGTACTGCTTCGTCGGCGCGGGCGCGGTGGTGACGCGCGACGTGCCGGCGTACGCGATGGTGGTGGGAGTGCCGGCGCGGGTCGTGGGATGGGTGTGCCAGTGCGGAGAGAAGCTTCCGCTCCTCTCACGGGTGCCGGAGGGCGTACGCGTGCAGTGCGAATCGTGCGGTGAGCGCTACGCGAGCGGCGGCGAAGGCATCGTGCCGATCGCCGTGCTCTGAGGGAGTCCCGCGGATGCGAAACGAGCCCCCAGTGCCTGCGGCATCGGGGGCTCGTTGACTGATGGTCGCGCAGGGACTCGAACCCCGGACCTCTGGTATGTGAGACCAGCGCTCTAACCAGCTGAGCTACGCGACCGAACGCGACCGCACGACGATCGCGATCGAGCGAAAAATGTAATGGCGACCGGGAGGGCGGGGTAGTGGCGACCGCGCGCAATCGGGGATAGAGTATCGAGGCTACGGCGCATTCCTCGAACCCGGACGATGGCATGGCCTTACTGTCCTTCCTCGATCGTGAACGGATCATCGCGAAGCCTGGCTTCAATCGCTGGCTCGTTCCTCCCGCCGCACTGGCGATTCACCTCTCGATCGGTCAGGCGTACGCATTCAGCGTCTTCAACAAGCCGCTGACCAAGCTCGTGGCTGCGAGCCAGCTGGCGCCCACAGATACGCTGCGCGCGCTCTCGCAATCGAAGCTCGTCGATGCCGTTACCGCCGCGCCGGCCGACTGGAGCATTCCCGAAGTCACGTGGGTGTTCAGCCTGGCCATCGTCTTTCTCGGATTGTCGGCGGCGGTGTTCGGCGCGTGGCTGGATCGCGTCGGTCCCCGCAAGGCGATGTTCGCGAGCGCCATGTGCTTCAGCTTCGGCTTCTTCCTCGGCGCCGTTGGCGTGCATCTCCACCAATTCTGGCTGCTGCTGCTCGGATACGGCGTGCTCGGCGGCATTGGACTCGGACTCGGCTACATCTCGCCGGTGTCGACGCTGATCAAGTGGTTTCCGGACAAGCCCGGAATGGCGACCGGACTCGCGATCATGGGCTTCGGCGGCGGCGCGATGATCGCGGCGCCGCTCTCGGTGAAGCTCATGCAGTACTTCCACTCGCTGAACGGTGGTGTCGGCGTCGCCGGAACGTTCGCTGCGCTGGGCGTGATCTATCTCGTCTACATGATGTTCGGGGTGTTCACCGTGCGTGTCCCGGCGCCAGGATGGCATCCGGTCGGGTACGTTCCGTCGGAGCATCAGGGGAAGCTCGTCTCGAGCTACAACGTCTCGGTGCACGACGCGTGGAAGACGCCGCAGTTCTGGCTCCTCTGGATCATGCTGCTGGTGAACGTGACCGCGGGCATCGGCGTGCTGAGCCAGGCGTCGCCGATGAGTCAGGATTTCTTTCCCGTGCGCATCACCGCCGTGATCGCGGGCGGGTTCGTCGGACTGTTGAGCATCGCGAACATGTCGGGGCGCTTTCTCTGGTCCACCTTCTCCGACTACATCGGACGCAAGGCGACGTATCTCGTGTTCTTCACGCTCGGCCCGCTGATGTACATCCTGGTTCCGCTGAGCGGCCGGATTCGGAGTGTCGCGCTGTTCGTGTTCTGCTGCTTCGTGATCCTGACGATGTACGGCGGCGGCTTCGCGACGATACCGGCGTATCTGCGCGACCTCTTCGGCACGCGCCAGGTGGGAGCGATTCACGGGCGCCTGCTCACCGCGTGGTCGACGGCGGGCGTGCTCGGCCCGGCGCTCGTGAGCTACATCGGCAAGTATCAGACGGATCACGGCGTGCCGAAGGCGCATCAGTACGATCTCACGCTCTACATCATGGCCGGGCTGCTGCTCATCGGCCTGATCTGCGACCTGCTGGTGCGGCCGGTCGACGCAAGGTATCACTCGCCCGAGATTCCGGACACGAGCACGATGCGCGTATTCACCCCGACGCCGGAGCGATCACGTGGCTGACGACGTGCGACTGCAGAGTGCGAGCGCGAGCTCGCGCGCGGAGAACAGCAGCAAGGTCCTCGTGATCCTGGCGTGGACGTTCGTGCTCGTGCCGCTGGCGTGGGGCGTGACGCAGACGCTCATCAAATCGATCGCGATCTTCCGATGAGGCGGCGGGAGTCGACCTGGGCCGCAAACGTGGCCCTCCTTGACTCCGTCGCCGCGTCGCCTATCGTCTCTCCGTCTGGATCCCACCAGGCAGACCTCCCGAACATGACCGAGGCTCGTATGCTCTACACGCCACGTGCGGCGATCGCTTGCTCCGCTCTCGCAATTCTCGCCGGTTGCGCGAAAACCGAACAAGCCGCCAAAGACAGCGCCTCCGCCGCAGCGATGTCCGCTCCGGCACCTGCACCCGCTCCACCACCCGCTGCGCCCGCGCTTTCGGCGAGTGATCTCTCCGGGAAGTGGCAGATGCAGTCGGTGCCGGAAAGCGGAAAGGACACGACCCCAACGAAGTTCGTGCTCACGTCCACCTCGGATTCCACGGCGCTGGTCGCCTTTCCATCCGGGGTGAAGGTGAAGCAGCACGTTACCTACTCGGGAGACAGCGTCATCATGAAATCCGACGTGTTCCCGAGCCAGCGCCGCAAAGGGGTGAAGGTGCAGACGGAGGTAGTCTCGAGACTGCAGGGCGGCAGGCTCGTGGGCATGACCACCGCGCACTACATGCATGCGGGCGCGGATTCCGTGCTTCGGCTGCGCACTGAAGGCAGCAAGATGCCGTAGTTCGAGTGCTCGACGGCGCTGACGCGGATCGACGCGGTCGCCGGATCAACCGAGACGGAGACAGGAATGGGCTACCACAAGTAGCCCATTTCGCTCTTCGGCGTGTGCTTGCATGGGCCCTGCAGGGATCGAACCTGCGACCGTCGGATTATGAGTCCGCTGCTCTAACCATCTGAGCTAAGGGCCCGTCGTTCGTTCAGGAAACTACTCGCTTCCGCCGCTCCTCACAAAGCGTCACGTGCGCGCTGCGACCTCATCGTACGCGCTCAGTACCTCGGCGGCGCTCACCGTCGCCGCGCCCAGCTTGCCCACCTCCACTCCGGCCGCGAAGTTCGCGATCACGGCCGCCTCGACCGCCGTCGCGCCGGCGGCGAGCATCACGGCCAGATACGCCGTCACGGTATCGCCCGCGCCCACCACGTCGTACACCTCGCGTGCGGTCGTCGGCACGCGCACCGTTTCCCCCCTCGCGCCAACGAGCACCATGCCGCGGTCGCCAAGCGTGAGCAGCAGATTCTCCACGCCGAGCCGCTGCACGAGCGCGGGGAGCGACTCCGGATGCTCGACGTCCATCGTGGCGCCGAGTGCGGACTCGAGCTCGCGACGGTTCGGCTTGAAGATCGTGGCGCCGCGGTACGCGAAGAAATTCCGGTACTTCGGATCGACCACGATGGGAATGCGCCGGCGCGTGGCGATCGCGAGCGTCTCCTCGATCACGGCGGCCACCAGCACGCCCTTGTTGTAGTCCTCGAGCACGACCGCGTCCGCACGCTCGACCGCCGTGCGCACCACCGCGAGCACACGCGCGACGTCCGATGCTTCGAGCTCGCCGTCCTCCTCCTCATCCACGCGCACCACCTGCTGCGCGCGCGCGAGCACGCGCGTCTTCGTCGTCGTGGGACGGGAGGACTCGACGATCGCGCTCTCCGGAGCGCCGATCGCGACCAGCATCTCGCGCAGCGCACGCGCGCTCGGGTCCGCCCCGACCACGCATGCCAGCTCGCAGCGGGCCTTCAGCGCGACCACGTTCTGCGCCACGTTGGCGGCGCCGCCCAATGCCGTCCGCCGGTCTCGCACGCGGACGACGGGAACCGGGGCTTCGGGGGAGATCCGTTCGACGTCCCCTCGCAGGTAGACGTCGAGCATGGCATCGCCGATCACCGCGATGCGCCGCCCGGCAGCGGCGTCGAGCAGTGCCGACAGCCGGTCGCGAGCGAGAAGGGGTGGCATGGGCGGGTAAGCTAGGGGGCGACAGGCGGCATCACTAGATTGAAGCGACCTCGGGCACGTCCTTTGCCCTACGTGGGGCAGAGCATTCCTTCCCGGCAACGGGATCACTCTCGCGCGGACAGCGATTGGCGGGCTTTCTCACAAGCATCAACGAAGGCGCCAAACTGCGGGTGCTCGCGGTCCAGGAGTATTTCGGGCTCGCGGCGAAGGCAATTCGCTTCATCGTAGCCCGGCCGTTCTACGTCGGCGACGTGATTCAGCAGATGGATGCGATCGGCGTCCAATCGCTCGGCATCGTGCTCCTGACCGGATTCTTCACCGGCATGGTGCTCGCGCTGCAGACGTCGGTGCAGATGGCGCAGTTCGGCGCGACCATGTACATCGGCCGTCTGGTCACCGCGTCCATGGTGCGGGAGCTCGGCCCGGTGCTGGCGGCGATCCTCGTCGCGGGCCGCGTCGGCTCCGGCATCGCCGCGCAGATCGGCTCGATGCGAGTCACCGAGCAGATCGACGCCCTCAACACGCTCGGCGTCGATCCGATCAAGAAGCTCGTGACGCCGCGACTCATCGCCGCGCTCATCATGCTGCCCGTGCTCACGATCCTCAGCGACACGGTGGGCATCGGCGGCGGAAACGTGATCGCGACGGTGTACGTCGGCATTCCGGTCGGCCTCTACTGGCGCACGGTGTGGGAGCAGATCGCGTCGGGCGGCTTCATTCTGCACTACATCCCGAGCGACTTCGTGCAGGGACTCGTCAAGCCGTTCGTGTTCGGCGGGATCATCGCGGTCACGGGCTGCTTTTTCGGGATCAACACGAAGGGCGGCACGGAAGGTGTGGGCAATGCGACGACGCGAACGGTCGTGGTCGCGAGCGTGCTGATTCTGGTGGTCGATTATTTCCTCACGCAGGTTCTGCTCTTTCTCTTCGGATGACGGATACTCCAGCGGACGACAAGGGCGCGCCGGCGCCGCCCACGTACGGGGAGCAGCGTCGTCGCGTGCCGGAGCCCGAGGGCGAGCCGCGCCTGCGGCGCGCGGAGGACGAGCTGCGGGCCAGGTTCGCCGAGGAGCTGCAGGAAGGCGAGGAGACGCAGGATCGCGTCCCGTCTTCGCGCGAGGCGATCGTCGAGCTCGAGCACGTCTCGCTCGCCTTCGACCGGCCGATTCTCGAAGATGTGTCGCTCGTCGTTCGGCGAGGCGAAACGGTGGTCATCGCTGGCGAGTCGGGCACGGGGAAGTCGACGACGCTCAAGCTGATCCTCCGGCTGCTGCGTCCCGACTCCGGGCGTGTCATCGTCGATGGTGAAGTGATCAACGACGTCACGTACGAAGAGGCGCTCATCATTCGCCAGAAGATGGGGATGGTCTTTCAGGGAGCCGCGCTGTTCGATTCAATGTCGGTGTTCGAGAACGTCGCGTTTCCGTTGCGCGAGCACACGCAGCTCACCGACGACGAGATCGAGGCGCGCGTGCGGGAGAAGCTCGAGTTCGTCGACCTCGATCCCGACCGCGTCATGGGCCAGCTGCCGGCGGAGCTCTCGGGCGGCATGAAGAAGCGCGTGGGAATCGCGCGCGGCATGGCCGCGAATCCCGCGATCATGCTCTACGACGAGCCGACGTCGGGACTCGATCCGCTCACGACGGGCACGATCACGCGCCTGATCATGAAGCTCCAGCGCGAGCTCAAGGTCACGAGCGTCGTCGTGTCGCACGACATTCGCTCGGCCTTCCGCATGGCCACGAAGATCGCGCTTCTCGCAGAGAGGCACATCGTTTTTTTTGGCTCGCCGGAGGACATGACGGCGAGCCAGGACCGCTACGTGCAAGACTTCCTCGGAGGCGTGTGAGTCGGCTATGAAACGTTCGACGTTCATCACGTGGGATCAGCTGAAGGTCGGTGGACTCATTCTCGCCGCCATCGCGATCCTCACCATTGCGGTCGTCAAGCTCGGCGAGGCTGCGGATCTCTTCACGAAGCGCTACACGCTCGTCACGTTCCTCTCGAACTCGAACGGGTTGCAGAAGGGAGGCACCGTGACGCTGGCCGGGCAGCTCGCCGGCAACGTGAAGCAGATCGACTTCCTGCCGCCCTCGGGCGATACGATGCGCAATCTTCGCGTCACGCTCGAGGTGGAGGTGCGGCTGCGCAACCTCATTCGTGAGGATTCGCGCATCAAGCTCAAGTCGCTCGGCCTGCTGGGCGACAAGGTGCTCGACATCTCGCCGGGCACCCCTCGCTTCGGCATCCTGCCGCCGGGCGACACGATCCAGAGCCTTCCATCACTGGACTACGAGGCGATGTTGACGCAGGCAAACGGCGCGCTCACGGATGTCGTGCAGCTCACGCACGATCTTCGCTCGATCACCGGGGGCATCGCGCACGGCGACGGCACCATGGGCCAGCTGATCAACAGCCGCACACTCTACGATCAGCTGAATGGCACGCTCACGCACATGAACGGCGTGCTGGCCCGCCTCGATCGGCCCAACGGCACGTTCGGCCGCATGGTCGATGATCCGGCGCTCTACAACCACCTCGTCGACGTGACCGCGCAGCTCGACACGGTGCTCGCGCAGCTGCACTCGCCGCACAGCAGCGTGGGCCGCCTGCTCACGGACGACACGCTCTACACGCACATGGTGGCGGTCACCTCCCAGGCGGACTCGCTGCTCCGTGCGCTGTCATCGCAGAACGGAACCGCGGGTCGCATCATCAACGATCCGGCGCTCTACGACAAGCTGAACAAATCGTTATCGGATCTCAGCGCGATTCTCGAGGACGTTCGCAAGAACCCCCGGAAGTACACGAAGGGGATGGTGAAGGTCTTTTGAAGCCAGGAAGGGCGGTTGGAGTGAGCACCACCTGGAAAGTGAGAAGCGTGCAGCGCGAATTCACTTCGGTTG
>Ga0070661_100003778_pt1 | contig 10435 bp, 11 predicted proteins | sample KBSC43metaG_FD_64663 | JGI IMG/M metagenome (GOLD analysis project Ga0070661, IMG submission 64663) | Corn rhizosphere microbial communities from Kellogg Biological Station, Michigan, USA - KBS C4-3 metaG | ecosystem: Host-associated > Plants > Roots > Rhizosphere > Soil ...
ATTTCTGATCGCTACTGCTGCCCAAAATTCAAAAGATGAAAGGATTGCGACGCAAGAGACGATGCCATGAAAAACATAAGCTGGTATCAAAAAAATTATTCAATAAAAAAAGAACAAATCAGAATTTATGAGCCTTCTTCAAAAGCCCCTCCACCGGAGGGGTTTGGGGAGGCTAAACTTCTCTCTTCTTCATCATGTCAACAAGATTCTCACTTGCACGCATTGACAAAGCAAGAATTGTCCATGTAATATTTTTATCACCTTGCGAAACAAACTGGCTTCCGTCAACGCAGAATAAATTTTTGCAATCGTGCGCCTGGCTCCATTTGTTAAGCGGAGATTTTTTCGGATCATCACCCATGCGCACTGTTCCTGCTTCATGAATGATATTTCCCGGTGCATGTAAACCATAATTATTTTCAGGGCCATCATCACCACCCCATGTAATTACGGCACCCATTGCATGTAATATTTCCGAAAAGGTTTCTTTCATGTGTTTCGCCTGCTTGATTTCATAATCAGTATATGTTGTATGAAAACGTAAAACAGGAATACCGAATTTGTCAACAACATTCGGATCGATCTCACAATAGCTATCTTCTCTTGCAACCGCTTCGCCGCGACCAGCCATACCAACATGCGAACCAAAGAAAAAACGGTAATCTTCTTTTAAAGATGCACCATAACCGCCGGGTTGTTTCGTTTTTCCTTTCACCTGGTATCTTCCATTCAGATTTTCGATGCCCCACTGAAAACCGTACAACGGCATTCCAAAACCACCGCCATATTCAATATGATAACCACGAGGGAAATCCAATTTTTTATTATCAAGCCACCACGGAGAATAAACGTGCATACCGCCAACACCATCTTCATTGTAGCGTTTGCGATCAAATAATTCAGGAATAATTCCACCCATATCCGCGCCCGTTGAATCATGCAAGTATTTTCCTACAACATTACTGCTGTTTGCTAATCCATTTGGATGACGCGGAGATTTTGAGTTGAGCAACAAACGTGCTGTTTCACACGTTCCTGCGGCAAGAATCACCGTTCTTCCGGTCACCTGGTACTCCTGCATATCATCTTTGCTCACATAAGAAACGCCTGTTGCCAAGCCTTCATTATTAGTAAGCACTTCGCGAGCCATTGCATTTGTAACAAGATCTACATTCCCTGTTTTTAATGCCGGAATTACAAGTGCAGACGATGAAGAAAAATCTGCATATACCTTACAACTTCTTCCGCACTGCGCACAGAAAAAACATTCACCACGTTCGTTGTTTAGTTTTTTTGTAAGAATCGATAAGCGTGAAGGAATCACAGGAACGCCTACACTTGTTGCCGCTTTCTTTATCATCAACTCGTGCAAACGCGGCTTTGGCGGAGGAAGAAAAATTCCGTCGGGATCATCCACCAAACCTTCGTTTGTTCCAAACACACCAAGCAGTTTATCAATTTTATCGTAGTAAGGTTTTACCTCATCATAGCTTATCGGCCAATCATCACCAAGACCATCTACACTTTTGTGTTTAAAATCTTTCGGACCAAATCGCAATGAAATTCTTCCCCAGTGATTCGTTCTTCCGCCCTACATGCGTGAGCGCCACCACTCCCACTTCGTACCCTCATCCATTGTGTAAGGCTCACCATCAATTTCCCATCCCCAGTAAGCGCCGTCAAAATCACCAAACGGCCGAAATTTAGTGCTGGCGCCTCTTCGCGGCGATTCCCACGGGTACTTTAGTTGATTAGAATCTTTTGCAGGGTCAAACATCGGACCTGCTTCCAATAAACAAACTTTTAAACCGGCGTTTGCCAAAACATAGGTAGCCATACCTCCCGCAGCGCCGGAGCCCACGATAATTGCGTCGTATTGTTTGGGCTGTTTTTTAACCTGGATTCCCCCCATAAGTGAGAAAGATTTTTGTGTTGATCAAGAATTAGTTCAAGAATATTGACGGCATGAAAGTATAACATTCTCACGAAAAATAAATTGTGTGTTCATACTAATAAAAAAAAAATTGTGAACCGGGCTTCATTGCAACTATGAAACTTTTGTTGCGTCGCACTCTTGTACGTTCTGTTTTTCATGCAACAAGTTTGAATGTTGTTTGAAAAGTTTGAATGTTCTATATTGATGCTCGATCGAGGAACGAACATCTAAACGTTCAAACATTCAAACATGAAATACATCATTGCAATAGATATCGGAACTACACACTGTAAAGCAATTACAGTTAATGAGAATGCAAACACAATTCAAACATTCAAAGCAACAGTTACATCTATTCAACCACACGAAGGTTTTCATGAACAGGATACTGAAAAAAATTTCCAAATTGTTGTTGAGTTAATAAAGCAATCGATTCAAACTTTAGATCAGAATGATATTGCCTGCATCAGTTTCAGTGCAGCAATGCATAGTTTGCTTGCAATTGATGAAAACGGAAAACCATTAACAAATGCGATGACATGGGCAGATACCCGAAGTAAAAAATATGCACAACAATTAAGAAACACAGAACAAGGAAACAATATTTACAGACAAACAGGAACTGCCATTCATGCAATGTCTCCTTTATGCAAGATCATTTGGTTGAGAAATGAACAGCCCGAAGTGTTTGCTAAAGCATACAAATTCATTTCTATCAAAGAATATATTTTTTACAGGCTCTTTGGAAAATTTATTGTTGATATAGGTATTGCATCTTCAACCGGCATGTGTGATGTTTATAATTACTGTTGGTGCGAAGAAGCATTGAGCTTAATACGAATTGATGAAAATAAATTGTCAGCAATTGTTCAGGCAACACATTCTGAAAAGGAACTGCTGCCCGAAATGAAAAAATTATTACAAATAAAAAATCAAATTCCTTTCGTATGCGGAAGCAATGATGGCTGTCTCGCTAATCTTGGTTGCGGTGCTTTGAATATAAATGAAGCGGCTTTAACTATTGGCACAAGCGGCGCTGTTCGAGTGACAATTCCCAAACCAGCAATGCAAGAACTAAACGGATTATTCATGTATCCCCTTACCAAAAAAATGTATGTTACCGGCGGACCAATCAACAATGGCGGTATTGCATTGCAATGGTTTGCAGAAAATTTTTTGCAAATGGAAATTTCAACTAACGATGATTTGAATAAAGTTTTAGGGATCGCATCGCAAGTGCCTGCCGGAAGCGATGGAGTTTATTTTTTACCCTATATTTTAGGAGAACGTGCACCAATTTGGGATGAAGATGCATGCGGAATGTTTTATGGTTTACGTGTGCATCATAAAAAAGAACATTTAACAAGAGCAGTTATCGAGGGCATTTCTTTTTCATTGCTACAGATTTTAAAAAGCATTGAAGCAACAAATATCACAGTAGAAAAAATTTATCTGAGCGGAGTTGTTACACAATCAGATTGGTGGATGCAATTGCTTACAGATATTTTTGGAAAAAAAATTTTATTAAGCGACAGCACTGATGCATCGGCATTGGGTGCGGCATTTATAGGTATGTATGCTACCGGAATAATTGACGATCTTTCTAAAGTAAAATCATTTATACAAACAAAAAAAGTATTTGAACCAAATAATAAAATTACCGACTTATATAAATGTCATTATGAAATTTACACTTCATTGTCCGGCTACAAAAAACGTATTAAGTAGAATTAGAATCAGGCAACATACAATGCCGCTCTGCTGATCTCTTTTATTTTCTCGACTTCATAATTATCACGGATGTACTTATTGAAATAATCATCCTTTGTATTCGAGTTCATTAAACCCATGTACGAATAGGGTTTCACTTTTTGATAGTCAAAAATGTCACCGGATGTAAATTCGAGTTCAAGCTGTTCTGTATCGGGATCGTACCCGATTGAGCGCAGGATATTCGCGGAAACTTTAGTTCGGGTCATAGTTAACGGGATTTTAGACCGCAAAGGTAATATTACACAAAGCCCTTCGCTTCAAAAAAATAAAAAATAATTATTAAAAATTTGCACAAAGAGTAAGTGAAATCGGTCACAGAGAGGATTCTCTTATTACATTATAAACAAACTTATCTTTTATGTGTTTATTGAAATATGCTTCCTTGGCTTCGGTATGCATTAATCCCATATAAATTACAGGATGCACTTTGTGGTACTCATAGATTCCGTTACCCGGAAATTCAAGTTCGAGTAATTCTGCATCTGGCTCATAGCCTACGGATACTAATTTGTCGGAATTAATCTTAATGCGTGTCATAGTTTTAGCAATGGGTAGCAAAAATAACTCACGGCTTATGGGTCAAATGCTAAAGAAGATGTAATTGTGTTTTTTGAAACAACAATTGTTTGTTTTGAGTGATGAATTGTATAACGGAAAATTGATTAATCATTTAATACTTTTGCTTCCTTTCATTTTTTGTCGATTAAATTTTTGTATGCTATTGGGTGTTCATTGTTCTGTGGCAGGTGGTTTACAAAACGCTTTTGTTGAAGCGGAAAGACTTGGCATTGATACGTTCCAGATATTCACGCAAAATCAGCGGCAATGGATCAATAAAAAAATTGATGCACCGTTGCTTGAAGCATTTACAAATGCATGGAATCGGGATAAAGTGAAAATAATTTTTTCGCATTGCTCCTATCTTTTAAACCTTGCCAGTTTGAATGAAGAGATAAGAACAAAATCAATCGATGCCTTGGTTGGTGAAGTAACACGATGTGATACGCTCGGTCTATCTTATTGTGTACTGCACCCCGGTTCTTATAAGGATCAAACGCCGGAAGCTGCTATTAAAAAAATTATTGCTGCACTTGAAGAAGTTTTAAAAGAAACTGATTTTTCCAAAGTGAAAATATTACTGGAAAATACGGCAGGACAAGGTTCTGCTATTGGTTACAGGTTTGAACATTTGAAAGAAATTATTGATGGCGTCCATTCAGAACGAACCGGCGTTTGCCTTGATACTTGCCATGCTTTTTCCGCAGGATATGATCTGCGAAATGATGATGCATTTAATAAAACTTTTGATGAGTTTGATAAAATAGTTGGTCTTGACAATTTAAAAGCAATCCATCTTAATGATACGAAAACGGATTTAGGTAGCCGTATTGACCGTCACGACAACATTGGCGTTGGAAAATTAGGATTGGAATGTTTTCGATTGGTGTTAAGAGATTTTCAGCATATACCAAAAGTTCTTGAAACTCCGAAGGAAGATAACTGGGATGAAAAAAATCTTGCGACATTAAGAAGTTTGATTTAAATAATTTTTTTTAACCACAGATTACACTGATTTAGTTTCACAGAAAACACAGGATTTTGTGAAATCTGTGCTTTAATCTATCTCTTCTGCGGTTTTATCTGCTGACTAAAATTTATGCAGATGAAGAGTGCGACGCAACGAAAGCCTTATGCTTATTCTTCAGTTCGGCTCATAAAAATTTGCGGCTATTTTATCAACCACAAACTGTAAACTACAAACTACAAACTTCCAAGTATCTTCGTTACAATGAAAGCAACAGTGTATAAATCAACGGGAAGTTGGTATTTGGTTAAAACAGAGAATGGACAAGCTTTCAATGCCCGTATAAAAGGTATTTTTAAAATTGATGAGATCACTTCTACCAATCCTGTTGCAGTTGGCGATGAAGTAGAAATCGAAGCAGAAAATGAAACAGAGAATACGGCAATAATTACGGATATACATGAGCGCAAAAATTATATTGCACGCACCACTCCGCACCGCACATGGCAAAGACATATTGTAGCATCGAACGTTGATCAATCACTTTTGTTTGCCACACTGAAAGAACCAAGAACTTCGCAAGGTTTTATTGACCGCTTTCTCGTGGCTTGCGAAGCATACCACGTACCTGCAATCATTGTTTTTAATAAAGCCGACATCTACAGAAAAAAAGAGCTGCAACAATTCGAAGATTTTAAAAGTATGTACGAGGCGATCGGCTACAAAGTTTTGCTGACAAGCATGAAAGAAAATAAAGGCATTGACGAACTTAAAAATCTTTTGCAAAATAAAACCACATTGATAAGCGGACACAGCGGTGTTGGAAAATCAACTTTTATCAATGCAATAATCCCCGAATTAATGCTGCGCACAAAAGATGTTAGCGGCTGGAGCGGCAAAGGCATGCACACAACCACTTTTGCTGAAATGTTTGATCTGCCTTTGAGCGGAAGAATTATTGATACGCCTGGTCTGAGAGAGTTTGGCTTAACAGACATTAGCAAGCAGGAATTATCCCATTACTTTCCCGAAATGCGGGAACGTTTGAACAATTGCCAGTTCAACAACTGCATTCATATCAACGAACCGGGATGTGCCGTAAAAAAAGCCGTGGAAGAGGAGGAAATATTTCCTGAACGCTACATAAGTTACTGTAACATTCTTGAATCAATAGAAGAGAGGAATTATTAAATGCTTTTACCTTTAAGGTAAACCGCAACTTCATTCACCACTTTCAGATCTTTACCTTTTTGCTGAGATAAAGTTACTCCGTTGTAGATGTCGTAATGCAGGGTTAAGGGATAACCGCGATACTTGAAGTTCCAATCAATGTTATCTGCTTCATCAAGTTTACCTATAAACCGTACTTTTCTGTGACGGCTTAGCTGGTTGGTGAACAAATAAAATTGCCGCAAGGAAGCTCCATCATCTATAATCGTACTGTAAGTGGTGCTGTAATCATCAGGTTTCATAACAATGCATATTTATCTATTCATATAAAATTTTTGTGTTCCTGCGGTTTTAATTTTTGGGAGATATTGCTGCTCTCTTTACGTGCCGTGTCGGGTTTAGTCGAACCAGCAACGCGCAATATTTACAAATATCATGCTAAAAAAAAGGATAATTTTCAGAGAGTACGTTATCAATTTATAAAGAAAGCAGTTAGTTATGGCGCGTTCCGAAAATTATCCTAAGTATTTAGACAACAGGAATTTCATTTCGCTGCATTGAATTCTGAAAACCAGGAAGAATATTTTAAGTAGTTATTCGCGATGCGTTCAATCTCACCGTGGATCATGTTCTTGTCAATGTCTTTCACTTTTTTCGCTGGTACGCCGGCATAAATACTGCCTTCCTCCACCACGGTTCCTTCGAGCACTACACTGCCCGCCGCAATGATCGTGTTACTTTGAATATCGCACCTGTCCATTACAATGGCGCCCATTCCTATCAAAACATTATCGCGGACGGTGCAGCCGTGAACGATGGCATTATGGCCTATCGAAACATTGTTTCCGATATTCGTCGGGTTCTTTTCATAGGTACAATGAATTACAGCGCCGTCCTGGATATTCACTTTATTGCCTATCCGTATATAATGTACATCGCCACGCACTACTGCATTGAACCAAATGCTGCAATCATCACCCATAATTACATCTCCAATAATCGTTGCATTTGGCGCCACAAAACAATTCTTTCCAAACTGCGGATGCTTATCAAAAAGAGGAAGTATGGTAGCCATAAGGAAATAATTAAGAAGAATTTTTATTTACCCAACTTTATTTCTCTATTAAACAGTTGTTGCGTCGCACTCTTCAGCCTTCAAATCTCTATTTAACAATCGGGTTCAGTCTCGCTTACAAATCTTCACATTCTTCAGCTCAAAATGTTTTTACGAATATAAAACGGAACAATCAACTTCGGCTAACGTTGAGCATTTGTGAAGGCATGGCAATCGCGAACTGTCAGCCGGAACAAATACCTTAATTGAAAAGCTAAGTCGAAGATAACAACTAATGCTCTAAGGCGCATTATCTGCCGAAACAGAAGCTGATAAATGATTTACTGCAAATGCACTTTTTAGCGGCTGCCTTTCTGCTTACAGTAATTTTTCCTTTTTATAGAAAATGAAAACTCCTGCAATAGCTAATGCCATTACAAATAAAAACGCAGCTAAACCAATATTTTCAACTTTCGTCTCATAACCTTTATCAATTATCGCTTCCCATATACCCGGCTTATTTTTAAAGCCTAACGACCATTGTCCAAAATTCCATGCGCTATGAAGTCCTACCGGCAAGGCTATTCCTTTTGTTTTCAACGCTGCTAAACCAAATAAAATTCCGCCGGCACCTGAACCTAACATTGCCATTTTCCATGTCATTCCAGAAACTACATGTTCAAGAATAAAGATTACAGTTATAATAATCAAAGCTATGATAGGCGTTAATGAATAACCCAGGCTTCTTAAAGAATATGAACGAAAAACTAATTCTTCTCTGCAAGCCACAAATAAATATAGAAGTAAAGGCAGGAATATTTCTGCAATGGTAATTTTTGGAACAAGCTTTAATTGAAAATGTCCAAACCCTAAAACTATCAGTGCTTGTATAACTGCCATTAATAATCCTGCAGAGAAGCCGGTAAAAAATCGCATAGTGCTTTTTCTTCCGGGAATAATTCCGACATCTTTCAGCTTAAGTTTCTCCCAATGTGTAAATATTAAAACCAGAATAAAAGTTAAAATAGTTGCGCAAAGTATGGATAGCTGGTCAGCTATTTTTGCTGATACATTTTTTGTAAAGATTGATGTAAAAATTAAAACAGCTATGCTGCAAATGTAAAACAGAATAACACGAGCTAATGTATAATACCATTTCCTGCTTTTGCCTGATTCTTTAGCTTCCATTACACAAGTTTAAGTTAATAGTCGCTCTTTAGTTATAATTAAGGTATCGGCGACACAAGGTTGCGGCTAACTTAATTATTTTTACCAACAGGTATGACGCAACGCGAAATTTTTTTACAACATATAGCTCAAACTTCCGCTTCTCCCATCGGACTTGAAATAGTAAAAGCGCAAGGCATTTACCAGTTTGACGTCAATGGCAAAAAATATGTTGACCTTATCTCCGGTTTCAGTGTTGCCCATATTGGTCATTCAAATTCAAGAGTGATTGAAGCGGTGCAAAAGCAGGCTGCGGAATACATGCACCTCATCGTGTACGGCGAATTTATTGAAACGCCGCAGGTTGCTTATGCAAAACTTTTAACCGATCATCTTCCATCTAAGCTTAACTGTGTTTACTTTACCAACAGCGGCGCGGAAGCAACTGAAGGCGCAATGAAACTTGCAAAGCGTGCAACAGGTCGTTCCAAAATAATTTGTTTCAATAAAAGTTATCACGGAAGTACACAAGGAGCATTGAGTTTAATGGGCGATGAATATTGGCGAAATGCTTTTCGTCCTTTGCTCCCTGATATTTATCATTTCGATTATGGAAGTGATGAAGCAATTAATGCAATTAATGATTTAACTGCCTGCGTAATTCTTGAAACCGTACAAGCCGAAAGCGGCGTGATACAGCCAACAAAAGGATGGATGCAATCTATTCGGAAAAAATGTGATGAGCATAATGCATTAATGATACTCGATGAAATACAAGCGGGCTTTGCAAGAACGGGTTCGTTGTGGGGGTTCGAACAATTTGATATTGTTCCTGATGTTTTATTGCTTGGTAAAGCTTTGGGCGGAGGAATGCCGCTTGGTGCTTTTATTGCAGATAGAAATTTAATGAGCACATTAACTCATGATCCGGCGCTCGGTCACATAACAACATTCGGCGGTCATCCTGTTTCCTGCGCTGCTGGTAAAGCTGCATTCGAAGTTTTGCTTGATGGAAATTATATAGCAGAAGTAAAAAAGAAAGAACAAATCTTGTTGAACAATATTCATCATTCTTCCATTATTAAAATAAGAAGTGCCGGGCTTTGGGCGTCCCTGGAATTCGACAGTTTTGAAACCAATAAAAAAATAATTGGTCGCTGCATTGAAAAAGGATTGATCACTGACTGGTTTTTATTTGCACCACAATGTTTGCGTATCGCGCCACCATTAATTATAACAGAAGATGAATTGATGCATGTGTGCGCATTAATTAATGAAGCAATTGACGAAGTTTTTAAAAATTGAAATTATTCAACCATAAATTTTTCAAGTGCTTTCATTCTTTTTGGGGGTACAAATAAAATGTCTGATGAAGCAATTTCAGCCAATGCAAGTTTCTCGCTGCTTATAAGCTTATCGTTTCTTAAATGATATGCCTTATAACCGATCTCAGAAAAATAAGAAAGCATAACCGGCAATTGTTCTCCCCATGTTTCCAATTGAACAAGCGGCCAATGCTTTTGTAAAACGGGTTTTAATTCAGGTAGCACAACTGTTTCGTAACCTTCAATATCGCATTTAATGTAATCGAGTCTTTCGAGATTGTCAAAAACTTCGCTTCCTTTTTTTATGTCGCTTTCAAAGATCAATTGATCGTTGGTGATATTTTCCTCGTTCAAAATTGTAACAGTTCCGTGTCTTAAATAATGCAAGTGTTGCAGCAATGGCGGCATGCCTAATTTCACTGAGCCCTCGTTGTTGTTGCCAAGAGCAAACGGGTAAATGACAATGTTATTTTTTTTCGGTAAAA
>Ga0070661_100003781_pt1 | contig 10431 bp, 3 predicted proteins | sample KBSC43metaG_FD_64663 | JGI IMG/M metagenome (GOLD analysis project Ga0070661, IMG submission 64663) | Corn rhizosphere microbial communities from Kellogg Biological Station, Michigan, USA - KBS C4-3 metaG | ecosystem: Host-associated > Plants > Roots > Rhizosphere > Soil ...
TCATTCGATGAAATTCACTATGTCAATGCCTATTACAACAAGCTGGCTAAAGAGATGGGAGTGAAAGAACGGCCGGATCCGTTACTCAGATATATGCCGATACTCAGATATATACCTGGACATAAGATTTCGAAAATGAAATTAAAGGCCTGTAAGAAGCATGTGTTGGAAAATATAAAGCCCACCCAAATGGCTGCCGATCTGGCCAGTGAATACCGTAATCGGATTGAAGAATCTCTCAATAAGGAAAATATCGCGGAGGACAACATCGGCTTGGATGGCTTCAATAAGCTCCAAATCACCATGCAAGCGTTGAAACCCGAGTATGGCGACGTTCCCATGCATGCCGTGCTGGAGCAGCCTGACCAGGACAATGGCGAGCGATATGTCTATATAGGCAGAAAACAGCCTATCAGGACCACGCGGCATTTTCTAAAAGTGCTCAAGCAACAGGAGATGATCAGCTACGACAAAAAGAGCAAGCTCGTGCTGGGCAAGACCGATGAAGAGCGCATGGTGATGCTGGACGATATGCTCTGGGTTAAGCAAGGCGAGGGCAAGCATGCGCCGATCCAAGAATTCACGGCCTCTTCCTTGATCAAGCTTGTGCCCGAAGAGTTGCTCAACACTCTGAAAAACGCAGACAAGCTTGCGCCGAAAGAGTCGTGGCTCAAAACGCTGATAAAAGCAGAGCCTATGGATACAAAGGAACGCACCGCCCGGTTGTGCAATGTGATTCAGCATGCGCATAAGTCGTTGGATGCGGAGGAGAATATTAAGGAGCCGCTGGCGGCATGGTTGCAGAATTTTGTTGCAATCATGACCAAAGAAAGCGACTCATCCTGGCAAGCTGGCTGGAAAGATCCAGTAATGCTGCTGGCCGCCGCTTTGGGTCAGCTTTCTGTTTTGAACGATTTGTTGCAAGCGGGCGGCAATATAAACGCGACTGACGAAAAAGGCAGGACGGGGTTGGTCCTGGCAGCGCAGGGAGGACATGCCGATATGGTGAAAGCCTTGATCGAAAGAGGGGCCGACGTTTGGTGCCGGGATCATCAGGGAGATACCGCACTGATACATGCTGCCCGCCAGGGAAAAGTTGATGCGGTGCGGGCTGTGCTCGGGGAATGGGGAGGGAGAACGATAGACGAAGTGGGGCATAACAAGCGTTCCGCGTTGCAGGTAGCCGCTGCTGCAGGCCATATCGAAGTGGTGCAAGTCTTGCTCATCCAGGAAGAGGCAAACATTGATATCGAGGATGTGCAGGGAAGAAGAGCACTGGCGCTTGCTGCCGAACAAAATCATGTTGAGATGGTGAAACTCTTACTCACGGCAAGGACCAACACGGAGGCTCGTGATAAGGATGGAAATACTGCGTTTACATTGGCTGCCGAAAAAGGTCATGTTGAAGTAGTGAAAACCTTGCTCCAGGCAGGAGCCAACATGGAGGCTTGTAATGAGGATGGAAATACTGCGCTCACATTGGCAGCCGAAAAAGGTCATGCTGAAGTAGTGAAAACCTTGCTCCAGGCAGGAGCCAACATGGAGGCTCGTAATGAGGATGTAAATATTGCGCTCACATTGGCTGCCGAAAAAGGTCATGCCAAGGTGGTGGAAGCCTTGCTCAAGTCAAAGGCCGACAGGAATGGGGACAAGTGCAGCGCATTGATGCAGGCCGCGCGCGAGGGGCTTGTCGCGGCTGCAAAAGTGTTGATCCAGCATGGCGTCGATGGGTGCGAGGAATTAATCGCCCTGGCAACCGGGAGAAATGAGTTCGAAGCTCAAGCTGCAGCGGCTTCTTCCCAATGGTGGAAGGCCATTGTATTTGGAGGCAGTGCAAGTGCAGCGGCAATGGAAATGGCGAAAAACCTGCTCGAAGCCGGGGCCGATGGAGCTACTGCCTTGCTGGAGCTGGCTCAACAAAACGCCAAAACAGCCCTGCACGTTTTAATCAAGGCGGGCGCCGATAAAGCCAAAGATGCCCAGGGCAAGACCGCGTTGATGAGGGCTGTAGAGATGACGGCCTCGGAAAACGAGCGCGACAGCGCGAAGGGCCTGCAGATACTGAAAACCTTGTTTGAAGCAGGCGTCGATACGGAAGTGCGGGATAACGAGGGCAGGACCGCCGAAGCCTATGCGGAACGGGCTGCGGGCTTGGGGAACAACAAGGCATTCCACTTCTTTCTCTACGAAGCCGGCGCTCAGAAAAATGGATCATGGGCATTCTGGAAATAAAAGAAGTTCGCAGCCGGGTTGCCACCGGTTGCATGTCTTTCCCTACCAAGGCCATCAGGGCACTCTCATGGAAGAGGATGTGAGCACTAACATCTTCCCGCGCCTGCTCGGCTTCCTGCCGGAGCATGCGCATGATTGAGAAGACGCATCCCAAGCCCTGATCCTGCGCCCAACCGGCATATCGGGCATGGAACTGTTTGGCCGATATTTCCACTTATTAAGTCAGAGCTTGTTTGAACTATTTCAGCGCCCGCTGAAATAGTTCATGCGCATCGATTCGATCGAACCCTCTCTATTTTTCCAGGTTAATTCTTTATGCGTTCTTCTGTTACGTTCACCCCGTCATTTTTTCGTCCCCTCACGATCAGCGATAGACCTGGCCCCAGCGAGCCGGCAGCTCAAACACAAGCGCCTTTGATTTACACCCCTGAAGCACACGGGGAGATAGGAGCATTCATTCGTAGTCCCCTATTTAATACATTCAAGGAAGAATACAAGCAGGTCATTGACAGTATCACGGCTTTTATGGATCGGCATGCCCACGACCTTGACTCGCCTCTTTTGGCAAAGACCAGGAGTGAGGTGAAAAGCAATTTCGACGCTTTGAAGAAGCATCTGTTCAATCAGGTTGACAATTACTTTGGCTCTCACAAACCTATGATGTATGGAGTGGGAAAAGAAATGTTCCATGCATTCGACAAGCTGCTGCAGGAAAGCCACGTTCCGCTGCAGCAGCGCATGGATGCTGTGCGGAACTTGTCTTTGCAAGCAAAGGTTTGCTCCGGGGGAGTGTTGAGCGGGTTGGCGGCTGAGACTGCGATATTGACGGCATCCGCTTACGGGTTGAAGGGCGTCTCGCATCAATGGAAGATAAAAACGATGGAGTCTTTGATTCTTCAATATGTCGAGGCTAATCATACTTATCGCTTCGGCGATGAAGTTCACTATGTCAATGCCTATTACAACCATTTGGCTAAAGAGATGGGAGTGAAAGAACGGCCGGATCCGTTTACCAAAAATGGAGAGATCTCGAAAGAGAATCTGAAGAACTGCAGGGCGCACGTGTTTGCAAAGATAAAGCCCACTCAAATGGTTGACTATCTGGCCAATGAATACCGCAACCGGATTGAAGCATCTCTCAACAAGGAAAACATTGTGGAGGACAACATCGGCTTGGATAGCTTTAATAAGCTCCAAACCACCATGCAAGCGTTGACACGCGAGTATGGCGACGTTCCCATGCGTGCCTTGCTCGAGCAGCCTGACCTGAGCAACGACGAGCGATATGCCTATATGGGCAGGAAGCAACCTATCAGAACCACGCGACATTTCCTGAAAGCGCTCAAGAAAGAGAAGATGATCAGCTACGGCAAAAATGACAAGCTGGTGCTAGGTAAGACAGATGAAGAGCGTATGGTGATGCTGGACGATATGCTCTGGGTTAAGCAGGGCGAGGGCAAGCATGCCCCGATACATGAATTCACGGCCTCTTCCTTGCTCAAGCTTGCGCCGACGCCGAAAGGGTTGCTCGACACTCTGAAAAAAGCAGAGCGTTGGGATGCGAAGGCACGCACCGCCCGGTTGTGCAGTGTGATTCAACATGCGCATAAGTCGTTGGACGCGGAGGAGAACATGAAGGAGCCGCTGGCGGCATGGTTGCGCGACTTTGTTTCAATCATGGCCGAAAAAAGAGGCTCATCCTGGCCAGCGGGCTGGAAAGATCCAGTAATGCTGCTGGCAGCCGCTTTAGGGCAGCTTTCTATTTTGGACGATTTGTTGCGAGAGGACTGCAATATAAACGCGACTGACGAAAAAGGCAGGACGGCATTGATCCTGGCAGCACAGGGAGGGCATGACGATATGGTGAAAACCTTGATCGAAAGAAGGGCCATCGTCGGTGTCCGGGATCATCAGGGAAATACCGCACTGATGCATGCTTTCCGCCAGGGCAAAGCTGATGTGATGGAGGCTTTGGTGGTTGCTTTGTTCGATGAAAATGAAAGGAGAGGCCAACAGGGAGTGCGTCGCGACATAACGCCTTCCAGCGTGGCGGCGGAGGCCGCCGCTGCAGGCCATACCTTAATGGTGAAAATCTTTCTCAAGGTCGCACCAGTCCTCACTTACTGCGATATTGCGGGGAAAAAAACTGCACTGATGCTGGCTGCCGAACGAGGTCATATTGAGGTGGTGGAGCTCTTGCTCACGGAAAGTGCCATGCAGAATGAAAAGGCAACGGGCAGGCTTGTCCCCAAGGCGAACACTCTGGAGTCTTATGATGAGAATGTAAAAACTGCGCTGATGTTGGCCGCCGAACAAGGTCATGCCGAAGTGGTAAAAATCTTGCTCCAAGCAGGAGCCGACATGGAGTCTTGTCATTTGCAGGGAGATAGAAAAACTGCGCTGATGTTGGCTGTCGAAAGAGGTCATGCCGAAGTGGTAAAAGCCTTGCTCAAGGCAGGAGCCAACATGAAAGCTCGTGATAAGGATGGAAATACCGCGTTGACAACGGCTATCGAAAAAGGTCATGCCGAGGTGGTAAAAGCCTTGCTCAATGCAGGAGTCAACACGGAGGCTCGTGATAAACATGGAAATACTGCACTGATATCAGCTGTCGAAAAAAGGAGTGCCGAGGTGGTAAAAGCCTTGCTCGATGCAGGAGTCAACACGGAGGCTCGTGATAAGGATGGAAAGACTGCACTGATATTAGCCGCCGAACAAGGTCATGCCGAAATGGTAAAAGCCTTGCTCAATGCCAGAGCGAATCATGCTGAAGTGGCAAAAGCCTTGCTCAATGCAGGAGCCAACATGGCGGATCGTGATGAGGATGCAAATATTGCGCTGGCATTGGCTGTCGAAAAAGGTCATGCGGAGGTGGTGGAAGCCTTGCTCAAGTCAAAGGCTGACAAAAACGGGGGCAAGTGCAGCGCATTGATGCAGGCCGCGCGCGAGGGGCTTGTCGCGGCTGTAAAAATGTTGATCCAGCATGGTGCCGATGGGTGCGAGGAATTGATCACCCTTGCAACCGGAAGAAATGAGTTCGAAGCTCAAGCTGCAACGACTTCTTCCCAATGGTGGAGGGCCGCTTTATATGGGGGCAGTGGTGAGAGCAGTGGTGGGAGCAGTGAGGCGGCAATGGAAATGGCGAAAAACCTGCTCGAAGCCGGGGCCGATGGGGGCACTGCCTTGATGGAGCTGGCTCAACAAAACGCCAAAACAGCCCTGCACGTTTTAATCAAGGCGGGCGCCGATAAAGCCAAGGATGCCCAGGGCAAGACCGCGTTGATGAGGGCCGTGGAGATGACGGCCTCGGAAAACGAGCACTACAGCGCGACGGGGCTGCAGATACTGAAAACCTTGTTTGAAGCAGGCGCCGATACGGAAGTGAGGGATCACGAGGGCAGGACCGCCGAAGCCTATGCGGAACGGGCTGCGGGCTTGGGGAACAACAAGGCATTCCACTTCTTTCTCTACGAAGCCGGCGCTCAGGAAAATGGCTCATGGGCATTCTGGAGATAAAGCAAGAGGTTCAGCAAGTGTGGTGATTATGGGATTGTCGTAAGGCAATTTTTGCGAGATAGTCGATAGTGATGCAGGAGGGAAACAATATTGGGCTTTGCGTCTGAATAGATTGGCATGCCCCAAAAAACGAAAACAATGAAATGAAAATCATGCGCATTATTGCCGCTGCCTTAATGACGGGCATCTTTGCCATTTCCGCTGCCGGAGCCGAGGAATTGGGCGGCACGCTGGGGAAAATCCGTCAGAGCGGCTCGATTACGCTTGGCTATCGAGAGTCCTCGATGCCGTTCTCTTATGTCGATCCCAGCGGGCAGGTGGTCGGCTACTCGCATGACTTCATGTCGAAGGTGGTCGAGGCGATCAAGCACGAACTGCAGATGCCCAAGCTTGAGGTCGGCCTGGTGGCGGTCACCGCGCAAAACCGCATTCCGCTCGTGCAGAACGGCACGATCGACCTGGAATGCGGCGTTACCACCAATAACACGGAACGCCGGAAACTGATCGCGTTTTCCAACTCGCTGTTCATCGCCACCACCCGTCTCATGGTCAGGCGCGCTTCCGGCATCAAGGACTTCGACGACCTTGCCGGCAAGACCGTGGTGACCATAGCTGCTACCACCTCGGAGCAGTTGCTGCAGAAGATGAATGCGGAAAAGAAGATGGGCATGAAGATCATCGCCACGGTCGAACACAATGCCGATCCGCTCTCCATCCTGCAGTCCGGGCAGGCCGAGGCCTACATGATGGACGATGTATTGTTGCATGCACTCATTGGCACGGCTTGGCGTCCATCGGAATGGATCGTCACCGGCACGCCACAGTCGTTCGAAGCCTATGGATGCATGATGCGCAAGGGCGATCTTGCCTTCAAGCGAGTCGTCGATGCGGCCATCGCTCGTCTCATGACTTCCGGAGAGGCAGCGGCTATCTACCGCAAGTGGTTCCTGTCACCGATTCCGCCCAATGGAATCAATCTCAATTTCCCCATGAACGAGGCGACGTCGAAGCTTTACAAGCATCCTAATGACAAAGCCTTCGAGTAACTCAGGGGAAGGCGCGCGGCGAGAACATGATGATCACAACAACAATGAGACCGCACAGAACGCTGTTCAGGAAATATCTGGTGATCTTCGCCTTGCTGGTGAGCGGAGTGTTGCTGGCAAGCGGATCGACCAGCTTGTATTTTTCCTATCATGAAAACCGCGCCGCCCTGGTTGCATTGCAGCGAGAGAAGGCCGAGAGAGCTGCCGATCGCATCGAGCAGCACCTGTTCGAGATCGTGCGCTATATCGGTCTCACCGCGCCGGTCCCAGCGGGCGAAGATGCATTGGAAAAGCGCTTGCACGAGATCAGGCTGTTGCGCCAGCTTCCTTCCATCTCGAATGTAATCCAGGTAGACGGCAATGGGCTGGAGCGGCTGCGTCTGTCGCGCATCGGTTCGGACCTGATCGACAGCCGCATCGACTATTCCCGCAGCCAGGAGGTCCTGCAAGCGCGCGCCGGCAAGCTCTATTTCAGCCCCGTCCATTTTCGCCGCAATACCGAGCCCTACATTACTGTCGCAATGGCGGTCGGCCCCGAGCAGGCGGGCGTCACGATTGTCGAAATCAACCTGCAATTCCTGCTCGATGCCGTCAGCCGTATTCCCGTCAGCAAGGAAGGCAATGCCTATGCAGTCGATAGCCAGGGCAAGCTGATCGCCCATCCCGACTTGGCGCTGGTGCTGAAAAAAACCGACATGTCCGCCTTGCCCCAGGTGCATGCCGCTCTCAATGTCCAACCGGTAGAGGTGCAGGCCGTCGATGGCACGAATCTTCAGGGGCAGCCGGTGTTCAGCGCCTATGCCACCATTGCTCCCTTGGGCTGGCGGGTTTTTGTCGAGCAGCCGCGTGCCGAAGCTTTCGCCACGCTCTACGCTTCGGCCAGACGTACCGGCTTGTTCGTCTTGGGCGGCCTGGTGCTGGCGCTGGTGATGAGCACGATACTGGTGCGCCGTATGGTGACCCCGATTCGCGCCTTGCAGGAAGGTGCGGCGCGCATTGGCGAAGGTGCGCTTGATCAGCGCATCGAAGTGCACACCGGCGACGAACTGGAGGCGTTGGCGCATCAGTTCAACAACATGGCCCGCCGCTTGAGCGAATTCTATGCCGACCTGGAACGCAAGGTCGAAGAGCGCACCGCACATGCGTCAGAGGCGCGTCGCCTGGCCGAAGATGCGCACAAGCGGTTGATCGATATGGCGGCGACCTTGCCGCTGACCGTGTTCCAGTATCGCGTGCCGATCGAAGGCGAAGCCGGTTTTGTGTTCGTCAGCGAGAATGCGATCAAGGTGCTTGGCGTTTCGGCGGAAGAGATCATGACCGATCGGAAGACGCGCTGGCGCACCACGCCGCGCGAGGACCGCGTCATGGTCCAGCTTCTGCTTCAGCGCGCAATCCAGAACAAGCTGCCGGTCGAACTTCATCATCGCGTTCAATTCGATGGCCAGGTGAGGTGGATCCGCGCTTATGCGGCACGTCCGCAGTTCATCGACGGTGCATGGATATGGAGCGGCGTCTGGACGGACGAAACGGCAGGACGCAAGCAGGCGGACGAACTGCGCAGAGCGAAGGAGCTGGCCGAGGAAGCCACCCGCACCAAATCGATGTTCCTGGCCAACATGAGCCATGAGATCCGCACGCCGATGAATGCCATCATCGGCTTGTCCCATCTTGCCCTCAGCACCGGCTTGACGTCTCAGCAACGCGATTATGTCGCCAAGATCCACAACGCCGGCACTTCGCTGCTGGGCATCATCAACGACATCCTCGACTTTTCCAAGATCGAAGCAGGCAAGCTGGAAATCGAACACACTTCGTTTTCGCTGGATCAGACGATGGAAAACGTGGCGACCGTCATTGGCGACAAGGTCTCGGAGAAGGAGCTGGAACTCGTCTTTGACATTGCGCCCGATGTACCGACGGACCTGATCGGCGATCCGCTGCGGCTGGAGCAGATACTCATCAATCTCGTCAGCAATGCCGTCAAGTTCACCGAGCGCGGTGAAGTCAAGGTGCGCGCTGAACGTATCCTGGGCACCGGCAGCGAGGTGACGCTGAAATTCTCCGTCAGCGATACCGGCATCGGCATGACGATGGAACAGGTTGCCCGGCTTTTCAAGGCCTTTACCCAAGCTGACGGCTCGACCACGCGCAAGTACGGCGGCACCGGACTGGGACTGACCATCTGCAAACGCCTGGTCGAGCTGATGGGCGGCGCTATCTGGGTCGAGAGCGAGCCGAACATGGGCAGCACCTTCAGCTTTACCCTCAAACTGGGGCGTGGCGATGCCGTTGCGCGTGTGTTGCCTCCTGAGCTGGCCAACCAGCGCGTGCTCATCGTCGATGATCATCATGGAGCGCGGCAGGTGCTGGCGCTGCACTGCAGCGAACTGGGACTTGCAGCGGACGGCGTGGCATCGGGAAAGGATGCGGTCGATGCCGTACGCAAAGCGCAGCAGGATGGCCAGCCGTACAACCTGGTGTTCATGGACTGGGTCATGGCAGGCATGAGCGGCGCCGAGACCGTGCGCGCCATCAGGAACGAGTCGGCCGGCGCGGCGCCCAAGATCGTGATGGTGACCGCCTTCGGCCGCGACGACGTGCGCAGCGAAGCCGAAGCGCTTGCGCTCGACGGCTTCCTGCTCAAGCCGGTTTCCGCCTCGTTGCTTTTCGACATGCTCATGCGCTTGTACGGTAGGGATGTGGTCCAACACGAGCGTGTGACGGCCGGACAAAACGAAATTGCAGTCGAGGGCTTGCGCGTTCTTGTGGTGGAAGACAATCCGGTCAATCAGCAGATCGCGGTGGAATTGCTCAAGAAGCGCGGTGTCGAGGTCGATGTCGCCGAGAACGGACGGGTAGCGCTCTACAAGCTGCGTTCGCAAGCGCAGTACGACGTGGTGCTGATGGACTTGCAAATGCCGGAGATGGACGGCTACGCTGCCACTGCCGAAATTCGCGCCGACGAACGCTTTCATGCCCTGCCGATCATTGCCATGACCGCTCATGCAATGGCCGAAGAGCGCGAGCACTGCTTTGCCGCCGGCATGAATGATCACATCGCCAAGCCCATCAATCCGCAGACGCTGTTCGAGACCCTGATGCGTTGGGACAGCCGCCGGGGCTCCCCTGCAAGCGCCCCTCTTGTGCAGGAACAGGAAGAGAAGCCGGCTGCCCTGGAAACAGGCCTCGCCATCGGCGAATGGATAGATACGGAGTCGGCGCTACGCCGCGCTGCTGACAACATCGAGCTTTACCGCAAGCTGCTGCGGCAATTTGCCGACGAGCAGGGAAACAGCCCGGCCCGGATCGACGCGTTGCTGGCGGCAGGCGACCGCAGCACAGCCGAACATACCGCCCACAACGTCAAGGGTGTTGCTGCCAACCTCGGCGCGCAGGCACTGGCCGATGCCGCCGGGCGGCTCGAAAAGGCGCTTCAGACAGATGGCGACAGCACGGAACCGGCGCGCGATTTCGCTGCGGCGATGACAGCGACACTGGAGGAGATCGAACGCATCCTCTAGAGCAGTTTGCTGATCAGTGTAAGGGGCCAATCTCGGGCCTGCGGTGCTCAATGTACATCTCGTACATATCCGCTCCTCAGCCCGACCTTGGCTCCCTTACACTGACCATCAAACTG
>Ga0070661_100003789_pt1 | contig 10420 bp, 10 predicted proteins | sample KBSC43metaG_FD_64663 | JGI IMG/M metagenome (GOLD analysis project Ga0070661, IMG submission 64663) | Corn rhizosphere microbial communities from Kellogg Biological Station, Michigan, USA - KBS C4-3 metaG | ecosystem: Host-associated > Plants > Roots > Rhizosphere > Soil ...
TTGGGCATATTCTTTAATGAGGGCGTATCGAACATCGTTGACTTTGATCGTCTCGGCGATATACCGATCGTAGACTGGCCAGAATTTCGGGGCTTCCGTTTCCGTCAATGGCATGTTAGCGGCGACTATCTTCTTACGTTCAGCACGAATGTCTTGTCGCATTAGCTGAATGTCCGCATCATTCACCTGCTCTTTGTTCACGTTCCCCGTGCTCGTAGCTGATGGCGCAGTCTGTTGCGCACTGAGCAAAGGAGTCGAAGCGAGCACAAATATCGCGACAGAAAAATGGAGGGCGGCGGTTCTTCTCATATCGGAATTTTCTCTTCTGTTTACACGATGTTCATCAACACCATGGCAGCTGGAATCGGCAGTTGCCACTGGCAAAGTTGTCAGTGGCGGCGGGGATCTGAATTCCGTAATAGTACGTCATCTGGGGCCAGCTTTGATGATGGCAGCTTTCACCGATTCCTCTCCCGACCTCGAAGACAAAAGTTAGGATTTTCTCGGAAATCGGCCTCCACCGAGAGCGTAAGGGTCGTTCGCACCCCTTTTCAGGGGAATCGGGTCTTGCCTGTTCTGAACCTGGACAGAATGTATCTTCTCACTTGACGAGTGGCACCGGTGGACTAAGATGCTTGCCAACGACGCGGCTCTTTGAGCCGCAGGGGTGACCTAAGTTGGCAAGTACATCGGCTTCCTCACTGTCTCTTGATTCTCGGAATAACGGATGTGATACGCGCCCGCGTCTTCGATCAGTGGCGCGGCCATTTTCTTCCGCGCTGCTGGTGGGGATCAGCTATTACCTTGGGACAAGGATTGGTTTCGCCTGGACTCCGGCCGGAGGGCCGATCTCGACCTTTTGGCCTCCGAATGCCATTCTTCTGGCCGCCTTACTGATAGCACCGCGAAAAACATGGTGGAAGTTTATTTTGGCAGTACTTCCTTTTCACATGTGGGCTCAACTCGAAGCAGGAGTACCGGTGTGGACCGCTCTCGGCTGGTTCCTAACCAATAGCGGCGAGGCACTGATCGGGGTGTACTGCATTACACGCTTTAACGGTTCCTCAAAGAGGTTCGACAGCGTGCGTGGCGTTCTCATTTTTGTAGTTTTCGGCGTCCTATTTGCGCCCTTGGCGACCTCGTTCCTGGACGCGTCTGCTGTAGTACTTACGGGGTGGGGCCGGCACGTTTGGCCACTCGGGATGGAGCGGTTTTGGACTAATGCATTGGCTGAGCTCACAATTGTCCCAATGATCGTGCTGGGCAGTGCTCGTGGTATTGCTTGGATCCGGGAGACAAGTAGAGCTCGCTTGTGCGAAGCCGTCTTGCTGGCGGTTGGGACAGCACTAGTTGCATTTCTGGTATTCGGCTTCGAAAATTGGTCTCCCGCCTCTACTCCGGCGTTGCTTTACGTTCCGCTTCCGCTTTTGTTATGGGCTGCGGCCCGATTTGGGTTAGGCGGATTAAGCGTATCGGTATTGTCAACTGCGCTGATCTCGAACTGGTACACGATCCACGGCCGTGCTCCCTTCCCGGACGCGTCGATGGCACAGAACGTCATCTCCCTGCAGATTCTATTTTGCATGGTTGTTGTGCCCCTGATGTTTTTGTCAGCGGTGATGAAAGAAGCACGACGGACACAAGAGTCGTTGTGCAAGATGAGTGCCAGCCTGATTGAGGCACAGGAACAAGAACGGCATCGCATCGCACGTGAGCTGCACGACGATCTCGGACAAGAACTGGCGTTGGCAAAGGTGATGCTTGACGCAGCTCGAGAAGAATCCGAAGACAGTTTCAGCGCACGCTTAACCGAGGTTTCGGATCAGCTTTCCGCTATTTCCACCAGGGCACGTGAAATTTCGCACGGTCTGTATCCGACTCAATTGGAATATCTAGGGCTGCAGAAGGCCGTGAAAAAACTGTGTGATGAAATGCAACGTGGAAAACAAATTTCGATTGACTTGATGGCGGGAAACTTGCCCGAGGGATTACAGTCGTCAATCTCACTCTCTTTCTATCGTATCGTGCAAGAGGGCTTGCATAACATCATTACGCACAGCCACGCCAAGCACGCGCAGGTAGAGCTTGCAGCAAATCGTGGAGAAATGTTGCTTCGGATCACGGATGACGGCATGGGCTTCGATACTAGTCAAGAAGCCGCCGGCCTAGGGCTCGCTAGCATGCGAGAAAGGGTGCAAGCAATTGGCGGATGCATCGACATATCATCCTTTCCGAAGTCAGGAACACGAATTGAGGTGCGACTGCCGTTAAGCAGAGATGATGTTTCGAGTGCTGCTTAATCTTGTTAGAGGTTCCCCTTAATATTGACCGAACCGCTGGGGTTTCCTATGCGAAGGCGGCGGCTTCGGCCGATATCTTTTCAGTAGTGGTCGGCTGAATCTCGGTGCGGCGCATCCAAAAGTAAAATGCAAATACAGTGCTCGTAGCAGCCAGAGCTGCACCGAACACGGTTGTGTACCAGAGAGTTGTACCAGTATTTCGAGTAACGTTGTCGAAGATGATTGGGACGAAAAGGTTGTGACTGGCGTGAAGCAATGCTGCAGGCCACAGACTATCTGACTTGAGCCTAAGCCAGGCAAGAATAAAGCTGACCGAAGTGCACGTGATCGTGGAACAGCTGAGTGCGTACCAGCGATTCGTTCCAGTGTTGTAGTCGGCAAAGAGCAGCAAGGGACAATGCCAAGCCGCCCAAATCAAGCCGCTCACAAGACTGGCTTTAGTGAACGACATTTGCTTAGCCAATTGCGGAAGCAGGAGTCCTCGCCAGCCAATCTCCTCGCCCAGCGTCATCGACAGATTCTGTATGACGCCGCCCGTTGCCATAAAGAAAATTCCGAGCGTAAACGAAGCCCAGACGGGTAAGCCTTTCAGTCCGATTTCATTGGCAACCGCATAGACAAAATCCCAATTCCATCCGGCCAGGCGCAAGGCCCAGACGGCGCCATAGGCAAGTGACGTGTACGCAAGGGGCACGAAGTATGCGACGGCCATATACCTGTTCTTCGGCCAGTGCCATGCGAGAGATCGAAAATCACATTTGAGAGAACGGCAGGTCAGGAGCGCCGCGAGTCCAGGACACCACATTATTGCCGGCAATACCACGCCGAACCCCATGTCCAGATGTCCAGACCAGATAATCAGAATCCAGACCGCCGCACTAAATGCGAGAGTGAACTGCAAGTAAAGTTGAGTCGTCTTTTTTGCACTGTGCCGCATCGATTGGTGCTTCATCCACTGCTTATCGCTCAGCGACCTGAAAGAATCGTAGCGAGGTCACTCCTGAGGTCGCGCGTGAGTGCATCCTTGAATTGAGGCGCAAGCCCGGCGGAGGAAAAGGCGAAGCGCCTCTCTCAAACGGCTGTGAGCAAGGCTCGCTCTTCTTCCCTGCCGTGTAGAAAACTCGCGTTTCACGATCAGAGGTACTGTCATTGTTGTCAGTTGCCAACCTTGTTTTGAAGCACAAACTAGGCTCAGACTCACTCCTGAGAGATGACACAGTTATCACCAAGCTTGAAAACTATCGCCAGGACAGTGGCCCTGCTTGTACTGGTTTCTCTAGGCCACACCGTAGTCGGGCCGCCCCAGCTTCCGGACCCTGGATCCGCCTCTATCGGACGGGACCAGCAGGTCCAATTGGGGTTTAAGGCCGCGTCCCAGGTGTATGAGCAAATGCCGGTACTACCAGATAGCAGTGCGGAGACTCAATACATTCGCAAACTAGGGAAGAAGCTGGTGGCAACCATCCCTTCTCAATATTCGTGGCCATTCGAATTTCACGTTGTCCCGCAAAAGGAAATCAATGCGTTCGCACTGCCGGGTGGTCCGATGTTTGTGAACGTCGGAACGATTACCGCGGCAGCCAACGAACCGGAGCTTGCGGGAGTGATGGCCCATGAGATGTCGCACGTTTATATGCAGCACTCCGCCAAGCAGGCCGGCAAGACGCAGACCACATCCGAAATCGCGGGTATTGCTGGTGCCATCCTGGGAGGCACGACCCGAGGAGTTTTCGGTTCTCTGGCACAAGCCGGTATCCAGTTTGGCGCGCAAGGCCTGATGTTGAAATATTCTCGTACAGACGAAGCACAGGCAGATTCTGTAGGCGCAGTCATTCTGTATAAGGCCGGCTATAACCCCCAATCAATGGCTGACTTCTTCAAGAAACTTGCAGCGGAAGGTTCCACGGGGCCACAGTTCTTGAGCGACCATCCCAATCCCGGAAACCGGGAAGCCGCAATCCAGAAAGAGATCGCAACATGGCCACGGAGGACGTATAGCACTGCGTCCCCCAGCTTCAATGCGGTGAGGCAGCAAGCGACGGGCATCAAGGTGTATTCAGCACAAGAAATTGCACAAGGAGCTAAGAGCGGCGAATGGGCAAGGGTGAATAAGCAGAACGGCGCGCTGTTCAGGCCGGCGGCGGCCGGAAGTCCTGCTTCTGCTAAGACCCCACACTAACGTTTCGGTACTCTCCCAAGCGAATCCTCTTGCTCGTCCTAAATGGAAGAGTCTGAATCTTTCCCATCGGCTCAAAAGGACTCCTCTACTGAGGGAGACCATCCCGCAATCGGCGGATGCCTCGAGGAGTCGTTTGAAGATGCGCGCTTTCCGCGAGAGTGTCTAGCAAGAAGGACTGTTAGAAACAACAGTTCCATTCCCATAGGAACATGCTCTAGCGTTTCTATGGCCAGCAAGTCCAGAGATGCCAGAGATCAAGCTGGCTTGTCCAGAGCCGTCGGACAGTAACGAATTTGTGGTTCTGGCCAAGTGACCTTCCAAAGCCATGAAGGCCGGGCAAGGGACATTGCCATGGGCTATTCGTGAATCAAGTGTATTTAAAGGCGGAGGAGCATATGCGCAACCCACACAATTCAGTCGTTTCGATCGTCTTGCTGAGTACATTGATGGGCTTCTCGATCGCGTGCTCACATCGTTCCAGCAGCGACGCGAGTCGTCCCAGCGACGAGAAGATCACCAAGGACATACAGGACAAGGTCGCCACAGATCCGGACACACAGGGATCGGAGGTGAAGGTTGCCTCCAAGGAGGGAAAAGTCAAATTACGCGGCAAGGTTAAGACGCCAACCGCCCAGAAGAAGGTTGAGCAGATTGCTAATGAAGAGCCGGGAATTGCCGGGGTTGAGGACGAGACCACAGTCGAGTCCGAGGCAGCATCATCTCAACCACTGGCCCCCGTGGCGGCGGCGCCCCCGCCCGTGGAGAAACCGAAGCCTCAACCAATCGTAGTACCGGCTGGAACGGTATTGACTGTAACAACCGGCCAGGCACTGAGTTCCAAAACTAGCCAGACAGGCCAGACGTTCCTGGCTACACTGGCGCAGCCACTCAGCGTGGATGGAAGACCTGCACTGCCCAGAGGAGCTACAGTCAGTGGCACCGTGGTGAATGCTAAAGCTAAAGGGAAAATAAAGGGGGCGGGCGAACTGTCACTCGCGCTGACAAGTGTTTCGGTAGGCGGCCATACCTATCCGATTCAGACCGCTGTGCTGGGCAATACGACCAAGGGTAAAGGGAAGAGGACAGCGGCTACCACCGGCGGAGGAGCAGCCGGAGGTGCTTTGATTGGAGGCATTGCCGGAGGCGGCAAGGGTGCGGGCATCGGTGCGCTCGTAGGCGCGACCGCGGGCTTCATTGGCGGCTCGGCAACTGGAAATAAGCAGATTGAGCTCCCGGCAGAATCGGCGCTCAGTTTCACACTAGAAGCGCCTCTGACACTCCCGCCTCCGCAGGAATGATTCCACGGTACAGCTTGGGCGCTAGCGTATCGCCGAGGTGTGCGGGGTTAGCCCAAAGAGTTCTTTGTGGTCATGATCGATACTGGTGTGTGCTGTAAAGATGCCATCCAGTTTCGGTCGCACATCATACGTCACAAGGGCGTGTTGTTGCGGATTTTCAGGTCGTGATCGCCGGAACAGCGGCAGCGGATAGGAGAGTGTCGACCGCATCCCACACATTGGGAACTTTACCGCCTAGTTATCTGTTCTCATACATCTTCGCTAAATTACTGAGCATTTGTAATGAATCTGCCAATTGCCTTCTCTCACCTATATCGGCACAGTGCAGTTCCAGCATTCGATTCTGTATCGCCTGTCGTGCCGTTGCGATCCTGAACGGTAGAACTTGCAGGTCAAGTTCGAGCATCGCCGCTTCGTATAACGGACGCCACGAGGGTCGGGGGGCTGGTTCGGGTGAGCTACTCACGCTTACATGGTAAGAATGCTGAAGTCCTAGTCTCAACTGGGAAAATTACCAGTCGACAACAAAGGTTAGAAGCACGAGGCTAGGTTTGTGATGTCGACATCCGGATAAACCCGGAGTAATGGTAGTCGTTGCTCTAGAACTTGGGCCTAGGTAGCAAACCGAGTGACTATGATCACAACCAATCAGAGTTGGGGCAAAAGCAACGAGGTTCTACATGGCGTGCAAGTTTTGCCAGTCACAAACTGAAATAGAATTAACAGCGGAAATCAACATCCACTTCTCTGGTGGTGCAAATGTCAATAGGCCATCAGTTTGGGCGTTTCCTCGCCTTGTAGTCTGCTTGAATTGTGGATTCGTGGAATTTGTGCTTGAAGAGCAGGAACTGCTCCAGATTAGAGAAGTCGCCGCATAAAGAAGGTTTTGGCCCCGAGTGTTGGATAGTCCGTTTGCGGTCGGTTGACAAATCGACTCGCGAGAGCAGCGTCCGACGCAACGTACCATGCAAGCATTCCCCGCGCCGCCTGAAGGTGCGTCGCTTGGCTCGATGGCACGAGGAAGGGCTCCGAATCAAAGACCCTGCCGAGCTCTCGGCGTGAACGGGTCAGAGACCCGTCCGAGAGGGGTTAAATTTTGACGAACGCAGCATCAAATCGGTTGGGGCACAGCGATGAGAGTGTGCGGGGACGACTGTGACGCATTACCAGGGACTTTCAGCGCCGAGCGCTTGATCAGAACTGCCGTGAGATCGTCCTGTTGGGCAGTGCCTTCTGCGAACTTCAATACCGAGTCGTAGAGTTCGGCGATAATCACTTCCGGTTCACGATCACTAAAGTGTCGAACGGCTGCGGCAAGGCGTTCGGCTCCAAACTGTTCCGCATTCGTGTTTTCCCATTCAAAAAAGCCATCGGTAATGAGCAGCAGCATGTCCCCCGCTTTCATGCGCAGCTTGACCGGCACGGCCTGCCACAAGTCCGGCAAGATGCCTAAGGGGAGCGCCTGCGCTTCCAAGAAGGTGAACGATTGATCTTCCGAGGAATATACGAAGATAGGTCCGTGACCAGCGGAGAGTATCTCCACCTCGTCGCTGCCTTCCTGGCACAAAGCTGCGACAAATGTCGCGAAGCGCTCTGGAGTAAGGTCTTCGGCAAAGGACTGATTGATATTCCTGAGCATAGTTTGCAAATCATCGCGCGCATTAAAGTTCGCACGTGAATAGGCACGGCACACCGAGGCCAGCATTGCCGGCCCGATTCCGTGTCCGGTCACATCAGCCAACACCATGACCCAGCGACCATCGGGCAATCGCTTCCAATCGTAGAAGTCCCCGCCGGTATCATCTGCGGAGCGACTCCAGCCAGCCACTTCGAAACCTGGAATTTGCGGCCGTACCTTTGGCAGGAGAGATTGCTGAATAGAGCGAGCAATCTGCAGCTCGTGTTCAACCTGTTTTAACTGGTGCTGGGTTTCGGCTTCGCGAAGCGCCGACTCAACATGAGTGCGGATTTCTGCGGCGACCGCCGCGGCCAGGGCTCCCATGACAAGAAGCACACAGCCGAAATACAACACTGCGGTCTGAGTGACGGTAAGACCATTGGGCGCGGGCGAGAGCCGCCATCCCGCAATGTAGGCTGCCCCGAAATATCCGACAGTTGAGATAACCCCAGAGAAACAGCAGAGGCTCGGGGCCAAGCGCAGAACGGATAAGAGGATGAGCGGGAAAAAGGCCAGCACCCAAGGCGTGGCTAAGGGCCGATAATCGGGTAGAAGCCGGCTGCTCACCAAGTAAGCGACGCCCAGGGCGGGAAAGAGGCACTCCAGGACAGTGCTGAAGTACCAGACGGCCCTCCCGATATCTGCGCCGGAACGTAACGCCTGGTTCACTACGCGAAACAGCACCAACTCGAACGCGATGAGCAGCACCGCGACCAGAAGACCCCAACGGCTCATGGCCGATCCGAGCACGAAAATGCGTACAATCGCTAATATGGCGAAAAAAGCCACGAACGCGATGACACCCACGATGCGTTTTTTTTCGCTAGTAAGGAGAGCCTGCCGGAATGCTGGTGATGCTGCGCGCATTGCCTGAATTGAACTCGACATATCTTCTTCGCTGGTTGTTGGCTGTGCCAGAGAGTGCCTAACTACAATCCTGGAATCCGTTCTTCGTGCGCCCGATTATTGACGATGGCCTGAACCGCGAGCGAGCACCAGTTAGAAACAGCCTGGCATTGGCATGATTCCAGACAAAGCTACGAGGTTTGGGAGTCCATCAGAAACTGTCAGAGTACACAGTCCTCCTCGCTGTAATTGTTGACAGTTTTCTCCGTTGGTTTGCGCTAAGAAAATGCCACTCGACCTCTTGCTGACAAGTCAGGTCGAATCACATCAGAGTACCTGAAGGGTGCGTCAAGCTAAACCAGGTGGAGGCATATGGTGCCGAATCACGAAACGGAGATGATTTCTCGAGCACGCAGTGGGGATCAAGCTGCTTACGAACACCTGTATCGGCAGTATGCAACGACTGTTCGTTCCTGGTGCTGGCACATGACGCGGAACTACGCCGACGCGGACGATCTTGCACAAGAAGTGTTTATGCGGCTGTTTGTGAAATTGCCTACGTTCCGGTGTGAGTCAACGTTAAGAACGTGGTTATACCGCGTCGTTGTCAACTGCGCGCTGATGCAATTCCGGAAACAGAAGAGAACCAGCCCCTCCTTGCATTCGATCCTGCCACGGGAGACCTCACTCCCCAACCCGGAACTTCCATTAGAGATCGCAATACCCGCTTCAGCGGGCGCGCGGGTGATCATCAAGCAAGCCTTACAAGGTCTTCCCCCGGCAAAGCGATCCGTGTTCCTCATGCATGATGTCTCCGGCTTTACACATCAAGAAATCGCGCAGCGCCTGTGCGTATCGATCGAGAGTAGCAAGTGCCGGCTTCGGCGGGCGCGCATGCAATTGCGGAGTGTGCTCAGCGCCTAACCCAATGCGCTCAACCGATCATTTTTCTCGACCAGAACGCAGGTTTTCTCGATTAGAACGCAGGGTATGGACCTCGAGACATTGAACCGTTGAACTCATCGAATGAAGAAGATGCCCTCAGTCCAGCGATGCGACACGCTTTTTTGTGATTCTTTAGATACTTCTGTCAGTTTTGCTAGTTCCCTACCCGAGCCCCCATTCCTAGGCTGGTTTGCGATAGGGATCAGACCGTCAGTTTAGAGACGCGGTCCTATTTCCTGGCCAATCTGGTTCGACGAGATCAATTGAAAGGAAAATAAATGCTATGCATGCGAGCAGGCTACTCAGCATCGGAGCTGTTTTACTTCTTGGCTTGGTGTGCTCGGCTCAGGAATTTCCAAAGTTCGAAGCCGGCATAGATTACACGTATGCACGCTATGCCCCCAGTTCTCCCTATTCAAAGGGTCATAGCCTGAATGGCGGCGGTGGTTCGTTCATGTTCAACGTGAACGATGCTCTCGGCCTCAAAATTGACCTTCAGGGCTATGGCAGCAATCTTACGACCTTCAACATCGGGCCGAATCCGACGTTTCCTCGAGGTGCACTGGGTAGCGTGCAGGGAAATTTATTCACGTACATGTTCGGTCCGGAGGTCAAATATCGCCCACGAGGGCTGAATCCGTATGTTCATATATTGTTTGGAGCGGCGCATAGCAATGTCTACGGCAAGGCCTTTAGAAGTATCTGCCAACCTGTAGCAGGCGTTTGCTCCTTTTCAAAGGAACCGTCGGGGGACGCTTTTGCGATGGCTGTCGGAGGTGGGATCGATATTCCGATCAACAAGACGATCTCGTTTCGTCCGGGGGAACTCGACTACTTCTTGACTCGATTTGAAAATCCATTCACAGGTTCAAATAATCAGAACAATTTTCGGTACTCGGCGGGGATCGTCTTCACCTTCGGTGAAGGCCATTATTGAGACGTTCCTCGGCACGCGCGGTCCAGATTGGTCTCGCGGCAGTAGTCTACAAGCCGAGACGGCTTTGCTTTGATAATCCCGTAGGGATTGGCTCCCGGGAGTTGGTGGATTCGCTGACGAGTCACTCACAAGCAAGTTTTCTCAGTATCGGGGCGAAGAGGTGCTGCATAGTCACGGAAACGCTCCCATCGGTTCGACTGAGCACGTCTTCATTGCTTCACGGCAACGACAAATTTG
>Ga0070661_100003792_pt1 | contig 10417 bp, 10 predicted proteins | sample KBSC43metaG_FD_64663 | JGI IMG/M metagenome (GOLD analysis project Ga0070661, IMG submission 64663) | Corn rhizosphere microbial communities from Kellogg Biological Station, Michigan, USA - KBS C4-3 metaG | ecosystem: Host-associated > Plants > Roots > Rhizosphere > Soil ...
CACCCTGTCGCCGCTCGGCGTGGCCCACTACGGCAGCGCCATCAAGGCCAGCGACTTCGGCATGCGCAACGGCAACAGCCACGACTCCGCCAACATCGCGCTCGCCACCGCCATCCACGGCTGCGTGCTGCGCCGGCTCAACGGCAACACCTTCGACCGCGGCATCAAGCGCGCCCGCTGGAGCGTGCTCTCCGGCGTCCGCCACCCGGCGATCCTGCTCGAGGCCGGCTTTGTCAGCCACCCCTACGAGGCGCGTCTGATCGAAACCGACGCCTACCAGAACGCGGTCGCCGCCGGCATCGGCGACGCCGTGGCGAAATACCGCTTCGCCGTCAGCCGCCGGCCGGGGACGTGATCCCCGCCGCCGCGGTCACCCCAGAATCGCCTCGGCCATCCGCAGCGCCTCGACGTTCGGCTTCACCTCGTGCACGCGGTGCAGGCGCACGCCGAGGTCCCGCCCGTAGGCGGTGAGCGCGACGGTCGGCCAGTTCCGGTCTTCCACCGCGGGCGTGCCGAGGAGTTTGCCGATGAAGGATTTGCGAGAAACCCCGAGCAACAACGGCCGGCCGGCGGGCGAGAGGCCGCCGAGGTGGCGCAGCAGCGCGAGGTTGTGCTCCAGCGTCTTGCCGAAGCCGATGCCCGGGTCGAAACACAGCGTCGCGGGATCGAGCCCGGCCGCCGCCAGCGTCGCGAGCCGTTCCTCGAAAAACGCCCGCACCTCCGCCACCACGTCGCCGTAGCGCGGGTCCGCCTGCATCGTCCGCGGCGTGCCCTGCATGTGCATCACCACCACGCCGCAGCCGGCGTCGCGGCACACGGCGGCCATCGCCGGATCGCCGGTCAGCCCGCTGACGTCGTTGACCACGTCCGCGCCGGCTTCCAGCGCCGCAGCCGCCACCGCGGCCTTCATCGTGTCGATCGAAAGGCAGCCGTCCCACTCCCGCCGGATCGCCCGGATCACCGGCACCGTGCGGGCGATTTCCTCCGACGCCGGCACCTCCGCGGCACCGGGCCGGGTCGATTCGCCGCCGATGTCGAGAATCTCCGCGCCCTCGGAGATCATCCGACGGGCGTGACCGAGCGCGTCCGCCAGCACCGCGTGCCGACCGCCGTCGGAAAATGAATCCGGCGTCACGTTGAGAATGCCCATGATCGCGCCGCGCCGGGTGAGATCAAAGGTCCGTTGGGAGGTCCGCCACTGCATGGGACAAGGGAATTGGCCGCTTGCGGCGGTTTCGCCGCACGGCTAGCTTGCGCGCCATGCACGTGCTGACAATCCGGAAAACCTGCCTCGCGCTGGCCTTGGCCGCCGCCCTCCCCGTGTCGGCGGCGGACGACGGATTCAACGCGGTGGACGGCCCGAACGTGCGCGTGATGCGCCACGAGGACGGCGCGCGCACGATGTTCCTGCGCAGCCCGGACAACAAGACTCTGACGAAAAAGACCTACTCGGCCAACGGCGCGCTCGAACTGGTGACCATCTACCGCATGGACGCCAACGGCAACACGCTGAGCTGCAAGATCTACGACGGCTCGAAGATCGAGCTCTACAAGGTCCGCTACGGCTACCGCAAAAGCGACGGCCAGCTCGTCGAGGAGCAGATGTTCGATTCCCGCGTCAAACGGATCGACCCCGGCACCGGCCAGGAGATGCCGGTCCGCCGCTTCATCTACACCTACGACGCCAACGGCAAACGCAGCGCGCCGATCTCGATCACGCTGACGCCGGGCAAAAAGGCCGAGGATCTCTACCAAGGCACCGGCCCGTCCGCGCTCGAAGCCAACCCGTTCCAGGGCGGCAAACCGCTCAAGAAACCGTAACGGAGCGACTTTCCCGCGTGGCCGCTCCCGGCAAACTCCTGCCCTGGCTGCTGGGCGGCGCGCTCGCCGCCGCCGGCTGGTTGCAAGGGCTGCACTGGCGTCACACCGGCCGCCCGGACGCCGGTCCGGCGGACGCGAGCCTCGCCGCCAAGGACGAGCGCATCGCCGCGCTCGAACGCGAGGTCGCGCGGCTGTCCGCCCGCGGCCGGGATGGCGCGGAACTCCCGGTGCCTCCCGAGCTGGTCGCCCGCGTCGAGCGCGAGTTCGGCCTGGCCTTCCGGCAGCCGCCGGTCGTCCGCCAGACGTCCGCCGACGCGCTGCGCGACCGCGTTTCCGCCGCCACCGAGAGCCGCTTCGGCCCCGGCGGGCTCGCCGACCGCGAGTTCGCGTGGCGCTGGCTCGGCTGGCTGCGCCCGGACGACCAGCTGCTCGCCCAGCTCACCGCCGTGCGCGCGACCGGCGCCCGCGCGTGGTTCGACGACAGCAGTGGGGAAATCTGGGTGAACGAGCGCGACGACGCCACCGCCATTCCCAGCCAGGCGGCGCTGCTGCGCGCGCTGACCCGCGCCCTGCTCCACCAGCACTTTCCGCCGCCCGCCAGCTACCCCGGCGACGACGCCTGGCGCGCCCGCGACGCCTTCCATCAGGGGCTCGCCGGCGGTTCCGAGGCCCGCTTGCTCGCCGATCACGCGCGGGCGAACGGATTCATGCCGATGGCCCAGAACGCCGAAAGCTCCCAGCTCCTCGCGGCGCTCCCGCCGTTCCTACAAGGGCTCACCACCTTCCCCGCGATCGCCGGCAAGGGCTACGCCGACGGCAAATTCCTGCAAGGCGACGCAGTCCTCCAAGCCGCGCTGCGCCAGCCGCCGGCGCTCACCCGCGCGATTTTCCACCCGGACCGGCAGGGCGAACCGGCCGAGCCGCCCGCCCTGCCCGTCACCCCGGGCGATCCGATTTTGGAAGAATCCGGCGGCGAACTCGGCGTCACCCTCTGGCTCGCGCCGTTGGACGACGAAGCCGCCACCCGGGCGATCGCCCGCGACTGGGCCGGCGACCGTTACCGCTTGTTCCCCGACGGCGACGACGCCGCGGTGATCTGGGACGTCCGCTTCGCCCTCGCCGAATCCGCGGACCGCTTCCTCGCCGCCGCGCTCGAATTCGTGTCCGCCCAGGCCGGGCTCGACTGCACGCCCGCCGCGGGCGAGATCGTCCGTTCGCCCGAGGGCCGCCACCTCGCTGTCGCCCGCGTTTCTCCCCAAGTCGTCCGCTTCGCCCACACCGCATCGATGGAAACGCTCCGCCCGCTCGTGCCGGCGGGCAAATGATCCTCGACGGCAAGCCGCCGCCCTTCCCAAGCTGTCCGTCATCATGGCTGCCAAACGGGTCATTTTCGAAGGCCGGGTCCAGGGCGTCGGCTTCCGCTACACCACCAAGGACATCGCCCGCGGCTTCGACGTCCGCGGCTGGGTGAAAAACCTGCCCGACGGCACCGTCGAGCTGCAGGTCGATGGCGACGCCGCCGAGGTCACCGCCTTCCTCAAGGAGATCGCCGAAGAATCGCCCGTCTCCCACCACATCCGAGCCATGCACACCAAGCTCATCGCCCCGCTCGACCACCTCACCGGCTTCACCATCGAACGCTGATTTTCCCTCATGACCGCCACCCGCATCTACCTCGTCCGCCACGGTGCCACCGTGCTCACCGCCGAAGACCGCTTCGCCGGCGCGACCAACGTCCCCTTGTCCGACGAAGGCCGCGACCAGGCCCGCCGACTCGGCCTGCGCCTGGCGAAGGAAGCGCTCACCGCCGTCTACGCCTCGCCGCTCGACCGCACCCGCGAAACCGCCCGCCTCGCCGCCGCCGCGCACGGCCTCGACATCCAGATCCGCGACGGGTTGAAGGAAATTTCCCACGGCCGTTGGGAAGGCCTGACCCGCGGCGAAGTCGACGACCTGTTCCCGGAAGAAGCCGCCGCCTGGGAGGAGGACCCCTACACCTTCGCCCCGGTCGGCGGCGAAAGCGGTCTCGCAGTCACCGCCCGCGCCCTGCCCGCGCTCATCGACATCGTCCGCGCCCACCCCGGCGGCCGCGTGCTCGTCGTCTCGCACAAGGCGACCATCCGCCTGCTGCTCAGCTCGCTGCTCGGCTTCGACCCGCGCCGCTACCGCGACAACCTCGACCAGAACCCGGCCGCGCTGAACATCGTCGATTTCAAGGATCCCGTCCGCGCCCGTCTGACGCTGTTCAACGACACCTCGCACTACGACGACGCCGGCCTCGCCATCCCCGGCGTCCCGAACGCCCGCCTGTCGAAATGGTGGGACGACCACCCGCACCACGCCGGCCGGTGAGCCCGCGCGCCGCCCGGCAATCCTCACCCACCGGCTTGACACGCCCGGCTTTTTGGCCATTCTCGCCGCCCGCCGCGTCGGAAACGTGGCACCTACCGCCATGAAAAAGGATCTTCACCCGAAATACAACCCGGTCGTCTTCGTCGACATGACCACCGGTGGCCGCTACATCACCCGCTCGACCAAGACCTCCGACAAGACGGAAGTCATCGACGGCGTCGAGCACTTCGTCATCTCCGTCGGCATCACGTCCGACTCGCATCCGTTCTTCACGGGCCAGAAGCAGTTCGTCGACACCGAAGGCCGCATCGACAAGTTCACCAAGCGTTTCGGCGCGGTTCGCCGCGTCGGCAAGCCGAAGCTCGGCGCCTGAGCCCGGCTCCATCCGGCCACCCCGCCGGATTTTTCCAAACGCCCGTCCGCCCCGCGCGGCCGGGCGTTTTTCTTTTTGCCCCGCCCCCGCTCCGCCGCTTTCCTCCTCCCGTGCTCGCGAAACGCATCATCCCCTGCCTCGACGTGACCGACGGTCGCGTCGTCAAAGGCGTCAATTTCGTCGATCTCATCGACGCCGGCGACCCCGTGGAGGCCGCCATGGCCTACAACGCGCAGGAAGCCGACGAGCTCGTGTTCCTCGACATCACCGCGTCGTCCGACAACCGCAAGACCATGGTCGACGTCGTCCGCCGCACCGCCGAGCATTGCTTCATCCCGCTCACCGTCGGCGGCGGCATCCGCAGCGTCGACAACATGCGGGAAATGCTCTGGGCCGGCGCCGACAAGGTTGGCGTCAACACCTCCGCCGTCACCAATCCCGGCCTCGTTGATGCCGGCGCGAAGGCCTTCGGCAGCCAGTGCATCGTCGTCGCCATCGACGCCAAACGCGAAGGCCCGGGCAAATGGGGCGTCTACACCCACGGCGGCCGCACCCCGGTCGGGCTCGACGCCGTCGAGTGGGCGAAGGAAGTCTGGCGCCGCGGCGCGGGCGAAATCCTCCTCACCAGCATGGACGCCGATGGCACCCAGGCCGGCTACGATCTCGAGCTGACCGCCGCCGTCTCCGAAGCGGTCGGCATCCCGGTCATCGCCAGCGGTGGCGCGGGCAACCTCGACCACATGGTGGAGGTGCTCGAAAAGGGCAAAGCCGACGCCGTGCTCGCCGCCAGCATCTTCCACTTCGGCAAACACACGGTGGGAGAGGCGAAGCGCTACTTCGCCGAGCGCGGCATCCCGGTGCGCCCCGCCATGAAACCCGATCCCTCCTAAAACATTCCTTGCCAACCGAAACCCCCTGCGCTTATACGCTGGGATGTTCGCACGGCACAAGAGGTGCGCGCCCGCTTCGTCTGGTCTCCCACGCCATGGTCTCAGGAAGTGTTCAATGTGATGGCGTAATCCGATACTAGAAGCACATGGACATCTACGTGGGCAACCTGCCCTACTCCGCGACGGAAGACGAAATCACCGAGCTTTTCGCCGCCTTCGGACCGGTCGATCGCGTGAAAATCATCACCGACCGTGAGACCGGACGCTCCAAGGGATTCGCCTTCGTGACCCTCGGCGACCAGAGCCAGATCGATGCTGCGGTGGAAGCTCTCAACGGCCACGACTTCGGCGGTCGCGCGCTCCGCGTGAACGCCTCCGAACCGAAAGAACGCAAGCCGTTCGGCGGCGGCGGTGGCGGCGGTTATCGCCCCGGCGGTGGCGGCGGTGGTGGCTATGGCGAACGTCGCGGTGGCGGCGGTGGCTATGGCGGCAACAAAGGCGGCTACGGTGGCGGCGGCAACAAAGGCGGCTACGGTGGCGGCAACAAAGGCGGCTACGGCGGCGGCGGCAAAGGCGGCTACGGTGGAGGCAAGGGCAGCTACGGTGGCGGCGGCGACTGGGATTGATCCCGGTTAACGATCACAATCTTTCCAAGCACCCGGTCTCCCACGAGGCCGGGTGCTTTTTTTGCGCCATTCAGCCCGCGTGACCGGCGCTCAGGTAAACCCGCAGCACGCGCGGCGTGATGCCGGTGTAGATCTCCCACGTGATCGTGCCCGCCTTGGCGGCCACTTCGCCTACCGGAATGTGGGCGCCGAACAACTCAACCTCGTCGCCCTCGCCCACGTCCGGCGCGTCCGTCACGTCGACCATCACCTGATCCATCGTCACCCGGCCGAGGATCGGGAACCTCCGGCCGCGGATCCACACCTCCGCCCCGTTTCCGGAAACATGCCGCGGGTAACCGTCGCCATAGCCGATCCCGATCGTCGCCACCCGCGTCGGACGGTGGGTGATGAACGAACGGCCGTACGACACGCCGTGGCCGGCCGGGAGCGTGCGGATCAGAGTCACCCGCGACTTGAGCGTCATCACGTTGCGCAGCCGCTGCTGGAATTCCGGCAAAGGCGAGGTGCCATAGAGCATCAGCCCCGGCCGCACCAGATTGCACGCCCCCCGGTCGTAGCCCAGCAACCCGGCGCTGCTCGCCAGATGCCGCCAGCGGAATTTCCCCGCTCCGCCCAGCTCCGCCAGCGCCGCCGCGTAGCGGTCGAACTGCCACAAGGTGAACTCCCGGTCCTCGTCGGCCGACGGCAGATGCGATCCGAGCCCTTCCAGCTCAAGGTGTTCGAGCGTCTCCAGCTCCGCCAGGACGTTCACCAGATCGTCGAACACGAAACCGCCGCGCCCCATGCCGGTGTCGACCGCCAGGTGCACCTTCAGGCGCACGCCCTCGTCGGCCGCCAGCTCGTTGAAATGCCTCGCCTCGTCGAGCGACGACAAGCACGGCGTCCAGCCGTGGGCGACGATTTCCTCGCGTTCCTCCGCCCAGGTCGCGCCCAGCAGATAGATCCGCGCCTCGACGCCCGCATGGAGGATCCGGCGGGCCTCGCCGACGTTCGCCACGCCGAAAAACGCGATCTCCTCGCCCGCCAGCGCGCGCGCGACCTCCTCCAGGCCGTGGCCATACGCGCTCGCCTTGACCACCGGCATCACCGCGCAGCCGGACGCCTCACGGGCCACCCGCAGGTTGTGTCTCAGGGCGGGCAGATCGATTTCCGCCCACGCGCGGGGCGGGGAAACGGCAACGGGATGGGTCACGGCGCGAACCTAGAAAGGCCCCGCCCGGACCGCGAGCTTTAGCTCGCCCCGGGAGGAAGTTGCCTGTTTCCCGCTGGATGCCACGCCTTCCGTCGTTAGGTTGGGGGATATGACGCTATCCTCCGCCGACTTCGAGAAACTCGGGCAGTTCTACCTCGGCCGCGAATACGACCCGGACGCGAAGCGCGTGCTCGACGACCTGGTGCTCTACGACTCGAAGGACCTCGTCACCCACGGCGTGGTGCTCGGCATGACCGGCTCGGGCAAGACCGGCCTCTGCCTCGCCGCGCTCGAGGAGGCCGCGATGGACAACATCCCGGCCATCGTCATCGACCCGAAGGGCGACATCGCCAATCTGCTGCTCACCTTCCCCGAACTCCGCCCGGAGGACTTCCGTCCGTGGATCAACGAGGACGACGCCGCGAAAAAGGGCGTTTCGCCCGACGATTTCGCCGCCCAAACGGCGGAGCAGTGGAAAAATGGTCTCGCCGACTGGGGGCAGGGTGCGGAACGGATCGCCCAGCTCCGCGACAAGACCGACCTCGTGATCTTCACCCCCGGCAGCCGGGCCGGCATCCCCGTCTCCATCCTCGCCTCGCTGCAACCGCCGCCCTTCGAGGTGCTCGATGACGCCGAACTCTTCAGCGAACGGGTCGAAAGCACCGTCTCGTCGCTGCTGTCGCTCGTGGGAGTCGATGCCGATCCGATCCAGAGCCCCGAGGCCACCCTGCTCGCCGCGATTTTCCAGGCGGAATGGCGCGCCGGCCGTGGGCTGACGCTCGAATCCCTCATCGGCCTGATCCAGAAACCGCCCTTCGACAAGATCGGCGTGATCGATCTGGAAACCGTCCACCCGCAGAAAAGCCGCCAGGCGCTGGCGCTGAAGTTCAACAACCTGATCGCCTCGCCCGGCTTCTCGACCTGGCTCGAAGGGCCTCCGCTCGACGTGGCGCAAATGCTGCGCACCGACGCGGGCAAGCCGCGCATCGCCATCTTCTCGATCGCCCACCTCGGCGACGCCGAACGGATGTTCTTCGTCAGCCTGCTGCTCAATCAGACGCTCGGCTGGATGCGCGCGCAGAAAGGCACCACCTCGCTGCGCGCCCTGCTCTACATGGACGAGATCTACGGCTACCTGCCGCCGAGCGCGAATCCGCCGTCGAAAAAGCCGATGATGACCCTACTCAAGCAGGCCCGCGCCTTCGGCCTCGGCGTGCTCGTCGCGACCCAGAACCCGGTCGACCTCGACTACAAGGCGCTGTCGAACATCGGTACCTGGTTCCTCGGCCGGCTGCAAACCGAACGCGACAAGCTCCGCGTGCTCGACGGCCTCGAAGGCGCCGCCGGCGCGCAGAACGCGAAGTTCGACCGCTCCGAAATGGAGCGTCTGCTCTCCGGCCTCGGCAACCGCGTGTTCCTGATGAACAACGTCCACGAGGACGCCCCGGTGCTGTTCCACGTCCGCTGGGCGATGAGCTACCTGACCGGCCCGTTGACGCGCTCGCAGATCAAAACACTGATGGACCCGAAACGCGGCGAGTTCGGCGGAACGGAAGCGCCCGCCGCCGACGCGACGGCGAATCCGATGGCCATGCCCGGCCTGCCGTCCGCGGCCGCCGCGCCGCAAAGCGTTCGACCGGTCGTCGGCCAGGGCGTGGTCGAAAAGTTCGTCCGCGCCCGCCCGCCGGCGGACGGCCTGGTGTACCGCCCCGCGCTGTTCCGCCTCGCCACCGTGCACTTCTCGTCGGACGGCGGCGACCTCGCCCGCCCGGTCCGTTTCGTCAATCCGATCACCGCGGACGGTGTGGCGTGGGACGACAACCTGCCGCCGCCGATCAAGCCCGAGGATCTCGCCGCCCAGCCCGAGCCGGGCATCGCCTTCGCGCCACTGCCGGGCTTCGCGATGAACGCGGCGAACTACAAGCAGGTCGAAAAAGACTTCGCCGAGTGGCTTTACCGCAACGAACGCGCCGAGGTGTTCACCTGCCCCGCCCTGAAGGCCGAGTCATCGCCCGGCGAAACGGAGGCCGATTTCCGCGTGCGCCTCGCCCACGAGGCGCGCGAGATGCGCGACGCCGCGGTGGAAAAACTCCGCGCTGCGGCGGCGAAGAAACTCGCCACGCTCCAGGACAGGCTCGCCACCGCCGAAGGCCAGCTCGCCCGCCAGAAGGCCGAGTCGCAATCGGCCATGATGCAGGCCGGCGCGTCCATTCTCGGCGGCATCCTCGGCGCGGTGCTCGGCCGCAAAAGCGGGCTCGGCGGCCTCGCCCGCAGCGGTTCGTCCGCGATCGGCAAGGCGTCCGGCGCCTACAAACAGCAGCAGGACGTCTCCGCCGCCAACGCGAAATTGGAAACCGTCCAGGCCGACATCGCGCAGCTCAACACCGAGCTCGAAGCCGAGATCGCCGCCGTGGCGAAAAACTTCGAGCCGGAGCAATTGGCGCTCGAAACCGAAACGCTCAAACCGACCCGTACCAACATCGACGTGCAAACGGTCGCGCTGCTCTGGCTGCCCTATGACAGCCACGGAGATCGCGCGTGGTGAGAGAAAAGCCCCGCCGGGACGACGAGTCGCAGGACTCGCCCCGCCCCGCGGGGTGTTTTCAAAACGTTCCGCGCCTCACTTCAGATGCGCGGCCAGCCAGACGTCGACCTCATCGACGATCCCGGCATAGCCGGTTTCCTCGAAGGCGTGGCCCGCGCCCTCGATTTCGACGAGTTTCTTCGTCGCATGCGCCGCGTCGTGAGCGTCGTCGCTGTCGAGCACGGGAATCAGATCGTCCTCGGTGCCGTGGATCAGCAACCACGGTGCGACGATCTCGCTGGCCGCTTCGAGCGTGTTGTCGATCGCCTCGAGATCGTCGACGAAGGCCACCGACAGCGGATGCTCCGGCTCGTCCCACATGCAGCCGAGGCCGGGCGTGACGAAGTCGAATTCGCGTTCGACGAAGTTCGCGGTGTAAACCATCCCGGCCAGCGTCACCAGCACACGGATGCGATCGTCCTGCGAGGCGGTCAGCACGCCGACCGCGCCGCCCATGCTATGGCCGCAGTAGGCGATCTTCAGGTCGCCCGGCAGCGCGTCGAGGATCGTCTGCAGGTCGCCGATCTCCTTGGTGATCGTCATGTCCTCGAAGCGGCCTTCCGACGCGCCGTGGCC
>Ga0070661_100003796_pt1 | contig 10410 bp, 7 predicted proteins | sample KBSC43metaG_FD_64663 | JGI IMG/M metagenome (GOLD analysis project Ga0070661, IMG submission 64663) | Corn rhizosphere microbial communities from Kellogg Biological Station, Michigan, USA - KBS C4-3 metaG | ecosystem: Host-associated > Plants > Roots > Rhizosphere > Soil ...
GCGCCCATCGCGGTGCCGAAGATCGCGGCCACGATCACGCCAATGATCACGTACACGATGATCGCCGCGATGATCACGACAATCGTGTAGCCGAGCGACTTCTCCCTGGGCGACTTCATGAGCACGGGGATACCCGTGTACAGCAGATAGAGACTCCAGAGTCCGAGAATGCCGAGCCAGGCAATCGCCGGGAAGATGCCGAAGACGGCCGCGACCCACGATGCCGTACTGGAGTATGCCGAGACCTTCAGCGCCTGGATCTGATTCCGTTGACCGTCAAAGGAAGGAGCCAGCATGTCAATGATGATGCCCAGGACGTACACGCCGATCAGACTGAGTATGAACGTCAAAATCGCCACGCCAAGCGCATGACCGATTCCGATGCGGTACGTCGTCCCGATCAAGGGGATATGGTGCACGAAGACGACATTGCCAATGAAACCGGCGATCGGGCCGATGAGCGCGAGCGGAATGATGTACCTGGAGTACAACTCGGACACCGTCGTCTGTTCGGTGTCAATGACCGGCCACTCCGAATTGGGGGACATGATGATGTTCTTGGCGCGGTCGGCGAGGGACATGACTTCCTCCTGGGGCGGGATGGCGGGCGGGGCGGTGCGTGAACAGTGCAGATGAGACGCGCGCGGTTTCTGATTGTTCTCACTTCCGGGCTACCAGCGTGCGCAATCATTGGTTCTGAATGGCGTGGAGCGCAAGGCCGCGTGCGCTTGGCGGTGGTTCGGCGCGCGTTCAGCCAGAGGTCGGCGGTGTCCGGAATTCCACACAGATGGCGTCTCATCGAGCGGACGATTTTGGTCGTTCATCGCTGGTAAAGGCCTTGATACGCAACAACTTGCATTACGGCATGCTAATCGCCATAGTGAAGAGTGGGGGCGCGACGGCGCAGCCCTCGTCTGCTCCGGCGCGTATACCGGAGAGAAAGAGTGAAACTGGAGGCACCATGTTCTCCGTCGCAATGTTGTCCATCCTGCTGTCGGCCGCTGCCACCGCTCCACTGGGCGCGCGCACCGCTGTCGCACAGGCAGACGATCCCGCTGTCAAGGTTTCGCTCAATCACCGCACCTATGATCGCGGCGATCGCGCGCGTGTGAATGTCAAGGTTCGCGATGACGGTTACGTCGTCGTGCTGCAGCTTCGCGCCGACGGGCTGGTCCGCGTCCTTTATCCGCTCGATCCCGGCAACGACGACTTCGTTCGCGGCAACCAGAGCTATGAGGTGCGCGGGCGGGGCGACCGTGAGGCCTTCACTGTGGAATCGGCAAGCGGCACCGGCACGGTATACGCCGCCTGGTCCGCGGTGCCGTTCAACTTCTCGAACTTCGTGCGCGGCGACCATTGGGACTACGGTGTCCTCGGTGACTCCGCGCTGCCGCGTGATCCGGAAACCGGCTTCACGAACATCGTTCAACAGATGGCTGGTGGCCAGTTTCAGTACGATCTCGTGAGCTACGGCGTGCAGGGATACGTCGCCAGCACCGCGACGCCGAACTACTACGCGAGCGCGGGGTTCGGCTCCTGCGCCTTTGATCCGTGGTGCTATGGGTACGGCGGGTACGGCGGGTATGGATTCGGGTATGGATTCGGCTATGGATACGCACCGTTCGGATACGCCGGGAGCTGCTACGGCGCGAGCATCTGGGCCTTCGGCTTCGGACCGTGCTACGCCTTCGCGCCCTTTGGCTACTACCCGTATGGCTACCGATTCGGCTATCCCTTTGGCTTCGGCTACTACCACCGTCCAATCATCGTGGTGATCAACAACTTCCCGTTCCGGCCATATCGGTGGAAGGGCGGCGGCCTGGGCGGCGGAGGCGTGATCGGAGTTCCTTATCGTCCGAGGAACTTTGCGTCAACCACTTCGCCTGGTGGACGGACTGGAATTGGCTATCGAGCGCCAGGCGGCATCCGCGGCTTGAACCGCGCACCGGTCGGGGTGCACTACGCGGGCCCGATCATGGGACCAGCGGGCATCACCGAGCCGGTGGGCCTCCGAACGCCTGTGCGCGGCAATCCGCGTGGCACCATGCCGGAAGTCATTCGCCCGCGCGGAATCCCGGCCAACGGACTGACGACATCGCCGGCGGCGCGTGCGGTCGAGCCGCGGAACGTGCCGTCGCGGGTGCGGTCCGAGCCGGCGCCACCGCGAGTGTACCGTCCGGAGCCGGTATCGCGTCCCCAGGGGATTCGTGCCACACCGGCGTCACCGCCGCAGGCCATTCGTTCGGAGCCCCGCATGGCGCCGAGCGGCGAGGCAGTTCGGAGCAGTCCTCCGCCGCGGGTGGAGTCGCAGCCGCGGTTCTCGCCTCCGCCGCGGGTGGAGTCACAGCCGCGGTACTCGCCGCCGCCACGCCCGCAGTCCACGTCGCACTTCTCGGCGCCCCATTATTCAGCGCCACGTTCTGCGCCCGCGCCGCGGGTGCAGTCCGCACCGCGCTCCGCGCCGTCGCCGCACATGGGGGGGAGCCGGGGCTGGGGTGGCGGCGGACGCCGCCATTAAGGGGCTTCACGATCATTGCTTGACCCCGCGGCAGTTGTGAGCGCGAGCGCAGGAGCCGAGGCCCGCTCGCGCCGGTTTGGACGCTCAAGGCCCGAATCCGCTGTTGCGCGCTTCAGCCACAGCCCGTTCTCATCCGCTGCCGGACATCCTCATGACAGGATTTCAGGGCAATCCGATTCGTGGGTTGCCCCAGGCAGCCTGCTCCGCCCCTGCGAACGACTGGACAGGATTCACAGGGTTGGCAGGATTCTCAGGGTGCCGTTCAAAAGTATTTGCCGTCGTTCAGCGAACGGACTGAAACTTTGGGGCCCGGCTCCCCACAATCCTGTGAATCCTGTCCATCCTGTAAATCCTGTCTCAGGTCTGCCTGTCCGGATGCTCCTCAGCGCCGTGTCGCCGTGCCGTAGCCCAGTGTGCCGTTGATCCAGCGTACCAGCGGCCGGAGTCGTTCGAAATCCGCCGCGATGGTGCGCGGCAGACGGGAACTCAGCACCTGGTCGTCGGGCAGCGCGCGCCCCGCCGTGAACGACTGGTAACGGAGCCAGCGACCCGCGGGCGCATCAGCCGGGAATCCGCGCGGCATGCGCGTCAGCATGCGTTCGTCATCCATCTCGCCGAAGCGCCGGCGGAATGCTGGTGCCCGGACGATGCGTTCGAGCGAGCGCGGATCGGCAACGAGCGCGGCGCGAATGGCGGCAAGCGCCTCGCGCGGCGGCATCCAGAGGCCGGCGGCAACGAGGCTCGAACCCGGCTCGATGTGCACGTAGAACCCCGCGCTGCCGCCATCGTTGTTGCCGACCTGACGGTTCGCATCGCGATGGAAGAACCACGCGGCGATGTGCGTCTTGTAGGGCGACTTGTCCTTCGAGAAGCGCACATCGCGATGGATGCGGAAGACCGAGCGGCGGGGATGCCCCACGATTTCCGGCGCGATGCGCGCGAGCTCCACGTCGAGCTCTTCCACCAGTCCCCGCATGGGCTCGAGCAGCTCCGCCGTGTATTCGTCGCGGTGCGCCTCGAACCAGTCGCGGTCGTTGTGTCGCCTGAGTGCACGCAGAAAACGCAGCGCGTGTGGACGGAAGCCGTGGAAGTCGCTCATGCATGCTCCCGATTGAAGCGGTCGCGGGCCGCGCGCAATTCGCGGGGGCTGTTCGTGATGATGCCGGCCACACCCTTGCGCCAGAGGCGCGCGGCGCGCGCGGGCGAGTCCACCACCCAGACGTGCACCGGGCAGGCCAGACGCCGCGCGCCGCGCGCGAGCAGCCGAAGCGGGAGCGGCACGCCGTAGCGCCGCTCGGGCACGGAGAGCACCCGATAGGGAACGCGTTCGAGGGTGCGGCGCAGCAGCTCGGCCCGGATCAGCGCGGCGGCCTCGCTGCCCGTTGCGCCAGTCAACTCGTCGTGCGCGCGGGCCGTGTCGAGTGCGTGTGGATCGAACGACATCAGCACGCAGCGCTCACCTGCGCCGAGACGTCGGACCAGCGCGCGCGTGGGATCCGCGGCGGCGACATCCTTGATCTCGATGATGCAGGGCGCGTCCGGGAACCGGGACAACACCTCTTCCAGCGTCGGAATGCTCACGCCGGTTTCCCGCCACGGGAAGGTATTCCCACGGTCAACCGAGAACCGGGCCCCGGCATTCGCGCGTTGCACCTCGGCGAGCGTGAGCCCCGCGATGGCCCCGAATTCCCCTGTCGTGCGCTCCAGCGTGGCGTCGTGCACCACCACGGGTACCCCGTCGGAGGTGATGCGCACGTCGAACTCGAACGCTTCGGCGCCGTGCTCCACGGCGAGCGCGAACGACTCGATGGTGTTTTCGGGAGCGAATGCCGACGCCCCGCGATGCGCGATGATGGGGCGCGCGTCGGGATCGAACAGGGACCACATGATCCTGCAAGCTATCCGCCGGAAAGGAGGAAGGGGACTGAGCGAGCGGCGTCGGCTCCCCATTCCCAATCCACGATCCCCGCACTAGCGTCCGCAGGCAGTACACTCTGGAGAGAAATGCATGCCGATCCGCTGGTGGACGCGTACCAGCATCATGGCCGTCTTCGCCGCGCCGGTGGTGGTGTGCGGCGCGCTCGCCGCGCAGTCGGCGACGTCGCCGGTGGATGTCTACGTCACGGCGTATCGCCGCCTCGCGCGCCAGACGTGCCGGGCGGGCGCGACGAATGCACTGGAGGAATCGCTCACGGACATGCGCGGTACGCTGACTGGTCTCTCGCCATCCGAGCGCACCGCGGTGAGCGCGGCGCTCGACAGTGCCCACGCGGAGCTGGTGCAGGAGGGCGGGTGCGAGACGCTGAAGAATCCGATGCGCCGAGTGCTCATTGACAGCTTCGAGGGGCACGCATGGGGTTCCCTGCTCAGCGAGGCCGGATCGCGCAAGGATGCGGAGGCGGATGCGAACGGATTTCTCATTCTGACCCGTCACGTGAAGTTCGCCGGCGTGAAGGGCGACGCCGTCTACACGTACACCGGATCCGACACACGGGAGCGCCTCCTGAACGGTCGCTACCGGCTGCCCGTCAAGGACAAGGACTGCGGCAAGCGATGGCGCGCGGTCGAGCAGGAGATCGTGAAGCGACACCCCTCGCTGCGCGTCGCCGGCGGCGATGCGTTTCCATCGGATGACACGCGCTGTGCAGCCGACACGCAAGCCGTGACGACCTTCCGGAATCCCGACACGGGCGCCATGGAGGCGCGCATGACGCTGGACCGCGATGCAAAGGGGAAGCCCGTGATCGACGTGGAGTATCCCGGACTCGCGATGCGCTGATCGAGGTTGCGAGCAGCGTGCTACGCCCCTGCTGACGGCTGGACAGGATTTACAGGATTCACAGGATTCACAGGATTCACAGGATTGTCAGGAGCCGGGTCCTCCAGTTTCAGTCCGTTCGCTGAGTGACGGCAAATACTTTTGGAACGGCACCGTGAGAATCCTGTCAATCCTGTCAATCCTGTGAATCCTGTCCATCCTGAAATCCTGTCTCACTGCTGCCCGTCCAGTGAATCCTGGCTGCTGCCCGAGGCAAATACCGCCGTCCCCGGGCTCCGCGCGCATCACGAACGCAGGTGCATGAAGGTCATTAGCGTCCCGCGACGAGCGGGAGGCGAACCCGCGCCTCGCAGCCGCGCGCGTCCGTTCGATTCGTGACGGTGAGCGTGCCGTCGTGCGCTTCGGCGATCTGCCGGCTCAACGCGAGCCCGATGCCACTGCCGCTTGGCTTCGTCGTATAGAACGGGACGAACAGATTGGCGGTGTCGGAGATGCCCAGTCCGTCGTCCCGGACCCAGACCTCGAGCGCGCTGCCGTCGCTGCTCCAGCCCATGGTCACGCCACCGTGCGTTTCGAGCGCCGCATCCGCACCGTTCCGCACGAGGTTGATCAGGAGCTGGTCAAGCTGGTCGCCGTCGCCGGCAATGCTGATGGGCGGGCCTGCCTGCACACATACTGGCACGCGCCGCTCGAATTGCGCGACGCGGCGCACCCACGGCTCGACCTCCATCACGCGACGACGCGGCGCAGGGAGGCGCGCGAGCAGGGCGTAGCCCGCCATGAAGCGGCTCAGTGATTCCGAGCGCCCCTCGATCACGGTGAGGCCGCCGGCCGCATCCTCGCGCCAGTCATCGGGGAGCGGCGTGCGCATGAGCAGACTGCGCAGGCTGCCCGCAATGGATGTAATGGGCGCGAGCGAGTTGTTGATCTCGTGGCCAAGCACGCGAATGAGGCGCTGCCAGGCGAGCCGTTCCTCGTCCCGCAGCGCCTTGCTCAGGTCGGAGAGCACGACGAGCTGCTGCGGGCGGCCGCCGAGCCGGAAGGTGCCGCGCCGCAGCTGCCAGCGTCCCGTGCCTCCGGGGAACGTCGCGTTGATGGTACGGTCCGCCTCCCCGCGCAGACACCCCGCCAGTCCGAGCGCGGCGGAGCTGCGGCCGATGATCTCATCCTGGGTTGCGCCGAGCAGCTTCTCGCCTCCCCGATTCACGAGGCGCAACTGGCGTCGCTCGTCGAAGGCGAAAATCGCGACGTCAATCTCCTCCATCACGGTGCGCAGCAGCGCGTTGGCTTCCACGGCGCCGAGGCGCTGCGAGCGCAGCGTCTCGCCCAGCGAGTTGACTTCGAGGAAGGCGAGGCCGAGCGCGTCATCGACCCGGGCGCCGCGGGCGCGCACGGAGAAGTCTCCTTCGCGGAGCGCGGCGAGCATGTTGGAGATGGTCTGCAGCGGGCGCACCACGCGCTCGCGGATGGCGAGCGCGATAGCGATCCACAATACCACGATGACCAGTGTGAGCGTCCAGCGCAGCCGGTCGGAATAGTCGCCGAACCAGATGAGCGACAACGCAACGATTCCACCCGGCGAACCGGCGAGCAGTGCGAGCGCGAGCAGCCTGCGTTCGAAACGAAAAGTGGGGCGCCGCCGCTCCGAGTCAGAGTCCATGCGACGCGAGGCGCCGGTACAGCGCGCTCCGGCTCAGCCCAAGCGCCCTGGCGGCCAGCGTGACGTTGCCGTCATAGCGGCTGAGCGCCTTCTGGATGAGCAGGCGCTCCGCATCCTCGAGCGTCAGCTCGTCCAGGCGGGACGGCGACGACGACGCGCTCGAACGGAGTGCGAAGTCTCCGGCGCGCACCATGTCGCCTTGCGCGAGCAGCACCGCGCGCTCCACCGCGTGATCCAGCTCGCGAATGTTGCCCGGCCAGGAGTGGTCGAGCAGCACCTGCATGGCGGCACTGTCCAGCCCGGTGAGCGGCACGTGATAGCGCGCCGCATGCCGGCGAAGAAAGTACGTGGCGAGCGGCGCGATGTCCTCACGGCGCTCGCGCAACGGAGGTAGTGTGATCTCGATGGTATTGAGCCGGAAGAGCAGGTCCTCGCGGAAGCGGCCGGCATCCACTTCGGCGCGCAGATCCACATTGGTGGCCGAGAGCACGCGCACATCCACGGCGCGCGGGCGCGCGGAGCCCACGCGCTCGATCTCGCGCGACTGCAGCACGCGGAGGAGCTTGGCCTGCAGCGCGGGCTGCAGCGTGGCGATTTCGTCAAGGAACAGTGTCCCGCCATCCGCCAGCTCGAAGCGGCCCACGCGATCGCTCCGCGCGTCCGTGAACGCCCCCTTCACGTGGCCGAACAGCTCGCTCTCGAACAGTCCCGGCGAGAGGCCGCCCATGTTGACCGCGATGAACGATCGTCCCGCGCGCGCGGAGGCCGCGTGCAGCCAGCGCGCGACGAGCTCCTTGCCGGTGCCATGCTCGCCGGTGATCAGGACATTCGCATCCGAGGGTCCGACGCGCCGCATCAGTTCGAGGACGGGCCGCATGCGGGGCGACTCGGCGATGAGCTCCGGCGCGGCCTCGGGGCGGAGCAGACGATTCTCGCTCTCGAGATGCTGGGCGCGACGCACGGCGCGACCCAGCTCGAGCTGGGTCCGGACCGTCGCCATGAGACGCGCGTTGTTCCAGGGCTTCTCGATGTAGTCCCACGCCCCGTGCCGCATGGCCTCCACCGCGCCGTCCACACTGCCCCACGCGGTCATGACGATGATGGGCAGCGTCTGATCGAGCTCGCGCAGCCGCGGCAGCAGATCCAGCCCTTCGCGCCCCGAGGTGGTGTCACGCGTGTAGTTGAGGTCCATGATGACGGCATCCAGGTCGCGCGTCTCGACGATGGATGCGATCTGCGCCACCGAGCGGGCCGTCTCGATGTCGAAGCCTTCCGCCTTGAGCACGAGGCGCAGGGCTTCGATCACATCGGGCTGGTCGTCGGCAATGAGGACGCGGGAGGGCATGGTAGGGGGCTAGGGGGCTAGGGGGCCAGGGGGCAGGGGGCTGAGGTTCGGCCCGGTGTCGGAGAATTCCCCGGCGCTTCCCGTTTCACTGCCATTGCACGACATGGCGACCACCTGCAGCTTCAGCGAGTCCCGATGGCGATGCGCGCCGCGTCAGGCGTCCACGATCCAGCCGTCCTTCAGGTTGATCACGCGGTTGCCGTAGCCGGCGTTGATCTCGGAATGCGTGACCTGAATGATCGTCGTCCCCTGCTGATTGAGCCGCGTGAACAGGTCCATGATCTCGGCGCCCTGGCTGGAATGCAGATTGCCGGTGGGCTCGTCCGCCAGGATGAGCTGCGGACTCGCAATCACCGCGCGCGCGACCGCCACGAGCTGCTGCTGCCCGCCGGAGAGCTGTCGCGGATAGAGGTCCTTCTTCCCGACAATGTTGAAGCGGTCCAGTGTATCGGCGACGAGCGCTTCCCGTTCGCTCTTCTTGACGTTCCGGTACGAGAGCGGAATGTCGAGATTCTCGGCGACGGTGAGGTCGTCTATCAGATGATACTGCTGAAACACGAAGCCGATGTAGCGCTTGTTGAGCGCGACGCGCTCCTTGATGGACAGCTTGTGAACCGGCGTGCCCAGGAACCAGTATTCGCCCGCCCACTCGCTGTCGAGCATGCCCAGCGCAGCGAGGAGCGTGGACTTCCCCGCGCCCGACGGGCCCATGATGGACACGAACTCACCGGGTCGGATGTCGAACGCGATGCGGCGCAGCACGAAGACCTGGCCGTTGGCGATCGGGTACGACTTCTCGATGCCACGCGTGGAGATGAGCAGCGACGCGTTCGGCGCGTCGGCCGGTGCGACGGTGGCGGGCTCGGAGGCGCCAGCCGGATGACTGAACAGGGACTTGAGTGACGCCATGATGCAAACCTCGCGGTGGTGTCCGTGCGCGCGCAGCACGTGCGGCGCACGGGAAATGTAGGCGATGCGCCGGGTTCATGCCGCTCGTTGCCATCAGCCGTCCGACTTGAGCGCGACAATCGGATCCACGCGCGCCGCGCGCAGCGCCGGCAGCGCGCTGGCCAGCGCGGCGACAACCGCGAGCAGCACGCATACGCCAACGTACGTGCCGGCGTCGGTGGGCGTGACATCGTAGAGCCGGCTCTGCAGCGATCTGGTGAGCGCAAGTGACAGCACGACGCCAATGGCCAGCCCCCCGACGGTCAAGCCGAGCCCCTCGCGCACGATCATCCGCAGCACTTCGCCGGCACGCGCGCCGAGCGCCATGCGCACGCCGATCTCCTGCCGGCGCTCGGTGACGGCGAACGCCAGCACGGCGTAAATGCCGATGGCGGCGAGGAGCAGCGCCGCGCCAGCGAATGCGCCGAGCAGCGTCGAGGTGAAGCGATTGTCGGCTGATGCGCGCCGCATCCAGGCATTCATCGTCGAGAGCTGCACCGGTACGCCAGGGTTCACGGCCCGCAGCCGTTCACGAACGACCGGAGCGACCCGCTCCGGGCCGCCGCTCGTACGTACGACGACCGTCATTCCGTTCGTCGCGCGCGATGGCCGCTGACGCGCGCTGATGTACGCGGTGGGACCGCCGGGCGTCGCCAGATTCTCATCGCGCACGTCATTCACGACACCGATCACGGTGAGCCAGCGCTCGGCGTAGCTGTCCATGCCGAGAAAGCGGATGCGATGGCCGATGGGATTCTGGCCCGGCCAGTACTTGCGCGCGAGGCTTTGCGACACGACGGTGACGTCGTTTCCATTGGGGACATCCTGCGCACTGAAGAACCGGCCGCGCAGCAGCGGAATGCGCATGGCCTGGAAGTAATCGCCCTCCACGAGGCGATAGTCGGAGTATCCGTTGTCACTTGTACCGCCCTCCAGCGCGAAGCCGCCATTGGAGCCGCGGTCACTCAGCGGCAGCCCGTCAATCGCTCCGGCGGCGGTCACGCCCGGGAGATCCGCCACGCTTGCAACCGCGCGATCCAGGTAGCCGCGCAGCGCGTCGTCCGATGGAAACAGTGTGCTCGATGGATAGACGTCAGCCGTGACCACGCCGTGCGGCTCGAAACCGGGATCCACGGCCACCAGGTGCGAGAGACTGCGCA
>Ga0070661_100003819_pt1 | contig 10369 bp, 10 predicted proteins | sample KBSC43metaG_FD_64663 | JGI IMG/M metagenome (GOLD analysis project Ga0070661, IMG submission 64663) | Corn rhizosphere microbial communities from Kellogg Biological Station, Michigan, USA - KBS C4-3 metaG | ecosystem: Host-associated > Plants > Roots > Rhizosphere > Soil ...
TGACGTGCGTCCGCTGGAAAAGGCCAGCGGCGTCAGCGCCGAAGACATCGCAAAACGCCTGATCGACTTCGGCTTCCACGCGCCGACGCTATCGTTCCCGGTTGCGGGCACCCTGATGGTCGAGCCGACCGAGTCGGAATCGCTGCACGAACTCGATCGCTTCATCGACGCGATGATCCAGATCCGCGACGAGATCCGCGCAATCGAGGACGGCCGCCTCGACCGCGAAGACAATCCGCTGAAACACGCGCCGCACACCGCCGCCGCGGTCTCCGCCAGCGAATGGACCCACGCCTACCCGCGCGAACTCGCGGCGTATCCGCTCGCGTCGCTGAAACAGGTCAAGTACTGGCCGCCGGTCGCGCGCGTGGACAACGTGTACGGCGACAAGCACGTGTTCTGCTCGTGCGTGCCGATCGATGCCTTCAAGGAGGACGAACCGGCCAGCGCGTCCGCGTCGTAAGGATGCTGTGCATGCCGCCCCTTCGCAATCGAAGGGGCAGCGGCGTCTGAGCGAGGGTGAAGGACAAGCCGCTCCCCTGCAGGAAATGAAGTGCGTCCATGCTCCGCCCTTGCGCGGGGCAGTTCACCGCAAAGGCGTTGCGTCATCGAACGGTCGCGTGTTTTTGTTGTTCATCGCAAGCCATCAGCCGCTCGCCGCAGCGCGGCACCGCATTCACCCTCCAGTTTGAACGCGAACAGGTCATCGCCCCGCGTGCGCCCGCGGTTCACCGCGACGACTTCAATGCCGCGCGCCACGGCTGCGCGCACCAGCCGGAAGCTCGACCACACCATGAGCGACGAGCCGGCCACCAGTACGCCGTCTGCGAATTCCACCGCGGCCAGTGCCGCCGCGGTGGTTTCGCGCGGCACCGATTCACCATAGAACACCACGTCCGGTTTCAGCACGCCGCCGCAAATTTCGCATGCAGGCACATTGAACGTGCCGAAGTCGATGCCTACGAGGTCGGCGTCGCCGTCCGGCGCGATGCGCGCGGGCGACACATCCCAATCGGGGTTCGCCCCGCGCAGGCGCATCTGGAAGGCATCACGATCGAAGCGGTGATCGAGGGCCAGGCAGCGCACCACGTCCAGCCGTCCGTGCAGGTCGATCACGTTGCGGCTGCCTGCGCGCTGGTGCAGGCGATCGACGTTCTGGGTGACGATTTGCGCGACGCGCCCCATTTGCTCCAACTGCGCCAAGGCGGCGTGCGCCGCGCTCGGTCGCGCCGCCGCGAACATGGGCCAGCCCGTAAAACTGCGCGCCCAGTAACGCCGACGCACTGCTTCGCTTTCGATGAAATCGCGGTACTGCACCGGCGGCGAACGTTTCCAGTTGCCGTCGCCATCGCGGTAATCGGGGATGCCCGATTCCGTGCTGACGCCCGCTCCGGTGATTACCGTCACATGCGAGCGTGCGCGCAGCCATGCCGCAAGCTGTTCGACGTTCGCGGCGGATTCGGAATCATCGGCCGAAACTGCATCCATGAATCGCTTTTCCCAAACACTGATCCCGCACACTCTACAGCGGCTTCGTCGTTCTCCTGAATGGCTGGATTCGCAACCCCGCGCCATCCACATCGTCTTGCAAAGCGCGCGAGGGCGCCATAGTATTACGTTTGTTATAACATCGTTTGCGAGACTGCCATGAAACTGAAAATCACCGCCATCGGCAATTCCTCCGGCGTCATCCTGCCCAAGGAGCTGTTGGCGCGCCTGCGCGTCGAGAAAGGCGACGAACTGTACGCGCTGGAAACGCCGGACGGCATCCGCCTGACCACTTACGATCCCAAGCTGGCGGCACAGATGGAGGTTGCGGAAAAAATCATGCGCGAGGACAAACAGGTCCTGCACAAACTGGCGCAATAGGCCATGGACACGTTGATCGTTTGGGTGGACAAGCACCTCGCGCTGGCCATCCACGAACGCCAGCTTGCCGAACACGGAGGCAGCAGCGGCGTGCGCGACGAGAAGTTGCTGGAATCCGCACTTGCACGCCCGCAACAAGTGCACGCCTACCGCGACCCAGCGCCCGACCTTGCCGACCTCGCCGCCAGCCTTGCCTTCGGACTCGCGCGCAACCACCCGTTCGTGGATGGCAACAAGCGAACTGCACATGTCTGCTATCGCGTCTTCCTCGCGCTGAACGACGTGGAACTCGAGGCGAGTACAGAGGAAAAGTATGTGGCGATGATGGGCTTGGCTGCAGGCAGCATCACGGAAGCCGACTTCGCGGCCTGGCTGCGTCCAAGCCTCAAGCCGACCCACCGGCCGCGCGTCCATGAAAGGCGCGCGCGTTACGCGCGGCGCTGATTCGTCTCCCGGCGCCACGGAACCCGTGGCCGCACGCAAACCCACAGCACGATCACGTACGCGAACACCAACCCGTACGCAGCCGCGAACACCCACAGCGGCAGCGGCCAGTAGATGAGCCGGTTGATCCACCCGGCGATCAATGGCTGCACGTGCGAGGTACCGGACACATCACCCTGCCAGATCGTCAGGAAACACGCACGACCGGCAAGCGCCTGCACCGCGACGACGGCGAGGCTCAGCAAATGCGCCGACCGCCACCAGAATCCGCGCACCCAGCGCCAGGGGTGCCACGCGCCGATCGGGATCAGCACGCATCCTGCGACGTTGAACGCGATGATCGCGAGGTGGAAAACGATGATGGACAATATGGCCATACAAGGCGCATTGGATCAAAAATCCGAGTAGACGTCTCCATCCGGCACGACAAAAGGCCATCCCCCTCGATCCCCCTCCGTCCCGAAGGGGGAAGACAAGCACGGCACGCCGTACTTCGAACACCCCCTTCGTCCCGAAGAGGAAGACAAGCACGGCACGCCGTACTTCGAACACCCCCTTCGGGACGAAGGGGGTCGGCGCGAAGCGCCGGGGGATGCCATCGCGCATCAGGACAAAACAACACTGTGGGCCCATCAGGCCATCGTGACGAACTCTTCCGCCGATGTCGGATGGATCGCGACGGTGCGCAGGAAATCGGCATAGGTCGCGCCCATCTTCACCGCGACCGCGAAACCCTGCAGCATCTCGTCCATGCCGAGGCCGATGCCGTGCACGCCAACCACGCGTTCGTCGTCGCCCGCGCACACCAGCTTCATCATGGTCTTGCCTTCGCGACCAGCCAGCGACCACAGCATCGGCGTGAAGCGCGTCTTGCGCACCTTCACCGCATCGCCGTATTGCTTGCGTGCTTCGGCCTCCGACAACCCCACGCTGCCGATCGGCGGGTGCGAAAACACCACGCTGGGAATGTTCGAATAATCGAGATGCGCGTCGGGCTTGCCGCCGAACAACCGATCGGCAAGCTGCCGGCCGGCCGCGATCGCCACCGGCGTCAACGCCGGTTTGCCGTTCACGTCGCCCAGCGCATACACGCCCGCGACCGACGTGTTTTCGAATTCATCCGTGACGATTTCGCTGATCTTGCCCAGCTTGATGCCCGCCGCATCCAGTTGCAGCGATTCGACATTCGGCAACCGTCCGATCGCACTGATGACCTGTTCATACGGCCCGTGCGGCTCATGGTCCGAACAATCCAGCCACAGGCCCTTTGCATCGCGACGCACGCCGCGCACCGCGCAGCCCTCGTGATGAGCGATGCCTTCCGCCTGCATCAGGGCACCCAGTTCACGACCGAGGTCCGCATCGAAGCGCGTCAACAGGCCGCTGCGCGTAATCAATTCCACCTTCGACCCCAACGCCTGCAGCACGCCCGCGACTTCCACACCGATATACCCGCCGCCGATGATGCCGACGCGCGCGGGGCGCTGCGCCAGCCTGAAGAATCCATCCGAATCGATCGCGAGGTAACCGCCGGGCAGTTCCAGCCCGCGCGGACGAGACCCCGTCGCGATGACGACGTGCGGCGCGCGGTAATCCGCATCGCCGGCACGCAGCGTGTGCGCATCCACGAAATGCACCGGCGCAGGCACATGGTTGATGCCGAGTTCACGCAGGCGATTCGCATACGAGGTCCGCGCGCGCAACACGTAGGCCTCGCGATGTCCCACGAACGCGGCCCAATCCAGCGCGCCGGGCTGCACGTCGAAGCCGACGCTCTGCGCCATCCGCTGCGCGCCGGCCAGCTCCGCCGCAAACCACATCGCCTTCTTCGGCACGCAGCCGCGGTTGACACAGGTTCCGCCCAGCTCGTTCGGCTCGAACAACGTCACCTTGGCGCCATGCCGCGCCGCGCGGATCGCTGTCGCCACCCCGCCCGAGCCGCCGCCGATCACCAGCAAATCCGATTGGGTATCCATGCTTGTCGACCTGGTCGAATGCCGCCCAGAACATCGGGGCAACCTGCACGGAATCAACCATACCGCGGGCCGAACCTCGCGGAAGTCGCGAATCGTCGATTCGGGGCGCCTTCGTTCGTCGCCATCATGAGCGCGACAGCACGAAGCGCCATCCCGAAATTTTCCGCTCCCACCCAGAAGAGGATCGAGACATGCCCAATGCCAGTGCAACGAGGAACATGGCCGTTTGCCTATGGTTCGACGGCAACGCGGAGGAAGCCGCCAGCTTCTATGCCGCCACCTTCCGGGATTCGCACGTGGATGCCGTGCACCGCGCGCCGGGCGACTACCCCGAAGGCAAGCAGGGCGACGTGCTGACGGTGGAATTCACCGTACTCGGCATGCCGTTCCTCGGCCTGAACGGCGGCCCGCAGTTCAAGTTCGACGAAGCGGTGTCGTTCCAGGTCTATACGCGCGACCAGGCCGAGACCGATCGCTTGTGGAACGCGATCACCGGCAACGGCGGCGCCGAAAGCGAATGCGGCTGGTGCAAGGACCGCTTCGGCCTGTCGTGGCAAATCACGCCGCGCGCCCTGATGGATGCGTTCACCGATCCGGATCGCGCCGCCGCCAAGCGCGCCTTCGACGCGATGATGACGATGCGCAAGATCGACATCGCAAAAATCGAGGCGGCGCGGCGCGGGTAATCGACCGCGTTTTCAGTCGTCCCGGCTTGCACCGGGGCGACGAACATCAGGCGAACGGATCGCGCAGCACGATGTTGGCGTCGCGGTCGGGGCCGGTGGAGACGATCGCAAGCGGGCAGCCTGCGAGTTCTTCGAGCGTGCGCAGGTACGCGCGCGCTGCGGGCGGCAGCTTGTCCCATTCGGTGACGCCGTGGGTGGATTCGCTCCAGCCGGGGAATTCCAGATACACCGGCGTGCATTCCTTCCAGCCCTCGGCGTCCAGCGGAGCGTATTCGGTGCGCTTGCCGCGGTATTCGTAGGCGATGCACACCTTGAGTTTTTCCATGCCGTCGAGCACGTCGAGTTTGGTGATGCACAGGCCCGAGATGCCGTTGATCAGCACCGCGCGCTTCAGTGCGACGATGTCCATCCAGCCGCAGCGGCGCGGGCGGCCGGTGGATGCGCCGAATTCGTCGCCGCGTTTGCGGATGTGTTCGCCGATGGCGTCGTCGAGTTCGGTCGGGAACGGACCGCCGCCCACACGTGTCGCGTAGGCCTTGGCGATGCCGAGCACGTAGTCGATGTAATCCGCACCGACGCCGGCCCCCGCCAGCGCGCCGCCGGTGGTCGTGTTCGATGACGTCACGTACGGATAGGTGCCGTGGTCGATATCGAGCAGCGCGCCCTGCGCACCTTCGAACAGCACGCGCTCGCCGTTGCGACGCAGGTCGTGCAGGATGCCGGCGACGTCGGATTTCATCGGCTCGACGTATTCGCCGAACGCCAGCGCTTCGTCCAGCGTCTGCTGGAAATCGACGGCTTCGGCGTTGAGATATTTGGTGAGCACGAAGTTGTGGTAGTCCATCACCTCGCGCAGCTTTTCGGCCAGCTCTTTCGGATAACTCAGGTCGGCAACGCGCACGCCGCGGCGCGCGACCTTGTCTTCATAAGCCGGCCCGATGCCGCGCCCGGTGGTACCGATGGCGCCCGCGCCAGCGGCCTTCTCGCGCGCCTGGTCCAGCGCGATGTGGTACGGCATGATCAGCGGCGTCGCCGGGCTGATCTTGACGCGCGAGCGCACCTCGACGCCGTTGGCTTCGAGTTCGGCGACTTCCTTCTGCAACGCCGCGGGTGACAGCACCACGCCGTTGCCGATCAGGCACAGCGCGCCCTCGCGCAGGATGCCTGACGGGATCAGATGCAGGACGGTCTTTTTGCCCTTGATCACCAGCGTGTGGCCGGCGTTGTGGCCGCCCTGGAAACGCACCACCGCACCGATGTCCTGCGTCAGCAGGTCGACGATCTTGCCCTTGCCTTCGTCGCCCCACTGGGCACCCAAGATGACTACGCTTTGTCCCATGATGCTCTCGCTTTGATGTTTGTATTTCGATTGGGGCGACGATCGGCGACTCGACTCAATGCTTTGCCGGTGTCGGGTTGTCGCTCGAGGCACCCGCATCGATCGCCTGCATGAAGGGCGAGCCCTTGTCGAGCACGACGACGGCGCCGCCGCCGCTGAAACTGTTGCGCCACGCGTCGAGGCTGCTCCAGTAGCGGAAGAACTGAGGGTCTTTCGCGGATGCCACCGCGTAGATCTTCGCCGCGTCGGCATCGCCATCGCCGCGTATTGCTGCCGCGGCCTGGCTGGCGGCGGCGAGCACCTGTTCGTCGTCCGCTTCGCCCTGCGCGCGAATGGCGGCCGCCTCGGCTTCTCCTTGCATGCGCATGCTTCCGGCCGCCGCCTGCGCTTCGGTGGTCATGCGCTTGTACACGGAGGCAAGCGCGTCCTCGGGCGGCAACACGCGGCCGATGCCGACTCCGAGCACGTTGATGCCCAGCTTGCCGCGCAGTTCCGCGCCGACGTCGCCGCGCACTTTCGCGCCCATGTCCTGGCTGGTCGCGGCCAGCAGCGCGGACAAATCGTTGTCCGCGACTTCGCTGCGCAACGCATCCCTGATCAGCGGTTCAATCTGCTGCAGGGCCTGCAGCTCATCGCCGGAGGTCGCGTTGAAGTACGTTGCGGCATCTGCGATCTGCCAGCGCACATGGAAACCCACTCGCACCGCGTGGCCATCGCGGGTCTTGCAATCGCCGGGTTCAGCCTGCGAAATGATTTCGCGCGTGTCGTACACGCTCACGTCCTGCACGAACGGCAGCTTGAAGTGCAGCCCGGGACCCATGCCGGAAGCTTCGACCCGGCCGAACCGCGACAACGACGCCGCGTGGCCTTCGCCCACGACATAAATACCGTTGGCGCCAAGCAGCACCAGCACGATGATCACGATGGGAATGGCGTATTTCATTCAGTCGACCCCATCCACGCCCGGCCCGGAAGTGACTGGTTCCGCCGATGATGCCGATTCCGCCGGTCGCGCGGGCGCGCTGCTGCCGGAACTTGCGGGTGCCGCCGCGGCCGGATGCTGCACCGGGAACTGCACGATCACGTTGCCCGAGCCGGTGTTGACGACGACATGATTTTTTGTCAGCACGTCGCGCATGGTGTCCAGCCACAGGCGGTGGCGCGTGACCTGCGGCGCGGCCTGGTATTGCGGGAGGATCTGGCCGAAGCGCGCGACGGCCGCATTGGCCTCGGCGACGGCCTGGCGTCGATAGGCTTCGGCATCGGTCTTGATGGAGGCCGCCTGGTCCTTCGCCTTGAGCTTGCTGCTTGCAACTTCAGCGCGTGCGGCGGCCTGCACCGTCGCGCCGTTGTCCCGCGCCGCGGAGATGGCGTCGAAGGCCTGTTTCACGTCCGGTGGCACGCTGACGTTTTGCACGGTGATGTCACTCACGGCCACGCCGATTTCATCGTTGGCGCCCGCCAGCGCGCCCTGCAACCGCGCGAGGACATCCGCACCAAGTTTGTTGCCATCGGTGTGCCCGGGCGGACACGGCAACCCCAAGTCATCGATCAGGCATTGCAATTTGTGCGAACCCACGGCCGCGCGCACGGCAGCGGTGGCTGCGTCGCGCACCACTTGTTCAGCGTCACGCGTGGCGAACAGGAACCTGCGCACGTCGGTGATCTTGTAATGGACGTCGTAATCGACCATAACCAGCTGGCCATCACTGGTCAGGACGCGCGCCTCGTCACCGACGGTGCGGGGATGTCCAATGTCGATTTTCAGGACGCGATCGATCGGCGGCGGCAGACGCAGGTGCGGACCCGGTTGCAGGACGCGCTCGAAGCGGCCGAAGCGCAACACCACGCCAACTTGCTGCGCCCCGATGGAAGTCCATCCACCGATTACGAACCACAGCACGATCAGCAGGACGACCAGCGCAACGACGCTCATGGGTCCACGACCGAATGGCCCAAGGCCGCGCCGGAACTTCCGGACCCACGCATCCAGATCGGGCCCCTGGCCGCCCTGCCCCGACCCCCACGGCTCGCGGCCGCGGGGCTCACGCGGTTTTTCGCCGGGTTCCTTCCAGGGCATCTCGAGGGCAGCCTCAGGTCGCGGGAAATGACGGTGCGCCGGGTTCAGCGCAAACGCCACATTCTAGCAGAGCAGTGTGATCGCCCCGGACGGTAGCGGCTTAAAGGAACTTGATTTGTCGTCATCCCGGAATCGCGAAGCGATATCCGGACTGCATTTGCAGGATTGCAAACGCGAACGCGGCCCAAAGGGCGAGCACCAAGGATGGCACGAGAATACCCAACGCCTGTGGCTTCACATTTGCGAAAGACACTGGGTTCCGGCGTCCGCCGGAATGACAACGTGAGGTGGTGGGTTCCCTCTACGCCGCATCCAGCCAATCGCGCAGAAGGCTTGCTTCGTCGCCACGCACGTCGCCGGCAAGCGGCAACAGCAGTTCGCGCGGCGCGTCGATGTCGAGGCACCAGCCATCCTCGTCGTAGCGTTCGGATTTCACCGCGCCCAGTTCGATCAGGCGTGCACGCAAACGGCCCGCACGCGGAGGCAACCGCAATTCAGCATGCACGCGCGTGCCCGCGAGGCGTTCACTGATCGCCTGCCGCAAAAGATCGAGGCCTACGCCGCTTGCGGCGGAAATCCATACCGCGACCGGCGCCCCGCCAGCATCCCGATCGATGCGGGGACCCGCTTCGCGGAAAGTCGGGCCATGGATGCCCGGCTGTTGATCTTCGTCGGCAGGGATGCCGGCATTCAATAAATCTATCTTGTTGAACACCATCAGTTGCGGAACGCTGCCCGCGCCGATTTCATCCAGCACCCCGTTCACGACGTTGACCAACACATCGCGCTCGCCGTCGGCCGCGTCGGTGACGTGCAGCAACAGGTCGGCATCGCGCGCTTCGGACAACGTGGCGCGGAACGCGGCGATCAGATCGTGCGGCAGCTCGCGGATGAAGCCAACCGTGTCGGCCAGCACCGCGGGGCCGGATTCGAGGCCGTCCAGCCGCCGCACGGTGGGGTCGAGTGTGGCGAACAACTGGTCGGCCGCGTACACCGCGCCGCGCGTGACGGCATTGAACAACGTGGACTTCCCGGCGTTGGTGTAGCCGACCAACGCGACGCGCGGGAGCGTGTTGCGCAGGCGCGCGCGGCGTTGCTGGTCGCGCTGCACGCCCACCTTGTCGATGCGCTTCTGCAATTGCTCGACGCGCTTCTGCAACAGGCGGCGGTCGGTTTCGAGCTGGGTTTCGCCAGGGCCGCGCAGGCCGATCGAACCGCCGCGCTGGCGCTCCAGGTGGGTCCAGCCGCGCACCAGCCGGGTCGCCATGTGCTTCAACTGCGCAAGTTCGACTTCCAGCTTGCCTTCGTGCGATTGGGCGCGCTGCGCGAAGATGTCGAGGATCAGCGCGGCGCGATCGATCACGCGCGCGGAGAAATGCTTTTCGAGGTTGCGCTCCTGCACCGGCGTCAACGCGTGATCGACCAGCACCAGGTCGGCGCCGAGTTCACGCACCCTTGCCTGCACTTCGTCGGCCTTGCCGGTGCCGATGTAGAACTTCGGGTTGGGTGCATCCACGCGTGCGTGCACCGTGCCGAGGATTTCGGCGCCGGCGGATTTCACGAGCTCCGCGAATTCCTGCGCACGGCGCACAACCGTACCATTGCCGGTGTACGGCAACACCAGCAGTGCGCGTTCGCCTCGTTTCTCGCGTTCGAACAGAAGAATCAGTCCTGCGCCGGCGATTCGGCGTCTTCCTGACCGGTCTCGTCCGCACCGATCTTGACCGCACGGCTGGGCACCACGGTCGAAATGGCGTGCTTGTACACCATCTGGCTGACCTGGTTGCGCAACAGCACCACGAACTGGTCGAACGACTCGACGACACCCTGCAGCTTGATGCCATTGACGAGATAAATCGCAACCGGCACGCGCTCGCGGCGCAGGGCATTCAAGAACGGATCCTGCAACGATTGGCTTTTGGACATTTTTATGGCCTTCCGATTCCGGTTTCCCGCACGGTTTCCCTCGCGGAAT
>Ga0070661_100003831_pt1 | contig 10358 bp, 11 predicted proteins | sample KBSC43metaG_FD_64663 | JGI IMG/M metagenome (GOLD analysis project Ga0070661, IMG submission 64663) | Corn rhizosphere microbial communities from Kellogg Biological Station, Michigan, USA - KBS C4-3 metaG | ecosystem: Host-associated > Plants > Roots > Rhizosphere > Soil ...
CGTTCCCAGGCCGCTCCGGCCTTGGCGAGATCAAGCTTCAGCGAGGCCCTGCAACGTATCGAGGCGGGCATCCAATACCTTAGCGAGCCAGCGAGAGGCTAGCCTTCGCGGGTTCTCGGTGGAGAGAGAAAGGCTGATTTGGCGATCCGAGCCATGACATAGCTTGTTTGTAGTAACGTAACTACAAGCGAGCTGCGTCGGAGCGCCATCATGACCATCACGACCCTATCGAGCCGCGAACTCAACCAGGACGTTACGAAGGCCAAGAAAGCCACCAAGGAGGGTCCAGTGTTCATCACTGACCGAGGCAGACCGGCGCACGTGCTGCTGAGCATCGAGGAATACCAGCGTCTTACCGGGGGACGCCAGAAGATTGCCGATCTGCTGGCCATGCCCGGCGTCGAGGACATTGAACTGGAAATCCCACCGCCGCGCGACCTTGCTCTACCGGCGGACTTGTCCTGATGCTTGTTCTCGATACCAACGTCGTTTCTGAGCTGCGCAAAGTGCGCGGCGGCAAGGCCGACAAACGCGTAGCGCAGTGGTCGGACAGCGTGGATGCCGCCGATCTGTTCGTTTCCGCGATCACGATCCAGGAGCTGGAAATTGGCGTTTTGCTGGCCGAGCGCAGAGACCCCTCGAAGGGCGCCGTGCTTCGTGCCTGGCTGAACAGTCATGTGTTGCCGGCTTTCGCAGGCCGCGTCCTGCCGGTGGATACCGCCGTGGCGCAGCGAAGCGCGAAGCTGCACGTACCCGCCCCGCAATCGTTGCGCGACGCTTTCATTGCCGCCACGGCGCAGGTACACGGCATGACCGTGGTGACGCGAAACGTGGCCGACTTTGCCGCATCCGGCGTCAACCTCATCAATCCTTGGACTTGGGAGGCTTAGCCAGGCATGCCGGGTGTCACCGATTGCCGACACGGGTCGCCTCACGCAAGTCAAACGGCCAGCGGCCGCCTGATCGCGATCAAGCCTGCCATGTCCACGGGTTGATCACGGCCACGCCGGCAGCCTCAAAAGGCGACGTGTCGCGCGTGGCTACCGCGAAGCCATGAATAGCTGCGATGCCGGCGATGTAACCATCCGTCGGCGCAATCGCTTTCCCAGCGGCGCGAGCGCGGGAACGCAGCGTGGCGTACGCATCCGATGCCGGCGCATCGAATGACAGTATGCGGCCGGCGAACAGGGGCAGCACGCGTTGCTCGAGACGCTGATGAAGTAGGTCACGGCGTTTGCCCTCAGGCAGCACGGCGACGCCGAAGCGCAGTTCGGCAAGGCTGATGGCCGAGAGGTACAACGTTTCGATGATCTGCGCGTCGATCCAGGCGAGCACGTTCATGTCGCCAGGCGCTTTGAGCGGCTCTGAAACAACATACGTATCGAGCAGGATCATTCAAAGCTCACCGGCTCGGATGCCGTCCTGTCGCGCTCGATCTCAAGCTCGACGCCGCCCACTTCCCGGCCAATGTCGGCCAGCAGGGAACCGAGCTTGATTCGGTTCTCGGGCCGGACAGCGTTTTCGAGAATCGCCCGGATTTCCGCCTCCGTGCTGCGTCCATGCGTAGCAGCACGTACGCGCAAGGCGCGATGGGTTTCTTCGGGCAGGTTGCGAATGGTGACGGATGCCATGGCGGGCGCCCTTTGCAGTGATATCAATGACTGCATTCAATCACCATTGATATCACGAAGGGCCTTTTTGCGGCGTTCGGGCAGGCGAGGACTAGGCGAGGAGGGTCTTCAAGGGCCTTCACCCTTCAGCCCTCGCTATCGGCCAGCAGTTGCACCAGGGCGTTGCGGCGGCGGGCATTCAACTTCCGCATCGCGGTGATCACGGCGCGCTCCTGCTCGGTCAGGACCTTATAGGCGCCCCCCGGTTCATGTACCTGCCCGGTCGACGGCAGGCGGCCCAGGATCAGCCAATCCAGGCTGCACTCGAACTCCTCGGCCACCTTTGCCAACCGGCCCGTTTCGGGAAAGGCCTGTCCCTTGAACCACTGGCGCACGGCTTCCTTGGAAACGTCAAAGCGCAACGAGAGCGCTTTGTTACGCCCTCGGCCACTCGGAATGTCCGCCAAATCGCAGGCTTCGTTCAGTCGGTCTGCGAATCCTGCGTACGTGTCAACTGATTTTCGTGTAGGCAAGTTAAACCTGGCTTTGGTGAGTTCAATTGCCAAGCCATTCTTGTAATTTTTGTAGGAAAAAGACCACGTTTGACTTGCTAATCGAGTTCTGATTGTCTGCTTCCCGCAGCGCGGAGGGCGCTGCATCCGGAGCGCGCTTCCGTTGGTGTCGATGACACCGACACGGACCGCTATCGACTTTTCACAGGGGAGCAACTCGAAATGATTTCTCGTAGCGGATCGGCTTCGTTCGATTTACGCCTGCTGGTGCTGGCCATCGCCTTGAGCCTGGGCAGCGGCAGCGCGCTGGCGCAGAGTACGGCGGGTGACATCTCAGGGACTGCGACTTACGCCAGCGGTGCAGTGGTGGTGATCAAGGGGTTGGACTCGGGCCTGTCCCGTTCGGTCGAGCTGACGCCCGACGGCAAGTTCCGCGTGCCGTCGTTGCCCAGCGGTCGATATGAAGTGCAGCTGGTGCGTGACGGTCATGCGCTCAACACCAGCCAGGTGACCGTGCTGGCCGGACAAACTGCACAGCTCAATCTTGGCACCGAGGCCGCACAGGCAACCCGCCTGAGTACCGTGACAGTCAGTGCCAATGCGATCCCGCCCATCGACGTCAGCTCGTCGGAAACACGCACCACTTTCTCCGCTTCCCAGCTCAACGCGCTGCCGGTGCCGCGCGATATCGTCAGCGTGGCGACGCTGGCGCCGGGCGTGGTCAAGGGCAACGGTACGTTCGGCAACCTGCCGTCGTTCGGCGGCTCGTCGGTCGCGGAGAACAGTTACTACGTCAACGGCTTCAACGTCACCAACCTCTACAACAATCTCTCGTTCGGCGAAGTGCCATTCCAGGCCATCGACCAGTTGGATGTGCAGTCGGGCGGCTACGGCGCGCAATACGGGCTTTCCACTGGCGGCGTGACCTCGGTCAACATCAAGCGCGGCACCAACGAGTGGAAGGGCGGCGTGAGCTGGAGCACGGCACCGGACTGGGCTCGTGGAACCTCACCCAATGTCATGCGTGCCAACGGCACCACTTTCCGCGAGTACGATAAAAACACCAAGGCCAGCAACACTTACGACGCCTGGCTGGGCGGGCCGTTGATCAAGGACAAGTTGTTCCTGTTTGCGTTGGCTGAGTTCACCAAGACAAGCATCACCACTTACGGTGCTTCTTCGACTTCGAGTCTAAGCAATGCCAACTCGACTACTACCGCCAACGACCTCACCACCAGGAGTCCTTACTGGGTGGTAAAGCTCGACTGGAACATCAACGACGCCAATCATCTCGAATACACCGGCTTCAACAATACCGACAGCACCACTTACCGCTACTACAACGCTCCTTACGTCGACGGCGTGACGTCGAAGACGACCTACAAGGGCGATCTGCACAACAAGGTGGGCGGCCTGACCAGCATCGTCAAATACACCGGCTATCTCACCGAGGATCTGACCCTGACGGCCCAGTGGGGCAAGATGGACAGCGACAACTCCTCCTACACCGTCAGCCCGGCCGGCATCACCACCCGCTACAACGGCGATATCAACGCGCCCGCTTCCGGTTGTGCCTACACCGCGTACAACGGCGTGCCGTGGGGGCCGGCGACCTGTGCCATTACCAGCAGCGTCGACATCTACGGCGGCAAGGATCAGCGCGAGGCGTGGCGCGTCGATCTCGACTGGCGGCTTGGCGATCACGAACTTGGCGCAGGCTACTCGGACGAAAGCTGGTCGTCGGATGCAGGCAGTTCCTACTCGGGCGGGGCCTACCATTACTACTACTCCAAACCCAGCGCGAAAGCGCCTGGCCTGGTGATGACGAAGAACTTCCGGACCGGCGGCCACATCGACGTCGATCAAAAGGCCTGGTATCTGGAGGATCATTGGCAGGCGACCGAGAAGCTGATGCTGTACGGCGGGCTTCGCAACGACAGCTTCAACAACAAGAACGGCGCCGGCGAAAGTTTCGTCAAGCAGGAAAATATCTGGCAACCGCGCCTGGGGTTTTCCTGGGATGTGATGGGCGACGCTTCGTTCAAGGTGGCCGGCAGTGCGGGTCGTTACTCCCTGCCGATCGCGGCCAACGTCGCCTTGCGCGCCGCGACCGCGTCACTCTTTGTCGAGGACGACAGCCTCTATTCGGCGATCAATCCCGATGGCTCGCCCGTGCTGGTAGGCACAAAGGGAAGCCAGGGGCACTACATCATCAACGGTGAGGATGGCAGTACGCCCGATCCACGTGCCGTGGCCTCCAAAGGCCTGAAACCGTACGTGCAGGACGAGTACATCCTCGGTTTCCAGAAGACGCTGCGCAGCGACACCGTCTTTCTCGACAACTGGACGGTAGGCATGAAGGCCACCTACCGGAAGCTGCGCACCACCATCGACGACACCTGCGATTCGCGGCCGTTCTACGCGGAAGCGGCAAGGCAAGGCGTGGATGGCGCCTGGGATGACGAGTGGTCGGTGCCTGCCGGCATGGTCGGCTGCTGGATCTACAACCCAGGCAGCGCGCTTTCGCTGAGCACCACGCTGGACGGCTCGCCTCGTACCTTCAATGTGACGATTCCCAGCAGCACCTTGGGACCGCGTGGCATGCGCTCCTATCAAGGCATCGTGTTCAGCGCGGAGAAGCAGTCGGAGACGTACTACCTCAACGCTTCGTACACCTGGTCGAAAAGCTACGGCAACACCGAGGGGCTGGTGAAGTCCAGCAACGGCCAGGACGATACCGGCACAACCTCCGATTTCGATTTCCCCGAAATCATGGTCGGCGCCAACGGCTATCTGCCGAACGACCGCCGCCACGCCATCAAGCTCTACGGCGCCTACAAGTTCACCTCCGAGTGGTCGGCGGGCCTCAACCTGCTGGCGCAATCGGGTGCGCCGATCAGCTGCTATGGCGGTGGCGGCGGCACGCTGGGCACTCGATTTGGCTATGGCGCGGCGTTCCATGTCTGCAACGGCGAGATCAGCGCGGAGGGAACCAGCGGTCGCACCCCGTGGCTGTGGACAGTCAGCCCGAACGTGATCTACCAGCCGTCGTGGGCGAAAGGCTTGAGCATGCAGCTATCGGTGATCAACCTGTTCAACAACGACGCGCCGACCTTCGTCTACGAACAGTACGAGACCATTTCCAACAGCGGTCGCAAGACGATGTACACCCACTACAAGCTGCCGAAGTACTTCAACACCCCGCGTTATGCGCGGCTGCAGCTGCAGTACGACTTCTCGCTGTAAATCTTCGCTGTTGAAGCGCTGGCGCCTTGTCGGTCGAAACGCAAGCGTCGGTGAGTGGAGTCGCTCCCAGCCCTTGGGAGCACGCCTCGATGAAGCGTCACCCCGATCGCGTCTCATTGAGGAAGCAAGCCGGATCCGCACGGGCGGTGCACGCCAGGAACATTTGGCGTGCATCCGGTGGCGGGCTCAGGCCCTGGCGCGTTCTTCCATCAGGCCCACCAGATTCCCGTCCGGGTCGCGCAGGAAGGCCAGCCACAAGGTGTGATCCGATAGCTCCGCCGTCGCCTGCGGCTCGCGTTCGCCCACCGCGCCATGATCGAGCAGTGCGCGGAACGTGTGCTCGATGTCGCCGACCGTGAAGTAGAGAATGGAATTGCCACCCACGCTGCCATGTCCTTGCGGCGTGGACAGCATCAGCCGCACGCCGCCGGCATCCAGGAAGGCCAGATTCGTGGCGGGCCGAAACAGGAACGGCAGTTCCAGGATGTCGCGATAGAACGACAGCGCTGTATCGACGTCGCTGACGGTGATGGCGATCTGGCCGATGCCGGTGATCCGTGAGGACATGGCGCAACTCCACGGCTGGGAATGCCGGCAGTCTAGAACATTCGCAGCCGCGGCTCAGGTCGGCGATACTTGGCCGATGATTGATCACGAGGACGTTGCCGCGCTGCTGGGCACGGAAGGCCCCTTCGCTCGCGAGCTACCCAATTTCGCCCCGCGCGCCGCCCAGCAGGCGATGGCGCGCGCGGTGCAGCACGCCATCGCCGAGCGCGAGACGCTGATTGCGGAGGCCGGCACCGGCACCGGCAAGACGTTCGCCTATCTGGTGCCGGCGTTGCTCTCGGGGGAGCGCGTGATCGTGTCCACCGGCACCAAGGCGCTGCAGGACCAGCTGTATTTCCGCGACCTCCCGCGCGTGCGCTCGGTGCTGGGCGCCCGCCTCAAGACGGCGTTGCTGAAGGGGCGGTCGAACTACCTGTGCCTGTATCGTCTCGACCAGACCGTGCGCGAGGGTGCCACTTTCGATCGCGCGCAGGCGTCGCAACTGGCGGCCGTCCGTGCCTGGTCGGCGCGAACACGGCGCGGCGACCGCATGGAGCTGGCGGAGGTGCCGGAGGAATCGCCACTGTGGCCGCGCGTCACTTCGACGCCGGAAAACTGCCTGGGCGTGGAGTGTCCGTTCTACGACGACTGCCACGTGATCAAGGCGCGGCGCGAAGCGCAGGAAGCCGACCTGGTGGTGGTCAACCATCACCTGCTGTTCGCCGATCTGGCGCTCAAGCAGGAAGGTTTCGGCGAAATCCTGCCGGGCGCGAACGCGTTCATCCTCGACGAAGCACACCAGATTCCCGAGCTTGCCGGCCAGTTTTTCTCGCAGAGCATCAGTGCGCGCCAGCTGTCGGATCTGGCGCAGGACAGCCTGAGCGAATGTAATGGTGTCACGGGTGCGATTGGCCTGGTGCTGGAGCCGGCCGAAGCGGTGCAGGATGCCGTGCGCAGACTGCGACTGGCGATGGACGTGTTGCCGGAGCGAGGGCCGTTCCATCAGATGGAGGCCAAGCACGAGATCGGCGATGCCTTGCATGCGTTACGTGACGTGCTGGCGGCGCTGACAGACGTACTGGCGTCCCAGGCGGAGCGCTCGCGCGGTTTCGCCAATGCGCATGAACGCGCCGCTTTGATGAGCGAGCGCCTCGATCGCATCGCCGAGCGCGAAAGCGAACGCGACGTGCGCTGGTACGAACTGTTTCCCCGTGGTTTTGCGCTGCATGCCACGCCGCTCGATCTGGCTGCGCCCTTGCGAGCCATGCGGGAACAGACCCAGGCGGCGTGGATCTACACCTCGGCCACGTTGTCGGTGTCGTCCAGCTTCGATCACTTTGCGCGCCAGCTGGGTCTGGAAGACCCGCAGACCCTGCATGTGGAAAGCCCGTTCGACTATCAGAAGCAGGCGCTGTGCTATCTGCCGACGGGGCTGCCGGATCCTTCCGCCCGCGACTACACCGACCGGGTGATCGAGGCCGTGTTGCCGGTGCTGCACGCCTCGCACGGACGCGCCTTCCTGCTGTTCACCTCGCACCGTGCCCTGCGCCGCGCGGCCGAATTGCTGCACGAGCGGGTGCCCTGGCCTTTGTTCGTGCAGGGTTCGGCACCACGCCACCAACTGCTGGAGGATTTCCGCCACAGCGGTCACGGCGTGTTGCTGGGCGCTGCCAGTTTCTGGGAAGGCGTCGACGTGGCGGGCGAAGCGTTGAGCGTGGTGGTGATCGACAAGCTGCCGTTCGCTTCGCCGGACGATCCCGTGCTGCAGGCGCGCCTCGAAGCGCTGGAGCAGGCCGGCATCAATCCCTTCATGGGCTGGCAGGTGCCCAGTGCGGTGATTGCGCTCAAGCAGGGCGCGGGCCGGTTGATTCGCGACGTGCACGATCGCGGTGTGCTTGTGTTGTGCGATCCGCGCCTCACCAGCAAGGGCTATGGACGGCTGTTCCTCAACAGCCTTCCCGCCATGCCTCGCACCAAGGAACTGGCGCAGGTGAAGGCGTTCTTCGACGATGAAGTGTCCGCACCGGCGTGAGCGTGCGATGTAGATCTTGCCTAAACATGCGTTTCTCGCCCGTCATTCCGCTGCAGGCCGGAATCCAGTAGCGAATGCGCCCAGTTATCCAGGCGGAGCAAAAGACGTTCTGGATAAGCCCCCGCAACAACCCAACGCACGGCTGCTGGATTCCGGCCTGCGCCGGAATGACGGTGAGGGAAATGAGCTGGTTCTGCGTGGCCCACGGCACTGGATTCTGCTCGCTGGAGGCACAACGATTAGCGCTGTCACTCCAACGAGGGTTAGGACATGGCCAAGGTCACCGGTTTTGGCGGCATCTTTTTCAAGGCGCGCGATCCGGCCGCGCTGGGCGATTGGTATGCGCGGCACCTGGGTTTTCCGCTGGAAGACTGGGGCGGGGCGCGTTTCGAGGACGACGCGTCGCGTCCGGGTTATATCGTGTGGACGCCATTCGCCGCTGACACCACCTATTTCGCGCCCAGCAGCCAGCCTTACATGCTCAACTTTCGCGTGGACGATCTGGATGGCTTGCTCGCGCAGTTGAAGGCGGACGGCGTGGACGTCGACGGCCGCATCGAAGAGAGCGAATTTGGTCGCTTCAGCTGGATCATGGATCCGGAAGGCACGCGCATCGAACTGTGGCAGCCGCCGGGCTGAGCTTACGCGTTCGTTCCGGCGGCGCTGGCGGCCATGTCGCGCAGATGGCTGGCGGTCGCTTCGTCGGCGGGCACGAACGCTTCCAGGGCCAGTTCGGCCAGGGTGACGTCCATCGGCGTGCCGAACACCGTGGTGGTACTCAGCATCGACAGCGTGATATCGCCGAGCGCCAGTTCCATCGGTACGGCGATATCGCCGCTGACCACGCCGTGCCCCTCGGCATCATTGCCGGGATAGCTGCGCAACTCCTGTAGCAGGGCGACCAGTTGCGGGTCGTGCGTGGCATCGATCTGGCGACGCAGGCGATCGAGCAGATGCGCCCGCCACACCGGCAGATTGCGGATATGCGGCGCCAGCCCTTCGGGATGCAGGCTCAGGCGCAGCACGTTGATCGGCGGTTTGAGCCATTGCGGTACCAGTCCCGCCAGCATGCGTTGCGTGGCCTGGTTGCTTTCGATCAGGTTCCAGTGCCGATCGACGGCAAGCGCGGGATAGGGCTCCAATCCCTTCAACAGCAGACGGATCGAACCGAGCACCGCGGCAAACGCCGGATCGTCGAACGTCCGTTCGCGGTAGACCGGCGCAAATCCTGCCGTCACGAGCAGTTGGTTGCGTTCGCGCAAGGGAATATCCAGGTATTCGGCCAACCGCAGGATCATGTCGCGACTGGGCTGCGAGCGTCCCGATTCCATGAAGCTCAAATGGCGCGTGGAAACCTCCGCGCCGCTGGCCAGATCGAGCTGGCTGAGCCGTCGATGACGCCGCCACTCGCGCAAGAGATTGCCCACCGGACGAGCGGCGGACGGGGAGAGGGCGGAAGCCGTGGCGCTCATGTGCATCTCCGTGGGTACCTCGAGGGAGCGATGTTCCCACGAGGATGGATGGCAAGCCCATGCCGGACGGCGGGGTGCCGTCCGGCCGTGGCCGTCAGGCCATTTGCGGCACCTTGTCGAGGAAGCCGAACACCTGGCCGATGCGTCCGTCCTGCAGCGAAGCGACGTCGAAACCGATCACCAGCGGTTCGGCCGCGCCCGGCGAGGCGAGATGCCACTGGAATCGCAGCGTGTCGTGATGCGCATCGACCACACCGGCGAGTGCGAAGCGGTGGCCGGGGAACATCGCCTGTACGGCCGACACGGTGGCGTCGATCGCTTCCCAACCCTTCGCATCGACCATCGGATCGGTGTAGCGCGCGTGTTCGGCATAGACGTCTTCGATCAGGCTGCGACGACGCAGGGCATCGGTCTCGTTCCAGCTGGCGATGTAGCGTTCGGCGAGTGCGTGGGCGTGGGTGGTCATGGCGTGTTCCTCGTAGGTGGGTGTGGGAACAGAGTGCGGCGTACGAGGCACGCAAGCGATTACCTGCGGGGTAATGAGTTGCGCCATGGTTCCGCCACAAGTCGCATGCGAGTCGGCAGCAACTCGCCCGAAGGTTCGCCCCCGCGCCTGTTTTCCTGCAGGCTCCGAGACAAGGGATTGAGCCATGGGACACTGGATGAAGGGCTGGACCGCCAAGGTACTTGGCGTGGGCCTGCTGGCGCTGCTCATGTTGTTGCCGTTGTGGAAGGTGCAGTCGCTGGTGGAAGAGCGACAGGGCATGCGGCAGGCGGCGATCGAGCAGATCGCGCAGGGCTGGGGCGGCGAGCAGGTGCTCGGTGGCCTCGTGCTGGCGGTGCCGACGCAGGAGAAGATCGCAACGACCGGCGGCGAGCTGAGCGATGTGGCCGATACCACGCTGCTGCTGCCCGACACGGCCGCCATGAGCATCGGCAT
>Ga0070661_100003843_pt1 | contig 10336 bp, 6 predicted proteins | sample KBSC43metaG_FD_64663 | JGI IMG/M metagenome (GOLD analysis project Ga0070661, IMG submission 64663) | Corn rhizosphere microbial communities from Kellogg Biological Station, Michigan, USA - KBS C4-3 metaG | ecosystem: Host-associated > Plants > Roots > Rhizosphere > Soil ...
CCGTAGTTTGTGAGGCGTAAATCTGCACCCAATAAATTTGAACGATAGATCAAGAGCGCCACTTCATCATCCATCATGGAGGCCGCAACGCTTTCATCCCACAGGTAGCTTGCGTGTTTGAAGTTTTTTGTCACTGTACTCATCGCTTCATAAATTTTCAATGTTCAATGTTCAATATTCGGCCTACTCACCATTCACCACTCACCACTCACTACTTTATCGCATTCCCATAACCCACCAGCGCCACTGATAGTATAATTGTGACAACTCCTATGATGATAGTAGTTTTTGTTTTTTGCGAAACACCCTTCCATTCTTTGAGAGCAAAGCCCCAAAGATTTGCCACAAGTATGATAAAGGCCATATGCAGTATCCATGAGCTTGCCCCATTACCGAGCTTACTCTCTCCCATCCCGTAGAAAAAGAATTGGAGAAACCAGGTTGTGCCCGCTAACGCCGCAAAAAAATAATTGTTTGCCAGGTTCACCTTTGCATTTGTATAATCATGAAAAGTTTTGTTCCGGCTATTCAGGATCATGCACCACACAAGATTAGTTGTGAGACCTCCCCACAACAGCACTACATAAGTTACATTGTTGCGGTATAAAAAATTTATCGTTTCTGTGGGGTGTGCAGCTTTCCATAATCGGTTGGCAGTTTCCGCCATAGGTGAACCAGCTTCGATACCATAATTGAAACAAGCACTGAGAATACCGGAGATGATGCAAACGACAAGTCCTTTGACAAGATTGAACTCTTTTACACTTTCTTTTTTCTTTTCTTCGGGTAACTCCCGTTCCTTTAGAACACCTGCCGTGCCGCAGATATAAATGCCGATCAAGCAAAGCACAACTCCACCAAGTACGATCCGTCCCCATGAAGTGGTAAGCAGATCATTAAAAGTTGTTTTGCCTTCAGCCGGATGAAAATTGTAATAGATCGAAGGAACCAGTGCGCCGAACGCGGAAGTAAACCCAAGCAACACAGAATTACCCAGCGACATTCCAAGATATCTCATACCCAAGCCGTACATCAATCCTCCAACACCCCAGAGTATTCCCCAGAAATAAGTCCACCAGAAAGTGGATGAAGATGTTTGCGAAATGATCGTTGAAAAATTTGGGATGGTCAACCATGCGGCGATCGGCGGAATGATCAACCAGGAAAATAAACCGCCAATGATCCAATAACTTTCCCAGCTCCATCCTTTCACTTTTTTGAAGGGAACATAAAAACTGCCGGAGGCAAAGCCGCCGATGAAATGAAAGATGACGCCTAATATGACCTGCATTCGTTACGATTTTGATAGCCGGGGATCGGATAAAAATAGTGCACAATTAAAATGCATCTGTCATGTAGTGTAGGGTTCCTTTACGTGAAAAGTGAAACGTGAAAACCTGACCCACGTTCGATGTTTCACATTTCACGTTTAACGTTTCACCTCCATCACTTCCCATTGAACTGCACCGATACAACTCCACCCGAAATAGGTTCACTTCCTTTATAAACAAAATACAGTGTATGGAAGCTATTGTCGGTAACGGCTGTGAGTGGCATGTTTATAACGCCATACTGTTGACCTTTAGGGGGCGGAGGCAATTTCCCCTGGCCCAACAGCACGCCGTCCGGTTTGTCCAACCGTAATTCAAAACTGAATTCTTTTGTTGGTGGCGCTTGCCAGCCAGCAATGAGATTGAGTGATCGCACGCCAGTAAGATCAATACTATCGATCGCAAACCAGCCTTCACCAGGAGGGAAAATTAGAATATTCGTTCCATTGTACTTGAACGTTGTAAACTTATCCATCTTTTCACTTCCATTGGCTGACCAATTATTGCTGCGTAAAGAAACAGAGGAGTTGCCCGTTAATGCTTTTGTATTATTGCTCCCTTTGTCTGTATAGCTGGCCGATAAAACCATCACACCTGCAGGCTCCTGACTAAATAATGCTGCAATAGAACCTCCACCTTTTGCGACTGTTGGTTTGGGAGGAACGATCGATCCGGATTGAGGTAACGATTTTTTTGCCACCGTTTTGTTTGCAAGCGAAAGCACCCATGTCACGATCTGTTGCAAGTCGGTTTGTGAAATGTTCGGATGAGCTGCCATTGCTACATCACCCCACACTCCGCTTCCACCTTTCATTATTTTCTCTGTTAGATAAGTGGTCGCCTTTGGATCGTTGATGTATTTCTCTGAGACCTGCATGAAGGAAGGACCAATTGATTTTTCAGCTTCCTTGTGACAACTTTTGCAATCCAGGGTCTGTGTTAAAATTCTGCCGCTAATATTTGCCTGTCCCTGTTGATGACCTACTGCTCCCGCCTGGTCGAAACCCGCGACATAATCAACCGAAACATAGAGATTGGCAGGATCAAATTTTGCCGTATCATTTTTATCCGTCACTGACACATCATATTTCACGGGCGTGCCGGGGATGTAAAATGATTTATTACCTCCACTGAGAGTTATTTTAACTGTTGGTGCTTCATTGCCTGCATACACATTTACAAAATCACTTTTTGCTCCCGCGCCTTTATCATCTTTTGCTTCAACAGAAATGTTATAATCGCCGGGAGTTTCGTACGTATAAGAAACTTCAGGAGTTGTCGTCTCCGTTGTTTTGCCATTTCCAAAATTCCATGTGTATGTGATCTTATCTTTTTCGAGGTCCTTTGCATCAACAGTTGCTTTCACTGAAAAAGGAAGCACACCCGAAGTTCTATCCACATGAATGCCGGCGATCATCGGAGGACGATTACCACCATTATAGTCTATTCGTGCTAAACCTGCATCAGGGTTCTTAGTGAACCAACCGGTACCATATTCAAGCAGGTACAATTTACCATCTGGCCCCACTTCCATATCGATCAATGAATTTACTTTGATGTTACTGAAAAAAGGCTCCATTTTATCGAAGTCTCCGTTTGGCTGAAGTGTGACAACTTTTATCCAGCCCCGAATCCATTCATAAATGAATAATTTGCCATTGTAATAATCCGGCAATCTTGTTTCTTTTGGAAACATATCTGTGTAATATACCGGCCCCGCCATGGCATTTCTGCCGCCTGTTCCCACTTCTGGAAAATCATTTGATGCTGCATAGGGATACCAGATGAATGCTGGTTGCGCGGGAGGAAGATCTCTTAACCCGGTATTGTTTCGGGAATCATTGACCGGGTGGTTTGGATCGAACGAAGGACCGCTTTCGCCTGTTGCATAGTTAAATTCATGATACGGATAATTGTTTCCAACAAATAATGGCCATCCAAAGAAACCGGCGTTGCGCGCCTGGTTTACTTCATCGTATCCCCGCGGACCGCGTGTTGCGAAACTATCATTCTGCGCGTCGGGCCCGACTTCGCCCCAATATAAATAACTATTTTTCTGATCAACGGAAATACGATAAGGATTGCGATCACCCATTACGTAGATCTCGGGTCTCGTTTTTGCTTCGCCCTTCGGAAAGAGATTTCCGTCCGGTACGCTATAACTTCCATCTTCATTTATTTTGATACGCATGATCTTTCCACGCAAATCATTTGTATTACCCGCTGATCTCCTGGCATCATACTGTTGATGTCCCGGCAAATCGTTTAGGGGAGCAAAACCACTGTTTACATATTTTGCGCCTTTTTCATCAAACGGCGTTGAATTGTCTCCTGCAGAAAAATATAAAAGCTTGTCAGGGCCAAAAGCAATAGAACCTCCCGTGTGACAACATATTTCTCTTTGTGATCCTACCTCGAGGATCACCTTCTCTGTGGCTTTGTCAACAGTATCATTTCTAAAAGTAAACCGTGATAAGCGATTGACAGAAGTGTCGGCCGGACTATAGTAGATATAGATAAAATTATTCTTTGAAAAATCAGGGTCTTTTGCCAATCCTAACATTCCTTCTTCAGCGTTTACACCAGGAGTGTGCAATGTTTTATAATAGACATTGAAATAACCAACCTGTTTCACTTGTTTCGTTGCATTTTTATAAAGCATGATCTCGCCGCGTCTTTGTATGATCAGCACGTCAAGGTTCGGAAGGATCGTCATTTCTGTTGGTTCGTAAAATACTCCTTGTACCAATTGTGTTTTTGTAAACCGGTTGTCGTCGGGAGGATCTTGTGTTTTAGCCTTTGAATAATCAAGTTCCTTATTATCGCCAATGGCATATTGAATACCGCCCAAAATGTGTTTCAGGTAAAGTTCATCAGAAAAAGATTCTTTTGTGTGACCCATATTGGTATAGAACGCACGGCCTCCATCATAGTCATGATACCATGCCATTGGATGATTGTCGCCATTCACACCACCATGATAGGTTTTCTCATCAACTTTTATCAGCACATGAACATCCTTGTTCAATTTTTTGAAACTATAAAACTCGTCTGTCTTTTTCCATTCTTTGGGCAAGTGTTTAGTAGAATTGCTACTTTGATCCACCACGTCCAATACACCCGTTTGAACATTGGGGAATGTATCATTGATGCCAGGGTGACTTAAGAAATACCCTCCTACCATGCGACCATACCATCCCCAGTCATATTCGCAATCCGCTGCTGCATGAATGCCCATGTATCCGCCACCTGACTGGATATATCTTTCGAACGCGTTCTGCTGGAAATTGTTTAATACATCACCGGTAGTACTCAAAAAAACAACCGCCGAATATTGTTTCAAACTGTCATCATTAAACATATCAGCATTGGTGATTGTATCTACATCAAAATTGTTTTGGCTTCCCAGTTTTTGAATCGCGGCATTTCCATCAGCGATCGATTCGTGATGAAACCCCATTGTTTTACTGAATACAAGAATCTTTGGTTTTCCGGAACGTTTGTGCGAACAAGACAAGAGAATAACACTTATTACAAGCAATGGAAGAAGGGCATATTTCATATTTGTTGATTTAGACTTAACCAGTTTTATTAATTGTTTAAAATAATTCTTTACCTCTTAGTTCTTTATGGCTCGCTGTGTCCCCTGCCTGTGGCAGGCAGGATTGTGACTGTTTTTTCTGGACACGAAGGAGACACGAAGGACACAATGAACAGCATTTTTTACATCGACGCTCTAAAAGTAAAACCATAGGTCCTCGGATTACCAAGATGCACTGCTCCAAAATCATATCCGTAAGCAATATATTTCACATTCGTCATGTTCCGCTCCCAGAAATACAATTCTGCGTGTTTTATTTTCAAACCTATTCTTGTGTTTAATAAATTATAGGGAGATTGAACAATGCTGTTTGCGAGATCAAAATACTGTTTCCCCAGGTAACTCCATTCACCCCGAACGATCAATTGAAGGTTGTTCGATGACGTCAATGAGATATTGTATTGCAGCACAAGCAATGATGTAACACCTGGTGTAAAGATTTGGCGATTGCCCGAAAGATCAGCCTCCGCACCATTCTGTGAAAGTTTCAGCTTTGTGTATTTTGCGTCTGTATAGCCGACGTTATAAGTGGCCTCCAGCCCTTTTAAAATTGTAGTCGCTAATTCTGCATCCACACCCTTGCTTGTTAAACTGCCTGCATTTTTTGTGATGGTGATAGCAGCCGGCAACACGAGGGTCGGCACCTGTGCATCAGTGATCGTTGTATAAAAAAAAGAAATGTTAGCTCTTGCCCTGTTTTCAAGAAAGTTGTTTTTTATACCAAGTTCAAAATTGTCGCTGTATTCGGGTTTATAGGCATACAACGGCGGTTGAGATGGATCGGCACCCAACTGGGTCAATCCACCTGTTCGATAACCGCGACTATAAGTTGCAAACAGATCAACGTTTGACGATGGATGATAGGCGACACTCAATTTAGGAGAGAATGCGCTGTAAGAAACACTAGCCGATGTATCAGGTTGTGTTTCGAAAATAGGAACGAGTGATGCATCTGGCTGATACTCTCCCAGCACGTCTTGTTTTGAATGCTGATAATCGTAGCGAATACCGAGTATGACGCTCACCTTGTTGGTAATTGCATATTCGGACTGTGCATAAAATGCAACGCCCGACGATTTTGCTTTGGTCGAATTGATAATGGCGTAGTTGGAATCAGGTGATCCAACCAATGCAGCATCCTTCCCAAAATGAGTAGCCTGTTTATTTGGAACATGTTGGTAAAACAAATAACTACCGGCGGTCCATTTTAGTCGTGAAGTAGATGATGCAGGAGAAGTAAACCGAAGTTCCTCCGTCACAACTTTTATATAGTTCCATTTTTTCCCGTAATTATTAATGATCGTTATTGCATCGAGCGGAGAGAAATCGCCATCGATAGGCGTGGCATAGTACCTGTAATTTGATTGGTAAGAAGTCTGGGAGCTAAAATTAAAACGTGTACCAGCATAGTTCGCGGTCAACGATGTATTGAATGTGTTATCTACCAATTTGGCCACTGCATTTTGGTTCACTTTAAATGGATCTGCGAAAGCCGCATCTGCATTTGGTGCGAGTGTGAAAGAGCCATAGTTCCTGTTTGCCATGTGCTTTGCGTTGAGAGACACAGACCAGCGGTCATTTACCAGGTACTTTAAATAATAGTTTCCACCAACCGAATGCTGTTTGTCAAATTTGGAATCATCAATTTCATTCGTATAATAGCCGTCAAGTTTTTCATATAAAAACGAGGCTCCAAAAAATAGTTTGTCTTTCACGAGAGGAGTCCGGATCGCTCCGGTGTAACGTTGCAGACCATAGTTGCCCGCGCTGACCTCTGCAAAACCGGTTGTCTGATTGGTCGGTTGTTTTGTGATGATGTTAATGACACCACCCATGGCGTTTCGGCCATACAATGTTCCCTGCGGTCCCCGCAACACCTCGATGCGTTCCACATCGAAAAGCTGTGGTATGTATGTGTCCAAAGTAAATTGATTAACTCCATCGATATAGGTCGTGACCGCCGGATCATAAGAAGAAGAAGTGATCCCTCTGATGGAAGTAACATTTCTTCCATCACCAGGATTAGAGGAATAAAAATTCGGTACGATTGCCGTAAGATCCTTGCTGTTCCATAGCCTGTAATCGTTTATGGCCTTTGCATTCAACGCCGAAACACTTGAGGCAATTCGCTGCACATTCTCTTCCTTTTTTTCTGCAGTTACGATCACTTCGTCCAATTGTTTTAAAGCATCTGTCAACTGAATATCAAGAGACGTTTCACTTTCCTTTGTTATTTGAATATTCTCATTGATGGTAGCATACCCAATGGCAGAAACAACAAGGATATAATTCCCACCGGGAATATTTTTGATCGCGAACTTCCCGGATGTGTCGCTGATTGCAAAGAAATGGCTGTTCAACAAGTAAACGGACGCATAACTGACCGGGTTTGATCTTTCATCTTTAATGTTTCCCTGGATCGTGATCAATTGCTGGCTAAAAACAGAAAAGTATATGAGCGTCGCACCAAAAAGCCCACAAACTCTCTTCCACATTATTTTCATTTTAAAACTCGAGTATTAATTAAGGCCGCTAAGCTATTCATCATTTCAATTCGCAAAAAGATTTTTTTTTTACAGTAACCCGTGCATCTGTAGCCAATCACCAAATCGTTCTATCCACTTATCTACAGGCAAATTTTGTTTATGCATACCAAAGCCATGTTTACCTTTTTCATACATGTGCAACTCTGCCGGTTGATTGGCATCCACCCATTTTTCATAAATATGTACACTATGACTGGCAAGACCCAGGTCATCATCTGTTGCTGCCGCAATAAATATTGGTGTCTTAACCGACGGCACATTTGAACCGATGATAGCTTTTTCGTATGCGTATATCGGAGCCACAAAGTTCGGGCGGTTTTCATCAGTGGCATTGTAAATTACCGACATTGTTACAGTACCTCCCGCTGAAAATCCCATAAACCCAATTTTTTTTGGATCGATCCTATAAGTCGCCGCATGTTCCCGAACATATTTCATTGCGGTTAACCCGTCCTGCATGGCAAGCGGTACAATTACCGAATTGATGGAGTCTAATTTTTTAAAATTTTTTGTTTGAAGTAATGTCACAAAATTGTTTTCAGGATGAGCCGGGTCATCGTGACCCAGCCGGTACTTCAATACAAAAGCGGTCACTCCTTTTTCATTTAACCATTTTGCCACATCAGCTCCTTCGTGACCAACAGCCAACGCATGAAAGGCTCCACCAGGAGCGATGATAACAGCAGTGCCATTCGGCTTTGCCGGAAGAAACGGGATCAATGTAGGTTTCGATACATCAAGAGTGATCTTCATATCGTTTACATCGATCGTCTTCTCATCCCAGGTCCAGTTTTCAGATCCGGGTGCCGGCCCATTGTATAAAGGAATTGGTTTTTCCTGCGCAGATGCAGTAATCGCGACGGTGAAAAATATTAGAATGCCACCTATCTTGTTCATCGTTGGATATTTTATTGCTAATTGTAAAGTGTGAATTGTCAATCGCCTGAACATTGTTCCATCATTCATCACTGACTACTCATTACTCATTGCCTATCGACACCAATTTTACCGGCCCCAACAAACCTGCGGGAAGCAGCTTGGAATTAGCCTGGTAAAAGGGCATTGTTGTATAAGTTATTTTATTGGTCACACCGGGTTGTGCATCACCGATCAAACGATTCACCCAAAGATCGGTGACTTTGATCTCAATTTTATTATCGCCTGCTTTCAAAGCATTCGTGACATCAACACGAAAAGGTTGTTTCCAAACAATACCTAATGATTTTCCATTCACAATCACTTCACCAAGATTTTTTACATCACCCAAATCTAACCATATGCGGTCATTCAGCACATCCAGTGAACGTAAGTTGGATCTGAATAGCGGGGACCATGATGCATCTGCGGTAATCGTTTTAAACCTCCCAAAGCACCTCCGGGAAGTGATATCGCGGAGATCGCACTATATCCTGTCACACGGATCAATCACTCGGAGGAGCAACCATCATGAACTGTCATGGCAGTTTAATTATTTTTGTTGAGAGACATTTATGAAGCCGGTCGGTATTTATGATATTATCCGCATCGATGAGTTTTCTGCCACTCCGAAATACCAGCAGATCGTTAACTCATTGCTGAAGGGTATTGAGATGGGCGCCTGAAGCAGCAGGATATTCTTCCTTCCATTAATGATCTCAGTTATGAACTCGATGTGTCAAGGGACACCGCAGAGAAGGGTTATCGTTATCTCAAAAAGATCGGGGTGATCGGTTCAGTTCCCGGGAAAGGTTATTTCATTAAAAGCACTGAATTCGAACAATCCTATAACATTTGCCTGCTCTTTAATAAGCTGAGTGCTCACAAAAAGATCATCTACGATTCTTTCGTTGAAAGCCTCGGAAGCAATGCCGCCATTGATTTTTACATATACAATAATGATCTTTCTTTATTCAGAAAATTGCTGAGCAATAACAATGAAGAGTATTCCCATTATGTCATCATTCCCCATTTTATAGAAGGTGGAGAAAATGCATTTGAGATCATCAATACACTGCCAAAAGAAAAACTAATTCTTCTGGACAAACAAATACAAGGTATCACAGGTGAGTATGCATCGGTCTATGAAAACTTCTCAAAGGATATTTATAGTGCCTTGCAGCAGGCTAGTGAAAAGCTGAATAAGTATCACACTGTTAAGATCATTTTCCCCAACAACAGTTATTATCCCATTGAAATTATAGATGGGTTTAGCCGGTATTGCCAGGACTTTGCATTCAATTATAGAATCGTCGACAGCATTGAAAACGACAAGATCGATGCGGGGGAAGTATTTATTACGGTGATGGAGGATGACCTTGTAAACCTGATCGAACGCATGATGAAGTTGAATCTGAAGGCGGGTGAAGACGTTGGTATCATTTCCTATAATGAGACCCCGATAAAAAAGATCATACTCAACGGCATCACTACCATATCAACCAATTTTATGGAAATGGGAAAGATGGCCGCGAAACTGATCCTGGAAAATCGTAGGGAACATCTTGAAGTTCCTTTCAAGCTCACGCTGCGAAATTCTCTTTGACCATATATGATGTCTGATGTCTGATGTCCGATTTCCGATTTCTGATTATTTCCCACACATCCGACATCATACATCCGACATCATACATTTTTTCACAATTGTGAGTTGGATTTAAATATGTGATTAGTCATTTTAGCGAGTTCACAATACTCCTTTTGTCGATGGCAAATAATTACTCATCGGGTCTCTTTTGATCGCCATGCGAATCGCTTTTGCAAATGCTTTGAAGATGACCTCGATCTTATGGTGTTCATTTTCACCATGACATTCGATATTAAGGTTACATTTTGCCGCATCAGAAAATGATTTAAAGAAATGGAAGAACATTTCCGTTGGC
>Ga0070661_100003850_pt1 | contig 10328 bp, 6 predicted proteins | sample KBSC43metaG_FD_64663 | JGI IMG/M metagenome (GOLD analysis project Ga0070661, IMG submission 64663) | Corn rhizosphere microbial communities from Kellogg Biological Station, Michigan, USA - KBS C4-3 metaG | ecosystem: Host-associated > Plants > Roots > Rhizosphere > Soil ...
TGCCTTCTGGGTTGGCGGGGCAATGTTATGCATTTACGCCAATACCATCATCGGCCTGCTCGCACCGTCGGTTGCGATGGTTGCGAGCTTTTCGGTCATGGATTCCCTGAGCGGCCGCGATGCGCGCAAGGAGCGGCAATTCATCCAGGGCGCGTTCTCGCGCTATGTCTCGCCCAAAGTGGTGGAAGCCCTCATCGCCGATCCCTCGCGCATGTCGCTGGAGGGCGAGCGGCGCGAGATGACGTATCTCTTCACCGACGTCGCCAATTTCACGACCATGGCGGAGAAGGTGGATTCGAAAGAACTGGCGCCGCTGCTGAACGGCTATTTCGAGGGCGTCACCTCCGTCGTACTGCGTCACGGCGGCATGGTCGACAAATTCATCGGCGATGCGGTGTTCGCCATTTTCAACGCGCCGGTCGATCTTCCCGATCACGCCGAACATGCTGTGCGCTGCGCGATGGATATCGATGCCTTCTGCGAGGATTTTCGCAAGAAGCGCAATGCCGAAGGCATCGATCTCGGCATCACGCGGGTGGGCGTTCACACGGGTACTGCCATCATCGGGAATTTCGGCTCCTCGTCGCGCTTCAACTATACGGCGCAGGGCGACGCGGTGAACGTGGCGGCGCGGCTTGAGGGGCTCAACAAGCAGCTTGGCACGCGGGTCTGCGTCAGCGGCGACACCAAGGCGCTCTGCCGCGGCCTCGCTTTCCGGCCCATCGCCTCAGTGGTGCTGAAGGGCAAGGGGCTGCCGGTCGAAGTATGGGAGCCCCTGCGCGAGGGCGCGGTGACGGCCCTCAGGCTGGAACGCTACCACGCCGCTTTCGGCAAATTGCGCGAGACGCCGGACGAGGCGCTTGCGCTGTTCGGCGAGTTGGATCAGGAATCGCCGGGTGACCCGTGCGTGCGCTTCCACCTGCGCCGCCTGCGCGAGGGGTTGCGGGGCGTCGATCTCGTGATGACGGAGAAATAATGGTCGTTACATCCATCGTCACGTTCCTGTTGTTGATGGTGCGGGTTTTCGGTGAGCCGCTGATCCGGCACTATTCGCCGGAGCATGTCGACCGTATCGAGCGCTTCGTCACCATCGCGCTGATCATTTGCATCGCGGTGTTCATCGACCGTCTGGGACGGCGCTTCTATTGGGAAGGCCACGTCAAGCGCCGCCGCGGCCGCGAAACGCCCCGCCTGCTGCAGGACCTGGTGACGATCCTTATCGTCGCGATGAGTGTCGCCATCGGTTTGTGGTGGCAGGAAGGCCTCACGCTGACCGGCATCGCCGCGACAAGCATCGGCGTGGCCGCGGCCATCGGCGTCGCGTTGCAGCCCGATATTCAAGACGTGTTCTCGGGCCTGGCGATGAACTACGAGGACACCTGCCGGATCGGCGACTGGATCACCATCCAGATACCGGACCAGCCCGATATCATAGGTCGCGTGAGCGGTTTGAGCTGGCGCAGCGCCTTCCTCACCATGGAAGACGGCTCGCGCGCCAGCGTCCCGAACCACATTTTCACCTCCAATCCCGTGCTGAACCACAGCCGTCCGCGCGGCGCCAAACAGCTTGAGGTGCAAATGGGTGTCGACATCCGCGTGCCAGCAGAGCGCGTGGTGGACATGCTGCGCGGCGAAGCGTTCAAGGCTGCGCGCGCGAACGGCCTGTCGCGGGAGCCTGCGCCGGAAGTGTTGCTGACGCGGATCAATTCCGATTCCGGAATTTACACGGTGCGGTTCTGGTATTTCCCGGATCTCATCATGGCCACGCCGGCGAAGTCGATCATGCTTCTGGCGCTTCAGAAAGTGCTGTTGCAGAACGAATTGCCGATGCCGGTAACGCAGATCGAAATGACGCCGCCGCCGGATGTGGCCGCCGTTCTGGGCGAAGGCGAGGTGCGCGATGCGCTTTCGCATGCCGATCTCTTCCGCACCACATTGGACGAAGAACAGCGCGAGACATTGGCCGCGTGCTGCAGAAGACTGGAAATGGCGCCGGGCACGGTGTTGATGCAGCAGGGCGATCCCGCAGCGGCGATGTATATTCTTCTCGAAGGCGCGGTCAGTGTGACCATCGACACGCCGGCCGGCGCGCGCGAAGTGGCAGTCAGCGCGGCCGGCGATGTGGTGGGCGAGATGTCGCTGATGACGGGCGCACCCCGCACCGCGACGGTCACCGCGCTCACGCGGCTGCGCATTCTTGAGGTCGACAAGCAGGCGATCGAGAACCTTCTCAAGGCCTCGCCGAATCTGTTCGAACAATTCAGCCGCGTGCTGGCGCAACGCCAGATGGTGAACGCGGCGGCGGCAAATCGTAAAGAGGACGTGGAGGAAGTCGAAAGCGACATCCTTGCCAAGATGATGTCGTTCTTCTCGCGCGCGTTTCGCGCCCGTCAGCCCGAAGGCCAGGCCAGCCGGTAGTCAGAACAGATAGATCGCCGCCGCGATCATGGCGATATAGGTCAGTTGATGGATCAACTGGTCGCCGCCGAAGATGATCCAGTAGAGCGTATTCGTATCGTTTAGCCGCAAGTGGCTATCCAATCTCACCTTTCCCCAGTCGGTATGATAGTGGAAAGCGAATTCCAGCAGCGGCAGCACGATCACCGGCAGCGGCGAGCGCGTGAGAACCAGCATCGCGGGCACCGAGCCGAGTGCGTGCAGGCCCGCATGAGTGAGCCCGGCGGGATGCAGATACACGCCCTTGTTGCGGATCTGGTTTGAGCTCTGAAGGGCGAAGTCGCACAGGAAATGCTTGATCTGGAAGATCAGCATCGACACCAAGATCATCGCCACGGCGTTCCCCACCCAGTTGCCGGGCGGCACCGGTTTGCGGCCGCGCGGTACGAATTCGATATTAGCACAACGAGTTCCCTAAAGAAGCAAGTCGATCACACCCGCCACAACTCGCCCCGCAACTCGTTCAATTCCCAAAGCTCCCGGCGGCTGAAATGCAGGTGCCGCCGGATCGTCATCAACCCAGTGCGTCCGATGCGGCGTTCGAGTTCGAGCATCTGGCCGTAACGCTTCGCGTCCTCGGCCGAAATCTCGACGCGCTCGTCCGTTTCGCGCGCCAGCGACATCTTCTCGGCCCGCAACACAAGCTCGGTGTGGATCTGCATGTAGGAGAACATGTCCCCGAGTTTTTCCGCGCCGAACTTTCCCGCGAGCGAAAGGAACAGTTTTCCGGCTTCGTCGTTGGCGAATTCGCCGTTCTTGATCTTTTCCAGGAGGTGCTGGTGGCTTTCATAGTCCGAAAGCAGCCATTCATGCACCGCGTGTTCGCTTTTTGTGAACATGAAGAAAAGCGAAAGCGGGCAGGCGATCAACAGGAAGGCGGTTGCGAGCAACGGCGATCCGCCCAGCAGGTTGAACACCGCATGGAGCAACGCGGCGGCAATGAGCGCGGGAATGTAAGCGATGGCAATGGGCCTCACATGGCGCTCGATAAGCGCCTGCGTGATCATGGCGAAAAGCGCGGTCGCGCCGCTGTGCATGATCGCGGTGCCGAAGCCGCGGATGATCCAGACGCCCAGATTTGCCTGCGGAAAGGCATAAAGCAGATAGATGTTCTCGACCACCGCAAACCCCGCGCCGACGGCGAAGCCCATGATGGCTGCGTCGATCATGAATCCGATGCGGTTGCGCGCGAACAGGTAGATGAGGATGAGCGCCTTGAGGCTTTCTTCCACGATGGGCGCAACGAAATGGCTGTAGTGGGTGAAATCGAGGTGCAGCGTATCCATCACAAGCACGTTGATTTCGAGACTTGCCAGGCACAGCAGCGCGCCCGCCGTGATCGTGAGCAGGACTTCGCGGAAGCTTACGAGACTGTAACTATCGAGATAGAGCAGCGTGCCGAACAGCGCCAGAACGGGCACGAGCGCGATAGGGGCTTCCAGCAACAAATGCGCGGTCATCGAGCGGCTACAGGATCTTCAATGAGGCCAGGATTTCATGGCGGGATTCTCCGCCGCCAAAGCCTTTCGCATAGCCGATAGAGAAAGTCATCGGCAGACGCACCGCCACCGAGAAATTGAAGTCGAGCTGTGCGCCCACGGTTTCCGAGGTGCGCCGGTCGCCCGAGCCCAGATTGGACGCCAGGACGCCCGCGAAAACGGCGGGCCGGGCCGAGCTGAGATAGAGAGCGGGCGAACCCACGTCGGCGAAGCGGATGGGCGGCAAATTCCATTCGGCCACCGAGCGGACGAAAGTGCGCGCGCTCAGGGCGTCGATGTCGAAGCCGGGAAAGCTTTCATATTCGCGATAGCGTTTCACCGCGCGGTCGTCGACATAGTTGTTGCCGAACGAGCCGAAATAGAAATCGCGCAGCGCGCTCTGCCGGTCGCCGCTTCCCGTTCCCGCCGCCGTATAGAGCCAGGCCGAGGAATGCTTCCACGGCAGCATGAAACCGAAGTCGAAGGTGGCGAGAACCTTGGGGAAGAATTCGGCGCGGGAATAGTCGCCGAGGAACGAAAGGCTTGTCTGGTAACCCTCCTCGTGATCGACCGAACCGAGCGAGCCCGCGAGATTTGTGTATTCCAAAGCGATCTCGGTGGAAGCAAGGCTTCCCGCGGCTGCGCGCACGTTCTGTTCGCCGGGCAGCGTGTCGAGACCGGAATAAAGGCCGACATCGGCGCTGAAAGAAAGCTGGCGCGGCGGATCGTAGATGAGGATGTCCTTGTAGCCGCCCAGAAGCGCGTCGCCCTTGCGGCTGCGCTCCACCGGCCCGAACAGGTCGTAGAAATCCGAGCCGTTGTGCTTGTAGGTGACGTGCCAATAGAGCGTATGGAACGAAACATCGGCGTGGAAGGCCTCGCCGGATTTCAGATCGCCGGCGGGGGAATAGGAAACGTTGGCCGAAAGCTGATCGTATTGCATCGGATCTTCGAACAGCACATACCAGCCGAGCGCGGGATGGCTCTTGTATCCGGCGACGATGGGGTAGGTCGCGCTCAATCCCATCTCGTTCATCGGCAGATATTCGCCGCGCCCCGTGATCATGGAGTCGATCGGAATCTTCGACGGCGATCCCACGGCCCAGTTTTTCACGATGGGATGGGTGTCGGCGACTTCCGTGCCGAGGAATTTGATGGTGCCGAGATCGTCCAGCGGTTTGGGATCGATCCGCACCGGCGCGAAGCCCTGTCCCGTGAACTCATAGACGATGAGCGAACCGTCCCGCATCGGAATGGGCCGGAAGAAACCGGTCACGGCGTTGCTCACGGCATCGACTTTCCCGGTCGCCAGGTCCAGGCGATAGACGTTGGAGACGCCGGTGTAATAAGCGGTGGCGTAGAGATATTTGCCGTCCGGCGAAAAGGCGCCGCCTTCGGGCACGGAGCCTTCCAGTTTCAGCGACGACACTTCTTCAAGCGTGCCGTTGATTAAATCCGAAATGCGATAGACGCCGATCCTCTGATCGCCGTTGATTTCGCCGACCGATGCCGCGAGCAGCGTTCCATCCGGCGAGATGTCGAGATCGAACAGGCTGTGGCCGTATTTGAAGGTGATGATCTGGTTCCAGATCTTGCGGTCGGCGCTCAGGCGAACGAGCGTGTCGAGACCGTTCAGGTGGCGAATGCCCCAAAGCGTGTGATCGACGGGATTGACGACAAGATCGCCGACACGCCCGTCCTCGATCAGCATCTTTGTTTCGCCTGTGGAGAGATTCATCTCCATCAGGTCGCGCTGGGCGTTGTTGTCGGTGGTGTAATAGATCGTGTTGCTGTCGCGGTCGAACGCGACCGACGCAACCTTGTAAAGCTCCGGCCCCTTGATGTTGCCAAGCCGGCGTTCTTCTCCGCTCTTGAGCGACAACGCGCCGATATGCGCAAACGCGCCGGGATACCAGAAGCCGCCGACAAGGCTGTCGGTTTTGGGGTCGTAGAACGTGCGCGACACCGAACCGAGCGCGCCCTTGGAGAGCCGCTTCATCGGCGTCGTGGGATATTGCTGCACCTGTTTGAGATTGGCGCGCTGGAAATCGTGTTCCCACGCGATCCAGTCGGCCCACGCCGCATCGAGCGATTTGCCGAACACGCGCTGGAATTGCGTGGAATAATACCGGTCGCTGTCCTTGCCCCGCTTCAGCCATTCGATGACTTTCTCCGGCGAATAGGTGAGCGCCAGATAGCTGAAGAACCGCGTGCCATAGAGATAGTCGTTGGCGCCCACCTGGAAGTCGACGAAATTGCCCTCCGATTGCAGCCCCAGCGGATCGTAGAAACGCGCGTTGTCGCGCACCATCGCGCGGAACACCATCTCGTCGTATCCGCCTTGCGCGCGGCCCAGCCCGCCGCCCATCCATGTTTCCATGAACACGGCGCTGCCTTCGAGATACCAGCGCGGAACATTGGCGCGCGGCGTGGCGAGATAATTGTAGAGGATCGTTTCCGGGTGATCGGTGGTCGGCAGTGGCTTGCCGTGAAAGAAGCTGCGCCACCACGCATCCTGGTCGTTATAGACGTCCATCGTGGCGATGTGGACGAGTTCGTGATTCATCAGCGTGAAGAAGCGCTCGCCGGGACTGAAGGTCTCGAAAGAGATACTGATCGGCGCCACGTCGATGAACAGCGCGTTGTTCGGCGTGGCGCGCACCACCGCCTGACCGCTGTCGGAAAGATCGCGCAATTGGACGTTCGGTTTGTCCCACGGCGTCCAGTCGAACGTCTTCTCCTGAAACCGGAAGGAGTTTTCGTAAGCCTGTGCGGCATAGGGCGTGAGATAGGTTTGCAGCGGATCGTAATAGAGAAGCTGCAGATCCTTGGTTTCGATCTTGCTCAACCCGACCGACTGAGCGGATTCGGCGGACGCTTGCGACACCGGCAGCAAAAACGCGGATAGAAGAAAAAGCGCACCCTTGCGCATTCAAGCCCCTCGACGGCGGAGTCCGTCACTGCCCCGCGGAAGTTGGCAACAAACGGCCAAAGAAAACAACCACCGCGGAGACCACGGTGGTTGTTTGTTTCTACGAGAGCGAAAGTGTTGCGTTACTCTGCACGCATCGCCGCATTCTGCGAAGCGCGGGATGCTGCTTGTGCGGCAGCCTGGGAAGCTGCCTGAGACGCTGCATGCGATGCGGCATCTGCCGTGGCATGGGAGGCCATGCGCATGGCGGCTTGGGCAGCCGTGTGGGCAGCGGCCTGGGCCGAAGCAGCCGACGCCGCCTGGGCTGCGGTGCGGGCAGCCGCCGTTGCTGCGGCTTTGGACGCGGCTTGAGCGGCAGTATGCGCAGCCGCTTGAGCCGAGGCGGCCGAAGCAGCCTGGACCGAGGTGCGAGACGCTGCATCCAACGCCCGGGCAGCAGCCTGCGAGGCGGCATGCGATGCTGCATCTGCCGTGGCGTGGGAGGCCATGCGCATTGCGGCCTGGGCCGCCGTGTGGGCTTCAGCCTGAGCCTTGGCAGCCGACGCGGCCTGAGCAGCGGCGTGAGAGGCAGCATCGGCCGCCGAGCGCATGGCGGCTTCCGCAGCGGCATGGGCTTCAGCCGCGGCCGTGGCGTTGGAGGCCGCCTGCGCCGATGCGCGAGAGGCAGCTTCCGCCGCAGCCTGCGAAGCAGCCTGAGCTTCAGCAGCCGAAGCAGCCTGCGATTGGGCGCGGGATTGGGCTTCGGCAGCCGCATGAGAAGCGGCGTCGTTGGCGGCATGGGCATTCATCATCAGAGCCGCTTGCGAAGCCGTGTGGGCTTCGGCCTGCGCCTTGGCGGCGGCACTGGCCTTCATCGCGGCCTGAGAGGCAGCGTGAGAAGCGGCATCGGCAGCGGTGCGCGAAGCAGCCTGCGACTTGGCCAGCGCTTCAGCCTGAAGCACGGCCTTGGATGCGGCATTGGCGGCGGCTTTCGAAGCCGCAACATACATCAACTGTGCCTGAGCCGACAAAGCAGCCTGGTTCGCGGCGCGTGAAGCAGCCTGTGCCGAAGCCTTGGACGCCGCATCGTTGGCGCCATGGGCGGCAGCCTGCGCGGCCGTCTTGGCGGCGGCTTCCGCTTCGGCAGCGGAGGCAGCCTGGTTCTGCGCGCGCGAGGCGGCATCGTTGGCAGCTCGGGCAGCAGCTTGCGACGAACTCCGCGATGCTGCTTCGGATTCCGCGGCGGAGGCCGCGTCGGCTGACGTACGCGACGCAGCCTGGGACGCCGTTTCCGACTGGCCCGAGATTTCCTGGAAGGAGTCGGTCTGCATCATCAGCGCGGTGCTGTTGTCACCCAGCGCGACGTCGGCATCCGACACCTGTTTCGCCTGATAGCGGTGGGCGGGCACGATGGTGCCGGCCGTCTCACCGTTCTTCGGCGGATAATATTGTCCGACCCACAGCACACCGGCTGCGACTGCCACAGCGGAGACGCCGATCAACAGCTTCCGCTTGCTCTGAATTTGCTTGCTCATTTCATGCCCCGTTTAGGTTGATGGGAAGATGGGGCTGGGGGGTCTGGGGGTCAATGAAGTTGATCACACCAAACGCATGTTGATTGCGCCTCCATTTGGCCCGCGACACGAGCGGTAAAACGAGCCGGAGATGCAGCAAAAACAGATACTTGGAAGTCTAAGCAATCCTGCGAAACGCTTTCCGCGCAACAAATGGATAGTGCGAACGCACTAGAGAGAAATCGCTTTTTTTGCCATTTCGGGGGAGAGTTTTACGTTGTTGGGCGGGAGGGGTGGACAAATCCGCCTCCGGGTCTATTTCATGAACCGTAACAAAGGGCTAGGCGATTTTCCGCGGTCGCGCCGCGGGCGCCCGGAAGGCGCAGGACATTAACCTTATGGACGAATCGAAAGCCATAGCGGGCAGCAGCGATTCACGATCCTCCAAGATCGTGGAGACGCTGGGCAAGAACGCCGTGCTGGGTGTGCTGTCGCTTGGCAGTCGTCAGGTGCTGGCGCGAAACGGCGCGTCCGTCGAACTTGCGAAGGGCGACGAACTTTTCCGGCGCGGCGACACATCCGATGCCGCATACGCGATCCTTTCGGGCGAGATCGAAGTCAGCCTTCCGGGAATGGACGGGCGCGACATCTGGGTGGCGCGGCTCGGCGCCGGAACGGTTGTGGGCGAGATGGGATCGCTGGACGGGTCGCCGCGTTCGGCCGATGCGCGCGCCACGCGCAAATGCGAACTCTGGAAGATCAATCGCACGCTTATAATGGAGTCGTTACACGACGAGCCGAGTGCCGCGTTGGCTTTGCTTTCGGTTCTTGTCGGACGGCTGCGCGATACCGATGCGCTGGTCGAGCGCAATTCTTCCATGAGTTTGGGCAAGCGGCTGGCGCGGCTGCTGCTCGATGAATCCGCGAAAGGCCGCATCATCTACAATCAGGCGGAACTTGCCCATTTGATCGGCGCCACACGCGAGGCCGTCAACCGCAAATTGTCGAGCTGGCGCAAATCGAATTGGATCGAGATCACCCCGACCGGGCTTCATGTCCGTGATCGCGCGGCGCTTTTGGTTCTCTGCAAGCGGGTCGTGGACGCGTAGAAAGAAACCGTAATCGCTTCTCCCCTCTTACCCTCCCCTTGAGGGAGGGTCGACAATTTGCGCAGCAAATTTCGGGGAGGGGTCAACGGTGCGGATAGCGGACCCCTCCCCGAAAAATCCAAGAGGATTTTTCGACCCTCCCTCAAGGGGAGGGTAAGAGTATTTCCGCCAAGGAAATCGCGCTTTAACGCTCGCACCACGTCGCGGCGTTGACGCCCGGGTACCGGGTATCTACATCAAAAGGACACGACATCCCCGAACGACGAGGTACTCCCATGGCCGAAGCATTCATCATCGACACCTGCCGCACCCCGCGCGGCATAGGAAAAGTCGGAAAAGGCGCTCTCGCGGACATTCATCCGCAGCAACTGGCGTCTTCCGTCCTGTCGGCGCTCGCCAAGCGCAACGACATCAAGACTGCCGAAGTCGACGACATCATCTGGGGAACCTCTTCCCAGCGCGGCAAACAGGGCGGCGATCTCGGCCGCATGGCCGCACTCGATGCGGGCTACGACATCAAGGCCAGCGGCGTCACGCTTGATCGTTTTTGCGGATCGGGCATCACCAGCGTCAGTCTGGCGGCGGCACAGATCATGTCGGGCATGGAAGATCTCGTGATCGCCGGCGGCACCGAGATGATGAGCTACACCGCATCCAGCGCCGATCCGAAAGCGCCGCCGATGATGGACAGCGGTAACTTGCACCTGCGCGCGCTTCATCCGCAATCGCATCAAGGCGTTTGCGCCGATGCCATTGCGACGCTTGAAGGCATTAGCCGCCAGGCTGTCGACGAACTAGCGCTCGTCAGCCAGCAACGCGCCGACGCCGCGATCAAGGGCGGACATTTCAAAAAGAGTCT
>Ga0070661_100003854_pt1 | contig 10322 bp, 8 predicted proteins | sample KBSC43metaG_FD_64663 | JGI IMG/M metagenome (GOLD analysis project Ga0070661, IMG submission 64663) | Corn rhizosphere microbial communities from Kellogg Biological Station, Michigan, USA - KBS C4-3 metaG | ecosystem: Host-associated > Plants > Roots > Rhizosphere > Soil ...
TGCGTGCGCGGTGCCTAACGCAACGTTGCGGAAGTCCCATGAGCCGAGCCCGATACATGCGCACGGATCTGAAAGGCTCTACGGGATCCGGCACGATCGACGCTGACGTCGTCAGCGAAAATCGGCGTCGCAGGACAGCGCGCTCGGATCGCGCGCAGCACGCTAGCGCAAGCGGCGCCCCCGAGCGTCTCCCGACCGACATCGTCGAACGCATGGACATGGACCGATTGGGCGCCGGCGTCCGCGGCAGCGCGAGCCGCTTGCGCGATTTCCGCCGGGGTGCGCGGTGTTGCGGGGTGAAGCGAGTCGCCATTCAGCGCGACCTGCAGGAAAATTGTTGGCATTACCTGACGTAGAATGAGCCGCGTCCGCACTTCCAGCGTCCGCAGCCAGTCGGCCGCGCCTTCCCGTTAGCTTTCACGGCTTCTTCGACCCGACCCGGCCACACCTCCCGAATGCCGAGCATCAGTTCTTTTGAGATCCTCGCGCCACGACCGGCGCTTCGCCGCGCGTTCGCGATCCTTGCGGTCACTCTTGCCGCACCCGCGCACGCGCAGCAGCCCGCGTCGCCAACGGTCCCCGCGCGCCGCCCGCTCGCCATCATCCACGCAACGATCCACACGATGAAAGACTCCATCCCGATCCGGGATGGCACGGTCGTCGTCGACGGCGGACGCATCGTGAGCGTCGGCGCGGGGAGCACCATTAAAGTCCCCGCAAACGCCCGCGTCCTCGACGCATCGGGCAAGTTCGTCATTCCCGGTCTGTGGGACATGCACGTCCACACGGCCGTGCCGGATGGAGCAGGACTGCTCGGTCTCTACATCGCGAACGGGGTGACCGGCGTCCGGGACATGGGTGGCGACTTCGGCGTCATCCGGAAGTGGCGGGACGAGATCCGCGGCGGCAAACGCGTCGGACCGCGCATCGTGGCGTCGGGTCCGTACGTGCAGGGCGGCGACGCAGCGTTACCGCACTTCGTCGTCCGCACGCCCGAGCAGGCACAAGCCGCCGTGGATTCGCTCGCGCAGCTCGGCGTCGATTTCGTGAAGGTGCACGCGATGGTGCCACGCGATGCGTTCTTCGCGCTCGCCCGCGCTGCCCGCGCGCGCGGTCTGCCGCTCGCCGGTCACCTGCAGACCGACGTCACCGTCGAGGAAGCGGCCGACTCCGGACAGCGCAGCCTCGAGCACCTCGACGGCTTCCTGAACCCATGCTCCACAGCCGACTCGGTCCGGCTCTCGGCCGCGTATCCTCTCGACCTGGCCGTCCTCGGGCAATGCAGCACGAGCGACCAGACGCCAATTTATCGCCACATCGCCGCGCGCCCGACGTGGGTGACTCCGACGTTCATCGCGCTCGAGATGCTTGCGGCGCTCCCGAAGGAACGACTGCCGTCGGATACGCTCGTGCATTACCTGCCGCCGACGCTGCGCGCCGCGATGGCGGCCGCGCTCGAGATCCCGCCTGACATGCCCGCGGACGCGAGTGTGCTCGGTCGCGCGCTCTGGACGAAGCGGCTCGCGGTCGTGAAAGGGCTGGCGCAGAATGGAGTCCCGATCCTCGCGGGCACGGATGCGCCCCTGCCCAACAGCATCCCGGGGTTTGGGATGCACGCGGAGCTCGAGGCGCTGGTGCGAGCCGGCCTCTCCCCATGGCGCGCACTGCGGACCGCGACAGCGGAGCCGGCGCGCTACTTCGTGAGCGATACGGTTGGCACCGTGTGCGCCGGATGCGTCGCGGACCTCGTCGTCCTGAATGCCGACCCGCTCCGCGACATTCGCAACACGCGCCGGATCGCGCTCGTGGTTGCGGACGGTCGTGCCTACTCGCCGGCTGCGCTCGCGGCGCTCCGCCAGAGCGCACTCCGTGCGGCGGGGCCCGCCGCGAAGTCGCAGTAGACAAACATGGCGGCTACATTCTCGCCGTGCCGCCCACCACCACCGTTCAGGATTTCGCCGGTCGCGTCGCGATCGTGACCGGCGCTGCGCGCGGTCTTGGCCGCGCCGCCGCCGCGCGGCTCCACGAGCGTGGCGCGTCGGTCGCGATCAACGTCCGCGATCGCGAGCGTGCCGAGTCCGTGGCGCGGTCGTTAGGCGACCGCGCGCTCGCCGTGCCGGGCGACCTGGCTGCTCCGGGGGTGCCGGAGCAGATCGTCGAGCGGACGCTGGAGCAATTCGGGCGTGTCGACATCATCGTGAACAACGCTGCCCTCGCACTGTCGACGCGTTTCCTTGATCTGTCGGCCGAGGAATGGAGGCGCGCGCTCGAGGTCAACATGACGGCGCCGTTCCTGCTGATCAAAGCGGCACTCCCCGCGATGAAGCGGCAGCAGTATGGCAGGGTGGTGAACATCTCGTCCACCGCCGGCCGTCAGGTCAGCACGTTAGGCGGCGCGCACTACACGGCGTCCAAGACCGGCTTGCTCGGCTTGACGCGCGCGGCGGCCAAGGAGCTCGGGAAATTCGGTATCACCGTCAACGCGGTGTGCCCCGGCATGATCGACACCGAGCTCACGCGCGAGCACGCAACGCCGGAGGTGCTGGAGCGACTGGCTGCCGGGTACCCGGTGCCCAGGCTCGGGACGGCGCTCGAGGTTGCGGATCTCATCTGCTTCGCCGCATCGGAGGCCGCCGGGTACATCACCGGCGCGTCGCTCGATATCAATGGCGGCGACCTCATGATGTAGCCGAGCGTGAACGAAAGTGCGCGCGTCCTCGGTGCGCTGGTCCTCGCGCTCGTTCTAGGAGCGGGGGTTGCGGCGTCCGGCAACGCGACGCTGCATAACGCGGCGGACCTCGTCGCGCCGATCGGGACGCTCTGGGTCAACGCCATCCGGATGACGATCATTCCATTGATCGTCGCGCTGCTCGTCACGGGTGTTGCGTCGGCGAGCGACGGGAAGACCATCGGACGCATTGGCGGCCGGACGATTCTCGTGTTTGGCCTGCTGCTCGCCGGAACCGCGCTCGTCGTCATCCCGATCGTCCCGTCCGTGTTCGCTCTGTTGCCGCGCACGCAAGCTCGCCCGCCACTGCCCGCGGGCGCCGTCGAGGCGGCGGGTCAGGTCGTGGCGAACGGGCCGGGTCAGAGCCTGGGCGCATGGATCGTGTCGCTCGTGCCGGCGAACCCGATCGCTGCCGCCGCGACCGGGGCGATCGTACCGCTCATCGTCTTCAGCCTGCTGCTCGGGCTGGCCATCGCATACTCGCCCACCGCGAGCCGGGCGACGCTGGTGCAGTTCTTCAAGGCGTTAGGCGATGCGCTGCTCGTGCTCGTCCGCTGGGTGATCGCCGTGGCGCCCGTCGGCGTGTTCTGCCTGGTCCTGCCGCTCGCGGCGCAGCTTGGCGTTGGCCTCGCCGGGGCGGTCGGTTTCTATATCGCGGTGTATGCCGGCACGAGCCTGGCGGTGGTGGCGCTGCTCTACGTCGTGGTCGCGGTGGTCGCGCGCATTCCGAGCGCGCGATTCGCGCGCGCGATGCTTCCGTCGCAGCTCATCGCTGCCAGCTCCAGCTCATCGATGGCGTGCCTGCCTGCTCTCGTCGAGGGCGCGGAGCTGCTGGGCCTCTCGAGTCGAGTGACGGGCTTCGTACTTCCGCTCGCCGTCTCGGCGTTCAAGATCGCGGCACCGGTGTCCTGGACGGTGGGTGCGCTGTTCGTCGCGTGGTTCTACGGCATTCACCTCGGGGCCCGTGAGCTCGCGACGATCGCCGTCGCGGCGATCTTCCTGCCATTCATTGGCCCCGGCGTGCCTCGCGGTGCGTTCCTCATGCTCGCGCCGCTCTTTCTCGCGATCGGACTGCCGGCGGAGGGGATCGGAATACTGATTGCGGTCGACGCGATCCCAGACATCTTCAGCACGATCCTCAACGTCACGGGTGATCTCGCGGCGGCGGCGATCATCCAGCGGGGTGAAGCGGATTCTCCGGTCGGGACGTCGGCCAAAGAGCGGAACTACGAACGCTGAATGTGCTGGCGGCGCTGGCGCACCGACGCGGAAGCCGCTGAGGGTTGTGATAGGAGTGTCAGGCGGCTATGGCTATGAGCGTCCCGGGGCAATTCATAAAAATTCTTCGGCCGCTCGTGCCTCGAGCCGAGCCCTTCGAGCCTTCCAGCGTATCCAGCGCCGGCGCATCGCGCCGTCGGCGTACTCAGCGTTCGTAGTTGCTCTCGTTTGGGAGGGACAATGGACACTCTGTTCTGCGACGTCCGCCACGTCCTGCGCTCCCTCAAGCGTACCCCCGGTTTTACGATCGCCGTACTGCTCATCCTCGCACTCGGCATCGGCATGTCGACCGCGATGTTCACGGTCTTCAAGACCGTCCTCGTCGATCGATTGCCGATCGCGGACCAGGAGCGCGTGGTCATCATGCACCCGCTCGACCGCAGCGGGAGACACCTCGACGTGCCAGGGACCTACCTCCCGGAGATCGCGCGACTCGGCACGAGCTTCCGAGGCGTCACCGGGATTTACCACCTCGTGCGGCCGCAGCCGTTCATGAACGGCAGCGACGTCGTCGTCCTCAACCTGGCAGGCGCGACGGCGAACTTCTTCGAATTGCTCGGCACGCGGCCCGCCCTTGGCCGCATGCTTCAGTCGGACGACGGCCAAACCGGTGCGCCGCTGGCCCTCGTGCTGAGCTACTCGACGTGGCGTCGCAAATTCGGTGACGATCCCTCGGTCGTTGGCCGGTCACTCGTCATTCCGTCCACGCAGCAGCACGTGCGCGTCGTCGGCGTGGCGCCCGCGGGGTTCGCCTACCCGAGCACCGCGGACGCCTGGATCGGCATGCCGCCGTCGTCCAGCGGTGCGCAGGTCGACATCATCGCGCGCCTCGCACCTAACGCGTCGATCACCACGGCGCGAGACGCCCTGTTCGCGCTCACCCAACGGGTGATACCGTTCACCCGCGACTCGACCGTCTCGAGGGCGGCGAGCTGGGAAATCACGGGCATGGAAGCGCAGTCGTTCGCCGACACGGTGCTTGGAGGCACGCGACCTTCGGTCATCGCGCTCACGATCGCCGTGGCGCTGCTGCTCGTCATCGCGTGTGTCAACATCGGCAACCTCTCGCTCGTCCGGCTCCTCGGCCGCATTCGCGAGATTGCCGTTCGGCGCGCGATCGGCGCGCGATCGATCGATGTCGTCCGGCTCTTCGCCGTCGAGAACGTAATTCTGGGGCTACTCGGCGGCGCGCTCGGGTTCCTCGCGGGAGTGGCAGCGCTACAACTCGTGCGCGCTGCCGCGCCACCGCAAGTGCCGAGGATCGACGCGTTAGGCTCGCTCGGTCCGCCGCTCGCAGCGGCCGTCGGGATCACGTTCGTCGCGCTGCTCGTGTTCGGAGTGCTGCCTGGCCTCGTTGCGTCGCGGATTCAATCGTACGCCGTCCTGCGGTCCGATTCGCGATCGGGCAGTGAAAGCCGGTCGTCACGCCGCGCGCGACAATGGCTGGTCGCGGTGCAGATCGCGCTGGCGATCGTGGTCCTCAACGGCGCAGGCCTGCTGGTTCGGACGCTCGCTCGGTTGGAAGCGGTGGATACAGGTTATCGCGCCGAGCACCTTTCCTTGCTCGCGTTCACCGTTCCACCAGGTGCGATCCCCAACGGCGTCGCTGGTGGCGGAGCGGGGAAGGATCTGATCCGACGCTTCGAGGCAACGCCCGGTGTGTTGGCGGCGACGCCGATTCTGAGCGAGCCCTTCATCGGGCAATCGCTCTTCATCCTGAAGCTGGCTCGTGCCGAGCAGCCGGTGAGCGAATGGGCGCAAAACCCGTTCGTTCCGTTCGAGTTCGTGGGCGCGGACTACTTCCGCACACTCGGTATCCCGATTCGTCGCGGCCGAAGCTTCACGGATCACGACGGGTCGGGCTCCGAACGGGTCGTCGTGGTGAACGAAACGCTGGCCCGGCAGCTCTGGCCTAACGAGGACGCGCTCGGGAAACGGCTCGTCCAGGTGACCGGACACGTTGGCGACAGCACGTTCACGGTCGTCGGGGTAGCGAGCGACACGCGCTACCGCGAGCTCAAGAACGTTGGACCGGTGGCGTACTTCGCCTGGGATCAGGTGGCCGGAGATTTTCCCGGCCTCGTCGCGGTGCGCACGACGCGGCCGCTGGCGGCGGTGCTGCCCGGTCTCCGCGCAGCGTCACAGGACGTCAACCCCGCCCTCGTCGTGTGGAAGGCGGAGACGATGGATCAGCTGCTCGACGCGCCGCTCGCTCAGCCACGACTCAGCGCGCTGCTGCTGTCGGGATTCAGTGTCGTGGCGCTGCTGCTATCGGCGATCGGTCTGTATGGTGTCATGGCAGCTAATGTGCGGCGACAGACGCACGAGATCGGCGTCAGGCTGGCACTCGGAGCGATGCCGGGCAACATCCGCCAGCTCGTGCTCGCGCAGGTGGTCGGACTGGTCGCCGTCGGCGTCGTCGCCGGACTTGCTGGTGCGCTCGGTGTCTCACGCCTGGTGCAGTCGCTCTTGTTCCAAGTGAGCCCGACGGACCCGCTGACGCTCGGCGGGGTGTGCGTGCTCCTCCTGGTGGTCGCGACGCTCGCGGGGTACCTGCCGGCACGCCGTGCCGCGCGCATCGATCCAGTCGAGGCGCTGCGGGCGGAATAAGCGACACACTTCCGCCCGCGCAGCGCCGCTTGACGTGGTGTGTTCGTTATGTGTTAGGCGATTGCGACTTGTCAGCGCCCGCGACCGATGGCGAGCCCGTAGCCGACCACCGTTGTGCTGTTCACGAAATCGACGTAGAACTTCGGGATGATGAACAGTTTACGAGCCCGCAGCTCGTATTCCGCGCCGACGCGCCAGAAGAAATTGCTGCCCCCATCGAATTCCATGCCGGGACCTGTCTCCAAAAGCAAATGGTTGACCGGCATGAGCTGGAACAGGGCCCCGATCAGAAACTCGGTTTCATCCCCGAAGGCAACCTCTGCGAGCCCAGCGGCGGCCATGTTCCTCGTCGACGGTATTCGGCGCGAGAACTTCGCGCCCAGCATGACGTCGGTGGCGCCACCGCCAGATCTGATGCCCGCATAGAAATCGAGACTGCGCGTGGGAATCGCCCAGGTGGGCTCCTGCGATGCGCTCGCTGTCTTGGTGGTGTCGGTTTGTTGAGACCATGCCACTCCCCACGGGAGTAGCGATAGCGATGCCGCAATCACAAGTCGTCGAATCATGGTATTGGCCTCCTCCCTCCGCGGGCCCGGTTCTCCGGCAGACTGAAGACTGCCGTATTTTCACGTCCCCGCTCGCGCAGACCAGTTGGACTTTGGCAGCGTAGCCCGGTACGCGACGGCCCCCTCGGGTCTATCGCAGAGCGGTTCGCGTGACGACTTTCTCACCATGCACATCGCCGATCCCCGACAGGTCCCGACAGGCCTGTTTCTCTACACGCTCCGCCCCGCCCGTCTCGCGATGCTCACCGACGGCTCGACCCCGGATGAGCAGGCGCTCGCCGCGCGCCACTGGGTGTATTCACAGGAGCTCCTCACCCGGGGAACGTTGGTCTTCGCCGGTCGGACCCTGCAGCGTGATCCGACGACGTTCGCCTTCGCCATCATCCGCGCCGCGTCGCTCGCTGCCGCGCGCGCAGTCGCCGAGCGAGATCCGGCGGTCGCCGGTGGCGTGTTCTCCACGGAGGTCTTCCCCTTTCAGCCGATGCTGATGAGCGAGTGGCCGGCCGAAGCGGCTACGGTCCCGCCGACGACCTGATCCCAGGCCGAGGTGAAGACGCCTTCAAAGGCCCACCCGGCGGATAACCACGACCTGATCCGCGTCCAGGGCGCCCGAGTCAACAACCTCAAGGACGTCAGCGTCGACATCCCCAAACGGCGCCTGACGGTCTTCACTGGCGTTTCGGGATCCGGCAAGTCGTCGTTGGTGTTCGGCACGATTGCGGCAGAGTCGCAGCGGCTCATCAACGAGACGTATAGCGCGTTCGTCCAGGGCTTCATGCCGACGCTCGACCGGCCCGAAGTCGACGTCCTGGACGGCCTAACGACGGCAATCATCGTCGACCAGGAGCGCATGGGCGCCAACGCCCGCTCGACGGTCGGCACCGTTACCGATGCCAACGCGATGCTGCGTGTGCTATGGAGCCGTACGGCCAAGCCATACGTTGGCCCTCCCACCGCCTTCTCGTTCAACGTCCCGATGCGAAAGGCGAGCGGCGCGATGAAGGTCGACAAGGGCAAGGGCCAGCGCATCGTCGTTCGCGACGTCGTCTACTACGGCGGCATGTGCCCGCGCTGCGAAGGGATGGGACAGGTCAACGATGTCGACCTCACGCAGCTATTTGACGAAAGCAAGTCGCTCAGCGAGGGTGCGATCACGGTTCCCGGCTACACCGCCGAGGGCTGGGCGGTGAAGATCTTCGCGGCCGCGGGGCTCGACGCGGACAAGCCGATCAGGAAATACAGCAAAAAAGAGCGCGACACGTTCCTCTACAGCGAGCCAATCAAGGTCAAGGTCAACGGAATCAACCTGACCTACGAGGGGCTCGTCCCGAAGATCCAGAAGTCGATGCTCGCCAAGGACGTCGAGGCGATGCAGCCGCACATCCGCGCGTTCGTGGAGCGCGCGGTCACGTTCACCACGTGTCCCGAGTGCGAGGGCACGCGGCTCAACGAAGCCGCCCGGTCATCGAAGATCAAAAAGATCAACATCGCCCAAGCCTGCGCGATGCAGATCAATGACCTGGCCGACTGGCTGCGCGACCTGAAGGAACCCTCGGTCGCGCCGCTCGTCGCATCGCTCCAGCACACCCTCGACTCGTTCGTGGAGATCGGACTCGGCTACCTGAGTCTCGACCGACCATCCGGCACGCTCTCGGGTGGCGAGGCGCAGCGTACGAAGATGATCCGCCATCTCGGGTCGTCGCTCACCGACGTGACGTACGTCTTCGACGAACCGACGATCGGGCTGCATCCGCACGACATTCAGCGGATGAACGACCTGCTGCTCCGGCTGCGCGACAAGGGCAACACCGTGCTCGTCGTCGAGCACAAGCCGGAGATGATCGCGATCGCCGATCACGCGATCGACCTCGGGCCCGGCGCCGGTACCGCCGGAGGCGAGGTGGTCTTCGAGGGGACCGTCGAGAGCCTAACGGGCAGTGGCACGCTCACCGGACGTCACCTGAGCGAGCGCGCGTCGCTTAAACCATCGGTCCGAAAGCCAGCGGGTGTGATGACGGTGCGCGGCGCTCGCACGCACAACCTGAAGAACGTCGACGTCGATATCCCGTTAGGCGTGCTGGTGGTGGTAACCGGTGTTGCGGGCTCGGGCAAGAGCTCGCTGATCCACGGTTCGGTGAGTGGCCGAGAGGGCGTGGTCGCCATCGACCAGACGGCGATCCGTGGCTCGCGGCGGAGCAATCCGGCGACGTACACCGATCTGCTCGAGCCCATTCGCAAGGCATTCGCGAAGGCCAACAACGTGAAGCCCGCGCTGTTCAGCGCGAACTCCGAGGGCGCGTGTCCGACCTGTAACGGGGCAGGGGTGATCTACACCGATCTCGGGATGATGGCCGGCGTCTCGACGGTGTGCGAGGATTGCGAGGGCAAACGGTTCCAGGCGTCGGTGCTCGAGTACCGATTGGGTGGCCTCGACATCGCCGAGGTGCTCGACCTGTCGGTCGGTGACGCGTTAGGCTTCTTCGGGAGCGACAAGGCGAACACGCCCGCTGCGCACGCGATCCTCCAGCGCATGGCCGACGTCGGGCTCGGCTACCTGCGGCTCGGCCAACCGCTGACGACGCTGTCGGGCGGCGAGCGACAGCGCCTCAAGCTGGCGACGCACATGGGCGAGGAGGGCGGTGTCTACGTGCTCGACGAGCCGACCAGCGGCCTTCACCTGGCTGACCTCGAGCAGCTGCTCGCGCTGCTGGATCGGCTCGTGGACTCGGGGAAATCGGTGATCGTGATCGAGCATCACCAGGCGGTGATGGCGCACGCCGACTGGATCATCGACCTCGGGCCGGGCGCGGGGCACGACGGCGGACGGGTCGTGTTCGAGGGCACGCCCGCCGACCTCGTGGCGAAAAAGTCGACGCTGACCGGCGAGCACTTAGCGGCGTTCGTTCGCAGGCGTAACGAGAATCGACACCGGCCAGAGAGCGGCAAGACCTGACGCGGATGAACTACGATCGCGACGATGACGCGGATTGGCTCCGTGGACACTGACGCTCCCTCTCATCGAGCTGGCGTCGGGTTTGTGTTGTCAAAAACAAAAAAAGGAACCTCCGGCGCCACGATGGTTAGATGTCCTCGGGACGAATCCGCGAAATCGTTCTGATCGTGGTTGATCCGCGTCAGGT
>Ga0070661_100003856_pt1 | contig 10318 bp, 10 predicted proteins | sample KBSC43metaG_FD_64663 | JGI IMG/M metagenome (GOLD analysis project Ga0070661, IMG submission 64663) | Corn rhizosphere microbial communities from Kellogg Biological Station, Michigan, USA - KBS C4-3 metaG | ecosystem: Host-associated > Plants > Roots > Rhizosphere > Soil ...
CGCCCACGTTGACGGCCCGAAGCAGGGCCACGTATCCAGTCATCTGCCTGCTCCCGTTTTCATGGCCGTGATCATCGCCCGTGATCGTGCCTGCTTCAAGGTGGCGCGGCGCGTTCGATCGCTGCCATAGGGCTTCAGCGACGATCAAGCCATGCCCGCATCCACGGTTTGGAGTGATAGCGATCCCAGGAATCCGGCAGAACTGTGACTATAGGGCCGATTACGTTTCCGCTCGCCGCAACTCGCAAGGCGGCGACAACGTTCGTGCCGGATGACCCGCCCACGAGAAGGCCTTCCTCTTGAATCAAGCGACGCGTCATCTCAAAACTCTCCTGGTCGCTCACGCGCTCAACGGTGTCGATCACGTCGCGATGCAAGTTTGCCGGGGGCTCGGCAGCTCCGATGCCCTCAACGGCATAAGATCCATCCGGTCCCGGCTTACCGGTTTCGATCCAACCCGCCAGCGCCGATCCAAGCGGGTCGGCGAGCACAATCTTGATATTGTTGCGAAGCGCTTTGAGCCGGCGGCCAACACCCGAGATCGTGCCACCGGTTCCTGCGCCAGCCACGAACGCGCCAATGTTGGCACCGGTCTGATCGATGATTTCCTGCGCAGTGGCGCTCAGGTGAATTTGCACGTTCGCCGGATTGCGAAACTGATCGGCGAGGAACCATCCGTTCTCAGCCGCCAGGCGCTCGGCGACGTTGCGAAAATTTTCGGGGCTCGATGGTGGCGCGTTGGGCGTGATGATCACCTTCGCGCCGAGCAGGGCGAGCGCGCTGCGCTTGTCGACCGACATCTTCTCGGGCATGACGCAAACCAGTCCATAACCACGTGCCGCAGCGACGAGTGCCAGCCCAACGCCGGTGTTGCCGGCAGTCGCCTCAATCAACGTCATCCCAGGGTGCAGCACGCCACGCGCTTGCGCGTCGTCAACGATCGCGAGTGCAATGCGGTCCTTTACCGACCCGCCGGGGTTCATGTGCTCGCATTTGGCGAAGATCGGGACTGGCACATGCGAGGCGAAGCGCGTGAGCCGCACCATGGGCGTGCGCCCGATCTGCTGCAGGACCGTGTCGTTCATGCTGCGGGTTGCCGTTCCGGTGACGAGACAGCGTGCCATGCCGCGATGAGTGCATCGGCGGCCCGATCGATATCAGCCTGGGTGGTTCCCCGACCGAGCGTCAGGCGGACCGAGCCTAGCGCCGCTGCCGGCGATACTCCCATGGCGAGAATGACGGCCGACGGCGTGATGTCGCCGGAGTGACACGCTGATCCGGTCGATGCAGCCACCGTAGCGCCTGCAGCAGCCAGCACCGCATTCCCAGTGGAATTGGGAAGTCGAACGTTCAACGTGTTGGGTAGTCGCAGCTCGCGGTGGCCGTTGAGGGCCAGTTCCGGGATCGCGGCGGCAAGGCGTCGCTCCAGGTGGTCGCGCAACGCGCGCATCCGAGCAGCGACGGCGACGAGGTCCCGGTTTGCAATGGCGCAGGCGGCACCCAGCGCAACGATTGACGCAACGTTCTCGGTGCCGGGACGCTGTCCACTTTCCTGGCTTGCACCTCGCGCGAAAGGCACTAGTGGCGTTCCGCGCCGAACATAGAGCGCACCGACGCCTTTGGGTGCATAGAACTTATGACCTACGATCGACAGCAGGTCGACGCCGAGCTCGCGCACATTCACCGGCACCTTGCCGACGGATTGCGCGGCGTCGGTATGAATGAGTGCACCCGCCGCATGGGCGAGGCGTGAAATTTCGGCGACCGGCTGGAGCGTGCCCGTTTCGCTGTTCGAATGCATGAGCGTTACCAGCGCCACATCGTGATCGATCCCGCGCGACACCGCGCTCAGGTCGATGCGGCCTTCGGCGTCCACGGCCAGGCGCACAACCGGGCGTCCGCGCTCCTGCAGTGCATTGCACGCCTGTGCGGTCGCCGGATGCTCGATCGCTGTCGTCACGATGCGTGGCCGATCGGTGCGCGCTTGGGCGACGCCGAATATCGCAAGGTTGTTCGCCTCGGTGCCGCCGGATGTGAAAATGACCTCGTCCGCTTCGCAACCGATCAGGCTCGCCACCTGTTCGCGTGCATGCGCGACCGCTTTTTGCGGCGCGCGTCCGTACGCGTGTGCACTCGACGGGTTGCCGAAGTGCGTGGTCAGATAGGGCAGCATCGCCTCGACGACCTCGGGCAGCACCGGCGTCGTTGCGTTGTGGTCCAAGTAGATCGGCTCAGTGTTCATTGCGCTGGTTCTTCCTCGCGCATGGCGAAAGCGACGACCGCTCCGGAAAAGAAAGTCAGCACGCCGATCGCGACAATCGCGGCCGCAAATCCGAAGCGGTCGGCGATGAGACCTGCCGATAATGCACCGATCGCATAGCCCAAGTCGCGCCAGAAGCGGTACACGCTCAGCGAACGCGCGCGCCAGCTTGGATGCGACGCATCGGATACCGCGGCGATCAAGCTCGGATACACCATGGCGGTCCCGATGCCCAAGAGCGCGCTCCCGACGAGCCAGACACGAAAGTCGACCGATGCGGCTGTCACGAAGAGACCCAGTGCCTGAACCCACATTCCAGCCACGATCAGCCCTTTGCGGCCCCATCGATCGCTCAATGGTCCGGTGATGACTTGCAGCATCCCCCAGATCAGCGGATATACCGCCTTGAGCACGCCGATGCGCTGCACACTCAATCCGAGTGAGGCAAAGAATAGGGGGAAGATGCCCCAGCTCATGCCGTCGTTGAGATTGTTCACAAGCCCCGCTTGCGAAGCGGCAAACAGGTTGCGATTGCGAAACGACGTGAGTTCGAACACCTCTCGGAAGCTCAAGGGCGAAGCCAGCGCTTGGGTGGCTCCAGCTTCGGCGCGGACATGCGAGCGCGTGTCGCGAGCGAGGAGGATGGAGAGCAACGTTCCTGCTATCGCGTAGCCTACGCCCAGATAAATCGGCACGGGCCGCAATCCGTAGAGCGCTGCGAGACATCCGGTGAGAAATGCAGTGGTCCCCAGTGCGAAATAGCCGGCGAACTCATTGAGCCCGACGGCCAGTCCGCGCGCTTTGGGTCCGACCAGGTCCACCTTCATGATCACCGTCATAGACCAAGCGAAGCCCTGGCTCAATCCAAGGAGCACGTTGGCGGCGACGATGTATTCGAAGCTCGGTGCCCAGATGATGATGAAAGGTACCGGCAGGCCAGCGAGCCAACCCAAGATCAGCACGCGTTTGCGTCCCAAGGTGTCGGCAAGGTGGCCCGACACGAGATTTGCCAGCGCTTTGACGATACCGAAGCTGACAATGAACGACGTCACGACGGCTGCCGAGACGATGTGAAACTCCTCGGCGCCGATCAGCGGAACTACCGTTCGTTCGATCCCCACCATGCCGCCGACGAAAGCATTGATGAGCACCAGTAAGGAAAACTGTTGCCAGTTCTCGCGCAGTCCCAGTTGAACCGCTTGGGGCGCCGCGCTCACAAGCTCACGCCGCGCGCCGCGCGTTCACGTTTCGGATATGGGCGGCATCCGGCGCAACGTCGGCGAGCATGCCAGCCACGAACTGATCTTCGTCCGCCACTTGGAAGGCCTTGTTGTAGCGCTTCTCGAAGCCAATCGTGGAGAACGTTTTGCCGCTGAGTCGCCTTCCGCATACAGACCCGGCGTAAGCACCGGGCAGCACTTCCACGTATTCGGGTAACGCCAGCAGGCGCTGTGCACTGCGATAGAGATTGCGCGCGCCTTCTTCCGCGCTCGTCGCAAGTTCCGTGCGTCCCAAGTCGCCGATCATGAGGGTGTGGCCGGTGAGTACGAACCAGGGCTCATCAGCGCGAGTCTTGTCTGTCACCAACAGACAGATGTGCTCGGGCGTGTGTCCCGGTGTCTCCAGGACTTTCGCCTCGACATTGCCGAGCGGCAGCACGTCGCCGTCCTCGAGGGCCATGAACGGTCCAGCGACATCCGCTTTCGCGGAGAGAACGTATTGGGCACCGGCCATCTCAGCAAGCCCCGGTCCGATAGAGACGTGGTCGGCGTGCACGTGGGTGTCGATGACAAAGCCGATGCGCATGCTCAGTTGCCGCGCGCTTGTCACATAGGTGTCGATGTCGCCGACGGGATCGACCACGGCGCACGTCGCGCGGCCACCGCAACCGAACAGATAGGAAATACCAATGGGCTCTTGGTGGAGGAATGGACGAAGGACCATGGCGGAGCGCTCGCTCAGTGAAGATGTCGGCTTAGGGCCGTCGCAAATACATTCAATTAATTGCTTGAATGATTGAGAAATGCTAGCGTGTTGTCAATGGGCGCCGCAAAACTCCAGATTTTTGAACAGTTTGCCGAGCTCGCGCGCGTGCTCGGCAATGCCCATCGTTTGGAATTGCTCGAACTCATCGCGCAGGGCGAGCGCGCCGTCGAGCGGCTCACGGAGCTGACGGGATTATCGACGGCCAACGTCTCGCAGCACTTGCAGCACTTGAGACGCGGAGGTCTCGTCTCCACCCGCCGCGAAGGAAAACGGATCTACTACTGCCTGGCCGACAATGCCGTGCTGTCGCTGTTGGCCGCTCTTCGGAAATGTGCCGAGCGTAACCGTGCCGAGGTGCAGCGGATTGTCGCGGACTATTTCGAAGGTCTTGATGATCTGGAAGCCGTGTCGCGAAAAGAACTTCAACAGCGCATCAAGAGCGGTGAAGTCACCGTGCTCGACGTGAGACCACCAGACGAATTCGCCCTCGGCCATCTGCCGGGTGCGGTCAATATTCCGCTTGCCGAACTCGATCGCCGAATGAAGCAGCTACCCAAGAATCAAGAGATCGTCGCGTATTGCCGCGGTGCGTACTGCGTGTTCTCGTTCGAAGCCGTCGCCGCGCTCCGCGCAAAGGGATATCGCGCACGTCGATTGGAGGACGGATTTCCGGAGTGGCGAGGCGCGGGGCTGCGGATCGAGGGGACTTGAAGATGCGCAATGCGCGGGTGCCGCGCGGTTCCGTCGATCGTGACGAGCAAGCAGTTTAGCCATCCGAGTAGGCGTCGTCGCGGATGCCGCTCTGTCCCGCAGTCGGCTCGGAATCCGCCCGTATCAAAGATGCGGGATCCGCTTGGCTGCGCTATTGGCACGCCCTTGCTACAGTTGCGCTCAAAGTCTCGGAAACTGCGGGAATCTTGGGAGCACAACGGAATTGACGGGAGCACTTGAACACGCGCAAATGCTTGAGGCGCCGGCGGATCCCGATAATGGTGCGGGCTGGCGCTTTTGCGTCGCGCCGATGATGGATTGGACCGACCGCCACTGCCGGTATTTCCATCGGCTGCTCGCGCCGCATGCGCGTTTGTATACCGAAATGGTCACAACCGGTGCGCTGCTGCATGGCCATGTGCCGCGGTTTCTCGCGCACCATGCGGCTGAGCATCCGCTCGCATTGCAGCTCGGTGGACACGAGCCTGCCGAGTTGGCGCAGTGCGCGCGCATCGGCGAGGATTTCGGTTTCGACGAGATCAACCTCAATGTCGGCTGCCCCTCGGATCGCGTGCAGTCCGGGCGTTTTGGCGCGTGCCTGATGCGCGAGCCGGCGCTCGTTGCGGATTGCGTGGCGGCGATGCGTGCGGCGGTCGCCGTTCCAGTCACGGTGAAATGCCGCATTGGTGTCGACGACCAGGACGAATACCTGGATCTGCACCGCTTTGCCGAAACGCTCGTCGGCGCCGGCTTGCAGGTGTTGATCGTGCACGCACGCAAGGCCTGGCTGCACGGCTTGAGCCCCAAGGAGAACCGGGAGATCCCGCCGCTCGACTACGGTCGCGTGTATCGGCTCAAGCGCGAATTTCCCCGGCTGACCATCGTGATCAACGGCGGTATTGTTGCGGTCAACTCCACGCAGGAACATCTGCAGCACGTCGATGGCGTCATGCTCGGCCGCGCGGCGTATCACGATCCGTACGTGCTGGCGCGCCTCGAGTGCGTGTTGTATGACGCGCCCTTGCCCGATCGCGCCGATGTGCTCGAACGCCTGGCGCCCTACGTGGCCGCGCAGATCGGCGCGGGCGAGGCCGTGCACCACATGGGCCGCCATGTGCTTGGCTTGTTTCTTGGCGAACCCGGCGCGCGTGCGTTCCGGCGTTACCTGAGCGAACACATGCACGCGCCCGGCGCGGATTTCGGCGTGTTGCGCGGCGCGCTCGCGGCGTTGCACGATCACGCGCAGGCGCGCGCAGCATGATCGTCACGACGCCGGCCGAATTTCGCGCGGCGTATTCGCCGGAGCGTTTCCCGGCGAGCGCGCCGGCAACGGCACGCGCCGCGTTTCTCGTGGCGCCGCACGGTTTTGCGCTGGCGCAGGAATCGTCCGCCGACAATCGCTACATGCAGATGGCGCAGACGACCGACGCGACGCGCGCGCTCGCCGAGCATGCCGAACTGGCCGCCGCATTGCGCAGCAGCGTGCCGATCGTGGTGTTTCCGGGCGATGCCTCCACGCCCGATGCGGTCTTCCCGAACAATGTGTTCGCCAGCGCGCCGGGGCGACTGATCGTCGGCGCGATGCGCCATGCGGTGCGCCGCCGCGAAGCCGTTCGCGCGGACATCCGCGCGTTCTTCCGGGATTTGCTGCAATGTGAAATTGTGGATTTATCCACGCAATCGCTCGTCGCCGAATTGACCGGCGCACTGGTCATCGACCGCGCGCGTGGAATCGGATTTTGCGGACTGTCCGAACGCTGCGACATGGCGGGTGCGCGCGCGATGCACGAAGCGTTCGGCCTCAAACTCACGTTCTGTTTCGAGCTGGCGCGCGGCGAATACCACAGCAATGTCGTGCTCGCGCAGCTGGCCTCGCGCGCCGTGATCATCGCGCCGGACGGCTTTGCCGATGCGGCCGTTGTCGCCGCGATCGCCGACGTTTACGCACCGCGCGTGCTGTACCTGGACGCCGCACAAAAAGCCGCCTACGCCGGCAATGCCATCGCGCTGTCGCCGGACACGCTATGGGCGAGCGCGCGCGCGGCGGCGAGTTTGCGTCCGCAACAGCGCGCGGCGCTGGCCGATTGGGGATTTGCCTTGCGCAGCGTGAACTTGAGCGAAATCGAGAAAGCCGGCGGAAGTCTGCGCTGCTGCGTCGGCGAAATATTCTAGGTTCAGCCTCGATTTAGTTCCATTTGCGATAGTGGCGATGCCGATCGCCTGCCGCGGTGCCTGCGTTATGATGCTGCCGATGATTCGCCGTCTTGCCATTGCTGTGTTTGTGCTGGCCAGCGTGTGCACGGCGCGTCCGGTGACAGCGGCCAAATCGCTGCAGGACGCGATCGGCAAAGTGGAGCGCGAGACGCACGGCAAGGTGTTGTCGGCAGAAACCAAGCACAATGGCCGCAGCGCCGTCTATCGCATCAAGGTGCTCACGCGTGACGGTCAAGTGCGGGTGATCGAGGTGCCGGCGGACGAAGAACGTTCGTCGCGATAACAGGACCTGGAAGAGGAATACTGCCATGCGCATATTGCTGGTCGAGGACGAAGCCCCGCTGCGCGAGACGCTGGCGGCGCGGCTCAAACGCGAAGGTTACGCCGTGGACACCGCGGCCGACGGCGAGGAAGGCCTGTATCTGGGCCGCGAGGTGCCGTTCGACGTGGCGATCATCGATCTGGGCCTGCCGAAAAAATCCGGCATGGAACTGATCAATGAATTGCGCGCGCTCGGCCAGCGCTGTCCGATCCTGATCCTGACCGCGCGTTCGAGCTGGCAGGACAAGGTGCAAGGCTTGAAGCAGGGCGCCGACGACTACCTGGTCAAACCGTTCCACGTCGAGGAATTGCTCGCGCGCATCAACGCGCTCGTGCGGCGCGCGAGCGGCTGGACCAAACCGGTGCTCGAATGCGGACCGATCGTGCTCGACACCACGGCGCAGACCGTGACCGTCAATGGCCAGCCGGCCGACCTGACGAGCTACGAATACAAGGTGCTGGAATATCTGATCCTGCACGCCGGCGAGCTCGTGTCGAAGGCCGATTTGACCGAGCACATCTACCAGCAGGATTTCGATCGCGATTCGAACGTGCTCGAAGTATTCATTGGTCGTTTGCGACGCAAGCTCGATCCGAACAATTCGCTCAAGCCGATCGAAACCGTCCGCGGGCGCGGCTATCGGTTTTCTATTCCGCGCAACGACACCGAAGCAGCACCGCAGGCAAAAGCACAGCAGTAGTCGCGCATGGCGCGCCGTCCGCTGTCACTGCAGGCCCGCTCCTTGCTGGCCGCGGGCGTCGCGCTCGCCGCATTCCTTGGTTTCACCGGTTTTGCGCTCGACGAAGCGATTTATCAGACCCTGCGCAGCGCATTGCACGACCGCCTGCAGAGCTACGCCTACAGCTACATCGCCAATTCCGATGTCGGGCGCTCCAAGCGCTGGCTGCCGCCGGAAATCGGGCCGGGACCGTTCGATCGCCCGGGCACGGGCTTGTACGCCGGTGTCGTCGGGCCCGTCGATGTCGACGGCGCCAAGTCCGATCATTGGCGCTCGGCGTCGGCTGTCGGCAAAGACCTGCCGTTCGATGGCGCGTTGAAAAAAGGCGAGGAGCGTTTCGTCGGGCCGCTCGATACACCGCAGGGAAAAATATACTTGTACAGTCTCGGCGTCGATTGGGAGGTGCCGAACCGCGGTGGCGCCCTCGACCTTACGATTCACGTTGCCGAGGACGCCGAGCTGCTGGAAAACCAGCGTGCAGTGTTCCGGCAAAGCCTGTTCGTTTATCTCGGCGGGTTCAGCCTGCTGCTGCTGGTGCTGCTGCTCGGCACGCTGCGGTGGAGCCTACGCCCGCTGCGCCGTGTTGCGATCGATCTGGCGCGCGTGGAGCGCGGCGAACGCGAACACCTGTCGGCCGCGGATTATCCGCGCGAGCTGGCGGGGCTCGCGTCCAACCTAAACGAATTCGTCGACAGCGAGCGCGAACACCTGCAGCGCTACCGCAACACGCTCGCTGATCTCGCGCACAGTTTGAAGACGCCGCTCGCGGTGATCCGCAACGAGCTCGAATCGGGCGCCAGCGGCGAATCGATGCGTTGGACCGTGCTCGAACAGGCCGGGCGCATGGAGCAGATCGTCGCTTACCAGCTTTCGCGCGCGGCGACGTCCGGGCATACGACGTTTGCCGCGCCGATCCCGCTGCAGCCGCCGGCCGAGGAAGTCGTGGCGAGCCTCGAAAAAGTGTACGCAGCCAAAAACATCCTGTGCGAGTTCGAGATCGACCCGAAAGCACGCTTCTATGGCGAAGAAGGCGATCTGCTCGAATTGCTCGGCAATCTGCTCGAGAACGCGTTCAAATGGGCGCGCAGCCGTGTGCTGTTCTCGGCGACGGCGCAGACCGCGCGCGGTTCACGGCGCGTGGGCCTGGAGCTTTCGGTCGAGGACGATGGCCCCGGCATTCGGCCGGATCAAGTCGAGCACCTGCTGCTGCGTGGCGTGCGCGGCGACGAGCGCGTGCAGGGGCATGGCATCGGTTTGTCGATCGTGCAGGATCTGCTCAAGGCGTATCGCGGCAAGCTCGAAGTGACGCACTCGGAAACGCTCGGCGGGGCGAAGTTCACGTTGCGATTCGGAGCGAACTAATCCGGCGGCGGCGCTTCAATCGGCCGGATACCGAACGCGCGCGCGGCGCTGATATCGATGACAACGTAATCGGGGCGGTGGCGGCCGTCGAGTTTTGCGGCGACGCGCGCGTGATGCGCGTTGCCGGCAGCGAGCGCGGCGAGGAAACCGGCGAGCGAGTTGCGGCGCTGCGCATTCGTCAGCAGGCCGGCGGCGAACGCGGGCGCGGAGGCGGGAGCGTCCACGCGCGCGCCGAGCAGGGTCGTTTCCAGATAGGCCGTGCGTTGCGCATCCGGGTCGGAAAAAAAGCCGACGAACGCGTGGCCCGGCACGAGCACGATGAACGTGCGCAGGCCGATGCGTTGCAGCACCGAGGCGATCAGCACGCTGCCGTCCACGCAATTGGCCGAAGCGTCGCTCCACGTTTCGCGCAAGAAACGCACACGCTGGCTGAACACGTGCGGTCCGCGCTCGAGAGCGGGATCCGCGCCCGAATAGCGGATTCCACGCGCCGCGAGCGCTTGCCAGATCGCCCACACCTGGCGCTGGATCGAATCGGCATCGGCGCCCGTGAAATTGTCGACGATGCCGCTCGCAAGCGCGGCATCGAGCACTTGATCAACGACCGCATCGCGCTCATTCACATACGCGGCGAAGATCCACGACAGGTCCGCGCTGTCCTTGTCATCGCGCACGTAGTACAAGGCCTCGCTGAGCGGACGCAGGCTGATCGCGGCTTCGCGTT
>Ga0070661_100003861_pt1 | contig 10311 bp, 10 predicted proteins | sample KBSC43metaG_FD_64663 | JGI IMG/M metagenome (GOLD analysis project Ga0070661, IMG submission 64663) | Corn rhizosphere microbial communities from Kellogg Biological Station, Michigan, USA - KBS C4-3 metaG | ecosystem: Host-associated > Plants > Roots > Rhizosphere > Soil ...
TTTGAATTTAATTATTAGTATTTGCACATGTGCTAACAAGACAACTCATTCATCCCAACGTTTTCTTTCAAAGCGACTATGCTCTTCTTTTCCGCGAATGCTTTAAACTTATCGTTGCACGAGCTATCTCATGCGATGACAGCATATTTCCTTAAGGTCCCGGCAATCCTTTTAACTTTTACGTGGACATCAATCACAATGAAGCAACCGACTCTGACCAGGTCGCCATCGCCCTGGGTAGCTGACCAGACCACAATCGATTTTTGTAGTTTTATGCAGATGAAGGAAGTGACTATCTCTGGTGAACTAATTCGACTATTACTAACGGGCTTGCAGAATAAATAACAGTTAAGAATTGCACGCAACCATTTGGCGATCCTCTGCGATACCCATTACAATTGTGACTTACGCTGTTGATGAAACGACTACGAACAGCGTAGAAGACCCTGCTCAAAGACAAATACCGGCTTGCTGTTTGCGGCAAGTCTCAAATCGGAACAAATAAAAAAATTACCGTGCAAACAATAATTGGTTCAGGTGGAACAATCGCTCTGCCACTAGCAAAAGATTTGAAAAAGTACGAGGGCAAGCTCCGCTTAGTCAGTCGCAATCCAAAAAAGGTGAACGAAACAGACGAACCGTTTCCATTAGATGTGAAAGAGGTTAACCGTATTGATCAGGCTGTCTCGGGAAGTGAGGTGGTTTATGTGACCATAGGCTTTGATTATAACTTAAAGGTTTGGCAGGAGACATGGCCACCTTTTATGCAAGCGGTAATCAATGCGTGTAAAGCACACCGGGCTAAACTGGTTTTCTTTGATAACGTGTATATGTATGCAAAGTCGGCTATCCCGCATATGACTGAAAATTCACTTCTGCAGCCACCAAGCAAAAAAGGAATAGTGAGAAAACAACTCCATGAAATGATCATGAACGAAGTTGCAAAAGGTGATCTCATTGCACTCGTAGCAAGGTCTGCCGATTTTTATGGCCCTGACAACAGCAAAAGTGTTTTGATGGAAACAGCTGCCAAAAATCTCGTGAAAGGAAAGAAAGCGCAGGCTTTCGGCGACGTAGATAAAATTCACACCTATACTTTTACCCCGGATGCAGGCAAAGCAACAGCGTTACTTGGAAATACGCCCGATGCCTATAACCAGGTTTGGCATGTACCTACAACGAAAGAAAAATTAACGACGAGGCAATGGATCGAATTGATCGCAAACGAACTCAACGCAGCTCCCAAAATTCAAAAGATCCCGACGTGGATGCTATACATCATTGGGCTTTTTATTCCCGAATTGAAAGAATTCCCTGAGATGTTATATCAGCAGGAAATAGACTATGTTTTTGACAGTACCAAGTTTGAAAAAAGGTTTGGTATTATGGCCACAGCACCCAAAGACGGAGTGAAAATCATGGTGGACTATCTAAAGACATTAAACACTTCTCATTAAAACTACTGTTGAGCAACCGAGGAAGAGTCGCTCACTGATTTCACTGATTAACGCAGATTTCTTAAATACTCAGCATCTGTGAAAATCCGTCTAATCTGTGAGCAAATTATTTTTCCATCCTAACGTCACCAGCTGCGAGAGTCGAATAGCATTTGTCATAGAAGGATTGAAACTTTATCGTTGCTGAATCCAACAATTCATTGATTGCACAGATTATCACGTCTGGCGACTTCTTAAGTAAGGTTCTTCTTCCGAATCTCTTCAAAGCAATTGGAACAATTCACGATGCCAGCAGCTCATCGTTGCATCTAAAATAGGTCTATGAAAACTATAAATTAGGGGTAGACTACCTATTATCAAAAACTTTTTTCTTCGATTTTACTTCAAAGAAAACAGTATGTCCTGTTAACTATTAATTGTAAAATTTATTTATGAAAGTATCATCAAAAATTTTAATGGCCTCCATAGCGGTGGCCTCGCTGGCAAGTTGCCAGAAAAACCCGTATTTACAAAATGACCAGTCTCAAGAATCACGATCGGAAGCAGCCGCAAAGTCAGCCGCACGATCTAGCGAGGATGCGATTGTTATTAAAGCACGTGGCGATATCAATGCTGCCTTAGATCAGTTTCGCGACTTACTTGGTGGACAGTTAAATACTAAGCCAGGAGCTGTGGGCGGCCGCAGGGAAATAAATTGGGACGCCGTGCCGGCAGCGCTAACGGACAACAATGCGTTTCCGGGTGATTTTTTTGGTAGCGCCGATCCAGCGGCGGCAGACGGAAGAAAAAGAGGACTTATCATGACCACGGACGGCAGCGGCTTCAGTATTAGCGACAATAATTTCTTAAATATCAATCCAACATATCCCGATCAGTTTAAGACTTTTAGCCCTTTCAAAACTTTTGTCCCTATCGGCAGCACTATTACTGACAATTTTTTTAAAATACCTGGTACCAATACCGACGCGTCCGTTCACGGTTTTGGAGTAGTATTTAGTGACGTAAACAATGAGTCATCAACTTCAATGGAGTTTTATGAGGGAGAAAGTTTATTGGGGACTTTCAAAGTGCCGAATAACGGTAACAATGCTCCCGGAGCTTTCTCATTTCTGGGTGTTTACTTTCCCAATGCCAATGTAACTCGTGTACGCATTTATAGCGGCAGTGCACCACTTTCTTCAGCACAAAACGATATCTCTGACGGTGGGGGTGAAGACCTCGTTATTATGGACGACTTTATCTATAGCGAGCCGGCAAACTGATTGTCCGTCGGGTGCTCATTAATTCACCGATGAGTACACCGGCTGTTAGGACAGTGGCTCACAGATTTCACAGATTAACGCACCGATTTTTTAAAAAATTACCTCTGAGTGAAACCCCTGCCTGCCGGTAGGCAGGGGTGTAATCTGTGAGCAATTTGCGTCAAGGCCAATACTTTCTTATTTTACTCTTTAAGAAAGAAACACTTCGTTCCAATTGATCAAAGCCATCCACACCATCTTCGATACTGATCCATCCGTTAAAGCCGACTCTTTTTAATTCTGTAAAGATGGCATCATAATCATTTAATCCTTTGCCAATTTCTCCATGCGATAAACGTTTGGCGTATCCCACACCCAATTCTTCCTTACGCAGATCGTCGATCGTTCCTTCTTTTAGATAGCGATCGCTTGCATGCATGGTAACCACACGATGGGAAACGCGTTTTAATAATTCAAGTGGATCTTCCCCTGCGAGATATGCATTGCTTGGATCATAGTTTACGCCGAAATTGGGATGATCTATTCGTTCCGCTAACTGGCAAAATACATTCATGTTCTGAGCAAATTCCGGGTATTGCCAAAAATCATCTTTGTAATGATTCTCCAGTATGAGCGTAATATTTTTTTGAATTGCATAAGGTAAGCAAGATTCGATACACCGAGCAGCAAGTTCAATGCCTTCATCAATGGACAAGCCGGGTCTTCTTTGCCCTGATAAGACGCGACAATAAGATCCACCCAACTCATGGATCATGTGGATCCATTTTTTTTGTTTTGCGATCTCATTCTCGCGAAAACTTTTTTCAGGATGTGTAAAGTCGGGCGAACAACACAACATCGGAATTTCCTTTCCTTTATCCTCCACTTCACGCCTGAAACCGTTCCAGGTTTTTTCAGACTTCATTTCCAAAAAACCGGCATACCATTCGAGTCCATCAATATCGAGGGTGCACGCCATGTCAATCCATTCCGATAAACGCATGCTTCCATCCACGCACAACGGATTCATATAAGCTTTAGGGAATGCTGCTAACCTCGGCATACTGTGTCAAATATTTTTTTCAGTTGCAGATGGAATGGTTGAAGCATCTTTGGGTGGATTACGACCGATAAAAGGATGCTGTTCGATATCGAATACCTGGCCGCTCACAGGACCACATTCATCTCCAAGCCAGCATATCGCAAACGCAGCGATCTCTTCTGGCAAGAAAATCCTTCCTGAAGGCGCATACACACGGGGAAGCGCCGCATACCAGTCATCACTCAATCCATGATCGCGTTTCCGTTGGATCTCACGTTCAGTAAGCACCCATCCCGGGTTGATTTGGTTCACTCGTACACCATATTCACGATGAAGTGTGTCGCCAAGGTTGCGGGTCATCGTCATCAGTCCACCTTTGGACACACTGTATGCAAGCAGGTTTGGTTCTCCACTATATGCATTCACCGAACCGATATTTAGTACGCAGCCTTTTGTTTTTGCAAGATAAGGAAGTGCTGCCCTGATCAATGCAAACGGTGTGACCAGGTTGATGCGTAATACTTCTTCAAGAAAGTCCGGATCAGTAGTTTCAATATTGGAAGAAACAATAGCGGCTGCATTATTCACGACCGCATCTAATTTCCCGAAAGTTTTTACTGCAATATCTACTAATCGCTCCGCAGCACCGGTATTCGTGAGATCTTCTATCTGCAATACAGCATTGTCACCCTTTAGCTGTGACATGATCTCTTTTCCTAAATCCCTTTCCAGTCCATGGATCACAACCTTTGCTCCTTCCGAGATACATCGCAAAGCAATTGCTTTACCGATGCCGGTGGTACTCCCCGTTATAAGAATAACCTGGTCCTTCAAACGCATGTTAAATTGGTTTAAGCACACTCTTTACAATTTCTCCGCGGTGCATTTTTTCAAAAGCCTCGTGCCATTCATTGATTGGCCATATTCCACCAACAATATGTTGAACATTTAGTTGCCCTGTTGACAAAAGCGCGATCACTCTTTCCCAAATCGGCCAGTTATGACTAAAACTTCCCTGCAACCTTACATTTTTCTGGACCAATTGATCAAGGGAAAAATTTAATGGCTCCTTTCCCCACCCCACTTTGCTGATCTGTCCATTCGGACGGACAAGTTCCAATGCAATTTTCAGCGTTGCACTAATTCCAGCTGCATCGATAACACAGTCCGCCCCAAGACCATCCCTTTCCTTCGCCCATGCAGAAGCCCTGTCATCACCGATTATTATTTCGCACCCATACTTGGCTGCAATAAAAAGCCTGCTCTTATCCGAAGGCAATCCAACGACGGCAACCTCGCCACCACAAAGTTTTGCCATTGCAGCGCATAGTATGCCGATCGTTCCGGGACCAAGAACGACAACACAATCGCCTGGTTTGATATGAGCATTTTCGACGACTGCATTGTATGCTACACAACAAGGTTCAGTTAAGCATGCATATTCGAATGCAAGATGATCAGGAATTTTATGAAGGCAACGCGCAGGAACTTTTACATAGCGCGTCATGGCTCCATCCACACCGTAACCAAAACCCATCCGCGTCGGATCGAGGTTGTACAACCCGCGTCGCGATAAAGGATTGTTTGTATCGATTACAGCGGCCGTTTCACTTACGACCCTGTCGCCTTCTGTCCACGCTGTAACCCGTTTGCCTGTTTCAATGATACGCCCGCCGAATTCATGACCAAGAACAACAGGATAATTTACTTTCCAACTGTGATCGGCAGTCCACTGATGCAGATCGCTACCGCATACGCCGACGTTTGACACTTCCAGCAATACATCGTCTTCGCCTATCGAAGGTTTCTCGATCTCGCGAATCTCGACAGAGCCTTTTTCACGTGCATAGTTTACGACCGCTGGAAATTTCATACAGGAGAATTGACCTAATAAAGTTAACGGACTTGTAACAACCTTTGTGTCCTTTGTGATTCTTTGTGGGCTTTGTGACCTATTCTATTCGGGAGGGAGGGGTCACGAAGTACACAAAGGGTACACAAAGAACACTACGCAGACTGAGATCGTCAGCGCTGGCCAACCGCAATTTCACCATACGCATGTATTTTGTCGCAGATCAGCCGTAATGAACTTTCAAGATCACCATCAGCAGTTTTGAATGCATCGGCATCAATGGTCAGTGGTGCACCGACTACAACCAACGGCGCTCCGTATTCGGGACAGCGAATCGCCTGTTCAAGGCTTAATCCGCCAACTGCCTGCACCGGGATCTTCACAGCATTAACAACTTCTTTAAGCTGATCCAAAGGACTCGGCATTCGTTTGCCGCTCGCTGCAATGCCACGACGTTCATCATACCCGATATGATGTACGATGTAATCACAACCTAACCCTTCAAGCCATCTTGCACCTTCTACCATGTCAGGACAAGCGAGATTATCTCCCATTACTTTTATTCCAAAATCTTTTCCGGCTTTCACAACAACTTTAATTGTTTCTGCATGTGCCCTCGCCATGACGACAACATGAGTCGCACCTGCACCCGCCATCATTTCAGCTTCAAGATAACCGCCGTCCATTGTTTTGAGATCCGCAACAATTGGCGTTTGAGGAAAAGCTTTCCTAAGTTTCTTCACGCCATGAAGTCCTTCAGCTAAAATCAATGGCGTGCCCGCTTCAAGCCAGTCAACACCAGCACGCAAAGCCATTGCTGCTGTTTCGAGTGCTTCGTCAATATTTGTGACATCAAGAGAAATTTGAACGATGGGTTTCATTCGTGAGTTATTCAGCTTTGAAAAAAATTAACGTGGGTATGTTTGCAACAATATTGTTCAAGATACATAAAGATCATCATTGCTCACGGTCGAAGCCGGTTCAAAAACTATGCTTTCTATTTATTAGAAAACGAGTTGTATTTGCGAACCAGGCAATATTAAACACGTAACGGCTTCGAGTGCAAATGACGCAATTCTAAAAAACGTTAATTTCCGCTAATACAGAAATACAATGTTTGCGCTCATTGCAAAGACGACACTATACATGAAAAATCAAGTTTAAAGGCGAAAGATACCTACATGCCACTAATCGCGACGACAACTGAACTGACAAAAGAGTTTAAGAGACTAATGCTTAGGCGACGAGGTTGCACGTCCCATACCACTATGTGCTTGGATCGCGAACAATTGCGTCCAAGCATCAGGCTTTGTGCTATTTCCGACTCTTCTCATTCTTACCATTTTTCATGCCTTGTGGCAAGGCCGCAAATTCACGATGATTCCTCAGGAGTTAAAGAATATTGATAATATTACCAATTTTTGGTAACTTAGGTTTTGATTTATATTTACAATATTATGGCACGAAACACTTCTGTATCATTGGGCGATCACTTTGAAAATTTTGTTGATAACCGAATTTCCGCCGGCCGGTTTAAAAATGCGAGTGAAGTTATTCGTGCAGGCCTCCGATTATTGGAAGAGGAGGAAAACAAAATTACGGTATTAAAGAAGGCCATCAAAGAAGGCATTGATAGTGGCGTTGTAAAAAGCTTTGACGCTAAAAAGCACCTTACGAAACTGAAAGCCGCTAAACGAAAAAATGCCTAATTATATTCTCACTAATAAAGCGCTTCAAGATTTGTCAAAAATTTGGGAGTACACTTTTGAAGTTTGATCTGAGGCTCAAGCAGACAAATATTATTATATGATCCTCGATTCTTGCGAGGACTTAGCAAATGAACTTGTAACTGGTCGGAAATATCCCAGAGATACATAAAGACATTTCAGGCTTTAAGATAGGACAACACATAATTTTCTACAGGCGACTTAAAAGTAATAGAATTGAAGTTGCCAGAATTCTTCACAGTCGAATGGATTTAAAAAACAAAATCCAGGAATAAACAAACGCTGACCTGGTTTTACATCATGGCAGCTGAAGAATAAAGATGGATCAGCATGGATTTTTTGACTTTAGAAACCTGGGCGATGGTTAGGACGAATGATCTCGTAAAATTTACTCAGGAAATAATGTCTTGTCAATATTCGGGATTATGCGCAGTGCATTTCTATAGTAAACTTTTTTCAAAATATCATCAGGCAAGCCCATACCATACATGGCCCAAAAGGCGTGATACTTTTTATGATAAGGGAAGTACTCATCTTCTGTTTCGAGCACGCGAAAATAAGTGGTGTACTCTTCCGGAGCCCAGCTGTCTTTGCCAAATAAAATTCTGTCCTGGTATTTTGTAAAAAATTGCCTGGCCATGCGTGGCTGTCTACCTAGCTCTGCGATGACCGCACCAAATTCAATATTTACGTTTGGCATTTCATCAAGCAACTCTCCAAGCTTTGCAAGGTCATTCGCATACCAGCCAAAATGCGCGGCAATAAATGTAGTGCGCGGATGTTTCATGAACATGCGGTGTTGTTCTGCGATCAACGTGTCCCAGGGAGCAGGATTAGTATCACTTCTTTTACGATATGGATGTGTGGTAAGCTCCAGCCATCGCTCATTGTTTGCATCCACCGGCTGCCAAAATGGTTTTGGATCGGCTGTGTGGATCAACACCGGTATTTTTAATTGACCTGCCTTTTCCCAAATGGGATCAAGGCGCGGATCATCTACAGCCACTCTCTTGCCGTGAATGTCCTTCACGGAAAATCCCAGGTCCTTAAATATTTTTAAACCATTGGCGCCGTTTTTTACATCTTCCTGCAGTTGATTTGCGGCCTTTTCGCCCCATCCTTTCTCTCCTACTCCATCCCAATCAATATTTGCAAATAAAATAAACCTATTTGGAAAATGATCCCTTACATTCTTAATCGATCTTTTTAATGTCTCACCGTTACTGCCGCTGAGATTCACCATCACTTTCATGTTCATCTTGTCCATTTCGGTTGTCAATGTTGAAAGATCCATCGATGGCATTTCCTCCTGGTGATTGTGTACATCGATAAAGGGAAATTTTGCTTTTGTTAGTTTGTGTTGCGGAACTACAAGCGTGGAAGGAGGGTTATAGGTTTCAAAATCCATTCTCTGGCCTGTTTGCGAATAACAAAAGAATGAGACAAAGATCAAAAGAATGAGAAGACATTTTTTCATACAAATTCTATTAACAAAACTCAAATTAAGTGAAAGATGAGCAAATCAATAACCGGCTGTAAAATATAACTTCTTCATTGCAAAAGTCATTTTCGTGCCCATTACTATATTTGTCAAAACAATTTTCAATGAAAAAAATTACACCTGCCTTGCTTGCTTTATGTTTCACTATCATTGTCCAGCAAGTTAACGCTCAAAAAAAATTGCCCGCACGCTGGGATGAATTAACAGCTTCCGATTGGAACAACGCTCTAACTAAAAGCAATAAAACTTGCATTCTCCCCATTGGTATATTGGAAAAACATGGCCCGCATGTGCCCATTGGCAGTGACCTGATACGTGTACGTGAATATGCTTCGCGAGCAACACAACAAGAATATGCTGTCGTATTCCCCGATTATTTCTACGGCCAGATAAACGAAGCCAAACACCAACCTGGTGTATTTGCATTACCCGAAAGAACAGTTTGGGACTTATTGGAAAATACCTGCGATGAAATTGCGAGGAATGGATTTAATAAGATCATCATTGTAAATGGTCACGGTGGCAATCCTGAACTGATAAGCTATTTTATACAAACGAGGCTTGAAAAAGAAAGAAATTACGCTGTATATTTTTTCCAGCCATCTTCAGATTCAGCATTCAATAAACAGGTAGCAGCACTGCGGCGTTCCGATCCAAGGGGCGACCAGCATGCAGGTGAAAGAGAAACATCGGAAGTGATGTATTTCCGTCCGGAGTTGGTGCAACTAGACAGCGCAAAAAATGAATCCGGTAAAAACCAGGACAGGTTATCTATACCGAACGTATATACTGCTATTTGGTGGTACGCAGATTATCCAAATCACTACGCAGGCGAAGGCGATAAAGCAACAGTCGCATTTGGCAAATTGGTTGCTGAACATACCATCAGCCAGTTAGTTGATGCGATCAAAGCCGTTAAGAGCGATGATAAAACATTGATGCTGCAGAAAGAGTTTTTTGACCGGGTGAGAAAGTAAAGGTTCGCAATCACGATATCAATTGTTGTATACTGTTTGTTTTGTCTGTTTACGATGCTGCTATAACTATTCCGGCAATCGCCGTATCCACGGCCCTGGGACATTAATACTCCAGGTTCGCTGAATTGATCCTTGATCACATCGAGGCAGCACTGCATTTAGTGAGAAGCGTGGGCGCTTTTGATAAAAAATCAGCAATGCTTATTCAAAAATAGTACTGAAAGAATTGTTTATATTAGAGGAACACTGAGCATTCTTAAATAAGCAACCAGGGCCTGAAAAAACTAATTGCAGTGAAAACCTTACAGCTCATTAAGGAAGCTATCCTGGCGACATTGTGTATAACTGTTGTTGCCATCCTCATCAGTTTCATACCTCTCAAGAGCACCCTTCTTTCACCTAATTACCAGATATGTCCAGAAAGCCCATCCTGCTGCCAGCGTCAATGCTTATTGCCATCATGATTTCCCAAGCCGTTTGCTTCTCACAAAATAAAACCGCCGCCGCCGAAAAA
>Ga0070661_100003867_pt1 | contig 10306 bp, 8 predicted proteins | sample KBSC43metaG_FD_64663 | JGI IMG/M metagenome (GOLD analysis project Ga0070661, IMG submission 64663) | Corn rhizosphere microbial communities from Kellogg Biological Station, Michigan, USA - KBS C4-3 metaG | ecosystem: Host-associated > Plants > Roots > Rhizosphere > Soil ...
GCACCCACAGTATGGGTCAATGTGGATTGAGAGCAAAGAACTGTCGCTGATCAAGCCGGTCTGCGATACCGTTGGCACAGGAGCTCAGCACGAGCTGCTGTCGCTGCCGTTCCCGTACGCGAACTACTTCTGCGGCATTCCGCCGTGGCATGGGTACGTTCAGACGTTCTTCGACACCACGAGCAGCGGCACAATCCACGAGCTGATGGGCGAGCTTGAAGCGCATCCCCCGCAATGGATCTTCTACGAGCGGCAACTCGAGGTGATGCGCCGGCACGAAGTGGCGTTCCACAACGGACAGCCGCTGGCGCACCGGGACCTGGACAAGCTCATTATGTCCAAAGTGGCTGACGGGAGCTGGCGGATTATGTCGGCTCAACGGAACCCGAACCCGGATCCACACGGAATTCCGGCGGACTGGCTTCTGATCAGGACTCGGTGATGCCAGTTGTACCCCAGGTGGGTAGACACCTCTCCTTTTAGAGATATAACAGAGGTTTAGAGGAGTCACGCATTGAATAGCTCACTGACTACGGAACCGAGAACGCAATGACTGAATCGCCTTGTCGGGTACCCCACAGTCCGTGACCGCCGGCCGCTATAACGACGAACTGCTTGCCTTGTATCTCATAAGTCATCGGAGTTGCTTGCGCTGGAACCGGTAGTTGGCCGCTCCAGAGTTCCTGACCGGTTTCGGAATCATATGCTCGCAATAATGGTTCGCGGGTTCCCGCCGAAAACACCAACCCGCCCGCCGTTACGGCTACGCCACCGAGGCTGAGCGCGCCGGTCCGGCGGCCAGGTATCTGTGTACCGTGAGGAACTTCCCAAGCCATCTTTCCCGTTTGAAGGTTAAGCGCTGCCACAGTTCCCCACGGTTCAGGAGAGCATGGTTCTCCGTGGCTATCCACTATTGGGTGTCGGTGAAGCGAGTAGGGGGCAAGTGTCTGCAGTGACTGATCATCGCCGAAGGCTCCGCGCATCGCGAATTCTCGTGCCTCGACCGCGTTAAGTGCACTCCTCACTTTTGATTGCTTGATCCGGGTATTCACATACAATCTGCCGGCAAGTGATAAGACAAACATCCCACAACATAGATATGTGGTGAAAATCAGAAACCTCGTATTCTTCCGGGATCTTCTCCGCTCCCACAAGAAGATCCCGCTAGTGATACCCCACCAGGCCAGGAAAACTAAGCTTGGTGTGCTGATGAAAACGGCGGCCGCACCAATGTAAAAAGGAATCTTTTTTGATATCAACTGGACATAATATGCCAGCCGGTTAGTGTTGGCATACAGCAATCCAGTGGTCGGGTCGTATGCCACAGATCCCCAGTTCACCCCACCAATCGCTCCGGGGAATACGAGCGATCCTTTCAGGGAGGGCGGCGTAAACAACCCATCGTATCGCAACGCGGAGAGTTGTTTTCTGCAAAGTTCGCGGTCCTCGTCGCTTCTGGATGGGCTGACTCCATCGAGGAGAACAGAAGAAGGGGTTAGCGATGGAATGCCTGAAAAAGGCTGTGTCGGCCACGCTTGTTCACCTTCGATGTCGCTGGAAGGTACACGGTGCTCTTCGACGTTGTAGAGCGGTACCCCGCTTCGGCGGTCAAGCACGAAGACGCTGCCCATCTTAGTTACGACCGCGACGGCAGGGATGCTCCCATGCCACATGAAGAGGAGTGGCTCGCTTGCAACATCGTAGTCCCACAGATCGTGGTGAACCAGCTGGAAAGACCAGACCTCTCGTCCAGTCGCTGCTTCGATGGCCACGATCGAGTCCGCGTCACGTCCCGATCCGAGGCGCATTCCTCCGTAATAATCAGGCGAAGCACTGCCCGTAGGTAGATAGAGTAACCCCAATCTTTTGTCTGCAGCAATTGTGCTCCATGTATTTGCAGCGCCAGTGTTGAAGTTAGGAGAGTGACTCCACGGAATTGGATCCCATGCCCATTTCTGTTTTCCGGTGCGAACGTCGAAAGCCCGAACTATACCCGAAGGCATGTTCGCGGCGAGGTTATCCGGGATCGAGGATCCGATTACGACAGTGTCCCCGAGTACGGTCGGTGCAGAAGTTATGTGGAACTCTCTCGCAGGTCCCTCAAGGCCAGCTCTTAAATCAATCGAACCTCGGGTGGAGAATCCCTCGCATGGAGTTCCAGACCGTGCGTCAAGAGCAACCAGATGAGCGTCATTGGTGCCGAAGAAAATGCGTGTTCCACATGGGTTCGCGTTTCCGCCGTCCCATGTCGCGACACCTCTGGACGTGGTAATGTCGCCCTCCCGCAGCCCGTTAGTGGCAGGCCGGTAGCGCCAGCGCTCTGTGCCGGTTGCAGGATCCAAAGCAATCACGTCGTCTAGCGGTGAAGTTAGATAGAGCACGTTGTCAAAAAGGACGGGTGTAGTCTCGAATGCGGCTGAGTAACTGCCCGTAGCGTGCAAATCCAAAGCGTGCGTGCGATATTCCCAGCTCTTTCGCAGTTGAGTGACGTTACTTCGGTTCACCTGCTTGGCATTCGAATAGCGCTGCCCTCCCGGGTCACCGCCATAAGTCGGCCACCCGAGGGCCGCAGCGGGATTCTCCGCTGAAGAAACCGCCACGGTGCAGAAAAAGACCGCACTCCAAATCACAATAGGTATAGCCTTGCTATCTCGGCTCATTTGGAAGACTAAGACTAAACGCAATCAGCTAAATTCGGTAGCGGCTTTTCGTCAACAGGATGGCTTATAACTCGCGGTGAGTGACCGAGCGGCTGCAACCACGGCTAGGCTAAGTTCGGCTGGCGTCGGCTCGCGCATGGCTGCTGTGACCGGCGTATGAATTGGCACCGCCGGTTTCGGCAGTCTTCTCGACAACGAAACGCGGCCGGTGTTTTGTCTCGTAGTAGATCTTCACCAGGTACTGGCCGATGACGCCCATGCATAGAAGCTGCACGCCCCCGAGCATGTACATGGGCACGACGGTAGAGGCCCAGCCGGGAACAGCTTCCGGCTTCGTGATCCTGATCCATAGGGTCCATAGAGCCATGATGAAGCTACCGGCAGATATGAGGAGACCCAGAATGGTGATGATCTTGAGTGGGATGTCTGAAAAGGACGTAATACCCTCAATGGCCAACCCGATCATCTTCGAGAGAGGGTATTTCGATACGCCTGCAAAGCGCTCGCGCCGATCGTAGTAGACGATCGCGGACTGGAAGCCAAGCTGCGGGATCAGGCCTCTCAGGAATATGTTTCTCTCTTCGTATCGCCTGAGCACCTCGACTACCCGGCGGCTCAAAAGGCGATAATCCGCATGGTTGTGTATCAGCTTCACACCGAGCTTACGAAGCAGGGAGTAGTAGGTCTCAGCCGACGTGCGTTTGAAGTACGTGTCTTTGGTTCTCTCACGACGGACGCCATAGACAATGTCCGCACCGCCTGCGTGAGCAGCCAACATTCCTTCCATAGCGTTCAGATCGTCTTGAAGATCGGCATCCACACTGATGAGCAGGTCACCTGAAGCATTCAACAATCCGCCCAACAACGCGCTTTGGTGGCCGAAGTTTCGCGAAAGTTTGATGCCGGTGACGTGACGATCCTTCGCGGAGAAATCCTCGATCATTCGCCATGTCGCGTCGACCGATCCATCGTCAACGAAACAGACCTTCCCTTCGGAGATTCTTCCGCTCGACTCGAATTGCTCAATCAATTCGAGTAACCGCCTCGTTGTTTCGGGCAGGACCGCTTCTTCGTTGTAGCAGGGCACGACTATGGTCAGCGAAGGCGCAGATTCCTCCTGTCCTGGCGAAGATGTGTTGAGCTGACCAGCCGTCATTGGAAGTTCCGGTTCTACGAGCGATGCTTCCTGGGTGATGAGAGGCTCCGCACCAAAATGAGCCAGTTATGCTTCAATATCGCGAGACGTGAAAGGGTCTGCACGGAAAGATTTGCGAGGATGCGCGTACGCAACTGGTAAGGGATGCTTGCTACGTTTGGAATCTGATTCTGGTCGGGTATTCTCGTTGCTGCAATCGCCGGGGGCAATGAAGCACGTGAGTGCTCGGCGACGTAGAGCATGGTGTTGTGCCGGTACCAAGGCTCCACGTACGTATTGCCGCGGACCAACGGACGAAGGAAATCATAGGGTGAGTACCCCTGCGCAGCGAACAGCGCGCGCCAGAATTCGTAAGGCTGTTCGTTGATGTGGTTTTCGCCTCCCTGACCCGGGACGGCTGCCGAGAACAGGACGACGTCTCCGTGGCGAGTGAGATTCTCAACCAGGGTGCGGCTTGCGTCCGTGGGAAGGTGTTCGCCGACCTCAAGACACTGCACCATGGCAAAGCGCTCGCCGAGATCGAATGGCTTGGTGATGTCGAAGGGAAGGAACGCGGAGGAAGGTATCAGTAACGAGGCGGCCGTGACATAGTCGCCGTCGACCCCTACATATCTGGGTAAGCCAGCTGCGCGATAACAGGCCAGCCATGCGCCAGCGCCACAGCCGACGTCCAACACGCTGCCGATCTTCAGGCGATCGATGACAAGGGGCACGATGACCTGTGCAGAACGCGTTGAGCCCTGCTGCAGATAGCGAAAGAAGGTCTCGTCATAGGTATAGCTGCTTGTTTCGGGGGAAACCTGTGGGTTGTCCAATTGTCGACTACTCCAACGCAGATGGCTAATGCTACATGAGCGTGCAAAGGTTCAGGCGGAGTTATACCGTCGAAGGTTCTTCCGGTGACACTGGTTGCAGCTTGTCCCCGAAGTACGCAGTTGGCATCGGAGTCCGAATGAAAAATGCAAGCAGCAGCAGAATAAGCAGCAGCTTGGTGACGCCTGCATAGGTGCGAAGAAACGTTAGCGGAGCAAAAAGGAGCGCGTAAACACTCAAAATTGCGAATAGCGTAATGCGGGTGAGAGCTGCCCGGCCTCTCGTGAACTCTGCCGTAAGGAAGATTGCCAAGGCACCGAAGGGGACGTACAGATTCAGTAGAGTGTACTCGAATGCATTGGGCGGAAGCACTGCGGCGGCTATCCCTAGAATGGTGATCTGATTGAGCGCAGGCTTGCCGCGGGCACAGAACACCAATGCGGCGAACACCGCGAAAGCAACGAAGGGATAAATTTTTGCCAACGCTCGCCCTGTGGGCCAACTTTTGAACTCAGCAGGATTGGCGTTCCTACTTGCGAGGTCCTCTCCACTTGTCCTTTGGATTGCTTTGTTCAATGCTGTTGGGTTAAATTTGCGAGCTTCCAAAATCACGGCGCCCAACTTGAGGCCGTCCAGGATCGAGTGCGAGAAGCGCACTTCGTCGGGAGGCCTGATCGACTGGACGTACACCTTCGAATAAAACCCAAACCCCGGCTTCAGATCCTGATAGGCCTTCCAAGGGTTGGGTTCGATACCTATACACGCTGCCAATATGAGAGCGACGGTGATGCCGGCTGCTAGCGCCGTCTCCCAATATCGGCGCCGCAGCAAAAGAAGAGCACAGAATGCGAGTGGGAACGGTTTGATGCAGGCCGCAAGGCCGATACAAACGGCGGCTGCTCGATACCGTCGGCCCAGGAAGAAGCACAATGCGCCGCCTGACAACGCCCACGTGAGCCCCTCCAGGTTCCCGCGGTCAGCCGCGTACCATAGGGGCCATCCCATCAAGGCTGTTAAGGCGATTGCTTCCATTGCCAATAGCCTGACAACACCGGAAGCCGTGTCTCCCGAAGGAGCAACTGCGCTACACGCGCGAATACCGACGGTTGCGAGGATGAATGCCGCCAGAACGACCAAAATTATGTACGGCCAAAGCGGGTGTGCATGGACCAGAAACAGTGCGTGCCAGAGGAATGCAGATGGAGGCGAATATGCGAAGGTCGGGAATCCCTGACCGAGAGCGGCGGAGGAGTGTCGGAGGTGCGCGGTTTTGCCGATGTAATTCAGCAAATCCATGAACTCGTCGTTCTTTGCGAAGAACGGTCTGCGATCGAATGAAGGGTAAAGGCTGTAGGAAATCCAGCTGAAGACCAGCGCGGAGGCCAGCACGTACACATACACTCGAAGGGCAATAATGAGCCGGCCAGCCGAGCTCTGACTCAAGGATTGTCCGTGGGAGTTGTCTTCATTCAAGTGCCAGCGAACCTCTTTGGCTGAAAGCCTTGTCTCGTGAAATCGTATCAGCCGACATTCGTGCAGAGCACGATTGGCCTGGGGCGCTGCCTCTTGAATCGCGTACCCTGGGGACTTGACGAGTAGGTTAAACTGGATGTGAGGTGGGTTGATGATGGGGCACGCAGGTTTGGGCCACGCACAATCTTTTCCGGAGGCGGACTCGATTACGCCGAGGCAGCGGGCGATTCTGACGGCTATCGTCGAGAGTTATATCGAGACGGGTGAACCGGTTGGATCGGGCACGATCGCCGGGACCGTGGGGCGGTTGCAATCGGTTGGTGGCTTTGCGGGGAATGGCTTAAGTCCCGCAACTATAAGGAACGAAATGGCTGAGCTGGCAAATGCCGGCTACCTGGAGCAGCCGCATACCTCTGCTGGGCGTATTCCGACGGCGAAGGCGTTTCGTGTGTACGTGGATGAGCTGGCGAGAAGCGGATCGGAACGCGCGGGCCGGCTGCTGTCGGAAGGGCAGCTGGTAAGCCAGATTGAGTCAAGTTTTGCGGGGGTGGCGGGAACCCAGGCCTTGCTGGAGCGGACCAGTCACGTGCTGGCGGCGGTCTCAAGCGGTGTGGGTGTGGCGGTAGCGACTCTGGCGGCTGGGGACGTGCTGGAGCACGTTCATTTTTCAAGGCTTGGGCCGGGGCGGGTGTTGGCTGTGGTGGTGACGGTTTCGGGCATGGTGCGGGACCGGGCGTTGACGCTACCTGTGGACATTGCGGCCAGGGAGCTCGAGATCGCAGGCAATTTCCTGAATGAGCACTTCCGTGGGTGGAGCATTGAGCGGGTCAGAGCCGAGATTGGCCGCATGGTGGATCGGGAGCGGAGTGAGTATCAGCAGCTTCTGAGCTCAGTGGAGCAGTTGTGGGCGGCGGCGCTGCCGGATGACCTGGCTGGAGTACAGACGGTGTATGTGGAAGGGGTCGGGAATCTTCTGGGTAGCCGGACGGTAGGGTCTCCGGAGGACGTGGCACGATTGAGGGAGGTTCTGGCGGCGCTGGAGGCGAAGCAGCGGCTCGTGGAGCTGCTGGATGCGTATATCGACGCCAAGCAGGAATCAGTGCGGGTGATTTTCGAACTGGAGGAGCATGCGCCGGAGCTGGCTGGACTGGTGCTGATTGCGGCTCCGGCACGGATGGCGGGAGACGCGAGAGGCACGGTGGGCGTGATCGGGCCGAAACGGATTCACTATGAAAATACAATGCACGCGGTGAGCTATGTGGCTCAGGTGGTGGCGGGTAGGTATTAGCGACCAGGTGGCGAGTTTTGGGTGCGAGCGCATCTGAAGGAGCGAAGGTTCCGGACCGGGTGAGTGCGGAACGCGGATCGTGTGGGTGTTCGCCGGCCCTGAGGGCGTCGCGGGCAGCTTTGTTCCACGGGGCGAAGCCAAGATGCGATTGGCGGGGCGAGGATGTGAGGTTCGGATGAGTCGACACAAGGCTGGGGACGGGCAGTGGGGGAAGGTCGCGCGGTGGGCCGGAATCGGCAACAATAGAGAGAAGAGCAGGAGTGGGGAAGAGATGGCAGAGGAGACCGGGGTGCAGGCAGCAGACGAGAGGGAATTGACGCTGGAAGAGAGCCAGGAGGCGCAGGCCGCGGGTGTTGAGGCAGCGGAGGCTGGCGACTCGGCCGCGGGAGTGAATGCCGAATTGGAGCAGCTGAAGGCGGAGCGCGATCAGCTGGTGGATCGTTTAGCGCGGCTTCAGGCGGAGTTTGAGAACAGCCGCCGGCGCGAGATGAAGGAGCGGCAGGACGTCCGTGATTATGCGGTGCAGAATGCCGTGGAGCCGTTTCTGGGAGTGATGGATAATTTCCAACTTGCGCTGAAGGCTGAAGGATCGCTGGAGCAATTGCGGGCCGGGGTAGAGCTGATCCTTCGACAGATGGAAGAGGCCTTGCGCGGGCTAAACGTGCAGCCAGTGGAGTCGGTGGGTCAACAGTTCGATCCGCGCGTCCACGAGGCGCTGGGAAGCATCGAAACCGCGGAGTATCCGGACCACCAGGTAATTGAAGAGATTCGGAAGGGATACAAGGTGCGGGAGAAGCTGCTGAGGCCTGCGCTGGTGAAGATTGCAGTGAATGCCAAGCAGGTGAGCGAGTAAGGCTGACACATGTTGAGTTGGGTTGCGTTCCGATGGCTTTGAACGACGGGGCTGGGTACAGGTTCGGAGCGGACTATTCGAAAGGGCTGTTCGGAGCGGGCGAGGGGAGAGAATTGAAAGATGAGTGCGACTGCAGTGAAGGCTGATTTTTACGAGGTGCTGGGGGTTTCGCGCGAGTGCAGCGAGCAGGAGTTGAAGGCCGCCTATCGCAAGCAGGCGATGCAGTACCATCCCGACCGGAACCCGAATAATCCAGCGGCGGAGGAGAAGTTCAAGGCCTGCAGCGAGGCGTACCAGGTGTTGAGCGACTCTGAGAAGCGAGCGGCGTACGACCGCTACGGCCATGCTGCGTTCGGAGCGGGCGCGCCGGGCGGAAATCCGTTCGCGGGGGCAGGTTTTCAAGGTGATCTTGGGGACATTTTCGGCGACCTGTTCGGAGAGATGTTCAACGTCGGCGGACAGGGCCGCAGGGGCTCTCGCGTGCAGCGCGGCCGGGATATGCGGTACGACCTGGAGCTCGAGTTCGAGGAAGCGGTGTTCGGAGCAGAGAAGGAGATTCAGATCCGTCGGCTCGAGGCCTGCGACGAGTGTCACGGAACAGGCGCGGCGAATGGAAAGGCTCCGACGACGTGTTCGCAGTGCAATGGACGCGGACAGGTGCGGTTCCAACAGGGATTCTTTTCCGTGGCGAAGACGTGCTCCCGTTGCAGCGGGACCGGTACGGTAATCAGCGATCCGTGTCCCGGATGCCGTGGTGAGGGGCTGCAGCCGAAGAAGCACACGATCAAGGTGAAGGTTCCGGCCGGTGTGGAGCAGGACACACGCATCCGGTACCAGGGTGAAGGCGAGGCCGGACGCCACGGCGGACCGGCGGGCGACCTGTACGTGATTCTGGGAGTGAAGCCGCATAAGTTCTTCGAGCGCGATGGCGATGACCTGCACTGCGTCATGCCGATCTCATTCCCTCAGGCAGCCTTGGGGACGGAGCTGGAAATTGAGACTCTGGATGGAGCCGCGACGATCAAAATACCCGAGGGAACACAGAGCGGGCGTCAGTTCAGGTTGCGGGGTAAAGGCGTTCCGCACCTGAACGACCACGGTAAGGGCGACCTGCTGGTGGAAGTACGGGTGGCGACTCCTACGAAGCTGAACAAGCAGCAGAAGGAATTACTGCGCGACCTGGCGGAGACCATGGAAGTCGAGAATGTGCCGACAAGCCGAGGTCTGTTCGACAAGATGAAGGACATATTCAGTTGAGAGTTGGTCGTTGCTATGAAACGGGCGGCGGGCCGGTTGGCTTGCCGCCCTTTTGGTTGCACTTCCGAGTCCAGCGTCACTGCACGTCACGTGCGAATTCAGGATCCCGCGGTTGTCAGGTGCGCGCCGGAGATTGAGAGAGCTGCGATCGCGGCTGTTTCCGCACGCAAGATGCGTGGGCCGAGCGTAACGTGCGTCCAGTTGCCGGAGGAGAAGAGAGCCATCTCGTCCGGAGTCCAGCCCCCTTCGGGTCCGATGGCCAGAGCGAGGCTGAAGGTAGTGGCCTCATACTCATTTGGTTTCAGGCGGGCAAGAGCGCCTGACAGGTAAAGCTGCTGCTCGGTTTCGCTGAGGAGTATGCGGGTGGAGGAGCTCTCGGCGGCGAGAGTTGAGGCAAGCGGCGCTGGGTCGCCAATGACGGGGATATCGGTTCGGCGAGACTGCTTGGAAGCTTCGAACGCGATGCGGCGCCAGCGCTCAACGCGTTTGGCGGCGGCCTGCGCGAGATGCTTTTCAGTGCGGCGGGCCAGGATAGGCGTCATGCGCGCGACTCCGAGCTCAGTTGCTTTCTCGATAGCCCACTCGAAGTGGTCGAACTTGAAGACGGCGAGAAGCAGGTGAATCGGGAGGGCGGCGTCGGCCTCAAGCTCTTCGTGGAGCGCGAAGCGGACCTCGTTCTCTGAGACAGAGACGACCTCCGCGCGGTGAAGGAAGCCATTGGCCACGATGTCATAAACCTGGCCGGACTGAGCTCGAAGAACGCGGGCGAGGTGAGCGGCCTGCTCGCCGGTGAGCGCGGCCTGGGT
>Ga0070661_100003871_pt1 | contig 10304 bp, 10 predicted proteins | sample KBSC43metaG_FD_64663 | JGI IMG/M metagenome (GOLD analysis project Ga0070661, IMG submission 64663) | Corn rhizosphere microbial communities from Kellogg Biological Station, Michigan, USA - KBS C4-3 metaG | ecosystem: Host-associated > Plants > Roots > Rhizosphere > Soil ...
ATTTTGTAGCTTGAATCGAGGAAATCAGCGTTCTCAACGTTGCTGGATTTGTCGAGATCGTAGAAGCGGGTGCGGTGCGGAATGATCGAGAAACGTTGGTCGGGTTGGGTGCTCGGCATGTCCGCGGGCATGAAAACCTGGTCGCGCATGTAGTCGACATAATGTTTCCCGGATGCACCTTCAACCACGCACCCGACCAGTGTGTAACCCTGCGTTGAATAGTGGAACTCAGTGCCGGGTTTTGCGACGAGAGGATCGTCTTTGAAGAAGTTAAGACCGGCTTCGATTGGGTTGCCAAAGTGCTTGGTGTTGCCGATCTCGAGATCTTTTTCGGGATCCTGGCGATAGTGACGAATGCCTCCGAGGTGTCCCATGACCTGCCGAGTCGAGATCGGCGTGTCTTTTTGGGGAAAAGCCGGACAGTATTTTTGCACCGGCGCGTCGAGATCGAGTTTCCCGCTCTCGTACAACTGCATCGCAGCGACCGCCGTAAGTGGCTTCGAGATCGAGGCAAGCCTGTACAGTGTGCTGGATGTGGCCGGCACGAAGTTTTCCAGATCGGCCATGCCGAAACCGGAGGACCAGACGAACTGTCCCTTTTCGACCACAGCGACTGAAACCCCCGGGATGTGTTTCGCAGCCATGAATTTCGAGACGGCCGCTTCGATCTGGGCGCGCTTCTCGGGAGAAAACTTCGCATCTTCGGCAACTGCGTCGCACGCGACGAACACGATGAGTATTCCCACTAGCCAGGTTACGAACAAACCACGAGTAGCGTTGAACCAGATCTTCATTACTCCCTCCCGAGGGTCAAAAAGCTTTTACCGCTAAGTTTGCAAGAATCGCAACGCAAAGTTCCGAAGAATATACGAGATCGCAAGGGTCACCTTTTGCTTCGCGACCAGAAGAAGGTATCAGGCCTTGATAAAATCGTCGCGTTCACCTGGTGGATTCCAAACGGAACTCGCATGAATAAAACTGTACCGTCTTCGTTCTTCGACCAGCTTTACGCGCAGAAGGCCGACCCGTGGGATTTTGAGACCAGTCCGTATGAAGATGGGAAGTATCGGGAGACGACGGAGGCCCTGCCGCGATCGCGCTATTCGCGCGGGCTCGAAATCGGCTGTTCGATTGGCGTGTTGACGTCTCGGCTCGCACAGAGATGCGACACGCTGATTGGACTGGACGTCTCCGAGCAGGCGCTTGAGAAGGCACGCGCGCGTTGCGCTCAGCTACCAGGCGTTTCGTTTGAACGCAAGATGGTGCCGAGCGACTTCCCGTCCGGCGAGTTCGACCTGGTTGTCGTTTCCGAGGTTGCTTACTACTGGTCGGTTGAGGATTTTGCGCGGGTCAAAGACCTGATTGCCGACCACCAACCGCCCGGCGGCCACTTAATTCTGGTCCACTGGCTGCCCTTCGTTGAAGAGCACGTTCGATCGGGAGATATTGTGCACGAGGCATGGCTTGGAGATCCGCGCTGGAAGTCCCTACAAGGCACGCGGCGGGAGAAGTATCGCTTGGACTTGCTGGAACGCATACCGTAACGTCTTGCAGGGCAATCCCGGACGACTCGGCGGGACTTAATCCCTTCTCGCACGTCTAACCTTTTCGCGTAGCATCTTTCGCGCGATGAGACTCCCAAATGAATCAGTCAATAGTTGCGCGGCTGCGCCTGAATTTTTTCATGTGCGTCCTGGTGTTGTTCACCGTGGATGTCGCGACCACGCACGCGGATAACTCCATCGTCCTACCTGTCTCGATGACCGACAACAGGCCCATGATTGAAGCGACCATCAATGGAGAAGGGCCGTTTCATTTCATCGTCGATACGGGCACGAGTGACGAAGCAGTATTTTTCGGAACGGCTAGTCAAGAAGCTAGCGTTGAAAGCAACGGGAGAATCGGAATCGGTTGATGGCGTAACCCTGAAGGCAGTTAAGGTCCCGCAATACACGGTTGCGTTCAAATGTGCAGGCTTCGCGGCGAATGAGGTGAAAGCTCTCGCCATACCTTTTGACGAGACAGATGGAATTGTCGGCTTCTCCCTGTTCCAAAAGTATCTTTTCCAACTCGATCTTGCCGCCGGGAGAATTGTTCTATCGCAGGGATCTCTTCCTACCGTCAATCAGCAAACGGTGTTGAACTACACCGATCCCGACGGAATTCCCATGATCATGGCGCGCCTCGGACGCGACGAAGTGCGATTCGCCCTCGATTCGGGGCAGGACAGCGGCATTTTGCTTCCGTCGGCCGTGGCGGCAAGATTGGAATTCAAGCAGCCTCCCAAGGTTGTCGGCAAAGTCGCTTCCTCGCAAACCGAATTCGAGATCAAGGCGGGGGACATCTCCGAGAACCTTCGAATCGGCAGCCACACTCTGTCGCACCCGAAAGTCGAATTCGCGGACATGATTCGCGAAGGAAATTTGGGAGCCACCATCTTCAAACAATTCGTGGTGACGTTCGATCAGAAGAATAAGCGCGTGGAATTCGTCGCTCGCAAACTTTGAAGTGAATATTTCCTACTTGCGCAATTCCCTTCCAGTTCCGGCATTTGCTTGAGAGTGTCTTTGAGGCGATGGACGACGCTCTCGGGCTCCAATCCCCTGATTGTTTTTGTCAAACTCCCTGTCGCTCCATGGTCGCCGCAGTGTGCAGATGGCAAATGGCGATCGCCAGAGCATCGGCGGCATCGGGTGGTTCAGGAATCTCGGCCAGGTTCAGCAGGCGCGTCACCATGTGCTGAACCTGCAGCTTCTCCGCGCGGCCGTATCCAACGACCGCAGACTTGATCGAGAGTGGTGCATACTCAGCTACGTCAAGGCGGGCCGTCGCAGCTGCCAGCATGGCAACGCCGCGCACTTGTCCAAGTTTGAGCGCCGATTTCGCATTGACTGCGTAGAAGACTTCTTCAATGGCTACTTGGTCGGGCTGGTGAGCCAGAATCAACTGCGACAGCTGCTCGTAGATTCGCGAAAGACGTGCGGGTAAAGGCTCTCGAATGGACAACTGGATTGCGCCGCAGGCCAGGCAATGTAGGCCCCCGTCAGGGAGAAGATCCACAACTCCGTAGCCGGTGTACTCGGTGCCGCAGTCAATTCCGAGGACGCGCATCGCTGTGAGTGTACCGCAGTCGGTGAGTGTCGTGTAGTGACCTATCGGCGTCCATGTCTCCGGAAAAAGACAGTTTTATTACACGTTGATAACGGGAGCGTGACACCAACTCAAACATGTAGTTCTAGGGTGGCAGGAACGGTGGGTCCCTCCACCTATTCTGATCGGAGTATACACATGAAAGCAGAAGATTGCCCCCTTCCTGCATCATCTTCCGAACCCAGCCGCACCAATGACAACACGTCAGACGCGAAACAAAAGCGTGCGGTGGATCGGCGTTCATTCCTCAAGAAAGCCGGCACAGCAAGCGTTGCCCTCTCGGCGGGCTCGCTTCTGAGCGCCGACCTTTTCGCACAAAGCCCCAGTAGTTCCATCACCAAAGGCGACGCTGCCATTCTTAGATTCCTGGCCGCTGCCGAAATTCTCGAAACCGACTTGTGGCAGCAATATGCGGAGCTCGGCGGCAAACAAGACAAAGAGCTACGCGGACTTACAGGAGGCAGCCCGCTTTACACCCTCGCCCTTGGACAGCTTGATGAAGACATGGACCAATACATCCATGACAACACGGAAGACGAACTGACGCACGAACTGTTCATCAACGCATACCTGATGTCAAAGGGTGCGGAGCCCGTGAGTCTCGACGCGTTCCGCACCCTTCCGAGCAGCAGGGCTACGGGTGCCCAGCAGATCGGGCGTCTCACGAACCTGATGCAGCTTTCCGTGGACACGACCTGGTTCACTCGTTACCGGGCTCGCCGGAAGAACCCGGACCTGGGCGACAAATTCCCACAGGCGATCCCTAGCCTGGCGGTCGGCGAGCATTCGGCAATCCCGCGCACTGACGATGACGTTCAACCGGATCCTAGCAAGCCGAATGGCATTTCTGATTTCACTCAGGCCATTGCCAGCACGGCGGCATTTCATTTCGCAACGATCGAGCAAGGCGGGACTAGTCTGTATCCGTCGCTCGCCCAGCGCGTAAAAAATGTCGAAGTGCTGCGGATTGTGCTGAGCATCGGCGGCGTAGAGATCGCACACTTCCAAACTTGGCAGGATAAGGCTGGTAATGCGCCTCCGCTCAAGGGCATCGTGGATCCAGTGACTGGGGTGAAAGTGACGTTCCCGGACTTGAATTCGCCTCCGCTGGGTGGCGAAAACTTTCAAACCAATCTGATCATGCCGGAGCCGACTACGTTCTTGAGCCGTAGTCTGCCGGTTTGTTCCATCATTCGACCGACACAAACGGAGGGCGCCGCAAACGGAGCCGTCGCAGGACTCACTGCCAGCGGGCTCTTCAAAGGACAATCGCCGGAGTTCTTTCACTTTCTGCAAACGCTTGCCAACGAAGCGGACGCGGCGCGACGTGGGATGTAAGTGGCGTTGAGGTTTTCGGTAGGCGGGCGTCGCTGATCGGAGGTAGAGGCGCCCGCTCTTTTTCCCACGTGATTCGATCGTTAACAACACTTCGGACGTCGGGCTCTGGCAGTTTCCTGTTCCTTCCAGAAAGAAGCGTAGGCCTCAGGTGAAGACGCGCGTTGCTGTCGCGCGAGGAATCGCGCGTAGGCGGACTCGTCGAAGATCTCGCGTAAGGCGGACAACAGTATGTCACCAACGCGTTGGAGGATTCCAACGACTTTGCGGACGAGCGTGCTCACTGTGCGCAAAGCGGCTCTCATGGTTGCTCCTCGGCCACCCAACGGCTCAGGACGAACGGGGTTTCTTTTGCGCGTGCTTCCGAGCGGCCGCTTAGGATTTTGATCCAAAGCGTGGTGGACTCAATCAGGATGAGCGCAACTAATATCACTAGTACACCGGTGACCGAGGCGTCCAGACGATCGTTGAAAATCAATTGCGACACAGTGTGCGTGGGATTGCCCGCCGCTTTCTCAGCCAGCTGTTGTGCGTGTGCCAGAAATCCAATGCGAGGATTCGGGTCGAGGATCTTGTGATACGACGCGGTGAACGTGACCGATACGAGCCAGGCAAGCGGTGCGAGGGTCACGAGCATATAACGCGCGCGCCCCATCTTAACGATGATGGTGGTCGCTACGCAGAGAGCCACCGTCGCGAGCAACTGATTTGAGATTCCGAACAAGGGCCAGAGCGAGTTGATTCCTCCCAGCGGATCTTTTACGCCCTGCCAGAGGAATGATCCCCAGGCGCCGACGATGAGCGCACTCGTCACCAGGATGGACGGATACCAACTCGTGCGGCCGAGGGGTTTCCAGATATGTCCAAGTGCGTCTTGCAGCATGAAACGGCCGACACGCGTGCCCGCATCGAGAATGGTCAGGATGAAAAGCGCTTCGAACATGATCGCGAAGTGGTACCAGATAGCCATTACCGCTTGACCGCCGAGGGAGTTCGAGAAGATGTGAGCCATACCTACAGCGAATGCAGGTGCGCCGCCGGTGCGGTTGAAGAGCGTCTGCTCGCCGACGGCCTGAGCCAAAGCTTGCATGTCTCCGGCGGTTACTGGAAATCCCCAGCCACTGATCGTCGCCACTGCCGCTTCTGGTAATTGCCCGACGATTCCAGCGGGACTGTTGATCGCAAAATAAATTCCAGGCTGCAATACGCATGCGGCAACGGTGGCCATGATCGCGACCAGCGATTCGGCCATCATTGCGCCATATCCGACCATGCGCGTTTCACCCTCACGCTGGAGCAACTTGGGCGTCGTGCCACTGGAAATCAAAGCATGAAACCCGCTGATAGCACCGCAGGCAATCGTAATGAAGGCAAAGGGAAATATCTTTCCCGCGAAGACCGGGCCGGTGCCATCGATGAAGCGGGTGAGTGGCGGCATGTGGAGCGTGGGCCGCATGGCAACGATCCCAATAGCGAGTAGCGCGATCGTTCCCAGTTTGACGAACGTGCTCAGATAATCGCGCGGTGCGAGCAGCAACCAAACCGGCAGTGCCGAAGCCGCATAGCCGTAAATGATGATGAGGACTGCGAGCGTGGGCGCTGTGAGTGTGAAGATTTTTGCCATTGCAGGGTTATGGGCGGCCCACTGTCCGCCCCAGATCGCGAGCATGACGAGCACTACGCCGATTGCAGATGTTTCGAGAACCTTTCCGGGCCGCAAGCGGCGCAGATAAATTCCCATCAGGAGCGCGATGGGGATTGTCATTGCGATGGTGAAGGTTCCCCACGGACTGTCTTTCAATGCATTGACGACAATGAGTGCGACTGCGCCCAGCAATACAACGATGATCGTGATGATTGCGACATACGCGACGAATCCGCCGAGACGGCCAATTTCGGATTTCGCCATCTCGGTAAGGGACTTTCCGTCACGACGGATCGAAAACAGTAGGATGACGAAATCCTGCACACATCCGCCGAAGACTGCGCCGGCGAGAATCCAGAGCGTGCCGGGGAGATATCCGAATTGCGCAGCGAGCACGGGACCCACCAGTGGACCCGGGCCGGCGATGGCGGCGAAGTGATGTCCGAAGACGACCCATTTGTTGGTGGGAACAAAGTCGCGACCGTCATCGAGTCGTTCGGCAGGAGTGGCCCGGGTTGAGTCGAGGACCAGGACTTTCGCGGCGATGAATTTGCTGTAGAACCGGTAGCCAATCGCATAGGAGCACACAGCTGCGACCACGAGCCACATTGCGTTGATGTTTTCTCCGCGATGAAGAGCGACGGTACCGAGCGCGAGCGCTCCAAGCAGGCTGACTCCCAACCACAGCAAAGCTTTCGACCATTTAGGCATGAAGGTTCCCGAAGAGATGATGGATTGTATTTTGGCGAATCTGCGCAGCAGGCGCAATCGGCAAGGTGAGTACGGGGAAACTACTTCGCCGGAGTTGGCTTCCAGGTTTCGACGCGAGTTTGGGCTTCCGAGAGTTGCTCGGGCGTCATTTTGGAGGTGAGTTCTTTCAAGGGCGCTTCGCTCTTCTTTTCGCCGTATCGACGCGCAAGGGCGTACCACGTATAGGCAGAAATATAGTCCTGAATGGCCATCGGATATCTGTAATAACGCTCCCCCAGCAGAAACTGGGCATCTCTTAACCCCTGGCCCGCGGCTTTCGTGAGAAGATGCATCGCATATTGTTGATCGTCCAATCGAGGGCTTTCGAGGAAGGCTTTGGCCATTTCTAACTGTGCCTTTGGTTCGCCTGCTTGTACTTTTTGAGACAGGTCAGTAAACCTATCCGTCCTATCCGTGTGGAAATTGACTTCAACATTGATCTGGACGGCAACTGGCTTGCCATCTTTCATAGCCGGCTCGAATCGCCAGCGTTGAACCGCTTCAATGGCTTTCTCGTCCAACCCCAAGCCGAGCGCGCGAGCCACCTTAATGTCTCGTGGCTTTCCGTCCGTACCAATGATCATCCACAAGACACAAACCCCTTGGCGGCCGAGACGCAGCGCTTGGGGAGAATAGTCGGGTTCCGGATCCCATTTAATGCGGGGCACAGACACTTTGCCTCCAACCCGTAAAGGAGCCTCGAGCTGGGTCCGCCCACCGTTGGTGCTTTCCGGAGTTTGTGCGTGGCCCGCGACCAATAACGACAATGTAACCAGAACGCTTGTGAGAATTCCCGCGCGCAATCGGTGAATCATTTGGCGGAAGTCTATCACTGCACACATACGGTATTGCCCATGTCTCGGACCAGGCACAGAGTTAAGAATGGGTTGTTGCGATGTGGTGACCGCCTCAGCGAATAAACTATTCCTGCGAGGCTTCCCTATCATGCAACAGATTCTCGTCTACGCCGACTCCCTGACTTGGGGAATCATTCCTGATACGCGCAAGCGGTTGCCTTTTGACGAACGCTGGCCGGGGGTTTTGGAAAACACGCTGACCACAGGCGGCCGTCGCGTGCGGGTCATCGAGGATTGCCTGAATGGACGGCGTACCCTTTGGGACGACCCTTTCAAACCTGGGCGCAATGGTTTACTAGGTCTGGCGCAGCGGATCGAAATTCATTCACCGCTTGCGCTCGTTATTCTGATGCTCGGCACGAACGATTTCCAGTTCCCGCATCCGTTCAACAATGCATGGTCTGCAGCGGAAGGAATTCGGGCGCTGGTTAACGAAATCAGAAGGGCTCCAATTGAACCGGGCATGACGGTGCCCCCTGTCCTCGTAGTATGTCCGCCGCCAATTTCTCTTCCCAAGGGGACCATAGCGCCAAAGTTTGCCGGCGCCGAGCAGCGGTCCGCGGGATTGGCCAACGCATATAAGACTGTTTCGGCCGAATTGAGCTGCGACTGCTTCGATGCAGGCAGTGTCACGAGCACCAGCCGGGTAGATGGCATTCATCTCGACAAGGAGCAGCATGTCATTTTGGGCCACGCGTTGGCAGAACCGGTGGCGGCGATACTTTCTCGCTCGTCATAGTTACCTCCAAAGCCGCGAGCTCCGAACCTAATCGATTTTTTGATACTCTTGTAAGTTCCGCGCATGGTTTAAGACCCGACAAGGCCCACGCCCCAAGTGTATTCAGCCGGCGCGGCGACAACGCAATCATTCCCAGTGGTAATGAGGAGCAAGCGATGAGAATCGGTGTGTTGACCGGTGGTGGCGATTGTCCGGGACTGAACGCTGTGATCCGCGCAGTGGTGCGTAAGGGTTGCTTTCACTACGAAGACGAGTTCGTCGGGTTTCTTGAGGGTTGGCGCGGACTGGTAGAGGACAAGACCATGAAACTCGATCTGGAGTCGGTCGCCGGTATCCTGCCACGCGGCGGCACGATTTTGAGAACGTCGCGAACAAATCCGGCGAAGCACGAAGACGGCCTCGACCGATGCGTAGCCGCCATGAGCAAGCACAAGATCGATGCGCTGATCGCGATTGGTGGCGACGACACGCTGTCGGTGGCCTCGAAGCTGAACGATCGGGGCGTGAAGGTGGTGGGCGTTCCAAAAACAATCGACAATGACCTGGCGGGCACGGACTTCACGTTTGGATTCGATACAGCCGTCAACGTGGCGACCAGCGCGATCGATCGCGTTCATACCACTGCAGAGGCGCACAATCGTGTCATCGTCGTCGAAGTGATGGGACGCGACTCAGGCTGGATCGCAGCGTACAGCGGAATTGCCGGTGGAGCCGACGTCATTTTGGTTCCGGAAGAGCCGTTCGACGTCGATAAAGTTGCGGAATTGATCCGGCAGCGCCACGGACGCGGACGTTATTTCAGCATCGTGGTTGTGGCGGAGGGCGCGAAGTTTGCCGGTGGCGCAGAGATGCACGATGGTGCGCCTGTCCTGCAAGATGTTGGGCGAGATGAGTTTGGACATCTCCGCCTCGGCGGCATAGGCACAGTGCTGGCACGCGAAATCGAAAAACGCACTGGTTTTGAGAGCCGCTCTGTCGTGCTAGGGCACATTCAGCGCGGCGGGTCGCCCAGCGCTTTCGATCGAGTGCTCGCGACCCGTTACGGACTGGGTGCAATCGACATGGTCCACCGCGGCGAGTTCGGGCACATGGCCGCTTTGCGGGGAAACAAGATCATTTCTATACCGTTGGCCGAAGCCATCGCTTCGAATCGCAAGGTGGATCGTGAAATTCTTGATGCTGCCATCGGAATCCTCGATAAGCTCATCGAAAAGAACGAGGAATGACCTTTCGTTTTTGATCGTCAGATGCTGGCCGTACCGGGTGCGAAGGACATGTTTTCTAGACCCGCATGCACCTACGTTTCAAATACTTACGGTCCTTTCTTTCACCGCAACATCAATTCACCCGGCACGTCGTCAATCACGAAGCCGTGTGACTGCGATCACACGCTCCGTTACTAGGTGGAACCATACTTACCTTGGCAGATGAAGCGCGCGTCGATCTTCTGCCAAGGAGTGACGGCCATGAAGGTATGGGGCGGAATTCTGGTAGCCATTTTGATTGGTGCGAGCACACTACTTCTCGCACAGGAGCAGAAGCCCAACGTTACCGTGCCAAAATATGACCCTGCCACTGAAACCAATTTCAAAGGGACAGTGGATGAGGTACGCGATCGCGAATGTCCTGTAAGCAACGGCATGGGCGCACACGTGGTCCTAAAGATGGCAGATGGCAAGGCGATCGAAGTCCACCTGGCGACGACCAAGTTCGTTAAGAGCTACGAACTTGCGTTCAGCAAGGGCGATCAATTGGAAGTAACCGGCACGAAGGTAAAGTTCGAGGGCGTCGACACGATTTTCGCGCGTGAGGTGAAGCGCGGCGGAGA
>Ga0070661_100003872_pt1 | contig 10300 bp, 8 predicted proteins | sample KBSC43metaG_FD_64663 | JGI IMG/M metagenome (GOLD analysis project Ga0070661, IMG submission 64663) | Corn rhizosphere microbial communities from Kellogg Biological Station, Michigan, USA - KBS C4-3 metaG | ecosystem: Host-associated > Plants > Roots > Rhizosphere > Soil ...
CCGCGACGAATGAGGTTGTAGCCCCAGTCCGCGGTGAGCTCGATGGCGAGGATGCGCACCTCGAGCGTGTCGCCGGGTTCCGCGCCGCGCACGGCCACGGGGCCGGTGAGGATGTGGGGACCGTCGAGCGGGGCGAGCGTCTCGATGATTTTGCGATGGGAGGGGCTGACAATCGAGAGGTCGCCGCCGATGTCGTCGCGTCCGCCGGAAACGGTGTCGATGACGACGACGTCGCCGGATTCCACGGTGAGACGCGGAGGAATGGCGGCGTCGAAATGACCCCAGTGGACGGTGGCCGGCGAGGAGTCGAGGTGATGGGTGGTCATGAGACGGTTACAGCGCGGGATGAATTTGCGGGCGTGCGAGTGAGCCAAAATCGGCAATGGCACGGCCGGCGCGGTGGAATCGCGAGGGATTCATTCGGGAGGGGCGACGAGGCAACAGCCTGCCGGAATGCGTGGCGATTGGCAATGCGAGGTTGGGCGCCGCGCCGCCCGTAAAAACGGCGAAGCGCCGACGAGTTGGGGGACTCGCGGCGCTGCCTTTTGAGGCCGACTTGCTTGGGGAGAAGTTTGACTCTCGTTCCGGGTCGGCTCCGGTTCCGGGAGCGAGTTGCCCGCTAGTAGGAGGGGCTGACCTGGGTGGTGGTCGTGGAAGTTGCGCCCATGGGGTGATGAACGACGGTGCGTTCCTCCGTGGTCGTCGTGGTCGTGCGGGGTGCGGGTTGTTCCACCGTGGTGGTGCAGGCCGAAAGCGCGAGGCTGCCGACGACGAGGGAGAGGGCGAGGAGATTTTTCATGGAATGAGGCTGGGTGGATTACTGATCCGTGGTCGTCGTGGTGGTCGTGCTCTTCTCCTCGACGGCGGCGGGTGCCACCGGAACAACAACCGGAGCCGTGGTGGTGGTCGTGCGACTGACGACGACGCGGGAGGCGACCATGTTGCCGCCGGACTGCGTGTAATAAACGGTCACGGGCGCGCCGGATTTCACGACTTCCATGGAGACGGGAGCGCCGGTGTCATCGACGTAAGTCGTGGTCTTGCTGGCGGTGTAGCGGACGGGCTCGGCCGCGGCGGTGGAGCGAATGGTGATCATGTCCGGGCCCATTTCGCTGATGGTGCCGGCGGAGTTGAGCGAGTCAACGGTGGTGGTCGTGGTCTGGGCGCTGGCGGAGATCGCGAGGGCGAAGGCGGCGAGAAGGGCGGCCGCGGAGCCGGTGAGAGTGGAGCGTTTCATAAGATTCGATTCGGTGGTGCGTCGTCGGATAATTCCTTGGACCGTCAAGGGATCGCAGGCGGCGGACGGATCGGCCGCAACAATCGCGGCGAGAGCGACGGCGATGCGCGAAACGCGGAGAAATTCCCTGCGGACCGGCGTCCCTCTATTATCGGGTGAAGCCGCGCAGTTGCTCGATGCGGGCCTCGCGCAAGGCGGGCTCGGAAATCGAAGCCGCCAGCGTGGCCGCCCGCGCCGGGTCGCCGGGGGCGAGCTGGGCGACGGCCATATCGATCGCGCCATCGCGAGTGGGACCAGGCGGCAGGGCCTGGGCCCAGTTGATGGCGCTCTTCGAGTCCTCGGCGAACCAACGTTCGGTGACGGTGCGGACGTAATCCACGCGCTGGCTGCTCTCGGGCTGCGTCATGATCCAGGCGGCGGCTTTTTGAGGTTGGCGATCGGCCCAGCGATTGACCACCGCGTCCACGGCAATCGCGCGGATGTCGTCGTTCGGCAGGGCTTGCGCCCACTTGAGCGCGGCGGCCGCGTCCCGCTGCGCGAGGGCGGGGGCCACGGTCATGATCGCTTGCGGCTGCTCGGTGTCGGACAAGGCCGGCACGAATGCGCTGGCGGCGGCGGCATCCTGTAGCGCCCAGTAGGAGAGTGCGCTTTGGATGGCCTCCGGGCGGATCGGGCTGTCCGACGGGAAGCTGACCGCCCATTTCGTGGCGGCGGCGGGATCGGTGCGGGCCCAGGACGAGGCGATACCCACGAGCGCGGCGTTGCGGGCGGATTCGGCGGGAAGATTCTCGGCCCAATCGAAAACGATCGCAGGATTTGTGGCCGCGAGGGTGAGGGCGAGATGGCTGGCAGCGGCATCCTGCGCCGGTCCGGCGGGCAGGGCGGCGACATAGCGCTCTGCAGCCGCGGGATTTTGCGCGCCCCAGACGTCGAGCACGTTGTTGAGGCCGAGCTTCTGGATGTCGCCGGCGGGAAGGCCGTGCAGCCAGGCCAGCGCGGCCGCGGGACGGTCGGCGGCGAGGGCGCGGGCGACCTCGAGGGCGGCGGCGGTCTGCGTCGGGCCGGGCGGCAATTGGCTCACGATGCGGGCCGCAGCCTGAGGATCGTGGTCCGTCAGGCGATGGAGGCTCACGGTCAGCGCGCGGTCGAGAGCGTCCCCGGCGAGAAATTCGCGGGCGAGCAGCGCGCTCTTTTCGGGCTTCGTGCGGGCCAGAATCGCGAGCGTGGCCTCGATGGCGATGCTGCGTTCGCCGGGGTCGCCGAGGGTTTGCGCCCAGGCCCACGCGGCGGAGGAGTCGTGCGACATCCATTCCTCGGCGAGCGCGCGGGTCGCGTTCTGGCGCGGATCGCCCGGTGGAACGAGCGCCAGGTATTTTACGGCGTGAGCGCTGTCGGTGCGGGCAAGCTGGTCGAAGACGGCATTGTAGAGGATCCAGTCCTCGCGTCGGGTTGCCATCGTCGAGGCGAGCTGGAGGGCGCGTTCGGGATCGGTGCGGGCGATGCCGCCGAGCACGATGAGGAGCCCGGCGGTGTATTCCGACTGGCGGGGCATTTTTTGGAGCCAGGCGAGCGCGCCCTCGGGATCTTCCTCGAACCACTCCCGCATCAGTCGGCCAAATTTTGCCGAGCGGATGCCGGGATTCTTTTCGTTGAGGGCTTCGACGAGGTCCGCCGTCAGCGATCTTCGCAGATCCGTTGGATCCGCGGAGGTCGGCGTGGGCGACGCCGCGGCGGCCCGGGCGGGATTGGCGCGCGCGGCCGCCTTTCCCTCGGCGTTCGATCGAGAACTTACGAACCAGAAAACGACCGCCGCGAGGAACACCCCGAGCACGCCCGCCGGAATGATCCAGCGGGCGAAGCGATTACTCATGGCGAAACGAAACCCGAGCACCGCGCCCGGTTAGTTATTGCGCGGGTTTGGTGCGGCGGCGGTGAAGTCGGCGGCGTTGTTGTCGGTATCGGTGGCGCCGGCGGCTCCGCGGAAGTCGGCCGTGGTGGCGCTGATGGTCGGGGCGGGGCCGGCTCCCTCGTAGGCGTTCGCCGTGCCGAAGCCGACGAAATCGACCACGGCGGCCAGGCCCACGGGGTTGCTGACGGTGAGAAGCGTCTGGTTGTTCGTGAGGGCCACCTTGCCGGCGGAGGCCGACATGTTGATCGTGCCAGTCACCTGCGGCGTGGGCAGCGCCGCACCGGTGGCGCCACCGCTGGCCAGCTTGATGAGATAATGTTGGCCCGCGGCGATGGAGCCGGTGAGGTTCGTGGCGGACCAGCTGCTGCCGCCCGAGCTGGCGTATTGGATCGCGTAGCTGCCGAGGCTCACGCTGGATGCGCTGGAATTGTAGAGTTCGACGAAGTCATTGAGGTAGGTGGCGCCGCTGTTGCCGCCGCCGCCATAGACCTGGCTGATTTTCACGCCGCCGCTGCCGCCGCCCGTGGTGACGGTGAAGCTGCTGGAGCTGGTGGCGAGGCCGCCGGGGGCGATGACGCTGATCGTTCCCGACGTGGCGCCCACCGGCACGGTGGTGGTGATTTGCGTGGAGGAATTGACGGTGAAGCTGGCGGCGGTGCCGTTGAATTTGACCGACGAGGCGGAGGTGAAGCCCGCGCCGGTGAGGACGACGCTCGTGCCGGCGGTGCCGCTGGTGGGTGAGAAGCTGGTGATGGAGGTCGCGGTGGCGCCATCGACTTTCGCGCGCAGCACGGCGGCGGTGCCGGAGGGCAGCGCGGTGAAGAAGGTGTAGCCGGTATCGGTCTCGAGCTGGGCGGCGGAGGTGACGTAGGTCTGCCACGGCGTGCTGTAGATGCCGGAGATGTTGGGAACTTTTAGTGAGATGACGCGGGTGGACGTCGTGATGCGGCTCAGCGCCGTGCCACTGCCCGCGGGCACGATCACCGCGATTTTCCACGTGTAGCCGGGGATGGCGGCCTTTCCACTGGGCTGGATGTCGGAGCCGGTGAAGAGGCTCGGCCCGCAGGTGATGAGAAGTTCGTTTCCGGCCTGCGCCAGGCTCTGGCAGTAGCTTTCGAAGTTCTGCCACACGCCCTGATTGTTATCCGCGGTCTGCGGAACAACATTCGACATGTAGAAGACGAGCTTGTTGTCGTCGAAGGTATCGGTGCGGTCGTAGGACGGGCACATGTGGCCGCGGTCAAAGCCGGAGTTCGTGTAGTCGCCGTCCACGAGCCGGACGAAGTTCGAGGGCAGGAGCGTATCCTGGTAAAATGAGGTGTGCCGGCCGGAGCTGCCGATGTCGGAGCCGGTGAGATCCCAACTCACCCAAGTCGGATCGCCGAGGTTGTCGCTGAAGTCGAGCGCGGAGGCCGTGCGAACCGCGAGCAGGTAATGGTTGTGATTCGTGGAATCGACGGTGGCGTTGCTGGGATTGCCGAGCTGCATTTGCAGCGAGGCATCGAGCGTCGCCCGCGACTCGATGGCGGGAAGCAGGAGGGCGAGCGCGGCGGTGATCGGAAGCAGGTTCCGGGTCGAGCAAATGCGGGATGGGACGGACATGATTCTTTTTTTGGTTGATGCGATGGGTGACCGCGCTGCCCTTTCAATGCCCACTCTTCCGTCCGGGCAAGCCCGGAAGACTCCTTGTCGGAATCGTTACAACCACGAACGTCTCAGGGGACTTCGGTCGGCAAGGATTCAGCATCGTTGGTGCCAAGTCGGCGGTAGCGTGACGCTTTTGTCGGGGTTCCGGGGCGTTCTTCCCGGCAATTCGGGCGAGAGCGCGCAATGGAGGTGCCGCTGTTACGACTAAGCATCCGGCGGATGCAGTGCGTAGATGGTTTCCGCGGTGCCGTGGCCAGGGTTGTGGCGGGAAATCTCGATGCCGATGCGGGCGAAGAGCCGGGGGGCGGCGAGGTTGTCAGCGAGGGAGAAAGCCTGCCAGCGACGAATGCCCGTCGCCCATGCGAGCGGGGAAAGATGACGGAGGAGCGCGAGGCCGCCGCCGAGGTGCTGGTATTCGTCCACGACAACAATGGCGACCTCGGCCAGCTCGGGATCGTCCTTCGTGCGGATGCTGCGGGCGACGCCGACTTGGTCCACCTCGCGGCCGTCCTCGTCGCGAATTGCGAGAATGAGGGCGATGTGGTCCACGAAATCGCAGCCGGTGAGGTAGTCGAGTTCGGCGGCGGTGAAGCGCGAGCGGTAATGCAGGAAGCGGTAGGCGTGGCCTTCCGGCGAGAGGCGCGCGAGGCCGCGGGTGAGCGCGGCGGCGTCGTCCGGCCTGATGGGTCGCGTGACGGCGGGAGTGCCGTCGCGGAGGAAAAATGGTTCGGCGGCGGCGGGGCTCACGAGGGAACGGCTACAGCAGCGAAGCGAGCATGTTGATGCTGAGCGCGAGGATGAGCGTGTTGAAAAGAAACGAGATGACGCCGTGGAGGAGGGCGAGGCGCCGCATTTCGGCGCCCGTGATGTTGATGTCGGCGGTCTGCGCGGTGCAGCCGATGACGAAGGAGAAGTAGGCGAAGTCGAGGTAGTCGGGCGTTTTGTCGTCGGCGATGTCGAGCAGGCGGCGGCTGGGAGTGGCGTGAAGCGCGCGGTAATAAACGTGGGCGTAGTGCAGCGCGAAGAGCGTGTGAACGAGGGTCCACGAGACGAGCACGGTGAAAAGCGTCTGGCCGAGGTGGAGGCTGCGCTGGGTCTCGCTGACGGATTTTTGCAGATGGAGCGTGAAGAGGACGGCGGCGATGCTGAACCCGACGCCGAGCAGCACGAAGCTGAGGATGCCGATGCGGCCGGAGTCCTGCAGGCGGGTGGCGCGCTGGGCGTGGGCGGGATTGTGGGTGCAGATCGTCAACCACGCGAGGGCGAGGAGGACGCAGGCGTAGATGTCCCAGGCATTGACGAATTGCGTGAGTGGATGGGCCTCATGCAACAACAAGCCGGCGGCGATGCCGATGGGCAGCGCGATCCACTGGCGCTGGTGGGCGTCAAGCCGGCCGAGGATCGAGAACGGGGCGCGCAGAACGGCGGCTTTCATGCGGAGCGGGATCGCATGAGGCTCAACCTTTTCGGAACGTCAGATGCTCGCCGTCGGCGTCGGCTTCGATCGTGTCGCCGGGGGCGAATTTGCCGTCGAGGATTTCCAGGCTGAGCGGGTCGAGGATTTCGCGCTGGATCACGCGCTTGAGCGGGCGGGCGCCGTAGGCGGGGTCGTAGCCTTCCTTCGCGAGCAGTTTCCGCGCGGCGTCGGTGAGCGTGAGGGTGAGGTTTTGTTTTCCGAGGCGCGTGAGCAGGCGCTGGAGCTGAATGTCCACGATGCGCGTGATCTGGTCCACGTCGAGGCGGTCGAAGATGATCGTCTCGTCGATGCGGTTGAGGAACTCGGGGCGGAAGTGCGCGCGGAGGGCCTCCTGCACGCGGCGGTTGCGCTCCTCGCGCGGCAGGTCCTCCATGATGTATTGGCTGCCGATGTTCGACGTGAGGATGAGGACGGTGTTCTTGAAATCGACGGTGCGGCCCTGGCCGTCGGTGATGCGGCCGTCGTCGAGCACCTGGAGCAGGACGTTGAAGACGTCGGGGTGCGCCTTCTCGATTTCGTCGAAGAGGACGACGCTGTAGGGCTTCCGCCGCACGGCTTCGCTGAGTTGGCCGCCCTCCTCGTAGCCGACGTAGCCGGGAGGCGCGCCGATCAACCGCGCGACGGTGTGCTTCTCCATGTATTCGGACATGTCGAGACGGACGATGGCGCCTTCGTCGTCGAAGAGGAATTCCGCGAGCGCCTTGGAAAGCTCGGTCTTGCCGACGCCGGTGGGACCGAGGAAGAGAAAGCTGCCGATGGGGCGGTTCTCATCCTGCAGGCCGGCGCGAGCGCGGCGGACGGCGTTGGACACAGCCTTGATCGCCTGTTCCTGGCCGATGACACGCTCCATCAGACGCTCCTCCATTTTGACGAGCTTGGCCCGTTCGCCTTCCTGGAGGCGCGAAACGGGGATGCCGGTCCAGGTGGCAACGACCTTGGCGATGTCTTCCTCGGTGACTTCCTCGGTCAACAGATTTTGGATTTCGGATTTTGGATTTTGGATTGAATCGTCGAGCTGGCGCTGGAGTTCGGGAAGCTTGCCGTATTGGATTTCCGAGGCGCGATGGAGGTCGCCGCGGCGCTGGGCCTGCTCGAGCTCGGTTTTGAGGGCTTCGATTTGCTCGGCGAGCTTTTGGGTTTTGCCGATTTCCTCTTTTTCCTTTTGCCACTGGGCCTTGAGGCGGTCGGCGTTTTCGCGGATGTCGGCGAGTTCCTTTTCGAGCTTGGCGAGGCGTTCCTTGCTGGCGGCGTCCTTTTCCTTTTTGAGGGCCTGGCGCTCCATTTCGAGCTGCATAACCTGGCGCTCGAGCTGGTCGATTTCGGTCGGCATGGAGTCGAGCTCGATCTTGAGGCGCGAGGCGGCTTCGTCGATGAGATCGACGGCCTTGTCGGGCAGGAAGCGGTCGCTGATGTAGCGGTCGCTAAGGACCGCGGCCGCGACGATGGCGGAATCCTGAATGCGCACGCCGTGGTGAACTTCGTAGCGTTCCTTGAGGCCGCGAAGAATGGCGATCGTGTCCTGCACGGAGGGCTCGTTCACCATCACGGGTTGGAAGCGGCGCTCGAGGGCGGCGTCCTTCTCGATGTATTTGCGGTATTCGTCGAGCGTGGTCGCGCCGATCGTGCGGAGCTCGCCGCGGGCAAGCTGGGGCTTCAGCATATTGCTCGCGTCCATCGAACCCTCGGCCGCGCCGGCGCCGACGATGGTGTGGAGCTCGTCGATGAAGAGAATGATCTCGCCCGCGCTGTCAGTGACTTCCTTGAGGAAGGCTTTCAAGCGATCCTCGAACTCGCCGCGGAACTTCGCGCCGGCCACCATGGAGCCGATGTCCATCGCGACGATGCGCTTGTTCTTTACGGACTCCGGCACGTCGCCGGCGACGATGCGCCGGGCGAGACCCTCGACGATGGCGGTCTTGCCGACGCCGGGTTCGCCGATGAGGACGGGATTGTTCTTCGTGCGGCGTGAGAGGACCTGCATCGTGCGGCGGATCTCCTCGTCGCGGCCGATCACGGGATCGATCTTGCCCTTGCGCGCGAGCTCGGTGAGGTCGCGGCCATATTTTTCGAGCGTCTGGTATTTGCCCTCGGGATTCTGGTCGGTCACGCGCTGGCTGCCGCGCACCTCGACGAGCGCCTTCATGAGCGTGTCGCGGGTGACACCGGCTTTCTTCAGGATCTGCGCGGCGGCGTCCTTCGTATCGAGAAGGGCGAGGAGGTAATGCTCGGCGGAGAGGTATTCGTCCTTGAGCTTGCCCATCTCGGCCTCGGCGGCGTCGATGGTCTTGCGGAGATCGTTGCCGAGCTGTGGCGTGGCGGCGCCGTGGACCGTCGAGCGGCGGGAGATCGCGGCCTCCAGCTCGGCGCGGATCGCCGCGGGACTGGCGCCGATTTTTTGGAGGATCGGTGTGGCGAGGCCGTCGGATTGATCGAGGAGCGCGAGCAGGAAATGCTCGTTGCTGATCTCGGACTGGTTGCGTTTCGAGGCGAGGTCGAGGGCGCTATTGAACGCCTCCTGCATCTTTTGGGTGAACTTATCGGGGCGCATAAGGACGGAATGAATTTACCACGCACCATCCGAAGGGCACGGGAAAATCATGGCCGGCAAAGCCCGGTTGGACGGTCTGTCCGGCGAGGAGAAAAGGCGGCGCTAGGCCTTCCCCTGATCCACCGCGCGAAAGGCAAGGCCGGCGACCGCGCCGCCCGCGAGATTCGCCGCGATGTAAATCCAGACGGAGGCGGGATTGATCAAGCCGAGTAACGTGGCACCGAGCACGACCGCGGGATTGAACGCGCCGCCGGAAATCGGGCCGACGGCAAAGGCGCCCGCCAGCACGGTGAAGCCAATTGCCAGGCCGTAAAACGAATGTCCCTTCGTGCCCTCGGCCGTAGCGACGTTCAAAACGACCCAGACCAACGCAAAGGTGAAGAGAAATTCCGCGACGAAGATGGGGGCGAGCGATCCGGCGACCGGCGCAACCTGAGCGCCGCCTTTGAGAAAGGACGCCACGCCCGCGGCGGCGAGGCCTGCCAGGAGCTGGGCAACAATGTAGAGGGCCGAGTCCGCCACGCTCATCGCGCCGCGCACGAACACGCCAAAGGTGACTGCGGGGTTGTATTGCCCGCCGGAAATGTAACCGCCGGCGTAAACCATCGTCATGAGAATGGCGCCGATGGCGATGGGCGGAATCACGCCTTCGGGAGTTTTCAGCGCGGTGAGTCCGACCGTCAGCACGAGGAAGAATGTGCCGATGAACTCGACGAGAAGTTTTTTAAGGGTGTGATTCATGACTAACGGAGCTTGATCTTCTGGCGAAGGAAGGTCGGCACGTCAAGGTCCTCGCCGCCGACAATGGTGGGCTCGCTTTTCTCGAAGCGGCCTCGGGCGACGGGATCGAGGCTGAGCGTTTTTTGCTCGGGCTTGGCGGCCTTCTTCGCGCCCACGGTCTTCGCGACGGCGTAGGGGCTCGTGTCGAAAAGCTCGCTCGCATTCGCGGGGACGGCGGGCTCGGGTTCGGCCGCTTCCGGAGCGGCCTCCATGATTTCGACGGCGGGCGATGGCGCCGGTTGGTGGCGGGCTGGGGCGGAGCGCGTCGCGCGCACGGGAGCGGCGCCGCCGGAAGTCGCCAGCAGGGAGACCGACAACGAGGTGAGGTCGGGATCGAGACCGACGCCGAGATGGAGATGCCCGTCGGTGTGTCGACCGACGACTTCCATGATCGCGCGGATTTCGGCCAGCCGGAGATCGGTCGGCGCCGCGATGTGGACGAGCGTCGCGCGCGCATCGACGAGGGATTTTCCGCGGGCGAGCATCGGCGATTTCAAGGCGCGCTCGACGGCCTCGTGGGCGCGATTGTTCCCGGTGGCGTCGGCCCAGCCGAAGATCGTCGAGGCGCCGGATTGGCGGAACACGGCCAGCAAATCGGCCGGGGTCACGCGGATCGGTCCCGGCATCGTGGCAAGGCGGGCAATCGCGCCGATCGTCTGGGCGAGGATTTCGTCGGACGTTGCGAAGGTCTCATGGACGCCG